>Ga0316217_10000906_pt1 | contig 40102 bp, 34 predicted proteins | sample 1anoAmetaG_FD_203633 | JGI IMG/M metagenome (GOLD analysis project Ga0316217, IMG submission 203633) | Freshwater microbial communities from Trout Bog Lake, Wisconsin, USA - 1anoA | ecosystem: Environmental > Aquatic > Freshwater > Lake > Hypolimnion/Profundal zone | place: USA: Wisconsin...
GGTGCGCTACAATGCCCGCGCCTTCTGGTCCCGGGTCGGCTTCACCGCGGAAACCTGCGACCGCTACGTCTGGCGCCGGCCCCAGGCCGGGTCATGACGCCTCCCGCACCATCAGGTAGGATACGGTAGTGGCGATCAGGGCCGGCACCACCAGGGCCGCCTGGCCGGTGGTCTCCGCCAGGAACACCACCGGCACCAGGAGCGTTTCATGGGTGGCCCCGGCCAGCGCGCAGGCTCCCACCATGGTCAGGTAGCCGGTCTGGCCGATGCCCAGGAAGCCGTCCAGGGCGGCGCCCACCGCGGCCCCCATCGCCAGCGATGGCAGCCACAAGCCGCCCAGTCCGCCCCCGGCGAAGGTCAGGGCCGTGGCCGCCAGTTTCAGGGCCAGGAACAGCACCGCCTCCCGGGGAAGGGCATTGCCCTGGACCAGATGCTGGATCATCTCCAGGCCGCCGCCCTGGGTGACCGCCAGATCCTTCCACAGGAAGTGGCTGGGCAGGGCCAGGAGGCTCAACCCCGCCCCGGCCGCCAGTCCGCGCCAAAGCAACGGTACCCGGGACAGCAGATTCTGGAGTCTGGCCTTCAGCCACAGGTAGGACGAGGCCGCCACGCCGCAGGCCAGGCCCAGGAGCAGCGCCCAGACGATCTCCCGGGTCCTCAGCATGTAGGGATAGATCCTGGGCAGGGGCAGCAGGGGCGCGTGGCCCATGATGGCGGAAAAGCAGACATAGCCCGAGGCCGAGGCCACCAGGCACGGCACCAGCGCTTCCGGCGCCAGCCTGCCGTGGGTCTCGGCGGCCATGAGCGCCCCCGAGATGGGGGCGCGGAACACCGCGGCCAGGGCGGCGGCGGCCCCGCTCCTGACCATGACCAGGGCCGGCCGGGCGAGATGCCTGAAATGCGATATCCGGGCCGCCGCGGCTCGCAGGAGACGGTGGTACTGCAGGCCAAGCGCCGCGCCGAACCATTTCCCCGGCCCTTCGACGCCGGCGCTGCCGCCGAAGCCGATGGTCAGGACGCAAGCCACGACCTTGCCCAGGGTGGCCAGGAAGGGGAACACCTGGTAGGGCCTGCGCTTGGCGAGATCCAGGTCTTTGAACAGCGAGACTTCGCCGATGCCCGTGAGGCTGAGCCAGGCCGTGGTGAGGAAAAGCCCGATGGCCGGGAGCAGGATCGTGAGCCCGGTCCGGCCCCCGACCCTCAGCACCATCGGTTCGAAAGAGCCGAGCCCGCGCAGGGCCATGGCCACCAGGAATCCCGTGAAGGCTCCCAGGGGCAGTGTGACCACCACGATGTGCCGGGTGTGCGCCAGCATGCGCAGCCTCCTGGTGCGCGTCGGTAAAAACCGCCGGACTGCCGCGGGCTCGGGTGAGGCTGGTTTTGTGTTGAACATCAATGGCACCGAATGCATGCTTTCCGCAAGTTTGACAAAGATTGATTTGCAACGCAAATCATTTGTCATGAAAACTAAAACTTGACGATCGGAGCACCCTGCGGTGAGAGTGGCCTGCCTCGGCAGGGACCGGGTCTTTGCCCATCCTGACCAGCCCGATCCCTTGGATGAGCCCTCGTTTTTGTAATGTTCCCAAAACGGATGCTTGAAATGCTAAGCCCTTCACCTGTAAATTCATCGTCAAGCCATGAGGGGTGATATGCATCCAATCAAGAAAATCCTGGGTGTCTTTTTCTTCTTGGTGATTCTGCTTGTGGTCTTTCAAGCATCAGGATTGAGAGAACACTTTGATCTCGCCTTTTTGCAGCAAAAAATCAATGAGAACAAAGTATCTGGATTGATTGTATTTATTTTACTATTCTCTTTGGGAAACCTGATACAGATTCCGGGATGGGTGTTTCTCGCCGCCGCTGTCCTGACCCTGGGGAAGACATGGGGAGCCGCTGTCACTTATGTTGCTGCGACTTTTTCCTGCATGATTACATTCTTGATCATTGGGTTCATAGGTGGAAACGCATTTCGACAAATCAAAAGCAAGTTCGCCATGAAATTGCTAGAAAAATTGGATGTTCATCCCATATGGAATGTTGTGCTGTTGAGGACCCTGTTCCAAACCGTCCCGGCACTGAATTACGCTCTCGCGCTATCAGGGATAAAATTCAGAGAATACATGATCGGGACATTGCTCGGACTTCCCCTTCCAATCGCCTTGTATTGTGTTTTCTTTGAATACTTGGCGAGGGCTCTGAGGATTGCCTGAAGGGCTGGCCCCGGCGCGGGGCGGCGACGGATTGCCCGTCGCTCCCGCACCAGGATAGTGAAGGTTCTTTCGGCGCGCCCACCGCCACCTTCGCCACCCTGGGAACTGGACGGCTTGGAGGCGCCGCTTTTCCCCGGGGCGGAATGACGAGTCGGAGTTCCTGTCCAGGCGAAAATTGCATGAATGATTGTTTTAAATTTGAGCTGAAATGAATTGACGAAATTTGATTTGCAATCCAAATTATACCCATGAAAACCCCGGCGCCAGTGGTCACCCAGCACCAGCTCATCCAGGAATGCATGCAGAACCTCCGCCGGATCGTGAAGGCGCTGGAAGACTACTCCCTGGGGGTGGAAAAGCGGTTCGACCTCACCGGGCCCCAGTTGTGGGCCCTCTGGGAGCTGGGCCGGAGCGGGCCCAGCGCGCTCAAGGACCTGGCCGAGCGGATGAAGCTGGATTCCAGCACGGTGGTCGGGGTCGTCGACCGGCTGGTGGCCAAGGGACTGGTCTTGCGGAGCCCCGATCCGGACGACCGGAGGCGGATATCCCTCACGCCGACCGCCAAGGGCGAGACGATCCTGGCCGCGGCGCCCCACCCCGCCCAGGGGCACCTCCTGGTCGGCCTGGAGAGCATGGACCGGAAGAAGGTGGTCAGCCTGCACGAGTCGCTGGGCACGCTGGTGGGCGTGCTGGAAGCGGAGAAACTGGATGTGCCGTTCTTTTTCGCCAGGGAATGAGGAGCTGCCGGCTCCCCGTGGCCCCGGGCTCAGGAGCCGCGCTGTCTGAAGGTCCGGCCCAGGATCCGGAACCAGATGAGGATCCGGGTCGCCAGGCCATTCCTGCGCGGGGTGAACCGCGCCTCGATCTGTTCCATGTCCCGCCCGACCTGCACCTGGAGCGACTCCGATTTCGCGACCGAGAGCACCTGGGAGGGGTAGACGCTGCGGTGCCCGGTCATCAGGAAACTGATGACGCACGCCACCGTGGCGTAGGGCGCGATGGTCGGTCCGAACAGTTCCATGGCGAGGATGCTCGCCGCGATGGGAGTATTGGCTGAACCGGCCAGGACCGCGACCATGCCGATGGCGGCGAAGGTCGCGGTGTTCAGCCCGAGGACAGCGGCGAAGGTTGCCCCGGAGGACGCCCCCACGAAGAAGATCGGCGTCACGATGCCGCCGCTGCCCCCGAAATTCAGGGTGATGGAGGTGAAGAGGGGTTTCAGCAGGAAGGCATACCAGGGCACATGGATCCCCCCCAGGCAGGCCTCGACGGTCTCCAGTCCCAGGCCCAGATAGCGGGTGGAGCACAGCAGCGCCAGAAGCACCAGCGCCGCTCCGCCCGCCACGCCTTTCAGGGGCTCCCAGATCCGGAGCCGTGCCGAAAGCTTTACCCCCAGTTTCATCGTCTCGATGAGCAGCATGGAACACAACCCGAAGAAGATCCCGGCAAGCACGACCTGCAGGAAGAAGCCCTCGGTGAATACCGGCACGACCTTGACCGGATGGTAGAAATAGTGAGTGCCCAGGGCGGAGGAGATGTGATAGGCGGTGATTCCGGCGATGAACGAAGGCAGCAGCACCTCGTACAGGATGGCGCCCACGAACAGCACCTCCACGCCGAAGATGGAACCCGCGATCGGAGTGCCGAACACCAGGGCGAACCCGGCGCTGATGCCGCAGATGACCAGCTTCCTGCGGTCGTGCTCGCTGAATTTCAGGAACCCGGCCAGCATCGACGCGATTCCGGCCCCGATCTGGGCGCAGGGTCCTTCCTTGCCGGCCGAACCGAACGTCCACAAGGTGATGAGGGTCGCCGCCAGTTTGACCGGGACCACGGCGGGCTTGATCCTGGCGCCATGCTTGTGGATGGCTTCGATGACCTTCTCGGTTCCATGGCCGGTGGCGTCCGGGGCGAGGTACTTGACCATCAGGGCGCTCAGGAACAGCGATGCCGGGAGCAGGAGGAACGTGTAGGGATGGTTCTGGCCGAGGGCGATGCCCCAGGCCAGGGCCTTGAGGAAGCCGGTCACCACCACCCCGATCAGCGCGCCCAGGCCCGTCGCCAGGACCACCCATTTGATGATGCTGATGAACAGGATCGACTCTTCCGCCAACCGTTGCCGCATCGTGCCGACCTCTCTGCCCGCAGGTCTATATGGATTTTAAATTGCTCGAACGCCATCCGGGCCTATCTGCTATCGGGAAAATGACGATGGGCCAGCCGGGAGGTTCGCTGCCAAGATAGCTCATAAATGTTGCTTTGCAATACAAATTCTCATGCCAGGCTGAACCGCGTCCACGGCGCCGCCTGGAAGATTCGAAATCTGGCCTGCGTGCTGGAGCGAATCGCTGTCACAGCAACGAGGGAACCTGCACCCCAATCCCGTTGGAGCCATGCTCCATTCAAGCAAGACCCATGGGCAGGACCTGGGAAGGTCTCTGCCCCGTGCGAAGCGAATCCAACCGCCCCCCGCAGGGCACAACCAACTCCAGGGTCCCGCGGACCCTGCCATGGGCTTCGGCCCGGGAGATCGATATGAATATCCGTTGGACGCGTTTGACGATGTTCCTCATCAGCGGCTCGCTTCTCGCCGGCGCCGCTCCGGCTTCATACGCCTGGCCGGCGGGCACGGTCTACACGGAGTCCAATGCCAGCACCGGCAACCAGGTCCTGGTGTTCCACCGTGCCGCGGACGGCACTTTGACCCCCGCCGGCGCCGTGGCCTCGGGCGGCATGGGCACGGGGGCGCCCCTGGCCTCCCAGGGCGCGGTGGCCCTGGGCGGCGGTGGCGACTGGCTGTTCGCAGTGAATGCGGGAAGCGACTCCATCTCCTCCTTCAGCGTGCGCAATGGCGGCCTGGTCCTGGCCGACACGGCCAGTTCGGGCGGCACCACCCCGGTGAGCATCGCGGTCAGCGGCCACCTCCTCTACGTCCTCAACCAGGGCGGCACCGGGAACATCGCGGGATTCTGGGTCGGCGACCGTGGCGAACTGAAGCCGATTCCGGGATCCTCGCGACCTCTCAGTTCCGCCAGCGCAAGTGCTGAAGAGGCGGGCTTCAGCCCGGACCAGAGCACGCTCGTGGTGTCCGAGAAGGCGACCCGGACCCTCGATACCTACCAGGTGAAGGCCGGCGGCCTGGTGACGGGGCCCACCGCCCATCCCTCCAACGGCGCCGGCCCCTACGGATTCACCTTCACGGGCTGGGACGAACTGCTGGTGACGGAGGCAGCCGTCGACGCGGTCTCGTCCTACGACCTGGTCCATGGCAAGCTGTCGCTGGTCAGCCCCAGCGTGCCCAGTGAAGGGGTAGCGCCCTGCTGGATCGCGGCCACTCCGGACGGACGGTTCGCCTATGCCGCCAACGCGCACAACGGCACCATCGCGGGGTTCAGCGTGGGCAGGAAAGGTGCGCTCGCCTTCCTGGGCTTCACGCCAACCGCGAGCAGCCTGCTCCTGGACCTGGCCGCGACCCGGGACGATCTCTACGCTCTCGCGGAAGGCACGAACCAGATCCTCGAATACCAGGTGGGCGGGGACGGCGGATTGACCGGGATCGGCCAGACCGGCGGCCTTCCCGCGTCGGCGGCGGGGCTCGTGGCCCACTGAAGCCTGAGGGTTACGCTCCTTTTCCGCGCTACACTAGCCTGATCAGTCCCACCGCAACATCTTGGAACGGATCCAGGCATGGATGACCAGCGACTCAGGGTGCTCATCGTCGACGACACCGTCGTCTACCGGCGCATCCTGAGCGACGTGGTGGAGGCCATGCCCGACGTGGTCCTGGTGGGCACCGCGCCCCACGGCCGGCTGGCCATCGCCAAGCTGGAGCAGACCCCGGCCGACCTGGTGCTGCTGGACGTCGAGATGCCCGAGATGAACGGGCTGGAGACGCTGCGGGTGATCCGGCGCAGCTACCCGGCCACCAGCGTGGTCATGATCAGCGGCGCGAACCTGAGCTCCGCCGAGACCACCATGCGCTGCCTGGACATGGGCGCCCTGGATTTCCTGCGCAAGCCCGAAGGCGCGGACGCCGAGGCCAGCCGGAGCGAGCTCAGGGACAAGCTGCGGCCCCTGGTGCGCCATGCCCAGACCCGGATCAACCTGGCCCAGGGCAGCGGCGTCCGGCCCGGGGCGCCGGCGCCCCGCGGCCCGCAGGCCGCCCCGGCCCCGGCCGCCCCGGCGGTCCCGGCGGCGCCGAAACTGGGACGCCTGGCGCCCCTCCCCGGCCGGATCGACGTGGTCGGCATCGGTGTCAGCACTGGCGGCCCCAATGCCCTGGCCGAACTCATTCCCAGGCTGCCCGCGGACTTCCCGGTGCCGATCCTGCTGGTGCAGCACATGCCGCCGCTGTTCACCGCCTCCCTGGCGGAGCACCTGGACCAGAAATCCGCGATCAACGTGCGCGAGGCCCGGGACGGCGAGGCGGTCCTGCCCGGCCGGGTCTACATCGCCCCCGGCGGCAAGCACATGGTGCTCAGGCGCCTGCCCGACGACGGCGGGCCGGTCGCGCCCATCATCGGGCTGAACGAGAACCCGCTGGAGAACAGCTGCCGGCCTTCGGTGGACGTGCTGTTCCGGTCCCTGGCGGCCCAGTACGACGGCAACATGCTGGCGGTGGTCATGACCGGCATGGGCACTGACGGCTGCGAGGGGGTCCGGGCCATGAAGCGGCGCGGCTGCCACTGCCTCACCCAGAGCGAAGCCTCCTGCATCGTCTACGGCATGCCGCTGGCGGTGGACGAAGCCGAGCTTTCCGACGAGCAGGTGCCGCTGGACCGCCTGGCGGACCGGATCACCCAGCTGGTGCGCAGGACCCGGGGGAACGGATGACCGGCGCCATCACCCCCAACGAGTTCAAGCTGCTGCGCGATCTCATCGAACAGTCCTGCGGCATCGCCCTGGGCGAGGAGAAGGCCTACCTGATCGAGACCCGCCTGGTGGGGCTCATGGCCGAGAACGGCTGCGAGGACTACGGCTCCTTCTACCGGCTGGTGGCCAGGGACCCGGACAACCGGCTGCGCGACAAGATCGTGGACGCCATGACCACCAACGAGACCCTCTGGTTCCGGGACCTCCACCCGTTCCTGATCCTCCGGGACAAGCTGCTGCCGCCGCTGGCCGCCGAGCTCAAGGCCGGCAACCGGTTCCGGATCCGCATCTGGTCGGGGGCCAGTTCCACCGGCCAGGAGGCATACTCCATCGCCATGACCATCCACGAGTTCTGCCGGGAGAACCCGGCCCTGCGGCCGGACCAGTTCGAGATCATGGGCTCGGACATCTCCCCCTCGGCCCTGTTCCTGGCCAAGGCCGGCCGCTACGACGAGGCCTCCCTGGCCCGGGGCCTGGGGACGGAGCGCCGGGACCGGTTCTTCCATCCGGACGGCCGGGTCTGGGTGGTGAACGACGAGCTCAAGCGGATGGTGACCTTCCGCAAGTTCAACCTGCAGGACTCCATGGAGCCCCTGGGCCACTTCGACATCATCTTCCTGCGCTACGTCTGCATCTATTTTTCGGACCCGTTCAAGCGGCAGATCTACCAGGGCATCGCCAGCCTGCTGGCGCCCGAAGGCCACCTGGTGATCAGCGCGGTGGAATCGCTGCGGGGGATCACCGAGCAGTTCGTCCAGCTGAACCATGCGGGAGGCAGCTACTACCGCTGCCTGCCATCCTGAGCGGGGGTGCGTCGATGCAATATGTGCTTTCAGTGGACGACTCCGGGGTGATGCGCAGGATCATCGGCCGCACGGTGGACGTGCTTGGCTACGGCTTCCTGGAGGCCTCCAACGGCCTGGAGGGGCTGGGCGTCCTGGCCAGGCACCACGCCGACATCGCCCTCATCATCCTGGACGTGAACATGCCGGAGATGGACGGCTTCGAATTCCTGGACAAGGTCAAGGCCCATCCGGACTTCAAGGCCATCCCGGTGATGATGCTCACCACCGAGTCGGAGCGGGGCAAGATCATCCAGGCGATCAAGGCCGGGGCGGTGAACTACATCTGCAAGCCCTTCACTCCGGAGGACCTGACGGTGAAGATCACCGACAGCCTGGGGGCGGGGCTGTAGGGGGGTACAATCCCCTCACAATGGAACGTCTGGTCCCCACCCGCATCGAACTGGCCCGGCCGCTGCCGCCGCTCACCTACCTGGCACCGGAAGGCCTGCTTCCAGGGGTGAGGGTAAAGCTCAAGGTGCGCAACGCCGCCTCGGTGGGGGTGGTGCTGGGCCCGGACCCCGACCCGCCCGCGGTGAAGCTCAAGCCGGTGGAGTCGGTGCTGGACCCGTTCCCGCTGCTGCCGCCCCGGCTGTGGGAGCTGCTGGCCTTCGCCGGCCGCTACTACGGCTGCGGCCTGGCCCACCTGCTGCCGCTGTGCCTGCCCCAGGCGGTAGAGGCCGACTGGGAGACCGCCACGGAGCGAGGGCGGCTCAGCGGCCTGCGCGACGCCGGCGACTGGCGGACCCTGGCGGAGCTGGGCGAAGCCTGGCACCGGGGCGAGCTTGCGCTGCCGTCGCTGTTCCACCGCCGGGGCCTGCGCGGCGCCGGGGTGACCGAGGTGCGCCGCACCGCCCTGCCGCATCCGCCCAAGGTGACCGTCCCCCAGGGCCGGCTGCTCTCGGCCCTGGAGGAGGCCGGCGGCGCCCTGCTGGAGGACCTGCTGCTGGACCGGGCCAAGGTCGGCCCGTCGGTGCTGGGCCTGCTGGAACGGCACGGCCTGGTGGAGCGGGTGCGCCGGCTGGACCTGCTGTCCCAGCAGCGGGACGACGGCGCCCCGGACAAGCGGGTCCAGCTCAACGAGGAGCAGCGGGCGGCGGTGGCCGGGGTGGCGCCCGGGACCTTCGGCGCCTACCTGCTCTACGGCATCACCGGCAGCGGCAAGACCGAGGTCTACCTGGAACTGGCGGAACGGACCCTGGCCGCCGGCCGGCGGGTGCTCTGGCTGGTGCCGGAAATCGGTCTGACCCCCCGGCTGCTGTCCCGGCTGGAGGCGCGCTTTCCCGGCCGGGTGGCGGTGGGCCACGCCGGGCTCAACGCCTCGGAGAAGCAGGCGGACGTGATCCGCCTGCTGCTGGACGACGCCCCGCTGTTCGTGGGGGTGCGCAACGCGGTGCTGGCGCCGCTGCGCGACATCGGCCTGATCGTGGTGGACGAGGAGCAGGAGGGCTCCTACAAGAGCGAGGAACACCCCCGGATCCACGCCCGCGATCTGGCGGTGAAGCGGGCCCAGCTGGAAGGCTGTCCGGTGGTGCTGGGCAGCGCCACCCCGTCCCTGGAAAGCTGGCACGCCGCCCGGGAGGGGCGCTACAAGCTGCTGCGGCTGCTGGAGCGGCCCGCCGGGGTGCAGCTGCCATCGGTGAAGGTGGTGGACCTGCGGGAGTGCTACAAGGCGGAGCGCAAGAAGGTGGTCTTCTCGCCGCTGCTGCTCAAGGCCATGGGCGAGACCCTGGAGCGGCGCGAGCAGTGCATGCTGCTGCTGAACCGGCGGGGCTTCGAGAACTTCTGGATGTGCCGGGCCTGCGGCCGGACCCTGGACTGCCCGCACTGCTCGGTCTCGCTCACCTACCACAAGGGGGCCTTCCGGCTGCGCTGCCACCTGTGCGGCTTCGAATCGGCCCCGCCGGAGGTCTGCGTGCACTGCTCGGCCGAGCACCTGCGCGGGGTGGGCGAAGGCACCGAGCAGATCGAGCACCAGCTGCGGGCCCTGTTCCCCGCGGCCCGGATCCTGCGCCTGGACCGGGACACCACGGTCCGCCGCGGCTCTCTGGAAGCCGGCCTGCTGGCCGCCGAACTGGGCGAGGTCGACATCCTGGTGGGCACCCAGATGCTGGCCAAGGGCCACAACTTCCCGCTGCTGACCCTGGTGGGCATCCTCAACGCCGACCTGGGCCTGAAGCTGGCCGATTTCCGGGCCGCCGAGCGCACCTTCCAGCTGCTCACCCAGGTGGCGGGGCGGGCCGGCCGGGCCGACAAGCCGGGCCGGGTGCTGCTGCAGACCTACAGCCCGGACCACCCGGCCATCGTCCACGCCGTGGCCCAGAACTTCGAAGGCTTCGCCGCCGAGGAGCTGCCCTACCGGGAAGCCCTGGGCTACCCGCCGTTCGCCGCCATGTCGCTGTACCGCAGCGACGGCGACACCCCCGGGGAGGCCCTGGAACCGCTGCGCAAGCTGCGCCTGCGGCTGGAGCAGGTGCCCGGCCTGCGCATCCTGGGGCCCCTGGAGGCCCCCATCGCCCGGGTCAAGGACCGCTACCGCATGCAGCTGATCCTCAAGGCCGGGCGCCCGCAGCTGGGCGAGGCCATGCGCCGCGCGCCCCTGCTGCCCGGCGGGCCGGTGACCCTGGACCGGGATCCGCTGAACTTCGGGGTCTGAAACGGCCTATTCTTGGCAGTGTCCATCCCAGGAGGCCGCCATGACCGGACCGAGGACCCTGCCGGAGCTGCTCCAGGCCGTGCGCGCCTTCCAGGAGAGCCGGGCGCTGCTCACCGCCCTGGAGCTGGACCTGCTGCCGGCCTGCGGCGCCGGCGCCACCGCGGCCGAGGCGGCGGCCCGGGCCGGGACCGATCCGCGGGCCACCGGCATGCTGCTGCACGCCCTGGCCGCCCTGGGCGCCCTGGCCAAGGACGGCGACCGGTTCAGCTGCACCCCGGCGGGCCTGGCGCTGGGCCAGCAGCGGGCCGGCCTGCTGCACATGGCCCACCTGTGGGACAGCTGGTCCTCCCTGACCTCGTGCGTGCGCACGGGGCATTCCGCCCGGTCCGGCCCGGCCGGGGGCCAGGTGGAGGACTTCATCGCCGCCATGCACGCCCGGGCCCGGATCGTCGCCGCGGAGGCGCTGCGGGTGGTGGGCGCGCGGGGCGTGGGGCGGATGCTGGACGTGGGCGGCGGCCCGGCCGACTTCAGCATCGCCTTCGCCCTGGCCGAGCCCGGGTTGACCGCGGAGGTGCTGGACCTGGGGCCGGTGCTGCCCATCGCCCGGGGCCACATCCGCGAGGCCGGGCTGGAGCGCCGGGTCACCGCCCGGGAGGGCGACCTGAGGCGGGGCGAACTGGGCCACGGCTACGACCTGGTGCTGGTATCGGCCATCTGCCACATGCTGGCCGAGGACGAGAACCAGGACCTGCTGGCCCGGTGCGCCCGGGCACTCAATCCGGGCGGCCGGGTGGCCATTCGCGAGTTCATCCTGGATCCCGACCGGGCCGGTCCGCCTGCTGCGGCGATGTTCGCCCTGAACATGCTGGTGGGCACGGAGCGGGGCAACACTTACACCGAGGCGGAGTACCGGGGCTGGCTGGAGCGGGCCGGGTTCCGGCGGGTCGAGCGGCCGGAGCCTTCGGGGGACTGGATCATCGGCTGGCGTTGAGCGGAGGGGCGGCGGTCAGGGGAGCGTGGACGGACATTTTTCCGTGCATCGCCATGGCCGTGGCAGGTGACTAAAAAATAGGCATCGAAAGGGTTTCCGATCCCTCCGCCAGCTAGACCCGGCCCAAGTCGAACCTTCCCTTCGGGAAAAAAAAGCTGCCGAAACCCTGGTCCTTCCCATCCTGGGCGTCATGGAAAGCCCCGCCTCCCCACGCCCCTCCCAGCACCGCCCGCCAACCCGGCCCGGCGGTTTCTCCATGGTGGAATTCCTGCTGGTGGCCTGCCTGCTGGGGGTCGGCCTGCTGGGCCTGGGCGCGCTCCAGGTGGCGACGACCCGGGGCGGCGGCTGGACCCGGACCCGCATGGACGCGGCGGCCCTGGCCGGCAATGCCCTGGAGGCGGCCCTGGCCGAGGCCCGGCTGGTGTGGCGGCCGGGCGCTCCGCCGGAATCGGGGCCGTCCCCGCTCGTGCGCACGTATACGGCGCCGGAACAGACCCGGTGGGTTGCCTCGTTCAGCCGGGACTGCCGGCCGCTGGATGATCCGGCGGCGGGCTTCTACCGGGTCACCGTCAGCCGGGCGGAACCGGTCTCGCCGCCGCGGCCGGACGCGCCCGCCACGGCCCATGCCTTCCAGGCCACGGTGGCCTGGACCGAGGAATCGGCGGCGGCGCCGGTGCCCGGCCGGCTCGACCTGCACCGCGTCATCACCTACTGAGGCTTCCATGGACCGGTCCCGGCGCTGCGGCTTCTCCCTTCTGGAACTGCTGGTGGCCCTGGTGTTCCTGGGCCTGCTGCTGGCGGGGATGATCCGGGTGTTCCAGGCCGGCCTCAAGGACTGGCTGCGGGTGAACGAGACGCTCAGCGCCCAGCGGGCCCTGCGCTGGTCCCTGGACCGGATGGCGGAGGACTTGCGGATGATGGGCCACCTGTTCCCGCCGCCGGAGCTGCGGACCCTGGAGCTGGCGGCAAGCGCCGATCCCGGGCTGCAGAGCGCCTTCATGCTGGAGCCGGACCTTCCCGTCCGGGTGGCCCGGCGCGGGACCCTGGCGTTCCGGGCCCCGGGACAGGACCCGTTCGAGGCTCCGGGCAGGACCGCGGACGCCCTGAGCTTCGTCATGGATGTCCCGGTCCCGGTGCGGGCGGTCCTGGCCGAACCCGTCCCGGGGCTCGTCCCCGAGGCCCGGGACGGCTCTGAGACCGAGGATCCGGCCCGGGGCGGCGCAGTGCGGATCCGGGCGGCCCACGGGGTGCGCCTGGGGGCCGGGGACCTGGTGGTGGTCGCCGACGGCGCCTGGGAGTTCGCCGAGGTGCTGCGGCCGGCGCGGCTGCAGGCCCGCAGGCCCGCTGAAGTGCTGCTGCGCCGGCCCGGCGGGGCGGGGGCCGGGGGGCTGGTGTCCAGCCACGCCGCCGGCGCCCCGGTGCGGTTCATCCGGCCGCTGCGGGTGGTGCGCTACGGCGTGGTCTACCTGGCCCTGGACGATCCCCAGGATCCCAGGAACCCGGGCGGCCTCGTCCCCTGCCTGGTGCGCTGGGAGGTGGGCTACCCGCCGGACCGGGCTGCGCCGCCCTGGGCCAGGCTGCTGTCCGGCCGGCCCGGACCCACCCGGGCCTGGGAGGTGGTGGCGGAACAGATCATCGGCTTGCGGGTGGACTTTTCCCTGGACAACCGGTTCCCCGGCATCCGGGGGGCCGACTGGCCGGAAACCGTCCGCAACCTCGATGCCGCCCTACGGACCCGCCACCGCCGGGACGGGGAGGCCGTCCGGTCCGACGATCCCTTCTGGTTCCGCAAGTACGGGGGCCTGCTGCAGGTCACCCTGGAGGCCCGCGGCCCGGTGCCCCGGGATGAATATGCCCCGGCCGGGGAGCGCCCGGCCCGGCGGTTCCGCTACCGCAGCCAGACCCTGCTGGTCAGGCCACGGAACTTCGGGCTCGAGGCGCCGGAATGACCCGCGCCGGGGAACGGGGCGGGGCCGCGATCCTGGTGGCCTTCACGCTGCTGGTCCTCATGGCCGCCGCGGCGCTGGGCGCAAGCCGCAACGTGGTGCGGGAACTGGGCCTGTGCGGCCAGATGGCCCAGGGGGCCAAGGCGGCGGGCGCCGCCGAGGCGGGGCTGGACGGGTTCCTGGCCTGGGCCTGCGGCACGGGAGAACCGCTGGGCCGGCTGGTGGGAGTTCCCGTTCCGGCCCTGCCTCCGGCCGTCGCGGCCGGCGAGCTGGCGGGACCCCCGGCCGCGGGGACCCGGCTCGGCTTCGAGGTGCGGGCCCGGCGCCTGGGCGCCTGGCCCCAGCCCGGAACGGGCAGGGGAGCCGGCTGGGGCGTGGCCGATCCCGATCCGCCGCAGCCCGACCAGCTGTGGCTGGTGACGGCGACCGGCCGCTGCGAAGTGCCGGGTCCGGCGGCCGCGGGGAGCCAGGGCTTCCGCCAGGCGCGGGAATTGCTGATGACGGCGGCGCCCGGTAGTTCCGGGACCCCGGAGTAGGGGGCAGCATGCGCGCGCTGCGGATGCTCCCCGGACTGATCCTGGTCCTGGCCCTCGCCCTGGTCCCCGCCTCGGCCCAGATGGACCCGCGCTGGCGCACCGCCACCGATGTGACCGATCTGTTCCGGAGTTCAGGGCCTTCGGAGGTGCTGTGGGTGCTCGATTTCTCGCCCGCATCCAGCGCGCTGGCCTGGCACCCCTACTACGACCCGGGGCCCGACGGCTGGGCCAATTTCCGCCCCCCGGCCCGCACCCGGGACTACCCCCGGGACGATCCGGACCGGGATTGCGTCTGTTTCCGCTACACCCTCGCCTGGAGCGCCCCGGCCCGCTACACCCTGACGGTCCGGGCCTGCTGGACCGACGGCGGCCGGGACACCGGCGGGGCCTACCCCTTCTACGGCATGGAGGGACCCCTGGTGGCCGCCGACGGGGCGGTCATCGACCAGGCCTACCTGCTGGCCCGGCACGAGACCCTTCCTTCCGCTCCGGGCGCCCGGGACGGCAGCATCGGCCACCCGGCGACCTGGATCAAGCACGCCACCCATGCCCGGATCCACAGCGACGGCCGGAGCCGGTTCCCGTACACCGCCTACTGCGGGGCCGACCTGCCGGGCGCCGGCCGCACCGTCGACCTGCCGCTGCCCTGGCGGCTGCTGGAAAGCCCGGACAGCGTGGTGCCGGAACGCTGCGACGACCCCGGCCAAGGCGGCTACCCGGCCTTCGGCGGTTTCGTCTACGCCAACCACTCCCCTGGCACCTGCGCCGACGCCGGGAGCCCGGGCGCGGACCGGATTCCCCTGGACACCACCGGCTGGGCCGGCCACCGGCCCGGCGGCGCCCCGCGGCCCGAAGTGGGGTCCCCGGGCCACGCGGACGCCATCCAGCCCGAGGCCGTCGGGATCCTGGCGGTAGAGGGCGGCGCGCCGATCCTGTATCACACCGACTACCTGTTCTGGATCTTCTTCGGCACGGCCGGATCCCCCTCCCGCAAGGACGACGCGTTCCGGCCACCGGCCATGGTGCCGGTCGGGTCCCATGTGATCCCCCAGGCCTTCGAGCCCAACCGCAAGGGGCTGACCGGCTCCGCCTGGCAGAACGGCCTTCCGGCCCGCTGCCGTTTCCAGGCGGTGAAGGCCGCCCTGATCACCGCCTGGTTCGGGACCCTGCCCGGCGGCGCCCGGGTCCGGGACGGCTCCCGCTGGGCATTCCGCTTCCTGGATCCCGAAGGCGAGGAAGCTCCCGGCCGCACCAGCTTCCAGAACGACGCGGGCCTGGGCCGGGAGCGCTCCCTGCGGCTGATGGCCCGTGCCGGGGACCTGGCCGAACTGCAGCGCAAGGTTCCGGGACGCGATCCGGGCCGTGGGGCGGCCGGAACCTGGGCCCTGGCCAACGCGCTGGCCCAGATGGACGCCACCGCCCGGGGCGGCGGCGGCGCCTCCGTCTTCGATCCCCGGCACACCGGCCTGGCCGAGGCGCCCTGCGGGGCCAGCCTGCTGGTCCTGGTGGCGGCCAGCCGGTCCTGGGGCCCCGGGCCGCTCCCGGCGCGGCCGTTCCGGATCACGGCCCGGGGCGGCGCCGTCCTTCATCCGCCCCGCCCGGTGGCCGTCTGGGCGATCGAGGCCGGCCTGGGCTGCGGGGCAGGGGGTGCCGGCCGGATCGATCCGGCGCTCCTGGACCAGGGAACCTCCGGCCCGGAACTGGTCCAGGCCCGCCACGAAGCCGCCCTGGCCCAGGCCGTGGCCCGGGTGGCGGAACGGGCTTCGCCCGCCGGGGACGCCGGCGGGCGGTGGGCGCCGGCCGGATCGCTGGCCCGCCTGACCGTGGGCGGTTGCGCCTACCTGGGCGTGTTCCATCCGTCCGGGCGGACCCGGTGGGGCGGGGACCTGCTCATGACCGGGCTCAGGCCTGAGGGCGCCGGGGCCGTCCTGGTGGACCGGGAGGGAGGCGCGCTGGACGGCCTGGATGGCCGCGCACCGGACGCGGCCGTGTGGGCGGCGAGCCGGATCCTGGCCGGCTACGGCAGCGCCGACCGCCGCCTGGGCCGGGTCCACACCCTGCTGCCGGGCGCCGCCGCCCTGGTCCCCGTGGCCCCGGGGGACCCGGCCTGGCTGGGTGAACTGAAGCGGGCCATGGCCGACCCGCCGGCCGACCCGGTCCTGGTCAGGTGCCTGTGGTCCGTGCTGGGCGGGGACACCACCCGGCCCGAGGCCCGGGGGGCCGGCACCGGCAGCTACCCCATGCGCGGCGACGCCATGGGCGACATCGTCAACAGCACACCGGCCATGCTGACCTATGCCGTGGCCCAGGCGGAGCGGGTCCCGGAACTGCGGGAATACCTGGCCGCCGCCCGGGCGGCCGGGGCCAGGCCCCGGTTCCGGGTCCTGTTCGCCGGCACCAACCAGGGCCACCTGCACGCCTTCGGCGAGGTGAGCTGGGACCAGTCCGTGGCGGTGGCGGACGGCCAGGCGACGCTGCCCCGGGGTGGCGCGGTGGAACTCTGGTCGTTCATGCCCCCCGAGGCCATCCTGAACCCCTGGCTTCTGGGCGACCTCGACCCCGTGGGCCGGCCCAACGCGCGCCCGAACCCGCATCCCGCCCTGGTGGACGGCATTCCCATGATCTATTTCAATCCCCGGCGCCGCCCGGGCGCCGAGAGTCCGCCCGTCTGCCGGTCCGGGGACACGGCCCTGCTGGTGTTCGGCCTGGGCAAGGGCGGGCGCAGCACCTACTGCCTGGATGTGGCCGATCCGCTCCGGCCGGTCCTGAAGTGGGCCCTGCGCCCGGACGAGGTCACCGCCGCGGGCCATCCCCTGGTCCGCTCCATGGGCCTCGCCACCTCCCGGCCCGCCATCGCCCGGGCCCTGGACGGGCGCGGCCGGGTGGCGGACTTCCTGGTGCTGGGCGGCGGCCTCAGCACCCCGGAACTCGAGGCCGGGGGCCGCTGGAGCGCCTCTGATCCGCCCAGGCCGTTCGGGCGGTGCCTGGTGCTGTTCGACGTGAACCGGGGACCGGGGGAGTACCGCGCCGGCCCCGGCAACCTCATCGTCCACGGGGACCCGGCCATGGCCGCCGTCTCCGCCGGGGGCGCGCCGCTGGAGCTGTTCCCGGGCAGCGGGCTGGCCCAGCGGGTCTACTGTGCCGACCGCGCGGGCGGGATCTGGGTGCTGGGCGCCCGGGACGGGAGCTTCGACACCAGCCGCGCCGGGGACTGGGGCCTGCGTCCGGTGTTCCGGCCCCGGGACCGGCTGGTGGCGAGCACCCTGCCGGAGGTCTTCACGCTCCCGGGAGGCAGGATTCCGGGTACCCGCACCCCGGCCGTGGGCATCGCCGCCGGCACCGGGGACCGGAACAACCCCCTGGATGTGCCGGGGCCTGGATCCCGGCCCGGGGGCCCGCCCCACCGGCTGCTCCTGCTGTTCGACCCCGGAGAGCCCGCCCGCTGGCCGGCGGGCCTGGACGAAGGGCTTCTGGCTGATCTCGCCCGGCCCGGCAGCGCCGAGAACCTGCTGCAGGTGGACCCCCGGACCCTGGCGCCCGCCCTGCTGGGCTGCCGCCTGGACCTGCCCCGGGCCGGGCCGCGGCGGGCCCAGCTGATCCACGATCCCCTGGCCGCCGGCGGCGCGCTGTTCTTCAGCGTCTTCACGCCGGACCGGGATCCGGGCGAGCCCTGCGGCCCCGCCGGCCGGACCGAGACCTTCCGGATCGCCCGCGCCTGGCACCCGCGCTTCCCCGGGTGGGCCGCCGCCGGCTTCCGGCTGGAAGCGGGCCCATTCGAGGGCCTGGCCGGCGAGCTTCGTTCCCGGGGGGGAGGCCTGGTCAGTCAGACGGGCGACCTTGCGAACGTCCCGGGCGCTCCTCCCGTCATGGCGGAAGGCCGCTACCGGGCCCGGGAGCCCGCTGGCCCGCGGATCCGTGCCTGGTCCAGCATCCCGGCCCCCTGATTCCGGACCAGCGGGAGCAGCCCCGCGAACCTGCCTGCAGACGGACTTTGCAACAAATTATGACCGGGGCCCCTCGACATCTTGGTAGGCTCATGGTGTGGAGTACTGTCAACCTGATGCCTTGAAATTGATCCCGAAGAAACGGTTCGGCCAGCATTTTCTTGTCCAGGCATCCGCGATCCGCGCCATCACCGAGGCCGCCCTGGCCTCCAGGGCCCCCCAGCTGCTGGAGATCGGGCCCGGGCCCGGCGTCCTCACCGGGCCCCTGCTGGCCGATGGCCGGCCCCTGTGGGCGGTGGAACTGGATCCCGACGCGCTGGCCGTGCTGGACCAGCGGTTCGGCGGGCTCAGCCACTTCCATCCGGTCGCGGGCGACGCCGTGGAGGTGCCGCTGGAGCTTGCGGGGCCGCTCAGCGTGGTGGGCAACCTGCCCTACAACGCCGCCACCGCCATCCTCACCCGGTTCCTGCTGGGCGGGATCCCCTGGGAGCGGATGGTGTTCATGTTCCAGCTGGAGGTGGGCCAGAAGCTGCTGGGCCGCCCCGGCGAAAAGGAATACGGTCCGCTGTCCATCCTGGCCCAGCTCAGCTGCCGTCTCACCCGGCTGATGAAGCTCGGGCCGGGCGCGTTCCGCCCCGCGCCCAAGGTGGACTCCGCCGTCCTGCTGTTCGAGCCCAGGCCGGGGGCTTTCCCGCCGGCCCAGCGCAGGGCCCTGCTGGGCTTCCTGCACACCAGCTTCGCCCACCGCCGCAAGACCCTGGCCAACAACTGGCACGGGACGACCGGACCGGAGCGCGCCCGCGGGATCCTCGCCGAGGCCGGCCTGCCCGCCGCCATCCGGGCCGAGGCCGTGCCCCCGGAGGTCTGGCCCACCCTTTTCAATCTGACGCTTTCCCATGCGCCCTTCGACCAAGCGAGTACCTGATGCAGACCACCTCCACCCCCTTCGCACGCTGGCAGGAACCGCCCAAGAAGGATGAGCTCCGGCTGATCCCCATCGGCGGCCTGGGCGAGTTCGGCATGAACGCGCTGGTGGTCCACACCGCCAAGAGCCTGTTCCTGGTGGACTGTGGCCAGCTGTTCCCGTCCGAGGACCAGCCGGGCATCGACAGCATCGTGCCCGACTTCGCCTACCTGGAGGCCTTCGGCGACCGGATCGACGCCGTGCTGCTCACCCACGGCCACGAGGACCACCTGGGCGCGCTGCCCTATTTCCTGGAACGCTGGCCGGTCCCGGTCTACGGCTCGGCCTTCACCATGGGCCTGCTGGAAGGCAAGCTCAAGGAACACAATCTCTGGAGTTCCAGGCACATGCACGTGGTGGAGGACTTCGGCCGGGTGGCGGTCGGCGCCGGCGAGATCCAGGCCGAGTGGATCCCGGTCACCCACAGCATTCCCGACGCCTGCTGCATCGCCCTGCACACCCCCTGGGGGGTGGTGCTGCACACCGGGGACTACAAGCTGGACCCCACCCCGGTGGACGGCCGGCTGACGGGCACCGCCCGCTTGAAGGAACTGGGCGACGCCGGGGTGGCGGTGCTGCTTTCGGATTCCACCAACATCCTCAAGACCACCCCCACTCCCAGCGAGCAGGTCTGCCGGGAAGGGCTGCAGGACGCCTTCCGCAAGACCCGTGGCAAGCTGTTCATCGCCACCTTCAGTTCCAACATCCACCGGATCCAGACCATCCTGGACCTGGCCTACCAGGAAAAGCGAAAAGTCTGCCTGCTGGGCCGCTCCATGGACCGCAATGTGACCGTGGCCCGCGGGCTGCGCCGGCTGGCCCTGCCCGACGACCTGTTCATCGATGCCAAGGAAGTGTCCATGTTCCAGCCCAAGCAGGTGACGGTGCTGTGCACCGGCACTCAGGGCGAGGAGATGAGCGCCCTGTCCCGGGTGCTGCGGGGCGAGATGAAGGGCCTCAAGATGGCCGACGGCGACCGGCTGGTGCTCAGTTCCCGGGCCATCCCCGGCAACGAGGTGGGCATCTCGCGCATGCTGGACACCGCCGCCCGGCTGGGGGCGGAGACCACCCTGGAGGGGCTCGGGCCCATCCACGCCACCGGCCACGGCCACCGGGAGGACTCGGCGGAGATGATCCGCATGGTGCGCCCCCGCTACATGGCCCCGGTACACGGCACCTACCGCAACCTGAAGTGCCACGGGCAGCTGGCCGAGTCGCTGGGCTACGCCAAGGACAAGGTGCTGCTGCTGGACGGGGGCGAGTGCCTGCAGCTGCACCGCAACGGCAAGGCCAATCTCGCCGGCAACGTGCCCGTGGGCAAGTGCTTCGTCGACCAGGGGGTCGACCACATGGTGGACGCCCGGGTCATCCACGACCGGCTGATCCTGCAGGAAGACGGCATCGTGGTGGCCACCCTGCTGGTGGATCCGGCCACCGGGGAACTGGCCGGCGAACCCACCATCCTCAGCCGCGGGTTCGTGGTCCTGTCGGACGACCAGGCATACGGCCAGCTGCTGCGGGAGACCGTGCGCACCGCGTTCGAGGCGGCGCCGCTGGAGATCCGCAAGAACAAGGAACTGCTCAATGAACTGCTCCGGCAGTCGCTGCGCCGGATCATCCGCAAGACCACCCAGACCCGGCCGGTGGTGGTGCCCATGGTCCTGGACGCCACGTCCGCCTGAATTCCGGAGGCCCCCGTGATCACCCTGCTGCTCATCCGCCACGGCATCGCCGAAGATCTCCGGCGCGGGCAACGCGACCCGGACCGGGCGCTCACCACCCTGGGCTGGGACCGGACCCGGGCAGCCATGCGCGGCCTGGTGCTGCGCGGCTATGCGCCGGTGCGGGGCATCTCCAGTCCGTACCGGCGGGCCGCGGAGACCCTGGTCTGCCTGAAGGAGGCCACCGCCGAGGGCTTCCCGGTGGCCTGCTGGGAAGGGCTGGAGCCCGAGGCCGATCCGGCCGCCGCCGAACAGTGGCTGCTCGGCCTGATGGCCGAGTCCCAGCCGTTCGATACCATCGCCCTGGTCAGCCACCAGCCCTTCCTGTCCGAGCTGATCCACCGGCTCACCGGCGCCGTGCCCGAGATGAAGCGGGCCAGCTGCGCCGTGCTGCACTGGAACGCCGGGCGGTTCGAACTGGCGGCGCACTTCTCCCCGGCCCAGCTGCGCGGTGAGGGGTGACGCCCCACGCCGCCCGGGCCACCCTGTCCGGAGGGGTGCAGCTGCACTACCGGGTCCAGGGCCAGCCGGGCGCGCCCTGGCTCGTGCTGCTCAACGGCCTGCTGTCGGACACCACCATGTGGGCCGGGGCGCTCAGGGGCCTCACCGCCCGGCACCGGGTGCTGACCTTCGACGGCCGGGGCCAGGGCCGCTCCAGCGCCCCGGCCGAAGGACCCTACACCGTGCCCCTGCTGGCCCAGGAGGCCTGGGAACTCCTGGACCTGCTTCAGATCCGTCGGCCCTGGCTGGCCGGCCTGTCCAACGGCAGTTCCGTGGGCCTGGAACTGCTGGCCGGCCACCCGGGGATGTTCCGCGGGGCGGTGCTCACCAGCGCGGTGCCCCGGACCGATTTCGCCATGGCCCTGCGCCTGCGCCACTGGCTGCGCTGCCTGGAACTGGGCGGCCCGGGGCTGCAGTTCGAGGCCGCGGCCCCCTACCTGTGGGGCGACCGGTTCCTGGAGCCGCGCTATCCGGTCCTGAAGGAATACTTCCTGAAACAAAAATATATGAATGAACCTTTGCATGGTTCCCGTCACCAGATAGAAGGCGTTCTCCAATGGGACATCTGTTCAAGATTGGGTGAAATCCAAGATCCGGTGCTGCTCCTGGCCGGTGCTGAGGATCTGCTGACGCCGCCATGGAAATGCTTGGAAACGGCAAGAATGATAAACCATTCCCGATTTGAGATTGTCCCCGCGGTAGGTCACGCCTTCCCCGTGGAAAATCCACAGGCATATGCCGAAACGGTATGTGAATTTACCAAGGCATGAGTTGTTTAACATGAAGAATACTTTGGCGAAACTCGGGATTTTGCGTTATCATTTCCGATCCCAAAGCGACCAACCTTACACCGTCCCCCCGAGGGAAGATCTATGCTAATTGAATCCCAAGCCCCTGCCGTCCTGAGTCTTCAGGATCTGAAGGAGCAGTCCATCGGCCGGCTGGCGGAAATGGCCAAGGCCTACGGGATCGAAAGCCCCCTCGCCATGCGCAAGCAGGAACTGATCTTCCGCCTGCTGGAGGCGCAGGCCCAGCGGGAGGGGCTGTTCTTCGCCGAAGGCGTGCTGGAGGTCCTGCCCGAAGGCTTCGGCTTCCTCCGGGCCCCCGAGCACAACTACCTCGCCGGCGCCGACGACATCTACGTCTCCCCCAGCCAGATCCGCAAGTTCAGCCTGCGTTCCGGCGACACCCTCTCGGGCATGATCCGGCCGCCCAAGAACGAGGAGAAGTTCTTCGCGATGCTGCGCATCGACGCGATCAACTTCGATCCGCCCGGGTCGGCCAAGGACCGGGTCCACTTCGACAACCTGATCCCCCTGTACCCCACCAGCATGCTGAAGATGGAACGGGACCCGCAGGAATTGTCGACCCGGGTGATGGACCTCATGACCCCCCTGGGCAAGGGCCAGCGCGCCCTCATCGTCGCCCCGCCCCGCACCGGCAAGACCGTGCTGATGCAGAACATCGCCAACAGCATCACCCTGAACCACCCCGAAGTATTCCTCATCGTGCTGCTCATCGACGAGCGGCCCGAGGAAGTCACCGACATGGAGCGCAACGTCAAGGGCGAGGTGGTCTCCAGCACCTTCGACGAACCGGCCACCCGCCACGTGCAGGTGGCGGAGATGGTCATCGAGAAGGCCAAGCGCCTGGTGGAGCACAAGAAGGACGTCGTGATCCTGCTCGATTCCATCACCCGCCTGGCCCGGGCCTACAACACCGTGGTGCCGCTGTCCGGCAAGGTGCTGTCCGGCGGCGTGGACTCCAACGCGCTGCAGCGGCCCAAGCGGTTCTTCGGGGCGGCGCGGAACATCGAGGGCGGCGGGTCGCTGACCATCATCGCCACCGCCCTGATCGAGACCGGCTCGCGCATGGACGACGTGATCTTCGAGGAGTTCAAGGGCACCGGCAACAGCGAGATCTGCCTGGACCGCAAGCTCAGCGACAAGCGGATCTTCCCGGCCATGGACATCCAGAAGTCCGGCACCCGCAAGGAGGACCTGCTGATCGAGGCGGCGCGCCTGGCCAAGATCTGGGTGCTGCGCAAGATCCTCAGCTCCAGCGGCCCGGTCGAGAGCATGGAGCTGCTGCTGGACCGCCTGGGCAAGAGCCGGACCAACGACGAGTTCCTGTCCAACCTGCAGGAGGCGCCCGGAAGGCGGTGAAGGTGCGTTCCGGCGGGGGGCCCCGCCCTCAGAGGCTTTTGAGGTGGACGATGGCCTGTTGCAGGTCGGCCCGCATGGCCTCCGGGCTGCCGGCCCGGTGGCTGGATCCGTGGCCCGGCAGCACCCAGGTGAAATCAAAAGCCAGCAGCCGCTCCAGGCTCCTGAGCTGGGTGGGCCAGTGGTGCCAGCAGTAGGTTCTGGAAGCAGATAGCATGCCGCGCCTGGGATTCCACCACAGGTGGTCGCCGCTGAACAGGAACTTGTCCCGGTACAGCAGACAGGCGCTGCCGGCGGTATGGCCGGGAGTGGGGATGAACAGCAGGTCCGGGGCCAGACGCACCGGTTCGTTGCCGTCCTGCGGGAACTCGACGCCGCCCTGGATGCCGGCCAGGTCCGCATGGTGCATCACCCGCGCGCAGCCGAAGCGTTCGTGGAACCGGGCATGGTCGGCTACGTCGTCCTGGTGCGAGAGCACCATCAGGTCCACGCCGCCCAGGTTTTCCAGCCGGTCCATCAAGGCCGGCACCGCCCGGGGCGAATCCACCAGGACATTGCCGCCAGGCCGCTGGATGAAGTAGCTCCAGGCGCCGAAGCTCCGCTCGGAGGTGTAGCCGCAGAAGGAGACCTCCTCCTCGATGGGATCCGGGAAGGCGTCCCGGGCCTCCTGGATGCCGGCCGGGTCGTCGGTGCCGATGGAGCCGGTCGGGCAGGCCAGCAGCGCCTTGAGCGCGTGGAACCGGTCCGAGTCACCTTCCGGCTGCCGGGCCACCCGGCTGTGGCCGCCGGCGTCCTGGAACACCCAGGGCAGGTATTCGTAGCAGGTGCCGCAGTCGATGCAGCTGCTGTCTACGAAGTAGGCCCCGGGGACGTTGTCGGGTTGGCTCTTGGAACGTTGCGCCATGGGGGGGCCTCGGCTGTTTCCAGGATAGATGCCGGGAGCGGCGGGGGCCAGCCGGGATTTCATCGTGTTGACAACATCCCCATGAACAGCAATGATTTGGTTATGACAAAAACGAGGTTGACGGCGGCCCATGCCCATCATGAAGCCCACGCCAACGGCCGCGAAAGCTGGCTGCGGGCCGCGGTGCTGGGCGCCGACGACGGGCTGGTCTCCATCGCCAGCCTGATGATCGGGGTCGCCGCCAGTTCGGCCTCCCGCGCCACGGTGCTGGTCGCGGGCCTGGCCGGGCTGGTGGCGGGGGCCCTGTCCATGGGCGCCGGGGAGTACGTCTCGGTCAGTTCCCAGCGGGACACCGAGGAGGCCAGCATCGCCCAGGAAATGAAGGAGCTGGCTTCGAACCCCAAGGACGAGCTCCGGGAACTGGCCCTGATCTACGAAAAGCGGGGGCTCGACCCGGACCTGGCCCACGAAGTCGCCCGCCAGCTGAGTGGCCATGATGTCCTGGACGCCCATATCCGTGATGAGCTTGGCATGAATGAATTCACCCGGGCCCGTCCGTTCCAGGCCGCCGCCGTATCGGCGTGCAGCTTCGCCCTGGCGGCCCTGGTGCCCCTGGCCGCCCTGCTGGCAGCTCCTCCGGCCGTCCGCATTCCCGCCCTCGCCCTGGCTTCCCTGGCCGGCCTGGGCCTGCTGGGGACCCTGGGCGGCCACCTGGGCCGGGCCCCCAAGGGCCGGGCCGCGCTGCGGGTGCTGCTGGGCGGCGGGTTGGCCATGGCGGTGAGCGCGTTGGCCGGGCGGCTGCTGGGAGCCATGGGTATCTAGTGGCGTTGCCTCGAATCAGCGGCCATTTTTCCTGCTCTCGGTTCACGGTGAGGTGCGGTCCCCAGAGTCCCATCAGATCCGGTTCAGCACCTGCTCCAGCTCAGCCATGGTGAACGGCTTGGCCAGGAGGGTGACCCCCGGGATCCCGGCGGCCAGGTCCAGCGCGGTCTGGTCGGCCCGCCCGGTGCACAGGATCACCGGCAGCAGGGGGAGCAGGATCCGCAGCCGGGGCAGGGTCTCGGCGCCGCTCAGGCCGGGCATGTTCATGTCGAGGATCACGGCCTGGGGCTGCAGGCCCGCTTCGAGCCGGACCAGGGCCGCCTCGCCGCTGTCCACGGTGGTGGCGCTGTGGCCGAGGACCTCCAGGATATCGGCCAGGGAACTCCGGATCAGTTCGTCGTCGTCCACCACCAGGATCGCCAGGGCCCGGTGCGGCTTCGGAAGACCCTGTTCCGGCTGTCCGGAGACTGCGGGCTGGACGGGTTCCCAGGCCGGGAAGCGCAGGGTGATCCGGGTGCCCTGCCCGGGCCAGCTCTCCACCGCCAACTGGCCGTGGTGGGCCTTGACCGTGGACTGGACGATGGAAAGCCCGAGGCCGGTGCCCAGGCGCTTGGTGGTGAAGAAGGGATCCATGGCCTTGGCCAGCACCGCCTCGGTCATCCCGCAGCCGGTGTCCTGGACCTGGAGCTCCACCCAGGAGCCCTGGCCGCGGGTGCTCAGGGTGAGCACGCCGGAGCCCTCCATGGCGTCCACCGCATTGACGCACAGGTTCATCAGCGCGTGGGACAGGGCCGCGGCGTCGCCTCGCACCGGACGGAGGTCTCCGGCCAGGTCCATCTCCAGCCTGACCTGGGCCAGGGTGGTGTGCTCCAGGAGCTGGGTCTCGTCCCGGACCAGGCTGTTGAGGTCCAGCTGCCGCTCCTCGGTGAGGCTGCGCCGGGCGAAGGCCAGCAGGCCGCGCACCATGGTGCCGCCCCGGACGCAGGCCTTGGTGATGGTCTCCAGGGCCTTGGCCAGCGGGGTGCCCGGTCCGGCCTGGGCCTGGTAGGCCGTGGCCAGGCCCAGGATGGAGCCCAGGACGTTGTTCATGTCGTGGGCCACGCCGCCGGCCAGGCTGCCCAGGCTCTCCAGCTTCTGGGTCTCCTGGAGCCGGGCCTCCAGGGCCAGGCGCTCGGTCTCCAGGCGGCGGCGCTCGGTGATGTCCTCGGACAGGGCCAGGAGCAGGCAGGGCCGGCCCTGGGCGTCGGGCACCGCCGCCTTGATGGTGTGCAGCAGGATGGGGCCCCGGGAGCGGGAAGCGACCCGTTCTTCGGGGATTTCCCGCAGCAGCCCCCGCTCGATGACTTCCTCGTCCTTCACGCGGAAGGCGGCGGCCTCCTCGGCGGACCAGATGTCCCAGTCGGTCCGGCCCAGGACCTGGTCCCGGCCCAGGCCGAAGATGGCTTCGCACTGGTTGTTCCACAGCACGTAGCGGTAGCCGTCGGCGGGATCCTTGGCGAACAGAGCCAGGGGGAGGGTGTCGACGATGGCGGCCAGCAGCCGGACGTTGTCCTGAAGGGCGGCGGTGGCCCGGCGCAGTTCGCCGGTGCGCTCGCGCACCTGGCGTTTGAGGGTCCCGCTCCAGGCCAGCGCGGCCAGGAGCAGCAGCAGCACTGCCAGGATGGTGCCGGCCGCCAGGCGCAGCGCCTGGCTGGAGGCGAGGGCCGAGGGCTCCAGGTGGCCGAACCATTTCCGGTAGATCGCGTCGTATTCCCCGTTGCCGTTGAGGATGGCCAGCCCGGTGTCCAGGGACTCCTTCAGCTCCTCCCGGCGGTACGGAAGGGCGAAGCAGAGGTCCCGGGCGAATACGGAACCGGCCACCGGCTTGATGTTGCCCAGGTGGTGGTCGCGGATCATCTCCAGGCCGGTGAGCCGGGGCGCGATGGCGGCGTCCTGGGCCCCGGAGGCCAACTGGCGCAGCGCGTCGGTCTCCGAGGCGGCCGAGACCACGCTGGGCCAGAGGCCCTGGACGGTCAGGAACTCCTCCATCTGGCTGCCCCGCTCCACCAGCACCTTGCGCCCGCGCAGATCGTCCAGGGAGGCCAGCGGGGCCTCGCCCTTGCGCACGAAGATGGAATAGTGCACCACCAGGTGCGCGGGGCAGAAGGCCAGCCAGGTGCTGCGTTCCAGGGAATAGAGCACGCCCGGCGCCACGTCGATCCGGCCCGCCTCCAGGTCGGCCTGGACCGTGGGCCAGGAGGCCGCCCGGATCACCAGGGGCAGGTCCATGACCGCCGCCGCGGCCTTGATGACGTTCACATCGTAGCCGTCCGGTTCGCCCTTGGCGTTGACGAACTCGTAGGGGGGGAAGTTCTGGTTGATCTCCACCACCACCGGCGCCCGGGCGGCCAGGGGCAGGCCGGGCAGCAGCAGGGCCAGCAGGCCCCAGAGCAGCCAAAGCCTCACGCTGGACCTGTGTGGCAGTCCGTCCCCCGACATCTCGCTCCCAACCGTTGCAAGAAACAAGTCTAATCGGCTTCTGCAGCGTTGCCGCGGATTGGAATGAAGATTACATCAATTATTTTTTCCCGTTGACTGGATCGACTTTGGCGATCAGGAGGTCCAGGGCCTCCAACCCGATGGTGCGGCCGGCCTGGTAGTCCTCCATGGCCGCGCCGGTCTGGGCCGCGCTTTCTGGTGTCACGGCCCAGATTTCAGTGCTGGAGGAGGGTTGTTCCATCGATTCGCCCCTGTAACTTCCATGGTCCTACTGCCACAAGCTGAAATCCGCCACACGCAGGAACGCCCGCTGGAGCCGGTGCAGCAGCGCCAGCCGGGCGGCCCGGAGACCGGGATCCTCGCACTTCACCATCACCGCGTTGAAGAACGCCTCCAGCGGCCCGGCCAGCCCTGCCAGCTCCTGCAGCAGGCTGTCCTGGTCGGCGTCGGCCTCCAGCCGGGCCAGATGCCCGGCCAGGGCCAGCTCCTCCGGCTCCCGGAGCCGGGCGGCGTCCAGGGCCTCCAAGGCCTCGTCCTTGAGGATGTTGCCGATGCGCTTGGCGCTCTGGGCCAGGCTCTGGAACCGGGGATCTTCGGCGAAGGCCGAAAGCGCCTCGCACCGGGCCTTGAGGTCCACCAGGTCGGTCCAGCCGGCGGCCAGGGCCGAGCGGCGCACCGGCCCCGGGTAGCCGGACTGCTCCAGCTGGTGGGCCACCCGGTCCCGGAAGAACGGCTCCAGGGCCTCCAGGGTCTCGGCGGCGGGGCGGGTGGCCTTGGCGCCGATCCCGTCCAGGGCCAGGGCGGCGATGCGCATGGGATTCAGGTTCCAGCCCCGCTCGAACAGGATGCGGACGATGCCCTGGCCGGCCCGGCGCAGGGCCAGGGGGTCCTTGGAGCCGGTGGGGACCAGGCCGATGGCGAAGCAGCCGACTACGGTGTCCAGCTTGTCGGCGATGGCCAGGATGCCGCCCAGGTCGGAGGCGGGGATCGGGCCGTCGGCGGAGACCGGCTGGTAGTGCTCCTTCACCGCCCGCCAGACCTTCTCGTGGGCCTGCTCGCGCTTGAGATACTCGCCGCCCATGATGCCCTGCAGCTCCGGGAACTCGCCGACCATGAGGGTCACCAGGTCGCACTTGCAGGCCTGGGCCACCAGCCGGCCGTCGGTGCCGTCCAGGCCCAGGCTGCTGGCCATGGCATCGCACACCGCCTCGATCCGCTGGGTCTTGTCGAAGTAGCTGCCCAGCTCCCGCTGGAAGGTCAGGTGCCTGAGCTTGTCCAGGCGCTCCCGAAGCGGCTGCCGGCGGTCCTCCTCGAAGAAGAACCGGGCGTCGTAGAGCCGGGCCCGGAGCACCCACTCGTTGCCGCTCCGGATGAACCCGCTGGGGTCGTCGGGGCGGTTGGCGGCGGTGAGGAAGCTGGGCAGCAGCGCGCCCTGGGCGTCCTCCACGCAGAAGGCCTTCTGGTGCTCGGCCAGGGAGGTGACCAGCACCTCCTTGGGCAGGGTCAGGAACGATTCGGGGAACTGGCCGGTGACGATGGTGGGGTATTCCACAATCTCCGCCAGGGTGTCCAGCAGGTGGTCGTCGGCCACCAGCCGGCCTCCGGCCTGGGCGGCCAGGCCGTGCAGCTGGCGCTCCAGCCGGGCCCGCCGCTCGGAGCAGGCCACCACGATCCCGGCCTGCTCCAGCGCGGCCTCGTAGGCCTCGGGCCGGGACACCGGCACCGGCCCGGCGTGGTCCAGGTGGAACAGCCGGTGGCCCCAGGTGCTGGCGCCGGTGGCCACGCCGTCCAGCTGGAACGGCACCACTTCCTCGCCGAACAGGCAGAGCAGGTTGCGGATCGGCCGGACGAACTGGAATTCGCTGGCGCCCCAGCGCATGGCCTTGGGCACGTGCAGCGAGGCCACCAGCCGGGGCAGGACCTCAGCCAGCAGTTCGAGGGTGGGCCGGCCCTTGCGGGTCAGGGTCGCCACCGCGCAGGGCTCCTTCTTGCCCGCCGGCTGCTCGAAGCGCACCTGGTCGAAGGCCAGGCCCCACTTCTCGGCGAACTTCAGTCCGGTCTGGGTCGGCCGGCCCTCGGCGTCCACGCACATGCGCTGGGGCGGGCCCGCCTGGGTCTCGGTCTGGTCCGCCTGGGCCTCGGGCAGGCCCAGGACCCGCCAGGCCAGCTTGCGCGGGGAATAGAACCGCTCCACGGCCAGCTCGGTCTTGAGGGCGTCGCGGACGAAGGCCTGGAAGCCCTCGGCGAATTCCGTGCACAGCGGCGCCAGGAACCGGGCGGGGATCTCCTCGCAGTGGATTTCCAGCAGCAGGGAACGGGTCGCGCTCATGCCGTCACCCCCTCTCCCTTGGCCGGTACGAGCATCGCCTGCTCCCTCTCGGCATTGGCCGCGTAGGCCCGGGCGCAGGCGCAGGTGAGGTCGCGGATCCGCTTGATGATGCCCGGGCGCTCAGTGGTGGAGACGGCGCCCCGGGCGTCCAGCACATTGAAGGTGTGGCTCATCTTGAGCGCCTGCTCGTAGCCGGACAGGAAGTGGCCGTGGTCCTTGACCAGGCGCCAGGCCTCGCGCTCGAACGCTTCGAACATCCGCCAGTGCAGGTCCAGGTCCGCGTGCTCGAAACTGTAGGCGCTCAGTTCGAACTCCTCCCGCTGGCGCACCGTGCCGTAGCTGACCGGGAACGAGCCGGCGTCGGTCTTCACCTCGCCCCAGACCAGGTCGTAGATGTTGTCGATGCCGGTGAGGAACATGCAGATCCGCTCGATGCCGTAGGTGATCTCGGCCGACACCGGCCGGCAGTCCATGCCGACCACCTGCTGGAAGTAGGTGAACTGGGTGATCTCCATGCCGTCCAGCATCACCTGCCAGCCCACGCCCCAGGCGCCCAGGGTCGGGGCCTCCCAGTTGTCCTCCTCGAAGCGCAGGTCGTGCTTGCGCAGGTCCACGCCCATGGCCTCCAGGCTCTCGATGTAGAGTTCCTGCACTTTCGCCGGGGAGGGCTTGAGGATCACCTGCATCTGCAGGTGCTTGTACAGGCGGAACGGATTCTCGCCGTAGCGGCCGTCGGCCGGGCGCCGGGAGGGTTCCACGTAGGCCACGTTCCAGGGCCGGGGGCCCAGGGCGCCGAAGAAGGTGAGCGGGTTCATGGTGCCTGCGCCCTTCTCCAGATCGTACGGCAGGCCGATGAGGCAGCCGCGATCGGCCCAGAAGCGCTGCAGACGGAAGATCAGTTCTTGGATTTGCATGGGAACCCGCAGAAAGAGTGTATTTTACCCTGCTTTCGGCGGGACCGTGAGCGCTGATCGCTCCGGCCAGGGGTCAGAGCGCCTTGATGGTGACGGTCGCCGTCGCGCTTCGGTTGCGGTCCGCCACCGGGCTGGCGGTGACGGTGAAGGTCCCCGGCGTCGTTCCGGCCTGGTAGAGCCCGCTGGCCCAGATGCTGCCGCCGGTGCAGTACCAGGCCACGGTCTGGTCGGCGCTGCCGGTGACGGTGGCCTTGAACTGGGCGGTGGCCCCGGGAGAGAGGGTGACCGAGGCCGGGACGATGGTCACGGAGACGCTGGAAGGTGCCCGGACGGTGACCGCGGCGGTGGCCTTCCGGGTGGGATCGGCCGCGGAGGCGGCGGTCACGGAGAAGGCGCCGCTGGCGGCGCCGGCCTTGTAGAGACCGGCCGGCGTGATGCTGCCGCCGGTGCAACTCCAGGTCACGGCGGTGTCGGCGCTGCCGGTGACCAGAGCGCTGAACTGCTGGCCGGCGCCGGGGGCCAGGGTGACCGCGGCCGGGGCGATGGCCACGGTCACCGGCAGCGAGGCGGCGATGGTCACGGCGGCGCTGGCCTTCTTCGTGGCGTCGGCAGCGGCGGTGGCCGTCACCGTGAAGGAGCCCAGGGCGCTGCCGGCCTTGTACAGGCCGGCGCTGGAGATGGTGCCGCCGGTGCCGCTCCAGGCCACCGCGGTGTTGCCGGCGCCCAGCACCTGGGCCTTGAAGGCCTGGGTCCCGCCGGGCAGCAGGGCACAGCTGGAGGGGGTCACCGCCACCGTCACCGAGGCCGAGGGCGGCATGGGCACGTAGCCGAACAGCGCGGCCACCTCGGCGGCCACCGTGGTGGCGTTGGCGGACGGGCAGGCCCCGGCCGGGATCGAGCTGGTGAGCCCGGTGTCCCACAGCATCAGGCCGTCGTGGGGGTTGGGCGTGGCCTTGTTGGCCAGCACGAAGCCGCCGGACCGCTGCACCGAGTAGGGCCCCCGGGGGGTCCGCCCGTACTGGTCGGCCACCACGATGGTGCCGGGCGCCCCGGCCTGGCTGTCGGCGATCACCAGGATGCCGCCCGGCCAGCCCTCGGGGGGGATCTCCAGGCCCAGGCTGACGGGGACGGTCCCGGGCACCAGGAACCGGTACTCGCTGAAGGCGGTGACGGGGTCATAGTCGCTGGTCTGGGCGTCGTAGGACATGACGTCCACCAGGTCGAACAGGCCCGCCACCAGCTGGCCCTTGCGCGGGCCGGACGGGACCGCGGCCTTGAAGGCCAGCCGCTCGCGTCCGGCGTTGCCGCCCCAGTAGGTAAAGGAGCCGGGGTAGCCTGCGTCGATGGGCGTGGCCGGGGTGTAGTCGGCGCCGGTGGACCACCCGGCGATGCTGAGCAGGTGGCCGGGTCCGGCGGCGTCGGCGGCCTCGCGCAGGGCCTGGATGGCGCCCACGTACTGGGCCACGGTGGCCGGGTCGGCCCCGCCCACCTCGTAGTCGACGTCCAGCCCGTCCAGGCCCAGGTCCGCCAGGCAGGCCGCGAGGGCGGTCTTGATGGGGGTGCCGGTCCTTCCCGCCTCCTGGGCCAGGCCGGTCCAGTCCAGGTAGGTGGCGCCGCCCACCGAGAGCAGGACCCGCTTGCCCAGCTGGTGGAGGATCCGGATGGCCTGCTTGATGTTGGCGGGGGTGGACTGAAACTGGACGCCGGTGCCGGTCCAGGTGTCGGCGGCCAGGCCGGCCCAGCTGAAGTCGGGCTGGGCGAAGGCCACCATGGCGTGGGTGTAGACCCCGGGAAGCTGGGCGAACTGGCTGGCCGCGTAGATCTGGTCGTCGGTCTTCAGGCTGCCGTCGGCGTTGCTGGCCGAGAACCAGGGATCGCTCCAGGTGGGGAAATAGCCGGCGAAATAGTGCCCGTTGGGGTTGGCCATCTGGCCCTGGGTCAGGATGGCGGGGTTCTCCCCGGCCCGGGCCAGGGCCGCGCAGGCCAGTCCGGCGAGGAAGGCCAGGCAGCGGTTGAGGGGGCGGGGGGGTCGGGGCATGACGGTCTCCTGGGTGCCGGGTACGGCGTGATCATGTTGATATTTTCAATATTTCTGTCAATACTGCCCGGTTCAACCCGGCTCCCCCGAGCCCCAGCCTGTGAGGTCCCATGTCCAAGTCAACACCACTCCTGGCCGCCGCCCTGTGCGCCGGCCTCGCCGCTCCGCTCGCCGCCTGGGGCGTCCAGGGCCACCAGATCGTGGCCCTGGCGGCCCTGCAGGATCTCCCCCCGGGCCCCGCCGCCTGGCTCGCCGGCCAGGAGGCCGTCCTGCGCGACCACGCCAGCGACCCTGACCAGTGGAAGGATAGCGATCCCCTGGAACGGCCCCGGCACCATCTGGATTGCGAGCCGTACGGCGGCCCCGGGCGGGTGCCGCTGGTCGAGGGGCAGGCCCGGGCCATGCTGGGGGACTCACTGTTCCAGCAGTCCGGCCAGGTGCCCTGGTCGGTCCTGGACCGGGTCACCAGCCTGACCGCCGCCTTCACCTCCGGCGACCCCGGCGCGGCCGCCCTGGCGGCTTCCATCCTCAGCCACTACGTGGGAGACCTGTCGGTGCCCCTGCACACCACCAGCAACCACAACGGCGATGACACCGGTCAGCACGGGGTGCACAAGCGCTGGGAGACCGGGCTGGTGGAGCGCATCCTCGAGGAGGGAAGCTGGCTGCCGGAAGTGCGCACCGCCTCCCTGGGCGCGAACTCCGCCGCGGCGCCCTGGGTCTGGCTGGGGGACAGCTTCCGCCAGGTTCCGGGCCTGCTGGCGGACGACTTGGCCGCCGAGGGGGAGAATCCCGATGGCGGCCACGGCGACGCCTACTGGCAGACATTCATGGGGCTCGAGGGCCCCCGGGTGGAGCAGCAGCTCAGCGCGGCGGGCCAGCGCACCGCCCAGATGATCCTGATGGCCTGGACCGCGGCCGGCTCGCCGCCCGCGCCCCTGTAACAACCCGGTCCAGGCGGGCACCTTACCACCTGGAGATCCTCGCCATGACCCACAGGCTCACCGCTGTCGGCCACGTGCTGCCGTAGTTTTTCCGGCCAGGATTCCGAGGCGCGCATGGCGGGCAATCACATCGGTCCCTGCACCGGCGTCGGGCTCGGGCTGCGCGGCCCGCACTTCGCCGAGGCGGCCCGGGGCTCTCGGTGGGCGGTTTCGACCCGTTCGACGGCGATTACCTGGAGCAGCTGTCCGGGTTCCTGGCCGCCACCGGCAGCCCCTGGCACTCGGAGCACCTCTGCTTCAGCTCGGTGGACGGCTCCGCCACCCACGCGCTGCAGCCCATGCCCATGATGCTGCGGGTGCCGCTGGACCGGCTGGTGCAGGCCCAGCGCGCCAGCATCGGCCGGGTGGCCCGGGACCTGGGCCTGGCCGGCCCGGGCGAGGCGCTGGAACTGCTGGCGCGCTTCCGGGCCCAGGGGGCCATCCGCGGCTTCAGGCCTTGACCACCTTGGTGTCGGCGATCTGGTCGTGCAGGCATTGCCGGCTGTCCCGGAAGATCAGCAGGATGTCGGCCAGGGAGATGAGCGGGCCCAGGTAGGGCAGGGCGCCCAGCAGGACCATGGGCAGGTAGCGCAGGCCGAGGATCCGGCCCAGGGAGGCGGGCTCGCCGCTGGCGCGCACGATCCGGATCCCCACCGCCCGCTTGCCGATGGTCTGGCCGTAGCGGTCCAGCCACACGCAGTTCCAGACCACCAGCCCCGCCACCCCCGCCAGCATGGCGAGGACCAGCGCCGGGGCGAACGGCACCGCGCTCCAGGCGAACCCGGCCCGGTGGGCCAGGATCGCCGCCGGCAGGACGAACGCGGCGATCAGTCCCACCGCCAGCAGGACTGCCAGGAAGGCCAAGTAATCCAGACACTTGGCCCCAAGCCTGGAACCGCGGTCGGCCAGTTCCTGGGGACCTGCGGGCAGGCCGGGCAGACCGGGCTGGTAGGGCATGGAGGGCCTGAAATCCTCATGGTCGCGCACGGCGTCTCCAACAGTCGGGAATGCCTGGATTCTAGTTTGACCGGAGGTATGTGTTTAGTAGAATCATCGCTTCTGTTGGGGAGCCCATGTCGAAAAAGATCGCCCTGATCGCCATCGGCGGCAACGCCCTGCTCCAGGAGCGCCAGCGCGGGCTGCAGGAGGAGCAGCTGGAGAGCGCCCGGCAGACCGCGGAGATGTTCGGCAACGTGATCCAGGCCGGCTACTCGCTCTGCGTGGTCCACGGCAATGGCCCCCAGGTGGGCAACCTGCTGATCCAGCAGGAGACCGCCTCCACCCGGATCCCCCCGTACAGCCTGGATGTCTGCGACGCCATGACCCAGGGATCCATGGGCTACATGCTCGAGCGGATGCTGATCAACCGCCTGGCCTTCCTCGGGCTGGCGGTGCCGGTCACCACCGTGCTCACCGAGGTGGTGGTGGACCGGGACGACCCGGGCTTCCTGAACCCCGCCAAGCCGGTGGGGCCGTTCTACACCCGGTTCCGCGCCGAGGAGCTGCAGAAGCAGAAGCGCTGGCACATGAAGGAGGACGCCGGCCGCGGCTACCGCAAGGTGGTGCCCTCGCCCCGGCCGCTGGAGATCGTCCAGCTGGACGCGATCCGGCTGCTGCTCCAGGCTGGGCACTGCGTCATCGCAGGCGGCGGGGGCGGGATCCCGGTGATCCGGGACAGCTCCGGCCTGCTGGTGGGGGTGGAGGCGGTCATCGACAAGGACCGGCTCTCCGCGCTGCTGGCCGGGCTGCTGGAGGCCGACACCTATGTCATCCTCACCGGGGTGCCCCGGATCGCGCTGGATTTCGGCAAACCCACCCAGCGCTGGGTGTCCCGGCTGGGCGCCGCCGAGGCGGCCCGGCACCTGGCCGAGGGCCAGTTCCCGCCGGGCTCCATGGGCCCGAAGGTGGAATCGGCCCTGGCCTTCATCCGCGGCGGCGGCCGGGAAGTGCTGATCACCAGCCCCGAAGCCCTTGAAAAAGAGAGCGTCGAAACCGTCGGCACCCGGATCGTGAGAGACTGAGCCGGCCCCCTGGAGGATTCATGTACGCCCTGGCCATCCTGCGCTACCGCAAGCCCCTGGCTGAAATCGAGAAGGTGCTGGCCGCGCACCGGAGCTACCTGGCCGGGCTGAAGGCCCAGGGCCTGCTGCTGGCCTCCGGGCCACTGGAACCGCGCAACGGCGGCGCCCTGCTGCTGCGGGTCCCGGACCAGGACGCCGACCGGGCCCTGGACGCGGTGCGGGACGGGGATCCCTTCGTCCAGGCCGGGGTCGCCCAGTACGAGCTGATGCCCTGGATGCCGGTGCTGGGCCAGGAAGGCCTGGACAAGCTGTAGGAGCATGGACGAGCGGCTGTTTTCCGGAAGTCTGGTCTTCACCGGCGGCGGCACCGGCGGACACTTTTTTCCCGCCGTGGCCCTGGCCGAAGGCGCCCTGGCCCGGGATCCGGGGCAGGGCGTGACTTTCGTGGGCGCCCGGCGCGGCATCGAGGGCCGCCTGCTGCCGTCGAGCCCCTGGCCGCACGTGCTGCTGGACGTGGAGGGGTTCGTGGGCCGCTCGCCGCTGCGGACCGCCCGGTCGGCCTGGAAGCTGGCGGTGGCCCGGTCCCGGCTCCTGGCCATCTGGCGCCGGCACCGGCCGCGGGCCGTGGTGGGCACCGGCGGCTACGGCGCCGCCCCGGCGCTGCTGGCGGCCCGGGCCCTGGGGATCCCCTACTTCCTGCACGAATCCAACGCCCAGCCGGGCCTGGTGGTCAAGCTGCTGGCCCCGAAGGCGGCCGGGGTCTGGTGCGGCATGGACGCAGTGCGCGCCCACCTGCCCGGGGCCCGGTGCGTGCTGGCCGGGACCCCGGTGCGCTCGGGCTTCCTGCGCGAGTTCGGACCCCTGGCCGGGCTCCAGGAGCCCTACCGGCTGCTGGTCCTGGGCGGCAGCGGCGGCGCCCGGGCGCTCAACGCCGCGGTGCTGGCCCTGGCGCCCGCCCTGCTGGAACGCTTCCCCCAGTGGGACCTGGTGCACCAGACCGGACCGGAGGCGTTCCAGGCCCTGGACGGCGCGCCGCGGCATCCCCGGCACCGCCTGGTGCCGTTCCTGGAGGCCATGGACCGCGAACTGGAATCCGCCAGCCTGGTGCTGACCCGCTCCGGGGCCAGCACCTGCGCCGAGCTCAAGGCCTGCGGCCGGCCCGCGGTCATGGTGCCGATGCCCGGCAGCGCTGGCAACCACCAGGAAATGAACGCCCGGGCCATGGCCGCCGAGGGACGGGCGGCGGTGGTGCTCCAGGGGCCCGGACTGGACCGGGACCTGGCCCGGGAGGCCGCCCGGCTCATGGGCGATCCCGGGCTCCGGGAGGCCCTGGCCCGGCCCGAACCCAACCGGGCCGTGGACCTGTGCCTGGACGACCTGGCCGCGAAGCTGGCCTGAGCGCACCGGAAAAATACCGGACAGCGGCGCCCGGGCGGCCCGGATGCCTTACAATGGGACCATGCATCAACGCACCTGGCTTTCCCTCCTGACCCTTCCCCTGGTGGCCGCCTTCACCTACCCGGTGATGTTCCAGCCCGCCTCCATCGCGCCCAGGACCGAGCTCAAGGCCCCGGCCCAGGATCCCCTGGCCGGGCTCTCGGACATCCAGGACGTGCTCACCCTGATCCAGGACGACTACGTCGACAAGCCGGACATGGAGAAAGTCATCGGCGGCGGCATCCAGGCGGTCCTGGAGCGCGCCCACCCGCTGAACTCCTACCTGACCCCCGAGGACCTGCACCAGCCCGACCCTGGGCCGGCCGGCGTCGGCATCACCGTGGTGAAGCGGCAGATCTACGCCCAGGTGGTGGCGGTGGTGCCGGACAGTCCGGCGGCCAAGGCCGGGTTCCAGGTGAGCGACATGGTTCGCAAGATCAACGGCGACTCCATCGGTCCCATGAGCGCCTGGACCCTGGAGCGCAGGCTGCGCGGCCCGGTGGGTTCCGAACTCAGCCTGCTGCGCTACGTGGCCGCCAACGGCGACCTGAAGCAGATCACCCTGAAGCGCGAGCGGATCGTGCCGCCGCCCATCACCGTGCGCAAGGACCCCAAGGCCACCGTGGTGACCCTGGCCGACCTCACCCCGGGCCGGGCCCAGGAACTGAAGGCCCTGCTCCGCGACCTTGACCACAAGCTGCCCCTGGTCCTGGACCTGCGCCAGTGCGCCGGCGGGGCGCTGGCCGAGGCCGCCCAGGTGGCCGGCCTGTTCCTGCCCGGAGGCCTCCTGGCCAAGGTCCAGGAGACCGGCAAGCCGACGTCGGAGCTTTCCGTCGTGCCCACCCCCATGCCCCCGTTCGCCACCGTGGCGGTGCTCCAGGGCAGCTACACCCTGGGCCCGGCCGAGGCCCTGTCCGCGGCCCTGAAGAAGCAGGCCGTCCCGGTGTTCGGCGAGCGGACCTACGGCCTGGGCGTGGAGCGCAGCCGGTTCATGCTCCGCCAGGGCGGCGCGGCCGAGGTGGTGAACAAGCGCTGGCTGGGCGCCGGCGGCGAGTTCCTGGGCGCCGGCGGGGAGAAGCCGGAGGCCCCGCAGAAGCCCCTGGACACCTTCAAGGGCCAGGGCCCCGCGCCGGCCCCCGAGGCGGTGGGCTACGGGGTGGCGCCGGACTACGTCATCAAGGCCAACCGGCCCGATGATCACGCGGTCAAGGGCACCCGCCCCGAGGAGGACCCCCTGCCGAAGATCCTGGAGATCCTGGACACCCGGGCCAAGGCCAAGGCCGTGGCCCGGGTAGTGCTTCCGTTCCCCCGCCTGGCCTACCGGATGCCGGCCTGATTCATGGCGGGCCGTCAAGCACGCCGCAGCTCGACCCCTCGTCTGGCCGTATGGGCCATCCTCATGTTCCTGTTTGGACTGGGTCTGGGCGTCTTCCTGACCTCCCAGAGCTGCGGGCGCCACCGGGGCCGGCTGCCCGTCGAGGAGGAGCCTGCGACGCCGCGGCCAGCGCCGGCTCCCCGGCGTGACCGGGGCGCCCGCCAGGCCCCGCCTGACGTTCCGCCCGCCCCCGCGCCCATCCCCGCGCCTGTCCCCGCGCCTGTCCCCGCCCCCGCGCCCGCCAAACCGCCCCAGCCCGCCGGCCCGCCCCGGTTCGCCCTGGTGATCGACGATCTGGGCTACGCCCCGCCGGATCTGGTGGCGCGCCTGTGCGCCCTTGCCGTCCCCTTCGACGTCGCCGTGCTGCCATTCCAGGAATTCACCCGCCAGAGCGCCGAGATCGCCCACGGCCGGGGCAAGGAAGTGATGCTGCACCTGCCGATGGAACCCCTGGGCTACCCCGGTCCGGGCAAGAACCCCGGTCCCGGCGCGGTGCTGTACGACCTCAGCGAGGCCCAGGTGCGCGACCGGGTGCGCAAGGCCCTGGCCGACATCCCCTTCCGCAAGGGGGTGAACAACCACATGGGTTCCCGCATCACCCCCGACCAGGCCCGGATGACCTGGGTGCTCGAGGAAATCAAGGCCCGGGGCTGTTTCTTCGTGGACAGCCGGACCGAGAAGGATTCCGTGGCCTTCGACGTGGCCCGGGACCTGGCCATCCCCACCGTCCAGCGCAAGGTGTTCCTGGACGACGACAAGGCCGCCGCCGAGATCGACAAGCAGTGGGACCGGGCCCTGGCCCTGGCCCGCAGCGACGGCCAGGTGCTGGCCATCGGCCACATCTACCCCGAGACCGTGGAGCGGCTGGAGCGGCTGGTGCCCGCCGCCAAGGGCAAGGTCGCCTTCGTCCTGGCGAGCACCCTGGCGAACTAGTCTTCAGGATCACTCCAACGGGTACGCCCTGCGCCGCGGGGAAGCAAGGCATTCCCGCACCGAAACGTCCGGAGCGCCTTCGAAGACGCAACCACCCCAGCGGGACACGTCCCATCCCCCTCCGCCGTAACGCCGCAGGCGAGGCGCGCGCCAGCCGCGCCGACCCTGCGGCGAACGCCGAGGGGAATCCGCAGGATCCGGCTGACGGATCCTAGAAGCGCACGGTGATGCCTTCGCCTTCGTTCACATGGACCGTGTCCACGAACCGCACCCGGCGCGGCTGGCGGTTGAGGATGAGGGAGGAGGTGCGGATGCCGCCGCCGAACATGTGGACGCCGTCCAGCAGGCTGCCCTGGGTGACCCCGCAGGCGGCGAAGATGATGTGCTCACCCGGGGCCAGGTCGTCGGTCCGGTAGATGCGGCCGAAGTCAACCCCCATGGCCTCGGCCTTCTCCCGGGAGGCGGTGTTGCTGTCCACCACCAGCCGGCCCTGGATCTCCCCGCCCAGGCACTTGAGCGC
>Ga0316217_10000907_pt1 | contig 40089 bp, 27 predicted proteins | sample 1anoAmetaG_FD_203633 | JGI IMG/M metagenome (GOLD analysis project Ga0316217, IMG submission 203633) | Freshwater microbial communities from Trout Bog Lake, Wisconsin, USA - 1anoA | ecosystem: Environmental > Aquatic > Freshwater > Lake > Hypolimnion/Profundal zone | place: USA: Wisconsin...
AACCGCAGATTCTTCGCTTACCACCCCCAAACTGAAGAACGTTTGGGGCCCCGTGCGCTCAGAATGACAGCGGCAATTATGTTAAGAACATTAGACTCAGGACACTAGATGGCCTACCAGAAGTGATCCACAATCTCCGGAGGGTCCTGATCGTTGCAGATCGAGCCTGGCCAAAACTGCTGACGAAAATACACGTCACACCGCTCCTCGATCTGCTCCCAGCGTTGGAATCCATCGTCAACTCGATCGGATCTTCTTTAGCGCTTGAGGCTGAAAAGAACAAGCCAGAATGCCTGAAAAGCAACACGGGATGGGTGTCGCGTAATGCCCTTTACTCCGCCTTACGCGTGCTGCCGCCAAACGGCTCCGTCTACGCAGACGAATGTTGCTTGCTCTTGGCACACATTTTCCTCGCCCATCTTGCGGTCCTGCGCATGCCCTGTGGTCAGAAGATGCCAGGAGGCCTTATTAAGGGAGACACCAGCCTCATCGCCTATGAGGCGTATGGTGCCTCCGAACCTTGGCCTGCGCTGACGATTTCACCACGCCACGCCGGCTTGGCCCTTCGGGGTCTGTGCTCCGGCGAAGAATGGGCACGCGCCTTGATCAAAGCGTTTCCGCTGAATCAATCCCCCAAACGATTTGCTCGGACCCAAACCTTGGCAATGGATCCGTCTTTAATGAGCTACGGCAAAAAGGATCGCTGGCTCGAGGACCGTGTCGATTACATTTGCAATTTCATCCGCCAGGCATATGCGCTAAAGCCTAGACACCGCGGGCACGGCAGCCGCAAAAGTGAGGAAGGCAACGTCGATTCAGGCGACATTGCATCGGTAAAAAGCGAAGTCCGGTCTCCTGTAAATGGCGTCGATCAACCTCCAGAAGCACCACCTGTCATGATCGCGCCCATCCCGCTCAAGGCCCCTGACCAGAGCGGGCGCGACAGATTGCACTCTGGAAAGCAATCGCTGCCCATCCATAAAACTGGAATCGTAGAGGACTGTGACCGTTTTGATGAATGCCCAGACGAGGACGACGAGTGGGATGAGGAGTGGGAGGGTGAGCAGGATGACGATGGCGAGAACGAAGGCGCTCCCGATGAAGGACACCGCCGGCGTTCGCCCGGACGCAAGGGAGTTTCTACTGCATCCCGTCGTAACCAGGCCATTCGTGCGAGCAAAATGTTCCCGTTCGGAAACGACCGTATCGCACCGTGTGAACTCGTGCCGCTCGAAGTGAATGCGAGAAAACGTCTCGACGCGATCTTCGCGGAACTAGCGAATTGCCGCAGCTTGATGCCTAAAGAAAAGGATGCTCAACTCTCGATCAATGTTGAACGGAAACTGCTGGAAGAGGCGGATGTGATTGCCTTTGCGCTGGTCATGCTCTGGACCGGCAGCGGCATTGAAAGGACCAAATCTCTTCGTGTCTCAGATTCGACGGATTTCAGTGAATCTGTAGAGTTGGCAATTCTGATGAGTTCGACAGACGAAGGCAAGGATACGATCATTCGTGTGCATTCGCCATTTCCGCCGTACCAGACGGGCCCGCAGGCGCCGATCGAGTTTGATCGTGCGCGCACTCAATTCGTTCTGCTTCGCGATCCGGCTGGTCTTGGGCCGATCCTCCAGAAACTAGCCGATTTCCAACAGATCGCAAGATCAAAAAACAGCGGGAGTGGTGCAGCCGCGCAGGAAACTCCGGAACGTGGGTCATACGAGATCTTTCGCAAACCATGCGGATACTACCGCGTACGAATCGAGCAAATGCTCTCGCGATGGGATAAAACAGGCCGCTTAACCCTTACGAGGATCGAAGCTACGCTTTTCGGCAGCGTGATGAGCTGGACGGGCAAGGACATCATTGCGGCAACCATGATCACGGGCACCTACAAAACCCAAGCACGAGTACCAATGTATTACGCGTGCCGGAGGATGGATGTACTGCAGGCGATATATGCAGGAACGGTTACATATTTGCGGTTCCAGATTAACCAGGAGGCACAGGTTGCGAATGCACTTCCAAGCCAAACCATACCGCAGTTGACGAGCACACTGGCCTACGGTCGCCCTGCAAGTCCTCCGTCCCGCTATGATCCTTCACCCTCTGGAACACTGTATGTAGGCATCAGGCATTGCCCGACCGATTCTGATCTTCACAACGCAGTACTCAGGCTAATTGATCAACTTGGCCGCCACTGGGACTTGACAAGACAGGATCACTGGACCCGCTACACGGACCTGTTTACCTTTTATACGATATGGTACTTCGGCTTTGACACTGGAGTGCGGCCGATCGTGTGCCCGTATTTGCGCATTAGTGAAATCAGCCCGCTCAATCAGACGGCAGTGCTGCACGACAAGGCCGATGAAAAGGCTCGACTCGTTTGGATTGTGGATGGTCTGCATTCGCAGATGAGGTTCTACCAGCAGTACCTCCAAGGCACGAGGCTCCGGTATCGGAATGATTATCCGTGCTGGTTTCTCGGTGCGGACGGAACTCCTCTGGTAGTTCAACCATCTACGGTCGAGCCTATCCTGCAAGAATTCTTGCCTGGCTTCGCATCCAATGTCCATCGCAGATGGATGCTCAACGCCTTGGTGGATTCCGGTTGCCCGGCTGAGTGCGTGCGTGCGTGGTCCGGTCACGCCACCGCCGGAAACGAGTTTTGGGGCGCTAGCGCGACCGCTTCATACCGCCAAATCGGGTCCGTGCTTGTACAGCATCTGGTTCCAATCCTGGATTTTCTCGGCTTCATACCGATTCCAGGAGCCGCCCTATGACTACCGAACAGAACATCCACGACAAACAGCACGACGCTGCCTTGGACTTGTGGACGAGCACCATTTTCGCCTTCAACCGTGAAGAAATACAAGCCGCGCCAGAACTTCGGAAAATCCTCCGGAGTTATGACTGCAAACTGGCACGGTACTTGGCTGACGTCCAAGAAGACAGTCCCGCGGGAGGATTCTTGCGCCAGGATGTCACTGAGCTGGAGACGCTCATCATCGCCAGCTACGGAAAGAGTAAGTCTCTGACGCCTCTTCGCATCCTCGACAAAGTTATTTTCCACCTAAATCGGCGCTTCCAAAAGTGCATCCCGCGCCCGAGCCAGCTTAAGCTCCTGCGGAGCGAGCCTAACGTGTTTATGAAGCCAAACTCACTGGCACATAGTTGCGTAGACGTTTGGCTCAAATCTGAACAATGCTGGATTGATAGCTGCTGTCACTGGAACAAACATAATCGCTCGGATATTGCAACACAAATCTCCTGGGAGATGGTGATTGCTTCAGCTGCTCTCCACTGCGGCATTCTGGATGTTGATTGTGCGGTGGCGCTCGTCGAAGCGTTGAGCGAGCCTACACAATTCTTCGCTTGCTCCGAGATACGTGCGTATGCAGATCTGCAGGTCAGGTTGCATGGCTCTTCTGACTTCGTGATGAAGCGCTGGTACCCAGACGACCGGCTCCTCTTGTTGATGTCTCGAGTTTCACGGGATTCCCTTCGAATCGCTGTTTCAACGTGTTCGATCGCAAATGAGACTACCGCTGAACGACGAAACCGTATCGGAGACACGATTCTGCGCGGAATTCATGCCGAGTTGAAACGCCAATCTGTGAATCCGCAATACCTGCCTGTTTCATTTCCAGATTTTCTCGAGACAATCGAGCAGACCTTGCGTTCGGAGCTCCCCGCAATGCTGGTGAATTTCGCAGCCGGGAAACTGGCCAGCCGATCGCTGGTGCCAGAATCCATTCGGCGAATCAACGGCGATCCAGCAGCCCCAGCCGCCCAGTTGGAGTCGTGCACCGACCTCGACCTTGATCTTGAAGATGGAACTGACAATCCGGAAGCCTACGGTGGTAATCGCCGGAGGAAGGATGAGCCCAGGTGGCTTCATGGACTCCGTGATGCTTTTGCAGGCTCTGACAAGGACCAAATCGATGAGGCACTTCAGGGCGTGATGGAAGCCGCGAAAGGAATCAGCCCGGTCTGCATTCAGCTCTGCTCGCTTGCGCGTACGCTCATTTTGGGTAGCGCATCGACAGGAAATCAATGGGCAATGAGCAGCATCAAGTGCTGCGTCTTGACGGTCGCGCGCCGTTTCGGGATTCAAAGGAAAAGCGGCGATCCAGCTAAATACTCGACCGAAACATTGCAGGAGATATATCCTCAGGTCATATACGACGCGGGCGAGGATTCGAAGACCCCGGGCCGCTTGCAGAGCAAGGTAGCATGGGCTCTCAGGGAGTACCATCGGCATCTTGTGTGTAACTTTGGAGCGTCGATCGTGAACGAGGCCATAGCATTCCGCGTCGATCGCGGTCTGCTTCCGGTCGACGCGAGAATCATCTCAATGGACGATCTGTTTGCCATTATCAAATACATCCAGACGGCTCCGCACGCATATTGGCCGCTTCACTACCGCAGGGTCGCCATCGCCGAAACTGTACTCGCGTTCTTGGGCGGCTTGCGCAGAGCCGAAGGGCTGGGGCTGGAACTGAATGAGTATTTCCGCAGCTTGACGGGGGAGGTTCTCATTCGCGACAACGAGAATCGATCACTGAAAACCACTAACGCGCGACGGGGGGTCCCGTTGGGGATCTTCGCTTATCCGTTTTCAGAACTCCTTGACTATCTCTCTGCCTTCGAGAAGAAACCAGATGATAATGTGTCGTCCCTTTTCGGAGGCGTCAGCGAGGATGTGATCATCCCGATCATCCACGAGGCTCTACAAAATGTAACTCAAGATAACCGATGTCATTTGCATTCATTGCGACACAGCTTCGGCCACTGGATGTATTGTCGTCTGATGCTGGCGCAACTCGGTGACATCCCAGACATGTTTCCGCATCTTCCCTTGACCACAAAGTGGCTCCAGGCCGCGAAGGAATTCCGCCAACTTCTCTACTGGAACAGCACGGTTGACAACGACCATGGATGGGCCGCTGCGACCGAACTAGGTCACTCAAACCCAAAAGATGTCAGCGCTGTGCACTATATTCACTGCTTTGACATTCTGCTTGCTCAGTATCTCGAGCAGAACCCGGTGTATGGAAGTGTTGAAGATGATCAGCTGCGGAAGATGAGTGGACTTCCGAAGACCACGGCCTATGAACGCTACCCGCTGGAATGGTCGAATTCACCCTCTGCGGATATGGAAGCGATTGATACGTTAAGCCTTAAGTCGACTGCCCACAAGAAGCGAGTTGCTAAGCGAGCGAGCTTTGCGCGCGATTTATTCATAGAACGGTTTGGCCTTAACGTGGTAACGCATCGTGACACTATCATTCGGCTGCAGCCGCAGACTTCATGGCTTCGAACCACTCGGAATGTACTCCTCTTGTCGGCGAACTTGCACATGCCAGTACGCGAGTTGGCCAGCACCGTCGGACTCGACGCTACAACCACCGCGCTAATCATGAATAGTGCAGCGGAAATTGCCAAACTCCAAACAGTAGACCAGCGCACCTATTTGCATAAGATGGTAGGGCTACCGCTTGGCCGAAACGGTGACAAACGAGAGGCGAGGAGTTACTGCCCAGCCGCGCCGAGAGGAGAGGTAGCCAACGCGTTGATCGATGCATTCGCCGCCACAATCCAGAAGCAGATTCTTCCCAAACCCGAGAAGTCGAGGGACGCGCTCGCTCATCTCGCCAGGAATATTCTTCCGCACTCGGCCTGCATCGCGTTTTTCGAACCGCTTGACCCGGCAACGGTGCACAGCTGTCTTGCACTTTTCCGTAAGATGGGATTCGGGCAGGAGAAGATTCGCGGATATTCCTGCGATGGCTCGAAGCGTGCGACGCCGACTCGAGAATGGCTGAAAGGGTGGGGTTTGTCGTGGCGCTGCAAAGTCGTGAATCAGTGGGGCCGAGAACGGATGCTGAAAGTTCCCGGTTCATGGTTGGTGTTGGAACCGATCTTCACTTGCCAGAATGACTCAGATCCTTCAGCAACCTCGCAGGCGCAAGCGTTTCGATACACTCTGGTCATGGCTGCAATCCGCTTCGGGCATCGCATCGGAGATGATCTCGTGGGCAAGCTTGGAGCGGATCAGGTGAAATCCGAGGATGCATGTCCTCAGTGAATCGAAGAGTTTTACGTGGGCAGGTTTAGGGTTGAATCCTTCTAAATGACGGCAAACCTAATGTTGGACACAGTCCATTCCAAGTTTTATAGACGAAGGCAAGGCAATTATGCAGGCATATTTGCCTGCATAATTGCCTTGAAGGCCTCTCGAAGAAGAAACCTTACGATCCTGCTCATACAACGGAGGCAAACTTGCCTGCATATCTGCTTTTGTTGGGGTTCGGGAATCCGGGTTGGTAAGCTTTCTCCCGTGCAAGCTGCCACGCCTGCAGTTATCTTGTAATCCGAAGAAAATGAGGCAATTATGTCAAATTTGACTACGGTGCCAAAAGCGTGGAAGATGGATCCTCCAGACGTGAGAGTGGGATGCCAGCTATAAAATCCGGTCTCCGCCTTCGGCAGAAAGATAATAGCGTACACGAACGCACTTTCCAGAATCGTGCCGACAACGACGCGCATTGTTATCTCTGACATTAGCGCAGCAAACACAGACAGAATGTGCATCGAATTCGAATCACCCCGGCTTTCTTGATTTTGCTTAACCGTAGAACCGTAATCGACCTTGCTTTCGGACGAATGCTCCCGTGCTGCGCAATGGTCATCATCGCGTACACATCCAGTGCCGCGACTGAATGCGAGGCATGATCTTTTAGGCCATGACCAGGCGACGATGCATCTTGAACTTTGTGGCGCAGCCTCTTTGATCACATGATGTATTCATTCTCAAAGATCAGTTCCATCTCCGGAAGCGTTTGAAACATAGTTTCCCGTTCACCGCCAGCATCGAACGGCTCAGGGCCATAATCAGGCTCATCGAAATCGATTTCGTCATCGGGGTCGGTTTCATATTGCAATGTCTCATCGATGATCGCGTTGAATGTGGCGGCGCTCTCTTTGGAGAACAATGTGTCGTCAAGGTCAGCATCCGAGTTGTTCCGGGATGCCATCTCGTCCTTCCCCTTGTCATCTATTACGTTCATGCTCCGCCCTCTCGTGGCCCACATTCTGGCTTGTTTGAAACCACAGAGAAAAGTTTCCCATAGAACAGCGGGTACCGAAGAGACAAATTGCTTTGTGTTGTGCCTGATCAGGCACAACACAAAGTTGACGACATGGCTAATGGTGCACCCGCCGTTGCGAAGCGGATGATTGCTCCCAACTGCGACGGTGAACGCGAATAAGCAAGTCCATGATGTCCACGTCAAGAGCTCTCGCCGCACGCTCCAGTTCGGGAAGCGAAGGGATCCGACCGCACTCAACCCGTGAGACGTAACTGCGACCAGTTCGCATTGCACGCGCCAGTTGAGCCTGACTCATTCTCCGCTCTTTGCGCAATGCACGAATCACTGTGCCAATGAAGCGAGAGAAAGAAGAGGAGGAAGTCCCTGCTGAACTCGCATTGGAGATTGCCCCCGGCTTGAGTGAAGGCTGCGAGAACAGTGGCTGGTGACAGCGACGACACGGCGGCGAGGTCGCCACGTACTGGACAAGGAAGCAGTGCGGGCAGACAACAGCTTCCCGCACGGGCGAGTGAAGATAATTCAATATTGTTCTCCAGTTGTGGAAGCATGGTTAAGGTTCTGCCAGGCTGCTGTTGGGGCGGGCCGCGACAAGCATAGCGACGCGGTGGAGACAATCGGCGATCCACCGCCTCCTGACGCGTCGCCGAAAGCTCGAAGTTGCGAACCGCGGCTGGACGCGCCGTGTACAAGATGCGCAAGGCGATCGTTGAGTTGGTCTTCGGACAGGTCAAGGAACAGCGCGGTTTTCGCCGCTTCAGCTTGCGTGGCAAAGAGAATGTTCACCGCGAGTGGCAACTGGTGTGCGCGGTCAGCCATCTGCGGTTTCAGCCCTCTTCCCCTAGAAACGCGCCACGCGATTTTGCATTATGTAGGCTGACTTCCCTCGCTGAAATCCCTATGTGCCGAGAACAACCCGTTCTGAAGCGTTCAGGTAAAATCGTGCCTCGGCTAGACGTCCGTCAGATTTCACTGCCCGCTCCGAAGACGGGCTGCTAGGTAGTCGGGAAGACCTGCCCGACGAATCCGCCGCTGCGCCGTCGATAGATTGTAGGGTACGCGGTGCCAAGTGAAGAGCGCGCGTGCGGCATCAAAGACCGCAAACGCTGCCCGCCAGTCTCCATCTCGAGGCTGACCGACAGAGCCAGGGTTCAGGACATAGCGAGTTCCTTTGCGAAGCCGCAGTTCATACTGTTTGGCCTCATCGCGCGAGCTGAATTCCGGCTTGAAGCGGAGAACGTCTCTTCCCTTTCGGCTAAATCCCACCTGCCGATGAGTGTGGCCGAAGAAAATGATCCCGGCAGGACTCTGATCAAGTGCTGCCTGGGCATTACCTGAGTACAGCAAGTACTCGTCTTCGTCCCTGGGCATGCCGTGTACGCAAATCACTCTTTCTTTGGCGGGCTTTATTGGACCCGCGGGAAGTTGCCGCAGCCACTCTCGATTGCCCTCTGCCAGAACCCCTTGTGTCCATGTAATGGCGTCTGCCGCGGCTTCGCTGAAATCGTCGATGGTAATCTTGCCGCAACATGCGCGATCATGATTGCCACGCACGACAACACCGCCGAGTTGTCGCGCTACGTCGATCACTTCGTTGGGGTTTGCACCATAACCGACGACGTCTCCGAGATTCCAGACATCGTCATGCTCGGGAGCGGAGGAGAGGACAGCCTCCAGGGCTTGCAGGTTGGAATGGATATCGGAGATGATCAGCGCACGCATTCGGAATCGATTTCCTTTTGGCCTCCCGCTCGTCCGGGCAAATTGACAATCCGATCATCGTCAACGCGGATTAAGGGGCTTACCGCGTTGGCTGAGATCCCTTGAACGGCAGAAACAGCATGAGTGCTTTCGCTCGCCTCTTGCTGTCTCGCAATCACTCCGCTGTTACCCAAGAGCGCCCCCAGCATAATGGCTAATACCCGATCCCCGCAATTAGGCAGAGTAGCCATTCTCAGCATGGGAAGCCAGTCAACGTTACCCCCTTCCGCTCTTCGCGAGACTACTCCTGGATGACCGCTAGCCATCTCTTCTCCAATGCGTTTTTCGGCCTTCCCTGTGACTTCGGCAGGATTGCGTCACGGGTCGGAGACGGTTGGCGCCGATTCAGACGCAACAGCGATTCTGGACCCTAGGGCGTTTATGGGGAGTAAATTTTAGAATTGCGCGTAAATCATGCTTATTGATCCGGCCCAAAAGAAATAGAACATGAGTGCCCCATCCAAACCGCGTTCTTTGCGGTTTGGGTGGGAAAGCACGATGCAAATCTTTTGGGCCGGATCGATAGGAAAAGCTTGGCCTGCATTTCGACCATCAAACAAGTCTAGCCGCTGCCGATGCCATTTCGCTCGCTGCGTATTCGCTAGAAGCCGTATTTCTCTTTTCGCAGCTTGAATGCCTCTTTTCCGCCTTCGGTAACAGAAGTGACTTCGTCTTTAATGTCCCTGCTATCGATTGCTCCTACCACCTTGATTTGGCCTCCGGTTTGATCTCCCGCCTTAATGTAGTCGCAGCAGATTACGAGTTCTGCATCCCCATTCACAACAAGGTTTGCATTGTGACTGGCGAAAATGAATTGCCGCTGCGTTTTCGCAGTCCACATCTTTCGGACAATCTCCTGGCTCATCTTGCTGTCAACGTCGTCTTCCGGCTGGTCGATGATAAGTGAAGCGCCGGGCTGGTTGAGGAGCACCGTAAGAAGTGCTGTCGCTTGCTGTCCCGCGGAAGCATCGGCAAAGTCGATATATTCGTGCGTGTCCTTGTTCGTGCAATACCGAAAAATGGGATTGAATTCCAGTTCGGTCACCGAGAGTTCCAGCCACTTCGCGGGAGTAAGACCAGAAGAAAGCCTACCTTTTTCGCTCTGAATGAATCCGCAGATATCGATTTTCGGGGTGGAAGGAAGAGGATCGGCTCCTGATGCATTGTGCATGGCGAGGGACTCGAATTCAGCGAGAATGTTATTCCATTCGGCAATCGGGTCTGTGGCGCGAATGATGAGCTGACAGAGTTCGTCAATCTTCTGTTCTCGGATATTTAGCCCGGCAATGGTTGTCTTCATGTGCTGCTTGAGACTGTCAATGTCAAGGCTGTCGCGGATTTCGGCCATAATCAGTCCGTCGGAGAGAGCGGAGAATGCTTTGCATTGTGCGTCGAGAGCGTTGACCTTGTCTGCGTGGAGCGTATTCCATGTAGTGCGGAGACCCGAATAAACTGATGCTGGATCGGCGAGGTCCCTGAACGCATTGCGACTCGCCACTTGCTGTTTTCGAAGCTCTGCAATCCTCTTTTCTGCGTCCTGAATCTGCGTTAGCTGCTGTTGATTGCTTGTGGCTCTCTCCTTCGCTGCTTGGTATTTCGCGTCGAACGCCTTTTTTGCGGCATCCCACCGGGCCACGGAATCCAGAATATTTTTCAGCGAATCTTCCGTGAATAGGGCAGAAAGCTGCGCAACAAGATCGCGGGTCTCCTGGAGCTTTGCCGCATAGGCTTCCCGAATTCCCTTGATAATGTCACTGTTTTCAATCTCGGGCGGCGCGCCTTCTTCTTTTTGCTCTTCCGGGACGCCAGCCTGGAGCGCGCCGACGAGTTCCTTGACCCGAGAAAACTCGTCTTCAAAGCCTTGAATGATGTCTTCTTCATTGTCATACAAGACCTTTTTGCCGATGGTCTCCTGGTCAGTATCCGAAAGCCCCTTGAGCGCACCTCGAAGGGTGGCAACCTGCTCCGTTTGTGAAGTGACTTCGAGATCATATTTTCTGATCTCCGCTTCGATCTCTCGTTGCCGGATCAAATTGCTGTATGCGCTTCTGAGACCTGCCTCCGTGCTGCGAATGTCGAAGCGAATCTTGTCGAGAGCCTGTTTTATGGGGAGTTCCACGAACCGTTTTAGTTCTTCTATGCGCACGCCGAGACTGCTCAATTGCTTTTGGCTATACGCTTGCACTGGAAAGATATTACGTACCTGCTGCTCGGTTACTTGCGAAAATGCGCCGTTGCCGATTCGAAGATAAATCTCCTGGGTCTTTGAATTACGCTTGACAATATGCGGTACCCCGTTCAAGAGAAACGTGACTATGACTTCGCCATCGAGTTTCAGAAGGGTGTCGTCGATCAGCTTCTTCCGCCTAGTCTGCACGGGGGCGATGTCAGAGCCGGTATTGTCAACGGGCTGATCGCATAGCCCCCAACGAAGATATTCAAGAATCGTGGATTTCCCGGTGCCGCGTCCACCGATTACCGCATTACCCTGCTCGTTGAATTCCAATTCAATGCGTCCCAGAAACTTGGAATTCGACACACTCATCGAGACAATCCATAGATTGGGCAGTGTCGGTTCCGTTTGGCAGAGTCGGGATTCTTTGGCAAGGCAGGCCTGTCGCAAAGCTTCGGCAGTAGGCTCTGACCATTTAACCCATGTCGAGAACTTGCCAAGGTCCGCATGATCGCGCCGTCGGTTGTCAGAGGTTTGAAAGAGACCGATTGATTTGAATCCGTAGTCTCGGTTTCGACCAGATATTTTATCGAGATTTCCTATGCCCAACTTCGAAATCGCGCCATCCGTATATCCTCCGACGCAGGGCATGGTTTTGTAGAAATTCGCAAAGCCCGAGCGGAGAAGGGTGCAATTGCCACCGTCACTTACATTCGGAAACACGATAAAACGACCGCGCAAATGGTCGTGACTGTTGAGCTTTTCGTATAGGTTCGTGAGGTCCGTAACCACGTTTTGAGGAATTCTTGTAACCTGAAAATTCTTTGTGTCGGTGGAGGGAGCCTGCGTGATCGAAAGGGCGGTAAGCACGCTCAGCAGAAGGTTCTCGGGGAAATCCGCATCGAGGATCAAGAGTGCTTGGCAGTTCGGCGCTGTAAGAGTCACCTCCATCCCTGGGAAGACGACAATCCTCTTGTTGGCAGGAACTAGCTGTCCCTGGTCATCAAGCTCATTCTGGGCAGCTTTCTTTATATACGGGAAGAATGCGAAATCATGGTGGTCGGTGATGGCAATCGCACCGAGGCCTTTCTGGCGACAGGCGAGGATGAGTTCTTCTGCATAAGCATTGCGATCGGTGTCGGATGTCGCATCAGCGCCTGTCCAATTTGGATCGCGTGGTGTATGCACCTGAAAATCGCATTTATAAAAATGCGCGCCTTTGTCCATGGATGCTATTCTGCCTCAATTTGGATCGCTTGCATTTTAGCACCCACATTAGGCTGACTGGGAGCAATCGCATCGGATGGATTCCCAGTTGCAGTGTGTCATCCAGAATGATCCGATCTCAAGCCACTGAAATTGGTACTCGGAAGCGTGCAACTGGCCAAGGCCAGACAGGATGCCGAGGAACAGCAATTGTTCCTTGGGAGCGTTTAACGGCCCTTGTCGGGTCGTCACTCATGGAAGAAACCGGTTGTTTCAAAGGAGTCGCCATGTCGACTGGAATCTCGTGCCCTGCCGCCGGGTCGGGATCCGAGGAGGCTCCCGGAGCCTGCGGCGTATTTCAGGATTGATCGTGGACTGGCGTTTGATGGGTGCGCCCAATTTCTTGTCCCCGCCCTTGTCTGAAGAGCCTGGGATGAGGCAAATTCATCTTAATGAGGAATAATAACCGAGATTTTGGAACCTTCGGATTGAGGCTCACAGCGAGGTTCCTGGGGTATGGCCCTCGCCAAAAACTCGAGCGATTTGCGCAGAACTCATGGAATAACTGAAACCGAAGTGAAAGTCGACAGCGGCTGGATCAGAGATTTCCATTGGCGTGAATAAGCGCCTCAATGTGCGGTGGGATCGTGTTCCCGCACCTTTGGAAAAGCCGTGTGAAGAACGGTAGTAACGCCGTCGCGGGAGGTTGCGCCGGATCATAGGTCCCATTAGCCTCTACCACGTCTTTGAAGCATGTGTCACCGGTGGAAGTGCTGATATGGTTCGGCGGAGGTGGAACCTGGAGCCTCCATCCTTTTACTCCCTCAAGTCCGGCTATCCATTTGAGCGGTGGTTGGATACCAAGACTGCAAAGGTATTGCCCACCTTCGCGCAACTTAGGAACTAAAGCTCTGGCAATATCGAGAAAATACAAATGCCTTTTGATTGCTCCTATGCCCAGTACGGATGTGTCGACGCTCCACAATTCGCCGGTATTAAAGGCAAAGGCGATTGAGTCGGTTTCTGGCAGCAGGTTCATAGAATTCGGTAAGCTCATGGAATCAGACGATGCAAAGGCGCCCATACCGTCCTCGGCTCGCAGATATTGCATGCCGCCCCACGACAATGGCAGCAAGAACGCCCCTTGTCGCCGACCACAATTCAAAAGCTCCTCATTGCTCCATTCATGTGAAACGGCATCTTGCGGAATGAGGCGAAGCCATATCGCTGGGCCTTTTGCGAGGAAGATTTCATAATCGGGACTCTGCGCGAAAGGAAGGGTATTCCAAAAATAGCCTATTGGCTCGTCTGCAGCACGAAACCTCGCATTACCATCTTTGGCAACGGCGGCAATGAAGCCAGTCGGCGGTTGACTAACTTCCGGTTGTTGTGACGGAGGGAAGTTGTGAATATTTATCGTGTGAGCAATGACACCACCAGATTGGTTAATTGATGACACAGCTTGATTCACGAAGAGCAGCTTAGCGCCTTGCTCCGCTTCATCCTCGGGCAAACTCTCCGCGCTCTGCTCATGCTTGTCTTTGAGCCGATGCAGATACTCCACGGTATATGCCTCTACGTCGTCGTCGATTACATCATGATGACGACCACACATCAGGATCAGATTGTCATACCCGTGGCGTTCTTCTGGTGTCTGATTGGGATCAAAGCGCGGGCCTCCCTCATTCTGCGCCTTGATATGGCAGATTTTTCCGACAACTTTTTTACCATCGATGAGGGTTGACATGCATTTCGGAAATGCACATCGATTACCTGATACTGCAAAGAGTCGCTTAATCGTTGCTGTAGTCGGTCCAGTCAAGCTGTCCATACTCACCTTTCTATTACTGATCTCATTACCGACCGGAGGCTCCGTTTCGATTTTGAGACCTGGGAGAACACAAAAGCTTCAGCCTCCACATATTACTCTCGAAAAGTCGCCCAGCAGGGCGGGATCTACGGAGATCCCGCCGAGTCAGGCTCCAGACCAATTCGATCGTTGACCGCGTTGCGGAAACGCTGCTTGCAGCCGAGGTAGCGTTCCGTGGTCTGCACAGAAACGTGTCCCAACAGAAACTGAATTTGCTCCAGTTCGCCGCCAGCCTGGTGGCACAAACGGGCACAGGTCCGCCTGAGGTCGTGCGGAGCTAAAGAAGGGATTTCGCAGGCCCTTGCTTTCTGCTTCACGACGCCCCAAATGACCTTGGGGCTGAAGCCGGCTCCCCAGATTCTGTCGGCTTTGTTAATCGAGCGAAGAAGAATGCCGGCGGAAATCCCGGAAGCGGCAGTCCAGGCGTCGATGCCAGCCTTCACCCAATCCGGGACGGGAATCGTCCGTATGTGACCACCCTTGCCAACAAGATCGGCAATGACCCAGTGTTCCTCCCTTTGCTGGATGTCCTCAAATCGCAACGCTGTCAATTCCGCCCGGCGCAGCCCGCAACCCAGCAGAATCGCCAGCGTGGCAAAGTCGCGCTTGGCTCGGAGGCTCGTGCCGTTCGCGGTCAGCAACAGTTGCTTGCCTTGATCCGCAGTGAGCCAGTTGCCAACAGGAACGCCCAACCGCTTGGCCCCTTTCACTCGGCGGATTCCGGCAGCTAGGTCCGCGCTGAGCAGACCGCAATCTGCGGCCTCGTAGGCCAGCCTCCGGACGGCGGCCAGACGCAAGTTGATCGTGTTGGCAGCGTAGTGCCGCTGTTCCAGCGCGATTCTGTACCGGGTGACCACCGTCTTGTTAAAAGCAATGCGAGGCTCCGAGCAGTACCATTCGATGAATTCCCTGATCGCATGATCGTAGGTCCGCCGCGAGCTTGGGGACGTTAAGCTGTTGATTACGGCGGACCTGGATTGCTCAAGGTCGGGAAGTTTCAGGATCGATTTCGGTGCACGTTTGCGTTTTGTCTTGCTCCTTGCCATCGGGACGGCCTCCAATTGCCGTGGCAAAAAGCATGATCCTGAGTGCCCCTTGGGTCCATCGTACCCTGGGGCGTTTATCGTTCCCGATTCTCAATTTTGCATGTAAACCACGCTGGATGAGCGCATTGGCCTGAAGTCATCAATCGACAAAGGAGGCCTCTGGGAGGATCCCTAACACTAGCCGACTTATCATACCGGTACTAATCCTTTGTCAGCGACGCAATGCAAGTTTCAATAACCGGTATGCTGTGATCCGTTTATGATTGATGGCGAGAATTACATCGAGAATGGCAGATTCTGAACAACTCCAAAAACTGAGGCGTGGGGCGAACGTCTGGAACAGATGGCGCTACTGTCATCCCCAGATTAAGCCCGATTTGGAGGGTGCTACTTTGGCCGGCATGGATTTGTTTGATTACAACCTCAGCCTTTCTAATCTGAGGCAAGCCGCTCTCCAATCAGCAAGAATCTATCGCTCAAGTTTTTGCCTTACGGATTTATCTGGTGCGAATCTTGAGGGGGTGCATGCACAATATGGCAACTTCGGCGGTGCTTGCCTTGAAGAGGCTCGAATGAATGGTTGTCACCTTGAAGACACAAACCTTACTTGTGCAAATTTACGCGCTGCCCACTTCCAGCGTGCAGAGTTATTTTTTGCTAATCTCGATAGAACGAACTTTGATAGAACCGTTTTCGGAGATACTATCTTCGCGAATGTTGATCTGTCCACGGCGATGGGATTGGAGTCTGCGCTTCATGTCCTGCCATCGACAATCGGGATTGACACGCTTTATCGCTCTGGTTGTGGGATATCCGGCTCGCTGCTGCGGAGATTCGGCGTCCCCGAAAACCTCATAACGTACAGGGACTCGCTTGTGACCACGCCGATTCAATTCTATTCTGTTTTCATTAGTTACTCAACTATCGATCAACAATTTGCTGATCGCCTCTATGCAGATTTGCAGGCAAGCGGGGTTCGCTGCTGGTTCGCCTCGCACGATGCACGCTTTGGGAAGAAGCTACACGAGCAGATCGATGAAGCCATTCGTGCGCACGAAAAGCTTTTGTTGATTTTGTCGCCTGCGAGTATGGCCAGCGAATGGGTAAAGACGGAGATCTCTAAGGCCCGCGCAAGAGAGATTAAGGAAAAGCGCCGAATTTTATTCCCTATTAGTCTGTGTCCATTCAGCGTTGTACGCGAGTGGGAGTGTTTTGATGCGGATACCGGCAAGGATTCGGCTAAAGAGATTCGCGAATATCTGATTCCAGATTTCAGCAAATGGAAGAATTTCGACGACTACCGCGAGAAATTTGACAGATTGTTAACTTCGCTTCGCGATGCACCTGCGCATTAACTGGGTGCGGGCCCGCAAGAGAATAGGCTCCGCCGGTCGCGCCTTTGAGATCTGGAGACTACCGACCTCAACCATCCGGAAATTAACCACGTTGAACCACGATCGGCCCCTGCAAACGCCGTAGCGTCTGGGATGATGGCAAATCGCCAAGTCACATTTCCTGGCGGCATCTCTGGAAACGCGGAAAGGGCTGTTATCGCCATTTCAAGACAACCTGACGGCACCGCCGAGTTGGTCCGGTTAGCTCTATCGATGCGCATTGACAGATCGGAATACCTGGTGGCGATCCGGAAATCGTTGGAGCTACCAGAGAATTTGACGATCAAATGGTGCGGTCGCAGTTCCTCACTTCTCAGTTTTCACGAATCCGGTAAGACCGGCTACGAAGAAAATTGACAGCGCCCACCCAAGCACCATCTGGAGCCAGAACCACCAACGGAGACTTCGGAGGAGAGGAGGCTTTGAATTCTGTGCCGGTGTATTTGCACTCCAAGCTGGCGAGACGTCTAGATTGAGAGCGGGAATTGAGTGTTCGAGTGAGTAGATTGACGAACTGAACCTCTGGTAGTGAAGTGGAACTTCACCGTGACACATGAAATAGTCGTATGCGTCTTTATCTCTGGGGACGATCAGTCGGTGTTGGTACCCCGCAAAAGATGCAGCTAATCCTAGGACCCATATTACAAGCAGGCACCAGCAAGCTCTTTCCAGTCGATACCCATATCCGATGGTCAAGCTGAGGAAAAATCCGAGTATCCGCGAGCGGCGCCGATATAGCCGCTTTTCCAATTCATAGAGGACGCAGCGCGCTGTTTCACGCTCTCCCTGTTCAGAGTAGAAGGCTGCAAGTTGCTTGTAGGGCTGTGCAGATCCGGCCTTGTCTAATTGGATCCAACGAAGGCGCGTCCTGAAATCCAGTAGATTGTTTGTAAACCTTTCGTATCTTAGTCCTTCGATATGGAGATTCCCCTGTTGTGGCCAGCTCAATTCCGTGTCCTCAATACTGCCGATCATGGCATCCCTGAGATCCAGCTCTGTTTCGGATGGATCTGTGATGTCGATCCATCGTAGTGGTCCCTTGATCGACGATTGGCGAAGGTCGAGCTTACTGAATTTTCCTGCTTGGCATGTGATTCCCTTATCCACAACCACGCCCCATAAGTGCACGCTGCCGAGGGCAACACAATCACCCGCAAAAAACGCGTTGCCGCCAATGTGCGCGCCTTCTCCATTGAATGCCTTTTCGTTATGGTTGGAGAAAACCCCGTGGCTGCAATCGAGTACTGTGCCGATGTTTGCGTTCTGGAAGCGCACTTCGCCGGAAGCCCGAAACCCGTTTCTGAGGGTCACGCCACCATTTGTCGTGATTCGATCAGCTGTAATAGCAGGTCCACGTGAATTCTGAAATTGCCCAGCATCACATTCCAGATTGCTACCGATTCGAGCGCCTGCAAACCGCACCTCGCCTTGGAAGGTGCTCTCTATACCCACATGCGAAAGGAACACACTCCCATCCACCGTCATCCGATCGCATCCGAGCGCCATTCCCTCCGGATTTGTGAAACGAGCACCGGTAGTTCGGAAACTTCCGCCGATTTTTGCCTCTCGAAAGAGCACTTCGCCCTCAGAGCGGAATCCCCCATCCAAAAGTACGTTGTTTGTAGCTTCTATCCCGTCCGCGAGTATTTTGGTGACCCGACTCCCGGAGAGAATAAGAGAAGGGATTCTCGCATTCTTGAAGGAGATCGCGTCTGTGAACATGCAGCTTTGCAGCGTTATGGGAAACGGAATGCGGGTGTAAGAAAGGTCCAGTTCGCCGATAACCCGTGCCGCAAAAACATGCACACCTCTCTGCTGGACCAATTCCACTGCGTCGGCTTCAGAGCATAGCCATCGGAGGATTGGCGCACGGATTTGTCGTTCCGGCCCCCAGTCGATCCCTGATTGGAAAGGGTCGATCGACTCTTCATATTCCCTGGTTGGGCCACATACAGCCACTTCGCCAGTCGAGGCGGCTTTCATCATCAGCGCCTCGGCCATTGTTAGCACTTGGAACCGTGCTACCGCCATCGCGAAAATATCTTTTCCCATTTGCACAGCCTTACAAGAACTGCCAGTGCTGAACAGTTCGGTACTCCAAATTGAGAATGCAGATCGAGGGCATAGAATAGCGCCAGAAAGCTTTCGGGATCAAGCACTTCCTCTGTCATCAGGAAAAATGCGGACTCCCCATCTATCACCCTTAGTCGCAATTTCCAATAACCGGAAAAGCGGAATACCGCAATAGTGGTCCCATACGAGCTTCATGCCAGTGATTGCTATAGGCCGTGGAATCGTGAGAAATCTCTAGTGCCGTATCGACAGTGCTCCGCGTGCAGAACTTCTCGTATGCCGATACTGCCAGTGCGGAGCAGTGTGGATACGGCGATTTGCAGTAAGTCGCTAGCGCGGTGGATGTATGGGGATTGAGTGCTGTCCGGGTGTAGCCGATACGTTTGGCCGGGCACAGGAGAAGACGGGAGCGGCCGGAGTGGACCCGTTGAGTGATGCGCCTGCCGGGTGCTCGGGAAGGTTGGAAGGATAACCTCCCGCGCTAGCGGGTTAGTGCAAATCGCCGATGCGCTCATCGAGGCCGATTCCTACCTGAAAGTCGCCCAGTGTCATGAAATCGCAACGGGCCTGATCATTGCGGTAAGGTCCGTGCCTTTGAAGCTCCGCGCGCGCCCAAAGGCTGTCATTTCGGTGACCACCGACTCTGGAAGCTAAGAATCAGCCCAGAAAGTTCAAAACCAGCCAACGGGGCGACTGCCGACTTCGGAAAGTTGCGATAGGTCATCCCTCGCAGGTGTCATACACTGGTGGCCAGAGCGAACTGACAGTTTTGACGCCCGAAGAGAAAGCCCGCGAGTCCATCGACGGCATGCTCGTGTCTGCCGGATGGCTCATCCAAGACCGGGCCGACGCCAACCTCGACGCCGGGCGCGGGATTGCCATCCGCGAATTCTCCCTCGGCCACGGCTTTGGCGAGGCCGACTATCTCCTCTTTGTGGATGGGCAGGCAGCCGGCGTCGTAGAGGCCAAAAAGGAGGGCTCGCCCCTCGTCGGTGTCGAAATCCAGACGCAGAAGTACAGCGAGGGTATTCCTGCAGCTTTACCCGCCCCCCGGCGTCCGCTCCCCTTCCTCTACCAGTCCACCGGCATCGAGTCCCGCTTTACCAATCTGCTCGAGCCCAACGCCAGCAGTCGCAACGTCTTCACCTTCCACCAGCCTGAGACACTGGCGGAATGGCTGCGGGAAGACCTAGCCAGCCCCGGCTCCATGGTCAAAGCACGCCTGGCTTCCATGCCGTTGCTGTCGCTATTCGGGCTGCGTGCGGCGCAAGTCACCGCAATTAATGCCCTGGAGCAGTCGCTCGGCCAAGGTCGCCGCCGATCTCTGATCCAGATGGCCACCGGGGCCGGCAAGACCTACATGGCCTGCAGCGCCATCTACCGGCTCATCAAGTTTGCCGGCGCGCGCCGCGTGCTGTTCCTGGTGGACCGCGGCAATCTGGGCCGCCAGACCCTGAAGGAGTTCCAGGCTTTCCGTACCCCGGACGACGGCCGCATTTTTACCGAGCTTTATAACGTACAACTGCTGCAATCCAGCCGCATCGATCCGGTGGCCAAGGTCTGCATCTCCACCATCCAGCGCCTCTATTCCATGCTGGAAGGCAAAGAGCTGGACCCCGAACTGGACGAACTCTCCGGCTCCTCGCTGGAAATGCTCAAACGCCCGCCCGAGCCTATTCCCTACAACCCCGGCATCCCTATCGAGACCTTCGATCTCATCGTCACCGACGAGTGCCACCGCTCCATCTACAACCTCTGGCGGCAAGTGCTCGAATACTTCGACGCCTCACTGATCGGCCTCACGGCCACGCCGTCCAAGCAGACGCTGGGCTTCTTCCATCAGAACCTCATCATGGAGTACCCCTTCGACCGCGCTGTGGCCGACGGCGTCAACGTCGATTTCGATCTCTACACCATCCGCACCCAGATCTCCTCGCAGGGCAGCGTCATCCAGGCCGGGTATCAGGTGGACTACCGCGACCGGCAGACGCGCCAGATCCGCTGGGAGCTTGCCGACCAGGACATTCCCTACGATGCCGACGAGCTCGACCGCCGCGTCGTTGTTCCCGACCAGATCCGCACCATCGTTCGCACCTTCCGCGACCGCCTCTTCACCGACATCTTCCCCGGCCGGACCGAAGTGCCCAAGACCCTGATTTTCGCCAAAGACGACAGCCACGCCGACGACATTGTGCAAATCCTGCGCGAGGAGTTCGGCCGGGGCAACGACTTCGCCCAGAAGATCACCTACCGCACCGGCTCCGCCAAGGTCCGCACCAAAAAGACCGACAGCGCCGGCAACGAGTACGAAGTGGATGAGTGGGTCTCCTCCGGGGTCACCGCCGAGCAGCGGCTCAATGAATTCCGCAATAGCTACCTTCCCCGCATCGCGGTCACGGTGGACATGATCGCCACCGGCACGGATATCAAGCCCCTGGAAATCGTCCTATTCATGCGCGCCGTCAAGAGCCGCACCATGTTTGAGCAGATGAAGGGACGCGGCGCACGGACCCTCACCCCGACAGAGTTGCAAAACGTCACCCCGGACGGTCGCTTCAAGGACCACTTCGTCATCATCGATGCCGTCGGCCTTGAGCCAGAGAAGATGGAGGAGACGCAGCCGCTGGAGCGCAAGCGGCACATCAGCCTGGAAAAGCTCTTCGAGCTGGTCACCTTCGGCAATCGCGAGCCCGACGTACTCAGTTCCATCGCCTCGCGTCTCGCCCGGCTGGACCGCGAACTCACGCCCAACGACCGCACCGCGCTCACCGAAACGGCCCACGGTCAGCCGCTCAGCTCCATCGCCGCGGAGATTGTCACCGCCCTCGACCCCGACCGCCACGTCGAGGTTGCCCGCGCCGCCAGCGGAGAGGCGGAGCCAGGCGAAGAGAAAATCTCCCAGGCCCGCCAGCAGCTTTTGCACCAGGCTGCCAAGCCGCTGGCCGCCAATCCCGCCCTGCGCAACCTCATCCTTGGTATAAAGAAGAGTTACGAACAAATCATCGACACGGTCAATCAGGACCGGCTGCTCGAGGCCGGCCCCGCGGAAGTGGTTCGCGAACGTGCCCTGCGCATGGTCGAATCATTTGAGAAGTTCCTCCGCGACCACAAGGACGAAATCGAAGTGCTGCACATTCTCTATAGCAAGCCCTACGCCGTGGGCCTCCAGCTCAAGCAGGTCAAGGCGTTGGCCAGCCTGATCGAAAAGCCGGTGGACGGCAGTCCGCACGCCACCCCGGACCAACTTTGGCTCGCCTATGAGCGGCTGGACGCGGCGCACGTCCGTGGCACCCGCACGGAGGTGGCCGCGGATCTGGTCAACTTGGTGCGCTTCGCCCTCAAGCAGAAGCCAAACCTGGAACCCCGCCGCGCCGAGGCCGAGTCGCGCTTTGCCACGTGGCTCCTCGCACAGCAGAGCGCCGGTACGGAGTTCCGCCCCGATCAGCTTCACTGGCTTGAGGCCATCCGCGACCACATCGCATCCTCGCTCGCCGTCGAGCCGGAAGACCTGGAACTCGATCCCTTCTCGCGCTGGGGCGGCCTTGGCCGCGCTCAATTGATCTTCGGCGACCGCTTCCTACCCCTGCTCAACGAACTCAATGAGGTACTGGCAGCATGAGTGAACTGCCACCTTCTTGGTCTTGGACAACGATTGACGAGATTGCCTCTACCACCAGCGGCGGTACACCCAGCCGAACAAGGCCGGATTTCTACGGCGGTGGAATTCCTTGGGTCAAGTCAGGCGAACTCAACGACGGGGCAGTAAGCGATATAGGGGAGTCAATCTCCGAACTTGGACTCAAAAGCTCAAGCGCCAAGATCTTCCCATCCGGAACTCTCTGTATTGCTCTCTATGGAGCCACAGTAGGGAAGGTCGGCATCCTTGCAACAGATGCAGCGACCAATCAGGCTGTCTGCGGAATCAATCCACATCATCAGGTCGGAACAAAGTATCTGTTCTACTTCTTGCAGTCGCAACGTTCAACTCTGATTGGGCTGAGCCAAGGCGGCGCTCAACCAAACATCAGTCAGCAAATCGTCCGCTCGACGACAGTTCCCGTTTGTGCCCGCCCTGAGCAAGACCGCATCGTTGCCGAGATCGAGAAGCAGTTCACGCGGCTGGATGCGGCAACGGCGGCGCTGAAGCGCGTGCAGGCCAATCTGAAGCGGTATCGCGCCTCGGTGCTGAAGGCTGCCTGCGAGGGGCGTCTGGTTCCCACGGAAGCTGAACTCGCCCGCCAAGAAGGCCGCAACTACGAACCGGCAGACAAGCTGCTTCAACGCATCCTCCGCGAGCGCCGCGCCCGCTGGGAAGCCGACACCCTTGCCAAAATGCAAGCCTCCGGCAAGCCCCCCAAAGACAACCACTGGAAGCAGAAGTACAAAGAACCCTCCGCCCCCGACACCTCCAACCTCCCGCCTCTCCCGGAAGGCTGGTGCTGGACCTCCTGTGAACAATTGGGATGGGTACAACTCGGACGCCAGCGATCCCCGTCGAACCTCTCTAACAAGTACCCGACGCTCTATATCAGGGCAGCGAATATCACAGAAAAAGGCTTGGACCTTTCGGACGTTCTGGATATGGAGTTCCGGCCAGAGGAACAGGAAACCTTCAGGTTGCAGCAAGGGGATCTAATTCTGTCAGAGGCTTCTGGTAGTCCCACACAAGTCGGGAAGCCTGCGATATGGAACGATGAGCTTCCATTGTGCTGCTTTCAGAACACTGTCTTGCGTTTGCGGCCCTTCGAAATCCCGAGCGAGTACTTGCTCGTTGTCTTCAGAAACTACTATGCAAACGGCGTATTTGCGAGGACCGCAGGAGGGGTTGGCATAAATCACTTGAGTGCGGGGAAGTTCAGTGCGTTGGCTATCCCTGTCGCTCCAGTTATGGAACAAAGAAGGATCTTTGAAGCAGCAGATCGACGGCTATCGATAACGGAATCAATTCAGGCCCAAGTCGAGGCTGATACTAAACGCCAAGAGCGCCTGCGACAGTCGATCTTGAGCAAGGCTTTTTCAGGCCAACTCGTCCCCCAGAACCCGGCCGACGAGCCCGCGTCTATACTGCTGGAACGCATCCGCGCCGAGCGAGCCAAACATCCTCGGCACGCAGCCGCCCGCAACTCGAAGCAGAAACCCAAGACCGCCAGACAGCGAGGAGCAAAATGACGAAGACACCCGCCAAGAGCACGAAAGCCGCCAGAACCGCCAAGCCGGCGAAAGCGATCAAGCCGCCCGCCGCACCCCCCACCGGCGAACAACTGATGCGCGATATGCAGAAGGCGCTGGGGAAGCATACTTTCGCCAACATGGCCGAGGTGAATGCCTTCATGCAGAATCTGATGGGTGCTGGCGGGCAGGTTCTGGGCGCGCTCGGGGGACCGGAATCACTGAAGGATGAGGCGCAGGACCTGGCCTTCGAGGCCATGGAGGCGGCGACCGCGGCAAAGGCGCGCAGTCTCGCCAAAAAGGCTCTGGCCAAAGATCCCGATTGTGTGGATGCGCTCGTGCTTCTGGCTGGCCTCGATGCGGATTCAGCCAAGGCATCCATCGAAGGTCTGCAAAAGGCCGTGGAGGCCGGGGAGCGGTCGCTGGGCGCCAAGTTCTTCAAGGCGAACAAGGGCCACTTCTGGCTGATCCTGGAAACACGTCCCTATATGCGCGCCCTGGAACATCTGGCTGGCGCCTATCGTGCCGAGGGGTTCAACAAGGCAGCAATCGAGATCTACGAGAAGATGCTGGCGCTGAACCCGAACGACAATCAGGGCGTGCGCGATCCACTGCTGGGCCTCTACCTGGCGCTGGGCAGCACGGACGAAGCGAGCAAGCTGCTCGAAGCATACAAGGACGACTCCATGGCCAACTTTGCCTGGGGACGCGTGCTGGAGCGCTTCCTCTGCCACGATCTGCCGGGAGCCGCGGCCGCGCTGACGATCGCGCGCAAGCAGAATCGCTTTGTCGAACTCTTTCTAAGCGGCCAAAGGAAGTTTCCCAAGAGCATGCCGGGAATGTATTCGCCGGGCAGCGAAGAGGAAGCGATTCTCTGTCTCGACAATCTCGCACTGGCCTGGGGGAACTTCAAGCCCGCTTCTTTCTGGCTCATGGAACAGCTGATGAAAGAAGCAGCCCCAAAGAAATCGCCCGCCGCCAAATTGAAGATCGTTCCAGCCAAACCGGGAAAGAAGCGCAATGACCAGTAACGCCATCGTCCAGAAGCTGTGGAACTATTGCAACATCCTGCGGGATGACGGCCTGTCGTATCAGGACTACATCGAGCAGCTCACCTTTCTGCTCTTCCTCAAGATGGCCGACGAGCGACAGACACTGTTTCCGAAGAGAGCCGCGCTGATTCCCCGCGATCTGGATTGGCAAAGTCTTGAACGGCTGGACGGCGACGACCTGGATACGCATTACCGGCACATCCTGGTGGAACTGGGCAAGAAGCCCGGCATGTTGGGCACCATCTTCCGCAAGGCGCAGAACCGTGTTCAGGACCCAGCCAAGCTGAAGCGCTTGATCAGCGACCTGATCGGCCGCGAGACATGGACCACCCTGGGCGTTGACGTGAAGGGCGACGCCTACGAAGGGCTGCTGGAAAAGAACGCCGCCGACGTGAAGGGCGGCGCTGGCCAGTACTTCACGCCGCGCGCTCTGATCCAAACCATTGTGGATGTGATGGACCCTGAGCCCGGCCAACTGATTCATGACCCGGCTTGCGGCACAGGCGGATTTCTGCTGGCCGTGCACGACCACATCAGCAAGCACTACCAACTGGACAAGGACGACAAGAGCTTCCTGAAGGAGCAGGCCCTCTCTGGAACGGAGATCGTGGACGGAACCGCGCGGCTCTGCGTAATGAACCTGTTTCTGCATGGCATCGGCGGTGAAGAGCCGGTGACTGTGCGCGACGCCCTGAGCAGCAAGGGTTCACGCGAATTCGACATGGTGCTGACCAATCCGCCTTTCGGCAAGAAGTCCAGCATCACCGTAATCAGCGAGGACGGCGAAGAACAGCGCGAAGCGTTGACCATTGTTCGTGAGGACTTTTGGGCGACCACCAGCAACAAACAGCTCAACTTTGTTCAGCACGTGCACTCGATTTTGAGAATGGACGGACGGGCTGCGGTGGTGGTGCCGGACAACGTGCTCTTCGAGGGCGGTGCGGGCGAATTGATTCGCCGCCGCCTGTTGCACGACTGCGATGTGCACACGTTGCTGCGCCTGCCCACGGGCATCTTCTATGCTCAGGGCGTGAAGGCCAATGTGCTCTTCTTTGATCGCCGCGTGGCCAGCGAAAAGCCGTGGACGAAAAAGCTGTGGATTTACGACTTCCGCACCAACGAGCACTTCACGCTGAAGACCAACCCGCTGCGCCGCGAGAACCTGGATGACTTCGTCAAGTGTTACCGCTCCGACAATCGCCACAAGAGGAAAGAGACGGAGCGCTTCAAAGCCTTCAACTACGACGACCTGGTGAAACGCGACAAGGCCAGCCTGGACATCTTCTGGCTCAAAGATGACAGCCTGGAGGACGCCGCCAATCTGCCCGCCCCCGACGTGATCGCCGCCGAGATCGTCGAGGACCTGCAAGCCGCGTTGGACGAATTCGCCCTGATCGCCGAGGACTTGAGGAAGGCTTAGAAGGGGCCGAAAGTTCCGCCCCTTCATCTTTCGGGGCACACTTCGCGTACCGCAAGCCCTGTTGATCTCGTTTTGAATTGCAACGGATCACGCGGATTGCTCATGTTGCCACGCACCACAAGGACTTGTGAGTCAATTCGATTTGCCCGAGTCGAGCTGACATTTCTGTCAGAGATGTAACCGCATCCAAAAAATAATCGCTCATTGAAGAATTTTGCGCCCACGTAGACCTTCCGCCAGAGCTTCGGATGGCCATACCATGCTCGTGGATGCATATTCCCGAGCAGAAATCTGCTCGGAGAATTGGGTTCATTTGCGCTTTGAGCAGCCCTCAAAATGGCAGTCAATGCCTTTTCCCAGCCCTCGGTCCGCATAAAAACATACGAAAGAGAAAGGAACTACATTATGAGCCTTGATTCATCAGGCATCAGTTGGACGGACGCGACGTTAAACTCCCTGTATGGTTGCACAAACTGTTCAGCCGGCTGCCTCCACTGCTATGCTGTGCGTCGCATTTACCGTCATGCATGCAATCCAATTCTCAACGCAGATAGGCGTTTTGACGGGCTTGTCACCATCAATGGCAAGGGCGAGAAGTGCTTCTCCGGTGAAATGCTATTCGACCCGCAACATCTTTATACGGTGCTTGGGGAGCGCAAGCCAAAGCGCATCTTTGTCAACGAATTTTCCGATCTCCTTCACGCGAGCCTTCCGTTGAGCTTGATCCTGGAGCATTTCAAGGTATTCAACGCGGCAAGTTGGCACCAATTCCAAATTCTCACGAAGCGGAGCAGCCGCCTTGCGGAACTCGACAAAATGCTCCTCGACGAACTCGGTGACTGGCCTGAGAACGTCTGCCAGGGCGTTTCGGTTTGTTCATCGGCAAAGGTTGAAATGCTGCGGATCGATCATCTCGGAGCCACCAGCGCCAAGAAGAAATGGATCTCCTTTGAGCCCTGGATATCGAGCCTGAAAGTTGGTTTGCGTCAAGCGGTTCCGGATTTACGCAAGATTCTGCTCCGCAACAAAATCGGTTGGACGGTCATCGGCGGAGAGTCGGGCAAGAAGGAAGACACCCGGTTGATGACGCTGGACGACGCCCGGTACCTGATCGAGGAAAGCAAGGCGGCTGGCGCGCGGGTGCACTTCAAACAACTCGGCACGGGATTGGCTGTGCAGCTTGGGGTGTACTCAACCCGTGGGAAGGGAGAACACCGCGCCAAAGGTGGCAATCCCGACCAGTGGCCTGCAGATTTGAACATCCGCGAGTGGCCTGAATTCGTTCCGAACACAGCCAAAGATGCCACGAATTTTCGCCCCAACCCGTCCTTCAATCATCCGATGCATTTCGACGGGAAGCATTGAAACCACGCGCAAGGCGGAGGCGCGCTTCGCCTCTGCCTTGCGCATGATTTTCTGCTCATTCTGAAAGACCTCGTAGCGTATCCCCCCTTCAGCGGTTTTCTCCGCCTCCTCAAAAAAATCAACGTACGGCAAAGATTTCTCTTTTCTAGACCTTCCCCCTCAAATCGCTTTGTGCGATGTTGGGCTTACCAGTTCGCCAGGGGGTCGGAAATGAAAAAGAATCATACCAATAGCCGTCTTAACAGCGACACGGCGAGTGTCCAACAGTCTTCAACAGGGGTAAAGGAAATGTACGCATTTATAGAACCTTATGTAGATGCAGACACAATTGCATCATACCTCAGCGAGTCGCGCAAAACGGTTGTCAAAATGGCACGCGAGGGCAAGATTACGGCCTATCCGTTCTCCGGCAGGACTCGGTTTACCTACAAATTCAAGCGCTCCGAAGTCGCTGCCGACATGCAGAAAATCCGTCGGCCTGCCACTGGTCAAGGGAGTCATTCTTCTGATTCGGCCAAGGCGGATGACTGATGCCCAAACCATCGAAAGGTTGGCTGCGCAGGAAGGCCTACGTAGAGGGAGAGGTGTGGCTATTCTGCTACTACGTCTTTGATGCGGGGAAGCAGAAACGAGTAGAGCGTTCAAAGGTCATCGGACTCGCTTCGGATTTCCCGGACGAACACGCAGCTTGGCGACAAGCCGAAAACTTGGAGTACTGGAAGCTGCTTGACGCGCATCTTTCCATTTCTCCGACGTTCGGCGAGATAGCACAGCACTGGCGCAAAAACGACCTCAAGAAATCAGGCGCGATCGGGAAGCGAGCTAGTGAGACCATCACCACCCACGAATCGATGTTGGACGGATATGTATTGCCCAAGTGGGGAGAGGTGCGGGCGCTCGATATGGCCCCGGTGGATATCGAGACTTGGTTCGAGGAACTCTCTACATCTCCGGACTGTCGCAAATACCCTGAAGGGCAAGAGCCGCCGAAGGGACGGAAACCAAAACCTCTGGAGTGGCCGTCTATCCAAAAGATCCGGAGTGTGATGTCCCTGGTGTTTGCACATGCCCTTCGTCACAAATTGCTCCCCGTCGAGATCAATTCCAATCCATTTCGGAACCCGAAGACAGAGGGCGGGGTCCGTTGCATCGTTACGTCCGATTACGAGGCCACTGTCGTTACGGCAGAGCAGATGATTTCCATCCTCGAGTATCTGGATACGCCGACCACACAGATGGAGTGGATGATGGCCCTGTTCCATGCCGCCACCGGTCTTCGCCCCGAAGAAGGATTCGGCGTGAAATGGGGAGACATCGATTGGGAAAAAGGCCAGATCAACCTTCGCAGGGCGTGGTCGAAAGGCAAGGAAACGCCCGGGAAGAACAGGCCCTCCATGGTGCCGGTCGCGATGCACCCGGTGCTGGCCGGCTTTCTTCTGGAATGGCGGAAGCAGTCCCCGTACCCGAAGGACGATGACTGGCTCTTTCCCAGCTTGAAGCTGAAGGGGGCGAAGCCGAGGTCCGCCTCCATCGCAGCGCAGGATTATCTGCGCCCCGCTGCGGTTCATGCGGGCGCCATTGAGGCTGGGTCTTCCAAGCGCTTTGGTTGGCATAACTTGCGCCACTCGCTCGCGGAGTTCCTGGCCGGGGAAGTCGACCCGGTGGTCACGATGAAGATCCTTCGGCACATACGGCTGGCTACAACCGCGGAAATCTACACGCATCACGTCTCGAAAAAGCAGCAAGCCGCTCAGGGCCTATTCCTCAAGGCGATTGGCAAGACAGAGCGCCGGACGAAGCGCAAAAAGGAGGGAAAATAGCGATCACGGGTTGGATCGCGGGTTGAAATGATGCCGATAAAATGTTCTAAGTTACTGATAAATATGGTAGGCACGACTGGACTCGAACCAGCGACCTCTTCCGTGTCAATCTAGCCAGATTTGGTTTTTCAACGACTTACAACACCGCGGGGACTGCCAAAGTACGCGGAAGTCGTGCAAGACAGCAAGATTTGTGGGTTGGGCTGTGGGTTGAAAAACCTCGCAGTTGCCTAGCGCATTGCATTTATGGAGTAGGGTTCTATAATTGCATACATGATCTCCAGACGCCTCAATTCCCATCTGAATGAACTGCTTCGCCATTCCCCGGCGGTTGTCCTTTTGGGGCCGCGCCAGGCTGGAAAGACCACCCTCGCTTTGGAGATTGGCGAAAAGACAGCCTCTATCTACCTCGATCTTGAGGACGAAAACGACCGCGCCAAACTCGCCAACCCCAGCAAGTATCTTGCGGACCACGAAAACGAGTTGGTGATCCTCGATGAGGTTCATCGCGTGCCGGAACTCTTTCAGCAGTTGCGAGGCATCATCGACCGGGGGCGGCGGCAGGGAAAAGCTAATGGCCGGTTTCTACTGCTTGGATCGGCGGCCATGGACCTGCTCAAGCAATCCGGCGAGAGCCTGGCCGGTCGCATCTCCTATCTGGAACTAGGCCCCTTCGATGCTCTGGAGGTCAATCCGGCTTCCCTTGATACGCTCTGGGTCAGGGGTGGATTTCCGCGCAGCTTTCTGGCCGAGTCAGACGACCTCAGTCTACTTTGGCGGCGCAATTTTGTCCGCACCTATCTGGAGCGCGACATTTCGCAATTCGGGCCGCGTATTCCCGCTGAGACGCTACGGCGATTCTGGACGATGCTGGCGCACAATCAGGCGCAGATTCACAATGCCGCCACTCTGGCGCGCGGCCTGGCCGTCGATGGAAAAACGGTTGCCGGTTATCTTGACCTTCTGGTTGACCTGCTGCTTGTTCGGCGCTTGCCGGCGTGGCATCGGAATGTTGGCAAGCGGCTGGTCAAGTCGCCCAAGGTTTATGTGCGCGACAGTGGCATCGCGCACGCGCTGCTCGGCATTCGGGATAAGGAAGCTCTGCTCGGTCATCCGGTCGTTGGCCAAACCTGGGAGAGCTTCGTTATTGAAACTCTGATCACTGCCGCGCCGGACGGAACTGAGGCGCACTATTACCGCACCTCCAACGGAACCGAGGTGGACCTTCTTCTCACGCTTCCCGGCGGGGAACTCTGGGCCATTGAGGTCAAACGCACATCGGCTCCCAAGATCGAGCGCGGCTTCCATTCTGCCTGCGCAGATCTGAATCCGCAGAAGCGATTCTATGTGTATCCGGGCACCGAGCGATTTCCACTCGACGACAAAACCGATGCAATCAGCGTAGTTCAACTCGCGAAGACATTACAATCGCTCAATTAGGGAACGGAGGCGAAATGTCAGAAGTAAGGAGCTTCGAACTAAAAGCGTGCCCGATTCCTCACACTCACCAACGTCTGCGGCAAGCGCATATCCTTTGGCATCAGGCATCCGAGAACTACCAGAACGTCGACCTATTCCTGACCAACGTAAACAGCCTGATCCAAGAGCTAAGAAACATTACATTTATTTTGCAAAGCGAGAAGTCGACTTTCTCAGACTTCGACGCGTGGTATACACCTTGGCAAGAGGGGCTTAAGAAGGATAAGCATGGGAAATGGCTGGTGGAGACAAGAAACTTAGTTGTTAAGCAAGGAGCGCTGGCCACTGCAAGCCGCTTCAATGTGACATTTCTTACTTATGAGTCTATCGAAGTCGCGTGCCTGTTTACAGATAACGACCTCAGCGTCCTATCGCTCCTCAAGAGGAGCGACTTCATTTCCATAGTGGCTAGACTTCGTATAGCGATGCGCGATGAGGGGGACGCAGTCCTTGCCATCGAAAGGTGCTGGAGCACGCCGGAATTGGCAGGTGTGGAACTCCTTGAAGTTCTTGGGCGGCTATATGGAATCCTCGCTATCATGGTTTTGCACGCACATGTGCATCTCGGCTCGCTTGAATGCATCCCAGCGTCGCAACATGACTCTTCGCAAGACTCAGAGTTCCCGGAGCGGCAGGGACGCAGCTATCTTCTTCCGTGCATGATGCGGGCCCAGGCAGCGAGGACGGATTTCTTCAGCCTTAAGACCTTTGCCAAATTGTCTGGAGGACGAGTTTCCATCTCCCGGACTATCAGTCCGGACGACGTTGCATGGCGCTATGGGTTCACGACGGCCGACGCGCCGAAGAGCTTCGACTCGATAGATCCTTCAAAAATCTTCGAGAAGGTTGTCGAGAATTCAAAAAGGATGCTTCGGAAAGACCGTAGTCTTGGAAGGCAGATCATGCTCCGAGATGGCCGTGGCAACTGGAGTGGCCACCTCATCATGACCCGAGATCGACTCGATAAATACCTCATGGCGCACCTTCTTGCACAGACTGTCAGAGAAGAGGGGTGTGATGCGGTGATTGAGATCGCCGAGACGTGGATCTTTGACAGGATGCCACCGATGTCGCAGCTCGATAATGCTCATCGCATCGCGGATCGCAAAGAAGCTATCTCCGTCGTGCTCGCTACACGGGATGGTCTTAGGCGACATGCCATAACACAGTTCACGCGCGGACCCCTTGGAAGCTTTAGATTTTTGGATACCACTGAGATCCCGGAGAAGGGACTCAACTATCTCAAGCCAATCTATTGGGTATGGTATACACAGAATCAATTTGAGAAAGCAAAGGGCTACACAATACCCACCTGGCATCCGGACCTTCTTTCTGACTGCCTGTGCGGTAGCTCTCGCCCATTCGGAGTATGCTGCGTGCCGGTCCTAGACGGGCCCGAGGCCCCCATCAGGAACTCCGACGATCTTCTACGGCAAGGCAATCTACAGGACGCCGAGCGTCATGCTAGAGCAGGGGTGACGCAATATGCCATCTGGATTCGACAGCACACAGCAATGCTCTTGAACGTATCCGTTCACGAAGATGATGAAAAATTGATCTCGATAGACTGTCTTGCTCTAGAGGACTATCTGTCACGGCTCGAAAGATGGGCTTTGAGCGCGGGAGAAGTAGACGCTGTCTCAAGCACGTGTCGCCGCCTGGAAGATACGCTCGGAGTCCCTGCAATAGTACGGCGCGTAGTAGCACTAGGGGCTCGTTGGTTGATGAAGAATGGCCGAATTGAAGAAGGCATTCTTGAACTGGATCGCCTTGGGCCGGCCTCCGAACTGAACGACACGCTAGCACTTAGCTTGTCAGCAGAATACGGAGATCAAGGACCGGAAGAGAAGATCCGCATACTTGAATCCGCTGTCAACTTCGCTCTTGATAGTCACGAGCGTAGCTCGGCGCGACTCCGTCTTGCTGCCTATCTGAGTGAGCAAGGTTCGCGTCAGAGTGCGTTGGACTTGATCGCCGTCGTCCTTGAAGAGGCAGACTACCCAGCTACGATCCTAAGCGCCACGGTTTTAAGATGGCAGGTCAGTAGATCCGAAGACGATTTCCAAAGTTTGTTCCATTTGATGGATGCCGAGGAATCTGAGAACAGTCGTTTATCTGGAGCGTCCTTTTTGTTCGATCATGAGAAGCCAGAAGCAGCTCTCGATCTTCTGAAATCCTTGCTGGACAGAAACCATCCGGTCGCGTGCCTGTTGGCAGCCGAGGGCCATATTCAAAAGGGCGACTGCGTTGCCGCCAAAAGACGCCTGTCGTCCGTCAAATTGAGCGATTCAAGTCCCGTAGAGGTGCGTTTGGGGTTCGCTCATTTGCAAGCGCTTCTCGTGCTTGAGTGTGGAGAGACCGACATGAGACAGGCCGCTCTTGAGCAGCTGATGGAACTCAAGAAGTTTAAACCGAGCCCTCACATCGACCAGCTGATTGCGGCTCTCGAAGCCTCTGAATAGACATGCGTTCAGTTCACCCCTTTTCGTGCTTCTTTGGTCACCAGGTGATGCGGCAGACCAAGGAACACCTCTGAGGGCAGATACCTTCGCTGCTCCCCGCATAACGGGCAGGTCACCACTATGGGCTGGAATGGGAACTCCCTCACAGCCGCCGGGACATCCCGTCGGCACCGTTTGCAGGAGACGACAAACTGTTTACGCTCCAAGATTGGGAGTCCAAAGCTCATTGACTGATTATAGGCGAACAAATAGCGAATCGTTATCCACAGGTGCAAGCGATGTAGCGTGGACGGATATTGCTTCATGGGTACTGGATTCCTTCGGGTTGGCAGCGGATCGCAGGGTAATCCTTCTATTATGAATAGGTAGGCAATCAAGACAATTGCCTGAATCCGCCGCAGGTGGCCCGGTTCGATACCGAGAGTACCGAGATTTTACGGGGCATTTGGAGGTTGCAATGAGCTTAAGCCGGAATCCCAATCCGTTGTACGAGGGCATCCGCAGTTTGGTGTTGTCGGCTCGTCAGAGCGCCGCCCGCGGTGTCAACTTGTTGCAGGTCTACACGAACTACGAGATTGGCCGCCGCATCTTCGAGCAGGAACAGCAGGGAGCCGACCGCGCTCAATATGGTAAGGAGATCGTTCGAGACTTGGCTACCCGGCTGACCAGCGAGTTCGGAAGCGGGTTCTCGAAGACCAATCTTGAATATATGCGGCGATTCTATCTTGCCTATCCAGGGCGGACTCCACAAATTGCCCTGACGGCGTCTGGGCAATTCCCGGCTTTTGCAATTGCCCAGACATTGTCTGGGCAATCACAGGATGCAAGCGGCCAATTGCAGCCATCGTTTTCCCTGAGTTGGTCCCATTATGTTTTCCTGATCGGACTCAAGCCGGAGGAGCGTGACTTCTACGAGATTGAGGCGGCCCAGGAGGGCTGGACTCTGCGCGAACTCCGCCGCCAATTCGATGCCGGCCTCTATGAGCGGCTGGCCCTCAGCCGTGACAAGCAAGCGATCCGCGATCTGGCGCGGCAGGGGCAGCATGTTGCCAAGCCGCAAGACTTGCTCAAAGACCCCTATGTTCTGGAGTTTCTCGGCATTGAGGAAAAGACCCGCTACTCCGAGTCCGATCTGGAGTCGGCCATTGTCACCCACATTGAAAAGTTCCTGCTCGAACTGGGGAAGGGATTCCTCTTTGAGTCCCGGCAGAAGCGGTTCACCTTCGACGAAGAGCATTTCTTTGTCGATCTGGTTTTCTATAACCGGCTGCTGAGGTCCTACGTGCTCATCGACCTCAAGATCGGCAAGCTCACGCATCAAGATCTCGGCCAGATGCAGATGTACGTCAACTACTTTGACCGCCACGTCAGGACCGAGGCAGAGAATCACACCATCGGCATCGTGCTCTGCAAGAAAAAGAATTCCGCCCTGGTCGAGATTACCCTTCCCAAAGACGCCAACATCCACGCCCGCGAATACCAGCTCTACCTGCCCAGCAAAGAGGAGTTGCAACAGAAACTTGCGGAATGGATGGGAGAACAGGATGAGCAGGACGGGGATTGAGCGAGGCGCTTACGCGAGAGCTGTGAAATGATGTGCAGCCGCTTTTGAACGAACGAGTAAAACGCATATTTGCCAGTACATCTCGAATTTTTCGAGCAGTTCAAGCGAGTATCCTATGAGGTGTATGCCCGATGCGGTGTGCCAGGAGATCGTCGCCGTCCGCCACAAGCTGCTGGTCGAGATAGCGAGCCATCATTATGAATCTGATCAAGTCCAAAAAACGCGTTGCAGACCACGGAGAGGTATTCACGCCTCAATGGCTGGTCGAAAACATGCTCGACTTGGTTAAGGGCGAGACAGAGCGCATTGACTCTCGTTTCCTGGAGCCAGCGTGCGGAAGCGGAAATTTTCTTGTTCCCGTCTTGCGACGCAAACTCGCCGCCGTAGAGGCCAAGTTTGGCAAGTCCGACTTTGAGAGGCGGCACTATTCACTATTGGCGGTGATGTGCAGCTACGGGATTGAAATCTTGGCAGATAATATCGCTGAGTGCCGCGCAAATATGCTGGATGTCTTCGCCGAGTATCTGAATCTGGATGAGACGGATGACTTTTATCGGGCAGCTTTCTATGTCTTGTCGGAGAACCTTGTACATGGCGACGCGCTCACCATGCTTATGAGTGACGGCCAGCCCATCACCTTTGCCGAGTGGGGCTACCTTGGCAAAGGGAAGTTCCAGCGGCGAGACTTCCGCTTTGATGCTCTTACGCAGATGTCTTCTTATAGCCAGGAAGGGTCGCTCTTCGCCCATCTCGGCAAGCATGAGATATTCACGCCGATCAAATCATATCCGCCGATGACTGTGCGCGAGCTTGCTTGCTCGCCATTCGACATTCGCTTGGAGGAGGCCATATGAACGATCAGGCCAGCTTTACGCTTCGCGGGCGCAACCCGGATGTTTTGACCTGCATCGCCAATCTTTCCAACGACGAGGTGTTCACGCCGCCAGCGTTCGCCAACCAAATGCTCGATACGCTTGCCGAAACCTGGGCAGCAAACAACGGCGGAGCAGTCCTCTGGGCAGATAGTTCCGTTCGGTTTCTTGACCCCTGCACAAAGTCGGGTGTGTTCCTCCGTGAGATCACCAGCCGCCTCAACAAGGGGTTGGCAAATGAGATACCAGACCTCCAACACCGTATCGATCATATCCTCACTAATCAAGTGTTTGGCATCGGAATTACTTCTCTTACCAGCCTTTTGGCGCGACGCAGCGTGTATTGTTCAAAATTCGCTAATGGTCCCCACTCTATCACCAGAGTCTTCCCCAGTGACATAGGCAACATCTGGTTTGAACGGATGGAACATACATGGGTGGAGGGCAAGTGCAGGTTTTGTAGGTCAAGCCAAAAGACATTGGACCGTGGCGAAACTTTTGAATCCCATGCCTATGCGTTCATTCATACCGAGAACATCAAGATTCGCGTTGGCGAGTTCTTTGGAGACGACATGCAGTTTGACGTGGTTATCGGTAACCCGCCGTATCAGTTGGATGACGGGGGCTACGGGACTAGCGCAGCGCCCATTTACCAGTTGTTCGTGGAGAAGGCGCTTGACTTAGATCCACGCTACGCGGTGTTTGTTACGCCGTCGCGTTGGATGGCAGGTGGCAAGGGACTCGATAAATACCGTGAGCGGATGCTTGCCGACAAACGAATTCGGAGCATCGTGGACTATCCGAAGCTCTATGAGGGTTTTCCGGGCGTGAAGATTCGCGGCGGCATTTCATATTTCCTATGGGATCGCGAGCACAACGGGCCGTGCGTAGTGCAGACGATCTGGGACGGACAACCAACTGGCCCCGCTGTTGCGCGCCATCTTGATGCGTATGACATTCTCGTTCGGCGCAATGAAGCCGTGCCGATCTTGGAAAAGGTCAGAACAAAGGGTGAAGCAACACTTGAGGCGAAGGTGTCTACCGGCAAGCCATTTGGACTCCGTACATTTTTTCATGGCAAGCCGCACGCAAAGGGACTCAAGCAGCCCACCAAGCTGTTTGGATCTCAAAAAATCAGTTGGATGGAGCGAAAGGATATTTCGACCAATTCTGAGTGGATCGACGAATGGAAGGTGTTGATGACGGCGGTACAGGGGACGAGTGCAGCTATCGAAACAAAGTTCCTCAGTAAGCCAATTATTGCCGAGCCGGGAACAGCGTGTACTGAGACTTACCTAGTAGCCGGTCATTTTGGCAGTGAATCAGAAGCCGTCAACTACGCGAAGTACCTGCGCACAAGATTTGTGCGATTCTTGGTTTCCCTCCGCAAGGCAACGCAGCACGCAACACGCGATGTGTATGCATTTGTGCCGGACTTGTCAACAACCAAAGAATGGACTGATGCCAAGCTTTACAAGCGATACGGAATAACCGCCTCCGAAATCGCTTTTATTGAGTCTCAAGTTGCCGAGCACGATAGTGAATTGTTCGACGAGGCCGCCACGGCAGAGGATAGCGATGAGTAAGCCAATTGAGGAGATACTCACGCCGAAGCCAGTGGCGCGGCCGCGCATCTACGCTTATTCGATTGATGACAAGGCGCACGATGGCCTTCTGAAAATTGGGCAGACAACGCGTAACGTAAAACAGCGTATCGCCGAGCAACTCAAGACCGCCGCCATCAAAAATTACAAGATTGTGTTGGACGAATCCGCCGAGCGCGACGACGGAACCATCTTCAGTGACCACGAGGTGCGCGCTGCGCTTGCCAGAAAAGGCTTTGAGAACGCCGAATTGGAATGGGTGCGCTGCTCCCTTCAGGACTTGAAGACGGTGCTCTCCGAATTGCGCACCGGCCAACAATTTACCGGAACGCACCACCAAACTTTCCTGATGCGCCGCGAACAGGCTCAGGCGGTCGATAAAACATTCGATTATTTTCAGTCGATTTGGTCAGAGAATCAGCACGCCGTCCCGCGATTCCTCTGGAATGCAAAGATGCGCTTCGGCAAAACCTTCACCGCCTATCAACTCGCGAAGAAACTTGGCGCCAAGCGTGTACTCGTGTTGACCTTCAAGCCTGCGGTGGAAGACGCTTGGCAGACCGATCTTGAAAGCCATGTCGATTTTGACGGCCGGCACTATCGCAATTCCGACAGCGATCCCAGCAAAATCAACGACGATAAGCCAGTCGTCTACTTCGGCTCCTTTCAGGATCTTCTTGGGCGCGATAAAGAGACAGGAAACATCAAGTCGAAGAACGAATGGTTGCACACGCTCAACTGGGATCTCGTGGTGTTTGACGAATACCACTTCGGCGCTTGGCGCGAGACCGCGAAGGAACTTTTTGAGGGCGAGGATGAAGCCGTTGCGAAAAAGGAGATTAGGCAATACGCCGACTTGCTGGAAGATGTGAACGAAGACATCGGCGTGCTGTCTGAAAAGGAAACCGAGTTCCTTCCCATCACAACCAAAGCTTACCTCTATCTATCTGGTACACCATTCAAAGCGCTGGCAACGGGCGAGTTTATCGAAGAACAAATCTTCAACTGGACCTACACCGACGAACAACGCGCCAAGGAAGAGTTCGCCGTCGAGAATCCGGGCAATTGGAGTCCTTATGAGGCGCTGCCGCAGATGCGCCTGCTTACTTACCAGATGCCGGACGAACTACTGACGGTTGCGAGCGCCGGGGAGTTCGACGAGTTTGACCTCAATGAGTTTTTTGCGGCTTCGGGAACGGGCAAGGGTGCACAGTTCAAGCACAAGAGCGACGTACAAAAATGGTTGGATATTATCCGGGGCCAGTACGCATCGAAGATTGTGGACGGCCTCAAGATGGGTTCGCCGCCACCGTTCCCTTACTCGGACGTGCGGCTTCTACCTTATCTCCAGCACTCTTTCTGGTTTCTGCCGAACGTCGCCGCCTGCCATGCAATGGCGAACCTGCTTATCGAAAAGCATAATGCCTTCTGGCATGATTACAAGTTCGTTGTGGCAGCCGGGGCATCGGCGGGGATCGGACTTGATGCTCTCCCGCCGGTTCGCAAAGCTATTGGGAGCGGTTTCGAGACCAAGACTATCACGCTCTCTTGCGGCAAGCTCACCACTGGCGTGACCGTGCCGCAATGGTCTTCGATCCTGATGCTGCGCAATCTGAAAAGCCCTGAAACTTACTTTCAGGCAGCCTTCCGCGTGCAGTCTCCGTGGTCGATCAAGAACCCAAATGGTGACGATCCGCACGAGGAAGAAATTCTCAAGCCTGCGTGCTTCGTATTCGACTTTGCCCCTACGCGCGCGCTTCGTCAGCTCTCTGAGTACGGCATCGGACTTTCGCCCAACGAGTCGAATCCCGAAAACGCTGTCAAGGATCTCGTGTCGTTCCTGCCGGTACTGGCCTACGACGGCGCGAACATGACTCAGATCGATGCTGGCGGCATTCTGGACATCGCGATGGCAGGCACCTCGGCCACGCTGCTTGCGCGCAAATGGGAGAGCGCCGTGTTGGTGAATGTGGATAACGACACGTTGCGCCGAATCCTTGATAACCCGGAGGCAATGGCCGCTGTGGAACGTATCGAGGGCTGGCGGGCGCTGGGCGACAACATAATCGAGACCATCATCAATAAGAGCGAGAAGGTTAAGGATCTCAAGAACAAGGCGAAGAGTAAGGATCTGACCGAGAAACAAAAAACGCAGCTCACCGAGGAAGAGAAGGAATACAAGTCCAAGCGCAAGCTGGTGCAAGAAAAGCTGATCAAGTTTGCGACGCGCATCCCCGCGTTCATGTACCTGACAGATTTTCGCGAGAACACGCTGCAAGACGTGATTACCAAGTTGGAGCCGGACTTGTTCCTGGTCGTCACTGGTTTGACAGTGAAGGACTTTCACTTGCTTGTGAAACTGAAGGTTTTCAATACCGAGCAGATGAATCAAGCAGTCTTCGCTTTTCGACGTTATGAAGACGCCTCGCTACAGTACACGGGCATCCCGAGCCACGAGGGGCTGTCTCACTACGGACTGTACGATACTGTGGTCGGAAGGCCATGAGACAGCAAAGCTAGCAGCCCGTGGTGCAAGTAGCTGAATTCCAAAACTTCCAGCATTGAGGACAGTTGGAACGCGTCCGAGCCGCCCTCCTCGATGCGTTCGGAAGTTCGACTTTCAGCCGCGCCGTTGAGCCGATTTTGT
>Ga0316217_10000908_pt1 | contig 40034 bp, 32 predicted proteins | sample 1anoAmetaG_FD_203633 | JGI IMG/M metagenome (GOLD analysis project Ga0316217, IMG submission 203633) | Freshwater microbial communities from Trout Bog Lake, Wisconsin, USA - 1anoA | ecosystem: Environmental > Aquatic > Freshwater > Lake > Hypolimnion/Profundal zone | place: USA: Wisconsin...
TTCCGGCGGGCGCAGGCGGAGGGCGACCTGGGCCCGCATCACGATTCCCGGACCCTCGGCCTGGTGTTCCAGAACACCATCTACGGCCTGCAGGTTTCGGCCCTGGCCGGGGTCGCCCGGCCGGACCTGGAGGCCGCCGTGCGGATCACGCTCTCGATCCTGGGGTGATTTTTTTGGCCTGATAATTGAACGAACGTTCCAAAAATGACAAGGACATCCGGAAAGGACATCCACCATGAACGACCACTCCACCCTCCGACGCGGCCACGCAGTGCCGGCCAGCCCATTCCCGCTGCTCCCCCTCAGGTCCCGCGTGCTGTTCCCGGGGACCGTGCTGACCATGCCGGTGGGCCGGAGCAGGTCCCTCGCCCTCCTGGAGGCGGTCCGCGCCGGCGAAGTGATCGGCGTCGCGCCGCAGCTGGACCCGCGCAGCGACGACCTGGCGACGGCGGACCTGAACCCGGTCGGGGTCTTCGCCCGGATCGTGGACATCCGCCGGGTCGCCGCGGGCGAATTCCGCCTGACGCTGGAGGGGCTCGACCGTCTCCGGATCACGGGCCTCCTGCGGAATGAACCCTTCTGGACGGCTTCCGGGAACCCGGTCCCCGACGAGCTGGAAGACCCCGAGGCGGCCGCGGCGCTTGCCGTGGAGCTGCAGGAGAAGGTGCAGGCCGTGGAAGGATGGGCCCACGCGGAAATGGCGGACCCCCGGAGCGAGCCGGGGCTCTACGCCGACCAGGTCGCCTCGGCCCTGCGGCTTCCCGCTGCCCGGGAACTGGAGGTGCTGGCCGAGCCCGGCGTGGTGGCGCGGCTCAGGCTCGTGCTCGGCCTGTTCGGCACCCAGGTCCTGCGCGCCGAGGTCAAGCGCAAGATCCGCCAGGATGCCAACCATGAGGTCGCGAAGGGTCAGCGCGAGGCCGTCCTGCGGGAGCAGCTCCGCGCCATCCAGCGCGAACTGGGAGATGACAGGCAGGCCGACGGATTGGGCAAGCTCAAGGAGCGGCTGGACCAGGCCGGGCTCCCCGGGGAGGTCCGGGAGGCCGCTGACCGCGAGTTCCAGCGCCTCGAGGGGATGCCGGCGCAGGCGCCCGAAGCCAACGTCATCCGCACCTGGCTCGAGCTCATCGCCGACCTGCCCTGGAGCGCCAGGGCCGAGGCCAGGGACGACCCCGATTCCGTCGGCCGCAAGCTGGACGAGGACCACCACGGCCTGGCCGACGTGAAGCGGCGGATCCTCGAGCATATGGCCGTGCTGAAGCTGACCGGCCGGTCCCGCGGCACGATCCTCTGCCTCGTGGGCCCTCCCGGCGTGGGCAAGACCTCCCTGGGCCAGTCCATCGCAGACGCCACGGGGCGCCCCCTGGTCCGGGTCGCCCTGGGGGGGGTCGGGGACGAGGCCGAACTGCGGGGCCACCGGCGGACCTACATCGGCGCCCTCCCCGGCCGCATCCTGTCGGCCCTGAAGAAGGCCAAGGTCCGCAACCCGGTCCTGCTCCTCGACGAGATCGACAAGCTCGGCAGCGGCTGGCGGGGCTCCCCGGAAGCCGCGCTCCTGGAGGTCCTCGATCCGGAGCAGAACAAGAGCTTCACGGACCACTACCTGGAGCTCCCCTTCGATCTGTCGGAGGTGCTCTTCGTCTGCACCGCCAACGACCTGGGCGGCCTCTCCGCGCCCCTGCGGGACCGGCTCGAAGTCATCGAACTGGCCGGGTACACCCAGGACGAGAAGCTCCGGATCGCGCGCACCCACCTCATCCCCAAGCTGCTCGCGGAGCTCGCGATCCCGCAGGGCTTCCTGTCCATCACGGACGCCGCCCTGGCCGCCATCATCCGCGACTACACCCGGGAGTCCGGCGTGCGCCAGCTCAACCGGGAGATCTCCAGGATCTGCCGCGGTGCAGCCCTCGAAGTGGCGCGCGCCGAGGACGGCAGGGCACCCCGGATGGAGGTGGACGAGCCTGACCTCCCTGCCTGCCTGGGCAAGCTCCGCTTCTACTCGGAGATCGCCGAGCGCACCTCGGTTCCCGGGGTCGCCACCGGGCTCGCCTGGACCCCCGCGGGCGGCGACATCCTCTTCATCGAGACCTCGCGCATGCCCGGCAAGGGGCGGCTGGAGATCACCGGCCAGCTCGGCGAGGTGATGAAGGAGTCCGCCAAGGCGGCCCTGACCTTCGTCCGCAGCCACGCCAGGGAGCTCGGCATCGCCGGGGACGGCGAGGACGCCCTGGAGGCCTGGGACCTGCACATCCACGTGCCCGCCGGCGCCGTGCCCAAGGACGGCCCCTCGGCGGGGGTCACCATGTTCACGGCGCTCACCTCCCTCCTCACCGGGCGGCGGGTGCGCCCGGACACGGCGATGACCGGAGAGTGCACGCTGCGCGGCCGGGTGCTGCCGGTCGGGGGCATCAAGTCCAAGGTTCTCGCCGCACACCGGGCAGGGATCACCCGGGTCATCCTGCCGGGGAAGAACCGGCGCGACTACGAGGAGGTGCCGGCCGAGGTCCGGGACCAGCTCGAGGTGGTCTTCGCGGACGACATGCGGGAGGTGATCGCTGCCGCACTGGAGGAGGCCCCTTCGCGCCTCGGGGACGGGGCCTTCCGCCCGGACCGGGAAGCGGAGATCCCGCTGGCGGGCTGACCTGCTTCTGGCGATAAGATAGGCCACGCAGGACCCCGCATTCTTCCTTTCGGCCCGGATCCTGATCGGCAAGGGGTGAGTCACATGGCCAGCAACCTGAAAATACTGCTCCGTTCCCGCCCGACCGGGGCTCCCGCCGCCGGCAACTTCCAGCTCGAGTCCGGGCCGGTTCCGGTTCCTGCGGCGGGACAACTTCTGCTCCGTACCCTCTTCCTGTCCCTGGACCCCTACATGCGGGGACGCATGAGCGATGCACCGTCCTATGCGGCGCCGGTGGCGGTCGGCGAGGTGATGGGGGGCGGCACCATCGCCCGGGTGGAGACGTCGCTGCACCCGGGTTTTCGGGAAGGGGACCTGGTCCTTGCCTACGGCGGCTGGCAGAGCTATGCCCTGTCGGACGGCAAAGGCCTCACCAGGCTGGACCCGGCGCTCGATCCCCCCTCCCTGGCGCTGGGGGTGCTGGGCATGCCCGGTTTCACCGCCTACATGGGCCTGCTGGAGATCGGCCAGCCCAAGGCCGGCGAAACCGTGGTGGTCGCCGCCGCCAGCGGTGCGGTGGGTTCGGTGGTCGGACAGATCGCCAGACTCAAGGGCTGCCGGGTGGCGGGCATCGCCGGAGGGCCGCGGAAATGCGGCTATGTGGTCGATGAACTGGGGTTTGACACCTGCGTCGACCATCGCGGCGGCGATCTGCCCCAGCGATTGGCCCGGGCCTGCCCGGACGGGATCGATGTCTACTTCGAGAACGTGGGGGGTGCGGTATTCGATGCGGTGCTGCCGCTGCTGAACGTGCGGGCCCGGATTCCGGTCTGTGGCCTGATCGCCCACTACAACGACACCGGCCTGCCGCCCGGCCCGGATCGCCTGGGACTGCTGCAAAGGGCCATCCTCACCAAGCGGCTCAGGATGCAGGGATTCATCATTTTCGATGATTTCGGCCCCAGGTTCGGGGAATTCCAGCAGGCCATGGGGGATTGGGTCCGGGCCGGCAAGATCAAATACCGCGAGGACGTGGTGGAGGGGCTGGAAAACGCCCCCGCCGCCTTCATCGGCCTGCTCAAGGGCGACAACTTCGGCAAGCTGGTCGTTCGCGTCAGCCAATGACCGTTTTGTGGTGCTTCGGGTGGCCGGTTTGGCTATGCTCGAGCCGTTCCGGTCTTTGCAGGAGGCAGAGCCATGACCACTCCGTCCATGGACCGCAGGAAAGGGGATGCCGGCCAGGGTCCGGCCGCGGTCTGCTTCCTGTTCGATGTGGACAACACCCTGCTGGACAACGATAGGGTCATCGTCGATCTGAGGCGACACCTGGAAAGGGAGGTCGGCCGCGAGGGTGCGCAACGCTACTGGACCATCTTCGAGCGCCTGCGCGACGAACTCGGATACGCCGATTACCTCGGCTCGCTGCAGCACTACCGAAAGGACAATCCGCATGATTCGCGCCTCCTGACGGTCTCCCGCTTCCTGATCAACTATCCGTTCGCCAACCGGCTGTTCCCCAACTCCCTCGACGCCGTCGAACACGTGAAGCGATGGGGCCCCGCCGCCATCCTGTCCGATGGCGACGTGGTCTTCCAGCCGCGCAAGGTCGACCGGTCCGGCCTGCACGAAGCCGTGGACGGCAACGTGCTGATCTATGTGCACAAGGAACAGGAACTGGATCGCGTCGAAGCCCGCTTCCCCGCGCGCCACTATGTGATGGTGGACGACAAGCTGCGCATCCTGGCCGCCATCAAGGCGATCTGGGGCTCGCGCGTGACCACCCTGTTCGTGCGCCAGGGCCACTACGCCCTGGATCCGGCCATCCTGGCCGCCTTCCCTGCCGCGGACGTGACCATCGAGCGGATCGGCGAACTGCTGGACCTGGATCCGGGGGAGCTTTTCCGGGCCGGTCCGAAGGGTGCCGCCCGGGCATGAGCGCGCCTGGCAAGCGGCCGGTCCATCTCAATAGCGCGCGTGGAGCATCCCGCTGAACGCGCCGCGGTGGGTCCAGGCCATGGCCGCCTCCAGGGCCAGGAACACCAGGGCCGGCGCCAGTCCACCCCGTTCCAGGAAGAGATGGAACAGCGCGGCGTTCACGAAGAACGGCGCCAGCAGCGCCAGCGCCAGCGGCACGAAGCGGTTGGCCAGGAGCAGCAGGCCGCCCGCAAGCTGGGTCAGCGCGATGACCTGCAGCATGTAGCCGGTGTCGCGAAGCGCGTTGAGGAAGGCCACGGCGCCGGGGGCCAGGGTCGGGGGCGGGGGAATGGGGTGGAACAGGCCCAAAAGTCCCGCCGCGACCAGGGGCAGACCCAGGATGATGCGTCCCACTGTGGGCAGGTGGCGGGTGAATGAACGGGAGCGGGCGGGCATGGGATCTCCGGGCGGATGGGGCGGTGGACCATTCTAGGGCACGAGGAGCCCGGCGGAAAGTTTGCAGAATCCATTCAAGCGCCGTATCTTTGCGGCCGAGTCTCCCCGCTCACCCGACCCGATGGAGGATTGCCCTGATGCCGGACCCGGCGCCCGCCGATGCCTTCGTCTTCTTCGGGGCGACGGGGGATCTCGCCTACAAGAAGATCTTCCCGGCCCTCCAGGCGATGATCCGCCGCGGCCATCTGGACATGCCCATCATCGGCGTGGCCCTGGCCGGCTGGGACCTCGACCGCCTCAAGGAGCGGGCCCGCGCCAGCCTGGCCGAGCACGGCGACGGGGGCGACCCGGAGGCCCTGGCCAGGCTGCTCTCGCTGCTCCGCTACGTCGAGGGGGACTACCACCTGCGGTCCACCTTCGACGAACTCCGGCGCCAGCTCGAAGGCGCGTCCCATCCCATCCACTACCTGGCCATTCCTCCGAGCATGTTCCCGGTCGTCATCGAACACCTCGGCGCTTCGGGGTGCTCCAAGGATGCCCGGGTCATTGTCGAAAAACCCTTCGGCCGGGACCTCGCCTCCGCGCAGAGCCTGAGCCGGACCATCCACACCGTGTTCGCCGAGGAGAGCGTGTTCCGCATCGACCACTACCTCGGCAAGGAGGCGGTCCAGAACCTCATCGTCTTCCGTTTCGCCAACACCTTCCTCGAACCCATCTGGAACCGGAACTACGTCGAGAGCGTGCAGATCACCATGGCCGAAGCCTTCGGCGTCCAGGGCCGCGGCGGTTTCTACGAAGAGGCCGGCGCCATCCGCGATGTCATGCAGAACCACCTGATGCAGGTGGTGGGCTTCCTCGCCATGGAGCCGCCGGCGACCACCTACCGGGAATCGATCCGGGACGAGCTGGTCAAGGTGTTCCGCCAGATCCTGCCCCTGGCCCCGGCCGATGTGGTCCGGGGGCAGTTCCAGGGCTACCGCGAAGAGCCCGGAGTGGCCCCGGATTCGGAGGTCGAGACCTTCGCGGCGCTGCGCCTGGCGGTGGATTCCTGGCGGTGGGAAGGCGTTCCATTCCTGGTCCGGGCCGGGAAGAATCTCCCGGTGACCGCCACCGAAGTCATGGTCAAGCTCAAGCGCCCTCCCCTCACCAGGCTGGCCCCGGGCATCGGCAACCACGTCCGTTTGCGTCTCAATCCGGAACTGACCATCGCCCTGGGAGCCCGGGTCAAGAAGCCGGGCGGGGCCATGGTCGGCGAGCCGACCGAGCTGTCGCTGTTCCACCATGCGACCCGGGACGAGATGAGCGCCTACGAGCGCCTGCTCGGCGACGCGATGGCGGGCGACGCGACCCTTTTCGCGCGGCAGGACGCCGTCGAGGCCGCCTGGGCCATCGTCGGCCCCGTGCTCGGCAGCGCGGTGCCCGTCCGGAGCTATCGGCCAGGATCCTGGGGGCCGGCCGAGGCCGAGGCCCTGGCCGCCGGGGTGGGCGGATGGGCGGACCCGGAGGGGACTTGACGACGTCGGGGCCGCCGCATTGCAGCGGCCAGGCGAGCCAGTTTCCGCTCCATCGAAATGATCGGGCTGACCCGTTCAAAGTGAAGCGCCCGGCTGTCTCTTCTTTCGGTTCCTGATTTAAATATTGCAAATATAAATATTTATATAATGGCCTCGATCTTGCCCTTTCCCTTTGCGGAGGGTGACATGTTTCGATCCATGTTTCTAATCGGATGCCTGGCTTGCGCAGCGACCGGCCTGGTAGCCCAGGAACCCCAGGATGGTTCCAAGGCCACGGTCAAGCAGGACATCAAGACGGCCGGCAAGCATGTCGGCCATGCCGCCCAGAAGGTGGGCCACGAGGTCAAGCGCGGCGCGACGGAGGTAGGCCATGGCTTCCGGGACGGGGCCAAGGACGTGGGCCATGGGGTCAAGAAGGCCGTGGATCCGGGATGAACGGGTCCCAGCCGTTCCGGGAATTCCGCAGAATCTCCGGCCAGACGCCATGACGGCGACTCCGGAATCCGCCGCAGGTCCCCTCGGGCCAGCCCGCCCGCGCAGGCTGAGCCTCGAAATCGCCCCCCGGACCCTCCTGATCCTGATCCTGCTCCTGGTCGGCCTGTGGCTCCTGAGCCGGCTGCTGCCGGTGATCCTGGTGCTGCTGGCGGCCCTGGTCATCGTCGGCACGGTCAGCCCCGGGGTCCGGTGGCTCGAGAGGCGGGGCGTCCCCCGGGGACTGGGCATCGCCCTGGTGTTCACCGGTCTCCTGGGGGCCGCCCTGGGCTTCCTCACCCTGACGATTCCCGCGTTCATCGACCAGGCCAGGACCCTGCTGGAACAGGAACCCGCCCTGCATGCGAGCCTGGCCAGATGGCTGCAGGCTTCCAGCCTGACCCGGCCGCTGGCGGACCTGCTGCGCAAGCTGGAACTGAGCGATCTGGTCAGGATGGCGGCCGCCAGCGCCTTCGGCTACTCGGCGCGCGTCCTCATGATCCTGGCGTATTTAATGAGTTCCATATTCCTCGCCCTGTACATCATGGTCGACCGTGACCGGATGCGGGGGGGCCTGTTCCTCGTGATCCCCAGGTGCCATCACATCCGCCTGTCGCGGGTCCTGCTGAACCTGGAGACCATCGTCGGCGGCTACCTGCGCGGGCAGGTCATCACCTCCGCCTGCATGGCCGGCTTCACGTTCCTGCTGCTGCTGGCGTGTGGCGTCCCGAACGCCCTGGCCATCGCGGTTTTCGCCGGGGCGGCCGATGTCCTGCCCTATCTGGGCGCCCTCCTGTCGGTCGGCGCCGCGGCGGCGGCGGCCTACCCCTCGGGCCCGGTCGTCCTCATGATCGTGACCGTGCTGATGGTCCTCTACGAGGAATTCGAAAGCCGGTTCATCATGCCGAAGGTCTATGGCCGCGAGCTTCGCCTTCCGTCGCCGGTCATCCTGCTTTCGCTGCTGACGGGCGGCGTGCTGATGGGCGTCACCGGGGCCCTGCTCGCCCTCCCCCTGGCGGCGGCGGGATTGATGCTCATCGAGGAACTGCGGGTGGAACTGCCAGGCCAGCAGGCCCAGGCGGAAGACCTGGAACTGATGGAACGCGACCACCTCAATGAAGCGGAGTATGTGCGCCGGGCCGAAGGGCTGTCCGCCGAGATGGCCTCCCTGATCGCCGTGGAGATCTCCGCCGAGCGCCAGAAGGAGGAAAACATCATGCCGATGAAACCGGATACCGCCAGCCTTGGCACGGATGCTGCAAATGTTCTGCCGGAGGCCCAGCGCCTGGATGGGCGCGAAGGCTGATGATTGTACAAGGCAGGAACAACCTGGGAGTACATTTGGGCATGCTTCGACCTCCAGCCAGATGTCTCGTGACCCTCGCGATGACCCTGGCCCTTCCGCTCCTGGCCGCCAGCACGGTCCGGCGCCCTCGGGGTCCCCTGCCGTGGGCGGCCCTGGAGACCCAGAATGCCGTCATCAGCAAGATCACCGTGGAAATCGGCGATGTCTTCGATCTCGCCAAGCCCGAAGAAAACACGTTCATCGGCCGGACGGCTGACCACCTCCACGCCTCCACCAAGGAAAACGTCATCCGGAGGGTCCTCCTGTTCAAGGAAGGGGACCGGGCGCGGACGCGGCGCATCTACGAGACGGAGCGCCTCCTGCGCGCGCTGCCCTTCGTGAAGGACGCCCACATCGATCCCGTGGTCCAGCCGGACGGCAGCGTACTGGCGCTGGTCCGGGTCCGGGATGCCTGGACGACCCAGGTCAATGCCGGCTTCTCCTCGGTGGGGGGCCAGAGATCCATGAACCTCGGCCTGGACGAAAAGAACTTCATGGGGTCGGGCAAAAGCCTGGCCTTCGACCTTTCCAAGGACCACCAGCGCAGCACCTGGGGCATCACCTACAACGACCCCCAGTTCCTGGGCAGCCGGTGGACCCTCATGGCCCAGGATCAGTACCTCTCCGATGGCTTCGCGCGCGCCTTCAGCCTGGGGAGGCCTTTCTTCGCCCTGGACACCCCCTGGTCCGCCAGCGTGGCCCTTGACCAGAAGCACACCAGCCTCTACCTCTACGAACACGGAGTCCAGGTCTTCCAGACCCCCTTCGTCCAGGACGAGGCCCAGTGGGCGGGGGCCGCGGCGTTCCACGAATCCGCAGACCGGGTCTGGCGGGCCGGCCTCGCCTTCAACCGCCAGGACACCGGATACGGGGCCGTCACCCGGATCGGCTCTCAGGATACCCTGCTCGCGCCGGCCTTCGCGGACCGGCGCCTGCGCGGAGCCGCCCTCACCCTTTCCACCGAAGAGGATGCTTTCGAAAGTTTCTACGACTTCCTGGGCATGGACACGCCCGAGGACTACAACCTGTCCTGGAACGGCTCCCTGCAGTTCGGCTACTACAGCGAGGCCCTGGGGTCCACCTTCAATGCCCCGTACTTCGCCGTCCAGGCTTCCCAGGGCTGGTCCGCCTCCGCCGATGATCTCACCCTCTTAAGCGCCAGCACGAGCGGCCGCGTACCCGCTTCCGGGCTGCAGAACGGCCAGGTGAACCTGGCCCTGGTGCAGTACTACCGGCTGACCAAGGACCAGATCCTCGCCGGCTACGCCGCGGTCGATCTGGGCTGCCGGCTGGATCCGGAGAACTGGTACTACGTGGGCGGCGACCAGGGGCTGAGAGGCTTCCCCAACGAACTCCGCCCGGGGGATGCGCGCTGGCTGGCCTCCGCCGAATACCGGCTCCTGACCGAGCAGCGCTGGTGGGGGCTGGTGCGCCTGGGCTACGACGCCTTCGTGGATGCCGGGGCGGTGCGCCAGTTCAACGGCCAGGGATGGTCCCGGCCCTACTCGGACATCGGCTGCGGGCTCCGCCTGGGCAACCTGAGAAGCTCCCTGGGCCGGGTGATCCTCCTGAGCGTGGCCGTGCCGCTGAACCGCGAGGCCTACCAGGCTCGGTTCCAGTTCACCATCGGCAATTCCATCCGGTTCTGACCGTCCGTTTCTGCGGCTAACTTGTCCGGAACCGGCATGGTGAAGCGCTTTGCGAAGCCGTACCCTTGGCAAAGAAACCAGGAGGCGTGCATGCGGCACCGGTCATGGCTCACCCTCGCTGCCCAGGTCCTCGTCCTGCTCCCGGTCCGGGCTCTCCCCGCCAGCAGCGAGGACTACCAGGTCTACCGGGCCTACCTGTCCAGCCCCTTTGCGGAAAAGGCCGACTTTTCCATCTACGACAAGGTCGGCATCTATTTCATCTACAACGTCGACCCGGAGAAGCCGGACAACATTTCCGGCTTCTTCAAGCAGTACGCCCGGATCGCGCTCGACCCGGAGCTGGTGCGCCAGTTCGTGGCGAGCAACCGCACGCGACTGCCGTTCGACCGCCGGCAGTTCCCCGCCTCCACGAAATACAGTCCGCAGTACATCAAGCAGGACGTCTATTCATTGAGCCGGGTCGGCTTCAACCGCCACAAGGACGAGGCGCTGCTCTACGCCTCGTACTCTTCCCTGGTTGAGGACGGCCACGGCTCACTGATCTACCTGAAGAAGGATGCCGGCGCCTGGACCGTCGCCAAAGTGGCCGCGGTCTGGATGTACGGCGCCTCGGTCCACCCGTTCAATCCCTGAATGTTCCGATGACGGCTGGAGGCTACCGGCAAACCAGGCTGACGTTGTCCAGCACGAAAGAAGTCCTGGACTGCACCAGGCTGCGGGAGAAGGATGGGAACCCGGTGAAGGAGAGGGTTCGGAACTGTTCGAATTTTCATTGATAAATATAGCGAACCATCGACTACCGTTCACAGTTCCCGGCAGTCAGGATGCCTGGCACGGGTCAGCCATTCCGGCATCAAATTGCAGTAGGCCACCCGGCATATCAACCGGTGTCGTCGGCTGACGCTGGAGGTGAAGGTGCCTGCGTGCGGCATGAAGTCCAATCTTGCGGAGGGCGCAGCATCGGTCGGCCCGGGCCGTCTAGGCGTTCATCCGGCCACGCGGCGTGGGCGACGGCCGCTGGAGGCGCTGCCAGGATGATGCGCACCTACCAGACCCGCCTTTTGCTGGATGCCGAGCTCACCAGGCAACTCGACGCCTATGCTGACTTGTACGGGAGGGCCGAGCGGGCCCTGTTCGCGGAGGCGACCAGGGGGAAAGGCCTGGATCAGCTTAAGCCTGGGTTCTGTAGAGAATTCGGGCTCACCGCCAGGCAATACAATGCCCTTTCCCGGTCGGTCAAAGGCAAGATCGAAAGCCTGGTGGAGATCCGCAAGCTGCGCATCGCCGATCTCGAGGATCATCTGGCCCGCCTTGAGCAGGTCATCGCCAAACTTCCCGCCGGCTCGCTGAAACGGCATTGGAAGCGGCGCCGGATGGCGCGCCTCGCGGGCACCCTGGCCAGGCTGAAGCAGGACCGGCAGGACGGCATCCTCCGGCTCTGCTTCGGCAGCGGCAAGCTGTTCCATGCCCAGCACCACCTTGAGGCGAACCGCTACCCGGACCATGCCGCCTGGAAGCGGGACTGGCAGGACGCCCGGAGCGACGAGTTCTTCGTCCTGGGATCGAAGGATGAAACCGCGGGTTGCCAGGGCTGCCAGCTGACCCCGAAGGGCAATGGGATCTACCGGGTGCGTCTCCGGCTCCCCAAGGCTCCCCTGGATCCGGACCATGCCAGGCCGACCCACACCGAATTCGAGGCGAGGTTCGAGTACGGCCGGGATCAAATCGACGCGGCGCTCGTGGCCGGCATCGCCCTGAGTTTCCGGTTCCTCCGTGGTGGCAGAAACCAGTCGGCCTCGCGGACCCCCCAGGGGGGTGCCGGGAAGAACTGGCGGATGCTGGTGAGCACCCAGGTCCAGGGGGCGGCCAGCCTGGATCTGCTTCCGGGCGCCCTCGGGATCGACGTCAACGCGGATCATCTGGCGCTCACCGTGATGGACGGGGACGGCAATCCGCTGCAGACCTTCCGGATCCCGCTGGTCACCTATGGCTGTTCCTCCGGGCAGGCGAAGGCCAGGATCGGGGATGCGGTGAAGCAGGTCATCCGGATCGCCCAGGCGGCACAGGTCGGAATTGTGATCGAAAAGCTGGATTTCACCGCCAAGAAGCGGGCGATGAAGGACCAGGGGGTGCGCTACGCCCGGATGCTTTCAAGCCTGGCCTACAGCGCGATCCTGGACGCAGTGAAAGCCCGGGCGTTCGATGCGGGGATCCGGGTTCAGGAGGTGAACCCGGCCTACACTTCGATCATCGGTAAGCAGAAATACACCAGGAGATACGGTCTTTCCAATCACGGCGCGGCGGCTTTGGTGATCGCCCGCCGGAGTCTTTCCTTCAGTGAGCGTCCGAACCGAACAAGCTGCCATGGCACCTCTCCCGTACCTGCATGGAAACGGGGCGAGCATGTATGGCGGCATTGGGCGAGGAAGGTCACTGAAGAGCGGCGTTTGAAGCGCGCATCCGGTCGCCGCAAGGCGATCCCGCCGGCCTCCGGAGCCACTGCGGCTCACGGCGCCGGCGGGACCAATCTGGGTGCTGCCGGTGGGATCCCGGCTCGCGAATCCGTCCCCAGCACTGTTCGGGGGGCGTACATGGCGGGTTACGATAAAACGCTATGGATTTAGGAACGGTCACCGTCCGCCCCTTGTAGGAACTCAGGTCGAAGCTGTGCAGTTGATAGCCCGGCCCAGGGGGTGGTCTCGGACTGGCTGTCCCAGGCCTTGTCGAAATCGGTCCAGCCCGCGCCGGTGTTGGTCCAGGGAATGAACTTCGGGTGGCTGTTGTACCAGTCGGCGAAGCTGGTGTCGTCGCCGCCGTCGCAGGTGGACCGGCTCTGCGTGGCGTAGTAGTCCGAATCGAACCACTGGGTGGAGAACAGCTGGGGCGCCCCCCTGGCCACGCCGTCATCGATCGAGGCGGCCGCGGTGGACCCGAACACCCAGCAGTTCCCGCACTGCCCCTGGTCCCACCCCTTCGGGCCGCCGCAGGAGGTCAGGAGCATCCTGTTGGCGAGATTGATGCCCTGGGTTCCGCTCGCCTGCTGGCCATGGATCACCGGCAGCTTGGCCCGGCGCGCGTGGTGCGCCTGCATCCAGGCCTGGCTGAAATGCATGATGCTGTGGGTGGGCTTGCGCAGCGGCGCGACCTGGCCGCGGACCGGGCCTGCCATGCAGGCCAGGGCCAGAAGGATGAGGTTCCATGGATGCTTTTTCATAGGTCGCCTGAATAGAGAGCGAAGCCCGGCCTTCTCGAAAGAGAATAAATGGGTCATCGTGATTTGGGCCAGCGGCCGGATCAGTAAAGGGGTCTCGAAAAGAGGTGGTCTTTCAATTGAAAACGCCAGACTTCAAGATCGGCCGCGCAGGGGGTGTTGGCAAGGGTGAAATGGCAATGTCCTTTGCCGTGGCCGGCCGGACCAAGGGCCGGGCATGCGGGTTCCAGAGAAAAAATGCAACCAAAGGGTTGCACGAGATTCCGGCCTGCCTATTATGCAATCGGGAGGTTACCCATGGCGACATCGACCACTGATTCCATCATGAAAGAGATCCAGCTCCGCGCGCCCCAGGCCAGGGTCTGGAAGGCATTGTCGGACGCCCAGGAGTTCGGCGCCTGGTTCGGGATGAAACTGGAGGGAGCCTTCGTGCCCGGCCAGCCGGTGTTCGGGCGCATCACCTTCCCGGGCTACGAGCACATCCGCCTGGAGATGAAGGTGGAAAGCATGGTTCCCGAAACCCTGTTCTCCTACCGGTGGCATCCCTATCCCATGGACCTGGCCAGGGACTATGCGCAGGAGCCCATGACCCTGGTCGAGTTCCGGCTCAAGGCGGTCGACGGCGGCACCCTGCTCAAGGTGGTGGAGACCGGCTTCGACCGGTTGCCGGCCGATCGGCGCGACGAGGCGTTCCGCATGAACGAAGGCGGCTGGAAGCAGCAGATGCTCCAGATCGAGCGGTATGTCGCAAGCTGATGCCCTCTCAATCGCCCGGCTGAAGGATGCCGCGCCGCTGTTCTCCGCGCTGGGGGACGCCACCCGGCTGGCCCTGCTGGTCAGCCTCTGCTCCGCCGGGCCGCTCACGGTCACCCACCTGAGCGGCCGGTTCGCGGTTTCCCGGCAGGCCATCACCAAGCACCTCGAGGTGCTGGCCGAGGCCAGGCTGGTGAGCAGCGTCCGCCGGGGCAGGGAGCGCGTCTGGGCCTTCGAGCCCGGACGCGTCGAGGACGCCCGCCAGTACCTCGAGCGCCTGTCCAGGGAGTGGGATGTCGCCCTGGGGCGGCTCAAGGCTTTCGTCGAAGCCTGAATCCGCATGACCCAACCTGCAGCCCGGCGCCACCGCGCCCTTCCCAAGGAGGAACCCATGTCCCAGCCCTGGACAGCGCTCTTCTCGATCACCGGCCAGGCCGTTCTGGAGATGAACCTGGCCGGCGTGACACAGAGCCTGGCGGACCATCCGCCCGCGGCCGAGGTGAACAGCATCATGTGGATCCTCACCCACATGGTGGGCGCCCGCAGGTGGTTCCTGCGGGACGCGTTCAACGCCAGCTTCGGTCCGGCGCCGACCGGGCCGATGACCCTGGAAAAGATCAAGGCCGGGATGGCCGAAACCCAGGCGGCGATGACGGAGGCCTTCGAGGCCGTGGCCGACTGGAACGAACTGCGGACCCATCCCTTCACCCGGACTCCGGCGCCGCTGGACCAGATCGCGGGGGCCTTCTTCATGCACGAGTCCTACCACCTGGGCCAGATCGGCATGGCCCGGAAGCTGCTGGGATTGCCCGGCGTGCTGAAGTTGCCGCCGACGGTTGAACTTTGAAATCCGCAATCAGTAACGGTCCTTGTCGCTCTCGGGCGACAGGGGCCAGGGCTGCGCGCCGCGGCCGTTGATCGTGGTCCCGCCGTGCAGGAACATGGCGCCGTTGGCGATGAAGTCGGCCGGGAAATCCAGCTTCGGCGTGCTGAGGGCGTCGAGCCTCCCGGTCTGCGCCGGGGTCAGCACCACGTCGGCCGCCGCGAGGTTGTCTTCCAGCTGCGCCAGGGTGCGCGCGCCGATGATGGTGGAGGTCACGCCGGGGCGGCCCTGCACCCAGGCCAGCGCGATCCGGGACGGCGTGGAGCCGAGCTCCTCGGCGATGCGGGCCAGCTCGTCGATGATGTCGTAGGCCTTGTCGCCCAGGGCGCCGGTGGCCCAGGCGCCGCGCGCGGCCTGCTGTTCCCCGTGCCGGGCGCGGGTGTACTTGCCGGACAGGACGCCGCTCTTGAGCGGCGACCACGGCGTGATGCCGAGCCCCAGCTCCCGCGCCATCGGCACCAGCTCTCCCTCGACCGTGCGCTCCAGCAGCGAATACTCGATCTGCAGGGCGATGAGCGGGGACCAGCCCCGCATCCGGGCGATGGTCTGCGCCTGCGCGCACTTCCACGCGGGCGTGTCGGAGAAGCCCAGGTAGCGGACCTTGCCGCCGGCCACCAGATCGTCCAGGGCGCGCATCGTCTCGTCGATGGGCGTGGTCGCGTCCCAGGCGTGCAGCCAGTACAGATCGATGTAGTCCGTCTGCAGCCGGCGCAGCGACTCCTCGCACTGGGCGACGATCGCCTTGCGGCTCATGCCGCCGCCGTTGGGGTCGCCACGGAACAGGTTGCTGGTGAACTTGGTGGCGAGCACCAGCCGGTCGCGCTTGCCGGGGTGGCGGCCCACGTGGTCGCCGATGATCTTCTCCGAGTGGCCCTTGGTGTAGGCGTTGGCGGTATCGATGAAGTTGCCGCCGCGTTCGAAGTAGCGGTCCATGATGGCTTCCGAGTCCTTCACGCTGGAGCCCCAGCCCCAGTCTTCGCCGAAGGTCATGGCGCCGAGGCAGAGCGGGGAGACCCGGAGGCCGGAACGGCCGAGGGTGACGTAGTGGTCGAGAGGCATGGGCACCTCCTGGATGGCGCCGATCAGCTTAGCGCAGAAAAGGCCTGCCTGGAAAAAGCCTGCAGCTCTCCGGTGCGCCCTTCGCGGATCTTCGCCGCCCAGGCCGGGTCCTGCAGCAGGGCGCGCCCCACAGCCACCAGGTCGAACTCTTCGTCGGCCAGGCGCCGGTTCAGCTCGCCCAGGTCGGCGATCTCGGCCAGGGCGTCCGGCCTGGCCCGGAAGCTGCGGATGAAATCGTCGCCCTGGAGGCCCACCGAGCCCACGGTGATGGTGGGGTGGCCGGTCAATTGCCTGGTCCATCCGGCCAGATTCAGGCTGGAGCCTTCGAATTCCGGCTCCCAGAAGCGCCGGGTGGAACAGTGGAAGATGTCCACGCCGGCCTCGGCGAGCGGCTTCAGGAACCGGGCCAGCTCTTCCGGCGTCCGCGCCAGGCGGGCCTCGTAGTCCTGGAGCTTCCACTGGGAGAACCGGAAGATGACGGGGAATCCGGGCCCCACCCGCGACCGCACGGCGCGGACCACCTCCGCGCCGAACCGGGTCCGCTTTTCCGGATCGCCGCCGTAGCCGTCGGTGCGCTGGTTGGAACCGGCCCAGAAGAACTGGTCGATCAGGTAGCCGTGGGCGCCGTGCAGTTCCACCGCGTCGAACCCGATCGCCTTGGCCTGGGCGGCCGCCTCGGCGAACGCCTCGACCGTGGCGGCGATATCGGCCCCGGTCATGGCCGTGCCGGTCAGCTCCCCGGCGGTGGAAAGGCCCGAGGGACCTTCGGAGGCGGCCTCGGGATGGGGCCCGGTGCCGGGCTGTCGCGCCATGCCCTGGTGCCAGAGCTGGGGCGCGATCCTGCCTCCGGCCTGGTGCACCTGCTCCACCACCCGGGCCCAGCCCTCGAGGCTCTCCGGGGCGTGGAAGTTGGGGATCGCCGCATCGCCGGAGGCGGCGGGCCGGTCGATGGTGGTGCCTTCGGTGATGATCAGGCCCACGCCGGCCTCCGCCCGCCGGCGGTAGTAGGCGGCCACCTGGGCGCCCGGCACGCCGCCGGGGCTCATGGAGCGGGTCATGGGCGCCATCACCACCCGGTTGGCCAGATCCAAGGTCCTGTATTGCCAGGGACGGAACAAAGGATCCTGAACCATGGTTTTCTCCTGGAAGCATTGGAAGGCTGATTCATTTTGCCGACTGGTATTCAATCTACCCGGCCTGAGGCCCTCGCGATGCGGGATAGATAAATTTATGATTTTATCATCAATTTGTGGCTGATCGCGGCCCAGGCTTAAGGCTCGGTCAAGAGTTGCTTGAAGTGTTGAAATCATTGAAAAAATAGTTCCAAATTTTTTGTTGACCTCGTCTGCCACTCTGTTCTAATCGGGCCAATCCGATATCAAATTCATATAAAATGACTCGAAGTCACTTGGAAAGGCGGCATCGGGCAGCGGCCAAACGCATCCGGTCTGGCACGCAGGGGAAGGGCGATTCTGATGCTTCGTCTACCTGGGGATTTCCATGACTTCCGGCGGCCAGCCGCGCGGAGGCTATCCCGCCGGAGGTTCCGGGCGCCGCCGGCGGAACCGCCATGGTTCCGGGCGGTCTGCCAGTGTACCCCGTCATCCATCTCACCCGAGAGGACCTCATGTTCAAACCGATCGCAATGAAGGGCATCCCGGCCGCCGGCCTGATCGTCGCGGCCCTGGCCGGGTTGCTCGCCTGCAGCAGCAGCCACGAGCACACGGCGCCGGCGTTCACCAGCGCGGAAACAGTCACTTTCTCGGAAGGCGCCGCCGGCAGTTTCACGTTCACGGCCACCGGCTTCCCGCCCCCGACCCTGGGCCTGGCCGGGGCGCTCCCCTCCGGGGTGACGTTCACCGCCGGCACCGGCCGGCTCGCAGGCACCCCCGCCAGCGGCAGCCACGGCAGCTATGTGCTGGCCGCCACTGCCCGCAACAATGTGCCCCCCGTCGCCTCGCAGACGTTCACGCTGGTGGTGGAAGAACCCGCCAGCCCCATCACCGAATACGCCCTGCCGGCGGGCTCCGAACCCATCCAGATCACGGCCGCCTCGGACGGCAACCTGTGGTTCACCGAGTTCGGCAGCGGGAAGGTAGGAAGCATCACCACCGGCGGCGCCATCACGGAGTATGCCACCGGCTCCACCTCAGGCCCGGTCGGCATCACCCAGGGCCCGGACGGCCATGTCTGGTTCGCCTTGTCGACCGTCAACAGCATCGGCTACCTGTACAACGGCAGCCCCAGCACGTGGTCGGTCGCGACGGGCGGCCCCATGCCGCACGGCATGGTCACGGGTCCGGACAACCTGATCTGGTTCACCGAATCCGGCCTCGCCCATGTGGGCTCGTTCGATCCGTCCCAGGCCACCTTCTGGCGGACCGCCCTGCCCACCGGCGCGTCGTCTCCCGAGGGGATCTGCGTGGGGCCTGACGGCAATCTGTGGTTCACGGAGTATTCCAGCCACAAGATCGGCATGATCACCACGGCGCATGCCGTCACCGAATATGTCCTGCCGGACCAGTATGCGGAGCCGTACGGCATCGCCGCGGGGGCCGACGGCAACCTCTGGTTCACCCTCTTCAACTACGCAGAGGTCGGCCGGATCACGCCCGCGGGCACGATCACCATGTTCAGCCTTCCGTCCGCCGGCGCCGGGGCCATGAGCATCGCCCTGGGACCGGACGGCAACATGTGGTGCACCGAATCCTTCACCGGCAAGCTGGCCCGGATCACCCCGGCCGGGACCATCTCCGAATTCACGGTGGCCACCAGGGCGGACGACATCCGGGGCATCGCGGCCGGCCCGGACGGAAATATCTGGTTCACCGAATTCGGCTCCGGCAGGATCGGCAAGTACGTCCCCTGACCCATTGATGTTCGAACTGGAGCTTGACGACTGTCTGGCACCGGCGCCATGGTCCATGGCGCCGGTGCCAGGGCAAGGGCATGGATTTCCCTTGCCGGACTTGAGCTTTACACTATAGTTCATCAGTATCCACCTGCCTGAGCCACCCACGGGATCCGAATCCAGTGCATGCGGTGCACCTGCCCGGAGTGGGTCACCCCGGGGAGGCAACCGGCCAGAGGAGGCCGCCGGGATCGGCCAGGGTTCTCCATGATGTTCGAGGCTCCGGATGGAATTCGAAATCAGACGTTTCCGCGAATCGCTGGAGTCCCTGGACCGGATCGGGGCCGATGCGGTGTTCGGCCAGGCGCTGGCCCGGATGACCCCTCTGCAGGCGGTGGAAAGCCTGGTGGTGCCGGCGCTGGAGCAGATCGGCGCCGCGTGGCAGGCCGGAACGGTCGCGCTGTCGCAGGTGTACATGAGCGGCCTCTACTGCGAGCAGTTGGTGGAACGGGTTCTGCCGCCCAGCGATCCGGACCGGAAACGGCAGCCGCGGGCGGCCATCGCGGTGCTGGACGACCACCACCTGCTGGGCAAGCAGATCGTCTACGCGGTCCTGCGCGCCAGCGGCTTCGAGCTGTTCGACTACGGAAGCATCGGCCGGGAGGCGCTGGTGGAGCGGGTGATCGCCGACCGGCTGGAGGTCCTGCTGATCTCCGTGCTGATGCTGCCGTCCGCGCTCGGGGTGGCCGAGGTGCGCGCCCGGCTCAAGTCCAGGGGGTGCGCGGTCAGGATCGCGGTGGGCGGCGCGCCCTTCCTGTTCGATCCTGAGCTCTGGCGGGAGGTCGGCGCGGACGCCATGGGGCGCAACGCCGCCGACGCGGTCCGCCTCCTGGAAGGCTGGATGGGGGATGCGGGGGATATGAGGGAGCTGCGATGAACCCGATGCAGAGGACCCTGACCGCCCTGGGGCACCGGGAGCCCGACCAGGCCCCCCTGTTCCTGCTCACGACCCTGCACGGCGCGGGCGGACTGGGCATGTCCATCCAGGACTACTTCTCCAGCGCCGCCAACGTGGTGGAAGGGCAGCTGCGCCTGCTGGAGAAATACCGGAGCGACTGCCTGTACCCCTTCTTCTACGCCGGGCTGGAAACCGAGGCCTGGGGCTGCGAGACGGTGTTCCGGGCCGATGGTCCGGCCAATGCCGGAGCGCCGTTCCTGACCGCCGCCGGCATCGATACCCTCAAGGCGCCGGAGGTCAAGGCGGCGCCGGGGCTGCAGCGCGCGCTCCAGGCGATCGCCGGGCTCAAGGCCCGGGTCGGCGACACCGTGCCGATCATCGGCGTGGTCATGTCGCCGTTCTCGCTCCCCGTGATGCAGATGGGGTTCGGCCGCTACCTCGAACTGCTCCACGAGGACGCCGGACGCTGCGAGCGGCTGATGCGGATCAACGAGGCGTTCGCGGTCGAGTGGGCCAATGCCCAGCTGGCCGCGGGCGCCACCGCCATCTGCTACTTCGATCCCGTGGCCTCCGGCACCGTCGTTCCGCGCGACTGCTACCTCCGGACCGGACAGCCGGTGGCCAGGCGGACCCTGGCGCGGATCCAGGGGCCGACCGCGACCCACCTGGCCTCCGGCCGGGGGATGGACATCCTGCTGGATCTCGCCGACACCGGCACCGCCGCGGTGGGGGTGAGTTCCCTGGAGGACATCGGCCGGCTGAAGCGGCTGGCCGCGGGGAGGGTGGCGCTGATCGGCAACCTCAACGGCGTCGAGATGCGCCGGTGGACCCCGGCCCAGGCCGAACGCGAGGTCAAGCGGATCCTGGCCCGGGCCGGCCGCGGGGGCGGCCTGGTGGTGAGCGACAACCACGGAGAAATCCCCCTGCAGGTCCCGGTGGAGGTGCTCCTGGCCATCCGCGAGGCGGTGGACCGCTGGGGCCGCTACCCGCTGGACTGGGTCGACGGCTGGGATTCCGGGGAAGGGGACTGAGGCGCGGCCATGGGTTTCCGCCTCGGCATCCTCGCCTGCGACCTGGTCCGGCAGGAGGTCCAGGCCTGCGTCCTGGCTGAGGGCTGGCCGGACGTCCAGGTGGCGGCGTTCCCGGCGGACTGCGGGCGGCCCCCGGTGGATTGGGAGCGGCTGCGGGCCCTGCTGCCGGAAGGATGCACGGCGGCCCTGGTGCTCGGCAGCGCCTGCCTGGGACCGGCGGGAGAGCCGCCGGCCGGGTTCCCGCCCACCACTGTGCTGCGGCAGGAGCAGTGCTTCCATCTGGTGGCCGGCCCGTCCCTGGTGGCCCAGGCGCTCCGGCAGGGAGCCTACCTGGTCACGCCCGGCTGGCTTGCTGACTGGCGGGCTCACCTGGACCGCATGGGGTTCGCCCAGGGCCAGGAGGCCGAGACCTTTCAATCCTTCGCCCGGGAACTGGTCCTGTTCGACACCGGGGTCGATCCGGCCGCCCCGGCGCTGCTGGAGGCCTTCGCCCAGGCCGTGCGGATCCCCGCCCGGCGGATCCCGGTCGGCCTCGATCCGCTCCGCCTGCTGCTCACCCGGAGCGTGGCCGGACTCCGCCTGGCGGAGGAGCGCCGCGCCTGGGCGGCGGAACGCGCCGGTTTCCTCAAGGAGCGGGCGGACCAGGCCCTGGTGCAGGAGCAACTGGCGCGGCTGATCCAGTGCATGCGGGAGGACGAGGTGCTCGGCGCCATCGAGGCACTGTTCCGCTGCCTCTTCGCCCCCGGCACGTTCCGCTTCCTGGGTGCGGACCTTGCGGGCCGGATCATCACCTCGGACCTTCCCGCCCACTACCGTGAGGTTCTGCCCGGTCCGGACAGCGAGCATGCCTGGACCCCCTCGGGCGAGGGCTTCATGGTGCGGATCGTCCATCGCGGCCGGGCGCTCGGGCTGGTGGTGGTCGACCGGCTGGCCTGCCCCCAGTACCGCGAACAGTACCTCAACCTGGCCCTCAACCTGGCGGGCGTCTGCGGCCTGGCCCTGGAGAACGCACGGACCCACCGGATGCTCATGGACGTGGAGAAGGTGGCCGCGCTCGGGAGCATGCTCGCAGGGATCGCCCATGAGTTCAACACGCCCATCGGGGTATGCCTGGCAGCTGCCTCCCTGCTGCAGGAGCAGACCGGCCGGACCCTCCTGGCGGTTTCCGGCCGCAGCCTCACCCAGCCCGGCCTGCGGGCCTACCTGGAATGCGCCTCGCAGGAAGCCGCCCTGATCCGCGGCAACCTCGAGCGTCTGGGCACCCTGATCGAGCGTTCGCGCCAGCTGACCATCAGCGACGAGGCGCCCTCCCGGCGCGGTTTCCGGCTGCGGGCCTGCATCGAGGAGGTCATCGGCAGCCTGGCGCCCCTGGTGCCGCCCGGCGCAGTCGCCTTCACGGTCGACTGCCGGGAGGATCTGGCGCTCCAGAGCTACCCGGGGGCCTGGACCAGCATCCTCACCAACCTGATCGCCAATTCCCTGCGGCATGGGTTCAAAGGCAGGGACCGGGGCAGCATCGGGATCGCCGTGAAAGCCGACCGGGACCTGCTCGGACTGGACTACCGCGACGACGGCCGGGGCCTCTCGGCCGAGGCGCAGGGGCGGATCTTCGATCCGTTCTTCACCACCGACCACCAGCATGGGACGGGGCTGGGCATGAACCTGGTCTTCAATCTGGTGACCCGGAGGCTCGGCGGTTCGATCGTGTGCGGCAGCCCGGCGTGCGGCGTTCATTTTCACATCGAGGTGCCGATATGAAAGCTATGGAACCCGGCGACGCCTTCGACCTGCTGTTCGGCAATGCCGCCGCCCCGGGCCGGGAGCAGGCGCGGATGGCGCCCTGGAAGGTGCTGCTGGTGGATGACGCGCCGGATATGCATGCCGTCCTCACCCTCACCCTGGACAGTTTCGAGGTGGAGGGCGCCGGCCTCAAGGTGCTCCATGCCAGTTCGGCCGAGGAAGCCAGGCTGCGCCTGGCGGAACATGCCGATCTCGCCCTGATCCTGCTGGATGTGGTCATGGAAACCCGGCATGCCGGGCTGGACCTGGTCCGCTTCATCCGGGAGGAAATGGGGAACCGCACCGTGCAGATCGTGCTGGTGACCGGACAGCCTGGCGAGGCGCCCCAGCGGGAGGTGATCACCAACTATGAAATCAACGGCTATCTCTTGAAATCGGATCTGAACTCTGACCGGTTGTTCGTCACGGTCCATTCCGGGGTGCGCACCTACAAGGCCATCCGGGACCTGGAGACCCGACAGGAGCAGCTGCGCATCGCCCAGGAAAAGCTGGCCGGGGAACGGACCCTCAAGACCGCCATCGTGGAATCCTCCGACGACGCGATCATCGCCAAGACCCTGGACGGGATGATCACCAGCTGGAACCAGGGCGCCGAGAGGATGTTCGGCTATGCGGAAGCGGAAATGCTCGGCCGTCCCGTCACCCGGATCATCCCCGCCGACCGGCTGGAGGAAGAGGAGGCGGTCCTGGCCGCGATCCGGAACGGCGAGTCGATCCAGCACTACGAGACCGAGCGCAGCCACCGGGACGGCCGGCTGATCCCCATTTCCCTGACCGTTTCGCCGATCAAGGACAGCATCGGCACGGTCATCGGCGCTTCCAAGATCGCCCGGGACATCAGTCTCAGCAAGGTGGCCGAGGCGGAACGGATCCGGCTGCTCGCCCAGCTCGCCCAGGTCCAGCGGCTCGAGAGCCTTGGCATCCTGGCGGCCGGGGTGGCGCACAACCTCAACAATATCCTGGCCCTCGTCATGGGTACGGCCTCCCTGCGGCAACCGGTGGCCGGCGACCCGGAGGACCGGGAAGCCTTCGCGGCCATAGGCCAGGTCTGCGTGCGCGGGCGGGAAGTGCTGAAGTCCATGATCCAGTTCGGAAAACCCGGCCAGCCGGACCAGGTCCCGTTCGAACTGCGCGCGATCCTCGGCGAGATCCGCCAGCTCCTGGGCAACACCACCGGGAACACGTTCAGGATCGTCGAGGCCGGCGCCGGGGATCCCTTGTGGATGGAGGGGGACGGCAGCGCCATCTCCCAGGTGGTCCTGAATCTCTGTCTGAACGCCGTCGACGCCATGCCCGGCGGCGGCGAGATCATCCTGGATACCGCCCGCTCCACCGGCCAGTGGGTGGAGCTGGCGGTGGTGGACCACGGAGTCGGCATGGCCCCGGAGGTCCTGGCCCATGCCCTGGAGCCCTTCTTCACGACCAAGGGCGCCGGCCGGGGGACGGGACTCGGGCTGAGCATGGCCTACGGGGCGGTGACGGCCCACGGGGGAACCCTCGGCCTCGCCAGCGAACCGGGCCGAGGCACCACCGTCAGCCTCCGGTTCCCGAGGATCCCGGCCCCGGCGCAGTTCCCGTCTCGCCAGTCCGCGCCGCCCAGCCTCAGCGCCTCGAACGTCTACCTGGTGGACGACGACGAAGACGTGCGGTTCCTGGTCCAGCGCATGCTGCTGAGGGCCGGGGTCCGCTCGGTCAAGGCCTTCGCCGGCGGCAGGGAAGTCCTTTCGGACCTCCGGTCGGGCAGCCTCCCGGACCTGGTGATCCTGGATCAGAACATGCCCGAAATGAGTGGAGTCCAGACGATGGAGGAAATCCGGAACCTTTATCCCGATTTGCCGATCCTGATCTCTTCCGGGCAGCCTGACATCGAAGCCTGGGCGGCTTTCGATCGGCCCAGGGTGAGCGTCATCACCAAGCCGTTCAGCGTGGAGGAGATACAAGCCAGGCTGGCCCAGCTGGTGGCTGGATGAGAAACGCGAACCTGGGGGCCGGACCCAGCCGCGTCCGGGTGGTCGCGTGGCTGTTGTGCCTGGCCTGGGCCGCGCGGGCCTGGGGTGCGGGTCCTGTGCTGCGCTGTTTCCCGGCGGGCCCGATCTACCAGTACCGCTGGCAGCTGCTGAGCCTGGCCCTGGCCCACACGTCCGGCGGGGCGGATTTCAGGGTGGAACCCGCCACCGCCGAGATCACCCAGAAGCGCAGTCTGAGGCAGCTGCAGGCCGGGGCTCTGGATGTCCTGGCCCTGGGCAGCAACCCCGAGCGGGAAGCCGCCGGGCTGCCCATCCGGATCGATATCCTCAAGGGCATCATCGGCTACCGGGTGTTCCTGATCCGCCGGAGCGACCAGGCGCGGCTGGACCGGATGGACGACGCCACCCTGCGCAGGGAGGTGAGCTTCGGCCTCCAGCGGGACTGGGCCGACCTGCCGATCATGGAGGCCGCCGGGTTCGCGGTGGAGACCACCTCCGACTCGGAGAACCTTTACAGAATGCTGGCGGCGGGCCGGTTCGACGCCTTCCCCCGGGGGCTCAATGAAGCCAACCGCGACCTGGCCGCACACCAGCCGGCCAATCCTCAACTGGCCCTGGAAGCCCACCGGGCCCTGTATTTCCCCTATCCGGTGTACTTCTGGGTCCGGGCCGGCGACCTTGAGCTGGCCCGGCGGATCGAGCTCGGACTGCGCCGGGCCGAAGCGGACGGCTCCTGGCGGCGGCTGTTCCTGGCGGCCTTCGCCCGGGAGATCGCCCAGCTGGACCGGCAGCGCCGGCACGTGCTGCTGCTCTCAAACCCGTTCCTGCCCACCGCCGGGGCCGAACCCGACACCCGCTGGTGGTGGCGGCCATCCAGCCAACCGATCACCGCCCCGGGAGCCCCATGATGGCCGAGACCCAGACCCTGGCCCGGCGGCTGGTCCGCTCCATGTTGCCGTGGTTCCTGCTGCTGGCGGCGGGCATGACCGCCGCCCAGATCGGCGTGCAGTACGTCAGCGTCAACGGCGCCATCGACCGGGACCTGGCCACCCTGGCCCGGACCCTGGAGCCGTCCATGGCCGAGGCCGTCTGGGAGCTGGACCAGCCGACCCTGGACGGGCTCGCCCGGGGCGCCGCCCTGAACGCCATCGTCACCGGCGTCCGGGTGCTCACCGAGCGCGGGGAAACGCTGGTGATCGAGGGGACGCTCCCGGACGGGGGCCATGCCTCCGGCCGGCGCTGGTACGGCCGGGCCAAGGCCGAGGTGGTGCCGCTGCGCTACCGGTCCAGGCGCGGCGCCCTGATGGACATCGGCCGGCTGGAGATCCACTCCAGCCCGCAGGTGGTCTGGCGCCGCCTGCGGGCCGGCATCGCCGTGTCCCTGGTCAATTCCCTGGTGCTGGCCGCCGGGCTCTGGCTGATCTTCTTCCTGACCATCCGCCGGCGGCTGGCCCGGACCGTGGCCGGGGTCGCCCGGACCGTGGCGGGCTGGCAGGAGCAGCCCGCGGACGGCCCGTTCGAACGCCTTCATTACCCTTACGCGGACGAACTGGGCGACCTGGTGGACGCCCTCAACGAGAACCGGGCCCGGCTGGCGGAATCCATGCAGGGCCTCAACGCGGTCAACCAGAACCTGGAGCAGATCGTCGCCGCCAGGACCTGGGAGCTGCGCGGGGCCAAGGAGGCCGCGGAGAGCGCGGACCGGCTGAAATCGGCGTTCCTGGCCACCATGTCGCACGAGCTGCGCACCCCGCTCAATTCCATCATCGGCTTCACCGGGGTCCTGCGGCAGGAGCTGGCGGGGCCGCTGAACGCCGAGCAGAAGAAGCAGATGGGCATGGTGCGCGACAGCGCCAACCACCTGCTGGAGCTCATCAACGATGTCCTCGACCTGTCGAAGATCGAGGCGGGCCAGCTGCAGGTGGCGCACGAGCCGGTGGAGCTCCAGGCCATGGCCAACCGGGTGGTGGAGACCCTGCGGCCCCTGGCGCTGCGCAAGGGGCTGGCCCTGGACTGCGAGGCGCCCGGACCGCTGATCCTCGCCAGCGACCGGCGGCGGGTGGAGCAGATCCTGGTGAACCTGCTGGGCAACGCCATCAAGTTCACCGAATCCGGGGAGGTCCGGCTGCGGGTGGTGCCCGGGCCGGAGACCGTGAGGATCGAGGTGCGCGACACCGGGATCGGCATCGCCAAGGGCGACCTGGAACTGCTGTTCCGCCCGTTCTTCCAGATCGACACCGGGCTGACCCGCAAGTACGTGGGCACCGGCCTCGGCCTGTCCATCTGCCGGCGGCTCTGCGATCTGCTGGGCGGGACCATCGCGGCCGAGAGCGCGCCCGGACTGGGCAGCACCTTCACCGTCACTCTGCCCATGGGGGAAGCGTCATGAGCGCCCGGATCCTGTACATCGAGGACAACGAATCGAACATGTACCTGGTCAACTTCCTGCTGGAGGCCCGGGGGCACACGGTGCTCCAGGCCTGGGACGGCCGCCAGGGGGTGGAACTGGCCCTGCGCGAGCAGCCGGACCTGATCCTGCTGGACATCCAGCTGCCGGTCATGGACGGCTACGAGATCGCCCGGGCGATCCGCGCCGAGGCCAGCCTGGCCAGGGTGCCCATCGTCGCCCTGACCTCCTACGCCATGTCCGGCGACCGGGAGAAGGCCCTGGGCGCCGGCTGCGACGGCTACCTGGAGAAGCCGATCAACCCGGAAACCTTCGTCGCCTCCGTCGAACAGTTCCTGCCGACCGCACCCTGAAAGGATTGCCCATGGCCACCATCCTCGTCGTGGACGACCAGGCCGAGAACCGCTACCTCCTGGAGGTCCTCCTGAAGGGCCACGGCCTCGCCGCGGTATTGGCCGCCAACGGGGCGGAGGCGCTGGCCCTGGCGGACGGCCAGGACATCGACCTGGTCATCGCCGATATCCTCATGCCGGTGATGGACGGCTATTCGCTCTGCCGGGCCTGGCGCCAGGATCCCCGGCTGGCGCTGGTCCCCTTCGTGTTCTACACCGCCACCTACACCGAGCCCAGGGACGAGCAGTTCGGGCTCAGCCTCGGGGCCGACCGTTTCCTGATCAAGCCGATGCCGGTGGAAGACCTGCTGGCGGTCATCCTGGAGCTGCTGGCCCGCGGTCCGCGCGCGCCGGCGGACATCCCTGCCGACGAGCCCGCCTACCTCCGGGAATACAACCTGGCGCTGTTCCGCAAGCTGGAGAGCAAGATGGCGGCCAACGCCCGGCTGGAGGAGGAGGTCCGGCACTTCCAGAATGTGGAGAGCCTGGGCCGGATGGCCGGCAGCGTCGCCCATGACCTGAACAACCTGCTGGGGCCGATCCTCGGCATGGCCGGGTTCCTGCTGGAGAACTACGGCGAGCACCCCGAACTGCACAAGCGGCTGGCCACCATCCTGGTGGCGGCGGAGCAGGCGCGGAGCCTGGTCCAGGGACTCACCGAGTTCGCCCGCAAGGAGGTTCCCGCCTTCGAACCGGTGGATTTGAACCTCCTGGTGCGCCAGGCCGTCGATCTGCTGGAGGCCGACGCCCGGCCCGGCATCCGCTGGGAGCTGCGTCTGGAGCCGGACCTGCCCCGGTTCCCGGGCGCGCCGGTGGCCCTGGCCCGGGTGCTGATGAACCTGGGCCGCAATGCCCTCGACGCCACCCTGCCGCCGGGTTCGGTGCGGATCGCCACCCGGACCCTGGACCCGGGCCGGGTGGAGCTCACGGTGGCCGACACCGGCCACGGCATTCCGCCGGAACTGATGGCCCGGGTCACGGAGCCGTTCTTCACCACCAAGGCCCAGGGCCGAGGCACCGGCCTGGGCCTGGCCATCGTCCAGAACATCGTGCGCGCCCACGCGGGCACCTTGGCCGTCGAGAGCGAGGTGGGGCAGGGCACCTGCATCCGTGTCGTGCTGCCGGCAGGATGAGACCGGGGCGGGCCGGCCACCCGGTGGCGGAGGCCCCTACAGCGTCTGGGTCGCAGCGGCCACGGTGACGACCAGGGCTGCCCGGGCCCAGCCGAACCGCGCCCGCACGGCCTCGAAGGCCTCGCCGCTGGTCTCCATGCGGCCGGTGCCCTCGACCAGGAAGCCCGTGCCGGGCCCGCGCTGTCCGGCCACTTCGCGGCTGCCCAGGGTGAGCAGGATCTGGTTGTCCAGGGCGAGGTTGGCTTCGGTCTGATTCATGTAGCCGACCGGGACCAGGAGCCGCCCGGCCGGGTCGACCTTCACGTAGCTGTTCCAGGTGTTGACCATGTGCGGCCGGGCCTGGCCCATGGTGGTGATGGCGACCACGCCTTCGTGGTCCAGGCACTCCAGCAGTTTCTCGGGGATCGTCATGGTTCTCTCCAGGCCTTTACGATGAGCCAAGCCTGGTCCATCGTGGGTAGATCGGCGAACCAGATGATACAGGAGATGCACCGTTGCCACCCTCAGACATGATTCGTCTCGAAGCTCTGGAACCGCTGGCGCGCGGGCTCGACCCCGGAGCGGGCGACCGCGCGGCCCTGTGGGACGGCGCCCGGGCTTATGCCGAGGCGTTCATGGAAGACCTTCCCGAGTCTCCGGCCTTCATCCTGAAGGACCATCCCGGGGCGGGCCTCGCGGAGTATCCGATCGCTGAGGAAGGGCGGCCCCTGGCCCGGATCCTGGGCGCCCTGGCCGAGCACGTGGACGGCGTGGGCGCCAACGGCGCCTCGGGCCGCCACTTCGCCTTCATCCCGCCCTCGTCGCTGTTCGCCGGCGCCCTGGGCGACTTCCTGGCCGCCGTCACCAACCGCTACGCCGGCTATTTCTTCGCCGGCCCGGGATCGGTGCGCATGGAGAACCAGGTCCTGGCCTGGCGGGTCCGGGAGGTGGGCCTGCCGCCGTCCAGTTCGGGCAACCTCGCCGGAGGCGGCAGCCTGGCCCACCTGATCGGCATCTGCGCCGCCCGGGAGGCCGCCGGGCTGCGGGCCGCGGACTACCCGCGGGCCTGCGTCTACCTGTCCGACCAGGCCCACCACTGCATCCAGAAGGCCCTCTGCGTGGCCGGCATGGAGGAGGCGCCGGTGCGCGCCATCCCCAGCGACGGCGCGTTCCGGCTCCGGCCCGAGGCCCTGGAGGCGGCCATCGCGGAGGACCTGCGCAACGGCCTGAAACCGTGGCTGCTGGTGCCCACCGCCGGCACCACCAACACCGGCGCGGTGGATCCGCTGGATGCCTGCGCCGACCTGGCCGGACGCTACGGCCTGTGGATGCACACCGACGGCGCCTACGGCGCCGCCTTCGCCCTGACCGCCCCGGGCAAGGCGGCCCTGAAAGGGCTGGAGCGCAGCGACAGCGTGGTGCTGGATCCGCACAAGGGGCTGTTCACCGCCCTGGGCATGGGGGTCGTGCTGGTCCGCCACCTGGACCCGCTGCGCAAGGCCCACGCCTTCCGGGCGGACTACCTGCCCTCGCCCCCCGAGGACCTGGAGGAACTGAGCCCGTCGGAAACGTCCCTGGAGTTCAGCAAGCACGCCCGCGCCCTGCGGCTCTGGCTGCCCCTGCAGCTGCACGGCGCCGGCGCCTTCCGGGCCGCCCTGGAGGAGAAGCTGCTGCTGGCCCGGTACGCCCACCGGGCCCTGGCCGGGATGCCGAACCTGGATCCGGGCCCCGCGCCCCAGCTGAGCGTCCTGGCGTTCCGCTTCCTGCCCCCGGGCGGCGACGCCGACGGCTTCAACCAGCGGCTGCTGCAGGAACTCACCGCCGAGGGCCGGCTCTTCCTCAGCGGCACCCGGCTGCGGGGGATGTTCCACCTGCGCATGGCCATCCTGGCGGCGCGGACCCATCGCGCCCAGGTGGACGAACTGCTGGAACGGCTCCGCGCCACGGCCGCGGGGCTGGCGTAGCCGGGCGGCGAGTCTATTCCGGAAAGGCGATCACGTAGGTGACCTTGCGCCCCGCCGCCTTGTTCTCGACGGTGACCTCGTTGCCGTGGATGACCGCCTCGCCGCCGAGGGACGCGGGGGAGGCCTCGAAGACATTGCGCATGACCAGCATGTGGTAGGGCCTGGCGATGAGGGTCCGGGCCGGCTTGTCCCCTTCGTCTCCGGTCTCCGCGGCCGGACAGGCCAAGGTCTTCTCCAGCCGGAACTGGAAGGCGTGGAGGTGCCGGACGGTGAGGGTCCCGCCTCCGTTCTCCTCGGTCAGGACGATGTACAGGCCGTTCTCCAGGCGTCCGACGGGGGTGTACTGGTAGTAGCCCTCCTCTTCGCGCTGGTACCGGCAGCCACCGCCCACCTTCTCGACCTTGCCGAAATAGCGGTTGGAATCGATGGCGTTAGTGAGGTCGATGCTCACCCGCTGCGGCAGGTCCAGGTCCGACAGGAGGTTCTCGAATTCCTCCACGATCCGCGGGTTGATCCTCGCACCGCGCACGGAGAAGGAGGTCTGGGCCTCGTTGAGGTACTTCCGCATCAGGTTCAGGTCGCCGCGTTCCGCCAGGCGGGGGTCGCGGGCCTGGGCGGCGGCGGCCAGCAGCAGGATCGGCAGCCAGATCTGGAGCGGATTCGACATGAGGACTCCCGGGACAACGCAAAAATACCATTTCCTCGACGTCTAGACCTCGGTCAATGCTTGTTCCACGTCCGGGGCAGGGAGAGAGGACCTGCCTTTCACGGTCGAGTCCCGGATCTCCTGCAGGTTGCCGGCAAGCCGAAGCGTCAGTTCCAGGATTTCCAGGAGCAGTCCGAAGGCCCAGATGAAGCCCAGGAACTGCCCGGCCGCCAGTGCAAGGGCGAGGATGGCCCCCCTGGGGCGGAAGGAGGCCTCGTTTTCCAGTTCTCCGATTTGCCCGGTCATTTCCGCCAGCTGCGTTTCCTGCTCGGCGATCGCGTTGCCGAGCGCGATGCGCTCCGCCTCAACCTGGCGCACGATCTGGTTCTCGTCAAAGGTGGCCAGTTCCACCTGTGCCACCATTTTCCGGAACCATTCGTCGATGTAATTTTGCAGGGGGGCCCGGGAAGGGGAGCCCTCCGGCACGTTGTCGTTGATGTAGCTCTCGACCTTCTCTTTGGGGTCCTGGGGTTCCCAGGTCGTGGTCGGACTGCTTTTGTCGGCCAGGAAGCGACTGATTTTCCCCATGTTGTCGGCGCCTGCGGGGTCAAGCCGGGCGGCCTTTTCGGCATTGGACATGGCCAGCGTCGCGTCCTTGATTGCCTGCTGGTGTTCGCTCTTGAAGCGGGTCACCGCCTCTGCTTTCTTCTGGCCAATGGCCGATTCGAGCACTTTGAGGCTGTCGCGTTTTGATTCGAGCTCCTTGTGGGCGGCATCCAGGCTCTTCCTGCCGTCCGCCAGGCGCTCTGCCGTGCCCGGAGGAGGCCTGAACGCCTTCCATGCGGCCAGGGTCCCGACAGACAGGATGCCGATGGCTCCGACCGCGACGGTGACCTGGAGGTAGAGGAGCAGAGTGGCCAGAAGCCCTTTGCCCGGGCCCGGAGCCTCTTTCAGGTTGCCGGCTCCAATTTTCGCGTGTTGAAGGATGATGCGATTGAGATACCGCACGGGCTCTGCGAAGAGGGTGCCAATGATCCGGAGAAATCCTAAAAGGACCCACCCGGTCTTGACCCGGGCGAAAACAGCCAGGAACAGCAGGAACAGGATGCATAGCGCAATGAACGCCAATCCCGGACTATCCGCAAATACCTCAAACGGAAACATCTAGACTCCTTGGTTTCAGTGGATTCCAAGCAAGCATAGCGTGTCCCGGCCGACGAAACCTCGGTTTCCCCGGCCACCAGCACGGCCGGGGAAGTCATGATGCGCTGGCCCAGTTCAACCTTGCCCGCGCAGCAGGCGACTCGGCCGTCCGCGCCGATATGCAGGTACGCGTTGAAGTCCGCAGGGTAGTCCGCGGGGCGGGGGCCCATGAGCGGCGCGGCCTGGGCGCTGCCCCGGAAGATGAGGATACACCTTCGGGCCCGCGCTTCCAGGTTGACGCAAGCCTGAATCACGTCAGCATGTTCAGTGACCGGTTAAAAACCGGCAGGGGGGCGCCGATGAAGACCTTCAAGACATCCCGTGACATCCCGGCCACGATCGACCAGGTCTTCGCGGCGATCAGCCAGCCGGAGCGGCTGGCGCGGTGGTGGGGGCCCGCCGGCTTCAGCAATACCTTCCAGGCCTGCGAGTTCCGGCCCGGCGGACGCTGGTCCCTGGTCATGCACGGGCCCGATGGCAGCAACTATCCGAATGAAAATACGTTCGCTGAAATCGAAGCGCCGGGGAAGGTGGTCGTCGCGCACGACTCCGAGCCCAGATTCCGCCTGACCATCGCCCTGGCCCCGTCGCCCACGGGAACCCTCGTCTCCTGGTCCCAGGCCATCGAGAGCGAGGAAGTTGCCGGCCGCATCGAGCACATCGTCGTGCCGGCCAACGAGCAGAACCTGGAGCGCCTGGCCGCGGAGGTCCTGCGCGGGTCGGCCTAGCGGATTCAGCCGGAAACCTCGATCTCCCGGACTTCGACCCGTCCGGACCCCGCGTATCCCATGAGCGCGCCCCGCTCGTCCCGGACCGGGGTGATGATCACGTGGGAGTCCCACAGGGTTCCGTCCTTGCGCCGGTTGGTCACCAGGCCCCGCCAGATCCGCCCCTGGAGCAGGTTGTCCCACATCCCGCGGTAGAAGCCGGCATCGTGGGCGCCGCTCTTGAACAGCCGGGGGTTCTGCCCCAGGAGTTCGGCCGCGGTGTAGCCGGTCACGGTCTCGGCCATGGGGTTGGCATAGACGATGCGACCCTCGAGGTTGGTGAGGACGACCCAGTCCTGGGCGTGCTGGACGGCCAGGTGGAGCATGCGCCGCTCCGCTTCCAGTTCGATGCGCTTCCGGCGGGCCCCCCGCGCCAGCATCTCCCGCTCGATCGCCGGCACCAGGCGGAGCAGGCGGTCCTTGAGCAGGAAATCGTTGGCGCCTTCATGGATGGCTTCGACGAAGAGCTCCTCGTCGATCTCGCCGGAGATGAAGATGAAGGGCACGTCGGGATCGCTGGCCCGGACCCTTCTCAAGGCATCCATGCCGTCCCAGGCGGGAATCCGGTAGTCCGAGAGCACCAGGTCGATCCCGCCCGCCGTGAGGGCCACATCCAGTTCCTGCCGGGTCTGGATCCGCTTGAGACTGAAGGCCAGGCCCCGCTTCTTGAGCAGCCCCTTGACCATCAGGGCGTCGATGGCGTTGTCCTCGATGAGCAGGATCGCGAGCGGCTCGAGGGGGCCGGGCCCGGTGGCCGGGTGCGGCTCGCTCCCGGCCGCCCTGGGTGAGGGGGACGGGCCGGGCGGGGGCTCCGGCGAACGCTCCGCCGGAACCAGCCTGAGGGCCTCCACTTCGCTGAACTTCTGCTGGATCTCATCGAAGGAGAAGGGCTTGTTGATGATCAGGGTGCTCGGGTCGGTTTCGATCAGGCGGTCCACGGCCGGGTCCACGTAGCCGGTGGCCAGGAGGACCGGCAGCTCGCGGAACCGGGCCCGGATGCGCCTCAGGGTGTCAGTCCCGGTCATGTCGGGCATGTTCAGGTCCAGGATCACCAGATCGGGAACGGCCTCGCGGGACAGCCATTCCAGGGCGGCCCGCCCGCTGTCGACCGCACTCACCCGGTGGCCCAGGACCCGGAGCAGAAGGGGCACGGTGGAGCGGATCAGTTCGTCGTCGTCGATCAGCAGGATGTCCAGGGCCGAGCCGGCCCGGGCAGCCGATTCGGCGGACGGTTCCAGGCCGGGCCCGGCCGCGGAACCGGGGAGGGTCAGGAAGACCTGGGTCCCCTTGCCCTCCTGGCTCTGGATGGCCAGGTGGCCGCCATGGGCCCGGGCGGTGTTGAACACCATGGACAGTCCGAGCCCGGTGCCTTGGCCCGCGGGCTTGGTGGTGTAGAAGGGTTCCATGGCGCGCTTCACCACTTCCGGAGGCATGCCCTGGCCGGTGTCCTCCACGACGATCTGCAGCGAACCGCTCCCCGCCCGCCGGGTGCGGATGCCCAGGGTGCCGCCATCGGGCATGGCGTCCACCGCGTTGACGCACAGGTTCATCAGGGCGCTGCCCAGGGTCCCGAGCTCGCCCTGGATCGGGGGCAGGCCTTCCTCGAGGTCGACCACCAGCTGGTATTTCTGGAGCAGGGTGTGTTCCAGGAGGGTGACTTCCTTCCGGACCATCTCGTTGAGATCGATCGAGGTCCAGGCCGTGCGTTCCTTCCGGGCGAAGCCCACCAGCCCCTTGACTAGGTCCCGGCCGCGCTGGGCGGCCCGCTCGAGCACGGCCAGGCACTCGGCGTCATCCGGGTCGGCGCTGCAGCTGGGTTTCAGCAGCTGGGCGACCGCGAAGATGGAGCCCAGGACGTTGTTCATATCATGGGCGATGCCGCCAGCCAGCCGGCCAAGGCTTTCCATCTTCTGGGCCTGCTGCAGTTGATCCTGCAGATCGGCCTTCTCCGCTTCGGCCCGCCTGTGGCTGGTGAGGTCCCGGGCGCTGGCGCAGATGCAGGGCTCGCCGTTGAGACTGAAGGCGCGCAGGACGAGTTCCACCGGGACTTCGGTCCCGTCCTTCTTCATGTGCACCCATTCGGCCGGGACTCCGGTGCGGAGGGACTCCCGGTGCCTCGCCGCCACCTCCGACAGCACGCGGGGCGGCACCAGGTCCTCCGGGGTCATCCGGCGGAATTCCTCCCGGGTGTAGCCGTAGCGGTCCACGGCGGCCTGGTTGACTTCCAGGAAGCACCCGTCCTCCTTCCTGAGCAGGATGGCGTCCGGGGAATGCTCGAACACGGCCCGGAAGCGCTGTTCGCTCTCGGTCAGGGCCAGTTCCGCGGCCTTCTGGGCGGTGATGTCCCGGGCCGTCACGACCGAACCGGCGATCCTGCCTTCGCTGTCCCGGAGGGGGGCCAGATTGTAGCTGCCCACCCAGGTCTCGCCGGTGTCCTTGCGGCGCAGCGTGTATTCCTGGTTCATCGCGGTTTCGCCCCGGAGCGCGCGGGGAACGGCCCACTGCTCGACCGGAGCGGGGCTGCCGTCGGGCAGGAAAACGTCCAGGATGTCGGGATATTCGGCGAAGGTCCGGGCACAGGTGCTCTTGTCGGGAAACCGGTGGAAGCTGGCGAACGCGTCGTTGAAGTCGAGGAACCGGCCTTCGTTGTCGGAAATGAAGACGGCGTCGGCCATGCTGGCCAGGGCCGCCTCCAGCTTGGCCCGGCCCTCCCGTACCGCCTGCTCGGCCTGCTTGCGCTCGGTGACGTCCTGGATGATCGAGTACAGCCGTGGCGCGCCCCCCACGAGGATGGGGCTCGACAGGACTTCCACTTCACGGATCCGGCCGTCGGCCAGGCGGTGCTTGAAGGCGAAGGAAGCCTGCCCTGCGTTCAAGGCCAGGTCCATGTCCGAAGCCACTTCCACCGCCGGCAGCACGTTGATGTCCTGGATCCGCATGGTCTCCAGCATGGTCCGGGGCCAGCCGTAGAAGGCCGCGGCTGAGGCGTTGGCCGCGAGGATGGCGCCGTCGGCGGGGTCGATGACCAGGAGCACCGCCAGGGACGCTTCGAACAGGCTCCGGTAGCGTTCCTCGCTCTCGGCCAGCGCACCGCCGCGCTCCAGCGCCAGCTGCTGGGCCAGGCGGATCCCGGTGATATCGAAGAACGTGGCCACGACCCCGCTGACCGGCTGGGCGGCGATGCGGTACGGGTTCAGCCGGACCGAGAACCAGCGGTCTTCCTCGGGTATGCGCGCCTGGGCCTCCCGGACCGTCCCGGAGTCGAGCACTTCCCTGGCCAGCGCGGGCAGGTCCAGGCCGGTGAACCGGGGCACCAGGTCCCGGAGCGGGCGTCCCAGATCGCCTGGGATGAGGCTGAACAGCTGGGTGGCCGAAGGGGTGAAGCGGCTGATGGCCAGTCTCCCGTCCAGGAAGATGGTGGGGATGCTGGTGGAGTCCATGAGGTTCTGCAGATCGCCGTTGGCCTCGGCGAGTTCCTGGATCTTTTCCTGGAGTTCGCCGTTCCGGATGTGCAGTTCCTCGTTGAGCGAATGCATCTCCTCCTGGGAGGCCTGCAGTTCTTCGTTGGAGGACTGCAACTCCTCGTTGGAGGTCTGCAGTTCCTCGTTGGCCGCGCCCAGTTCCGCCACGGTGCTCTGCAACTCCACCCGGGCGGCCTGCAGCTCCAGCTTCATCTGGTCCAGCAGCGGCTGGTCCGAGTCCGGGTCCGGGAGCCGGAACTGGTCCCGGCCGCCTTCGGCCTGGAGGATCAGGGCGTGGATCCTGGCCTCCCGGTCCAGGCCCGGCATGGGGCGCAGGGTGATCCGTACCCGTTCCGCGGCGCTCCCGGCATCGTGGTCGACCAGGGACTGGATGACCGCGCCGGGTTCCGACCTGGCCCTGGCCAGCAGCCGCCTGAGGGCCCAGTGCAGCGGGCCGCTGGTGTTGGTGTGGATGTTGCCGCTCGGCTGGCCCAGGCCCGGGTTGAGGTATCGGCCGATCTGGCCGGCCCAGAACAGGATGTCGCCCTCATCGTTGACGATGGCGCTGGCCGGCAGGTAGTAGGTCAGGAGCATCTGCTCGAACTGGCTGAGGGCGGCAGAGCGGGTGGCCGGCTGGGTTCCCTGCGGGCCTCCCGGGAGCACCGACAGCACCGCCTTCCGCCGCTCCCCAAGCGGGAATTCGAAGGCCGGCCGCTGGACATCGCGCCGCCGGAAGACCCGGCTGGTCCGGTCCAGCGGGTCGAACAGGTCCGGACTCGAGGCCAGTCCCTCCGAGCTGCCCAGGAACAGCAGGCCGCCCGGCTTGAGGGAGAAATGGAACAGGGGGATGAGCTTGGCCTGCAGGGCCGGTTCCAGGTAGATGAGCAGGTTGCGGCAGCTGACCAGGTGGAGCGACGAGAAGGGCGGGTCCCGGAGGATGTTGTGGCGCGAGAACGAGCACATCGACCGGATCGCGCTGTCCACGACCCAGGCGCCGTCCTGGGCGAAGAACTGGCCGCGGCGCTCCGGGGCGACCCGGTTCATGACCTCCGCCGGGTAGCGCCCGGCCTTGGCCTGCTGGATGGCGGCGGCATCGAGGTCCGTCCCGAAGATCTGCACCCGCCGGGCGAGCTGGGCGGCGTCGAGCACTTCCCGGATCCGGATGGCCAGCGAAAAGGCTTCCTCCCCCGAGGCGCAACCCGGAACCCAGATGCGCAGGGGTTCCTCGCCGCCGGAGCGGACCAGGGGCCCCAGGTGGGCCAGCAGGGCGTCGAAGGCCTTCTCGTCCCGGAAGAATCGCGTCACGCCGATGAGGAGGTCCTTCTCCAGGGCGTGGATCTCCTCCGGAGAGTCTTCCAGCCTGGCCAGGTAGCCGGCGAGGTCGTCCGCCCCGGCGGCGAGCACCCGCCGCTGGATTCTCCGGCCGAGCGTCCCTACCTTGTACTGACTGAAATCATTGCCGGTCCGTCGGGCCAGGACGGCGCAGACGGCCTGGATCTGCTCGGTGGTGCCGGGCAGCACGGCCGGCAGCCGGGCCTCTTCCATGACCCGAGCGAACAGCCGATCCACCGGAAGCACCTCATCCACGACCCCGGCATCCAGCGCCGCCCGGGGCATCCCCTCGTGGGTGGCGGTGGCCGGGTCCTGGGCCAGGCCCAGGCCGCCCCTGGCCCGGATCGCGCGCAGCCCCGCGGTGCCGTCCTGGCCGGAGCCCGACAGCACCACCCCGATGGCCCGCTCGCCCAGGCTCTGGGCCAGGGACTGGAACAGCGCGTCGCCCGGCAGGTCCGCCGTGTCGACCGGATGCGCCAGCAGGACCTGCAGCCGGTCACCGGCCCAGGCCAGGGTCATCCCCGCGGAGAGGACCAGGGTCTGGTCCGGCCGCACCTCGTCCCCGGGCCGGGCGAGCCGGAACGGGACCGCCCCCTGCCGTTCCAGCAGGTCCGGCAGATGGCGCGGCTGGTCCGGGCCATGGTGCTGCAGGACCAGGTAGGCCATGCCGGTCTGCCTCGGCACCGCCTTGAAAAAGCGGGAAAGGGGCTCGAGCCCGCCCGCGGAGGCCAGCAGGCACACCACGGGGAATGAAGAATCGGAACCTGAGCCTTCCAATGAATCCATTCGAGCCGCCACGCTCTTCCTATTTGCGTGGCTGAAGGGATCGCCGTCAAATGAAAATTTCAAAAACCTGGGCCCGCCCCAGGCGGCCCTCGCTTCCGGGCGGCGGCACTTGCCCGGCGCGGTGAACGGGGCGAGGATCGAGGCCTGGGAGGAACGGCTTCATGCGACTCGTCCTCATCTCGGACACCCACACCCACCAGGACCTGGCCCTCCCGGACGGGGACGTCCTGGTCCACGCCGGTGACGCCACCAGCACCGGCACGCTGCCCCAGGTGAGCCGGTTCCTGGCATGGTTTGAGTCCCGGCCGCATCGCCACAAGATCTTCATCGCGGGCAACCACGACTGGCTGTTCGAACGGGAGGCGGATTCGGCAGCGATGCTGCTGGCGGAACATCCCGGCCTGGTCTACCTGCAAGACGGTGGCGCCGAGATCGGCGGGATCCGCTTCTGGGGCTCGCCCTGGCAACCGGCCTTCATGGACTGGGCGTTCAACCTGCCCCGCAACGGGCCCCGGCTGCGCGAAGCCTGGAACCGGATCCCCCTGGGCACGGATGTGCTCATCACCCACGGCCCGCCGTACGGGACCCTGGACCAGGTCCGCGGCGGGGAACACCTGGGCTGCGAGGAACTGAAGCTCCGCTGCGCCGCCGTGAAGCCCAGGCTCCACGTCTTCGGCCACATCCACGACAGTTATGGCGTCACCCATGCCGGTTCGCAGGTGCTGGTGAACGCCAGCACCTGCGACGAGGCGTACCGCCCGGCGCACCGCCCCGTCGTGGTCGACATCACGGCGGATAGGGTCCAGGTCCAGGATGACGGGTTCCTGCCCGCGCGGCCCCCTGGATGAACCGCCGCCGCATGGCTTCGGCGCGGCCTTGAATTGACCGCAAGCCGATGATGACCACCCGGACCGGACGGTCCGGCGCTACCCTGGCCAAGGATGTTCGAATCCAAGAGGTGGTCATGGAGCATGCGGCGGAATTGATCCAGCAGTCCAAGGCCAGCGGCGCGGAGGTGCTGAGCCAGCTCAAGACCCGGGCCGAGGGCCTGGACCCGGCGGAGGCCGAGGCGCGGCTCAGGCAGTTCGGGCCGAACGAGATCGCCCGGGAGAAGCCGCCGACGGCGCTGCGCCGGCTGCTGGACAACCTCCGGAACCCTCTGGTGCTGCTGCTCGCGGCGCTCAGCCTGCTGTCCTACCTGACCGGCGACCTGCGCGCGGCGATCGTCATCCTGGTCATGGTGGTGCTGGGCGTGGTGCTGCGCTACACCCAGGAGATGCGGGCCGACCACGCGGCAGAGAAGCTCAAGGCCATGGTCAGCAACACCGCCACCCTGGTGCGCGCCGGCCAGGCGGCCGAGGTGCCGCTGAGCCGGCTGGTGCCGGGCGACATCGTCCAGCTGGCCGCAGGCGACATGGTCCCGGCCGATGTGCGCGTGCTCTCCGCCAAGGACCTGTTCCTGAACCAGTCGGCCCTCACCGGGGA
>Ga0316217_10000909_pt1 | contig 40031 bp, 41 predicted proteins | sample 1anoAmetaG_FD_203633 | JGI IMG/M metagenome (GOLD analysis project Ga0316217, IMG submission 203633) | Freshwater microbial communities from Trout Bog Lake, Wisconsin, USA - 1anoA | ecosystem: Environmental > Aquatic > Freshwater > Lake > Hypolimnion/Profundal zone | place: USA: Wisconsin...
TTCTGTTTTAAACCCGCCGGCATTTAATTTTTGTTAAAATGCGAAGGCTGGTGGGTTGGGAGAGACTCGAACTCTCGACCAATGCCTTAAAAGGGCACTGCTCTACCGACTGAGCTACCAACCCATCCTATTACCTATTAACTACTTCAGAAGAAACAGCCATGCCTCCAACCCCCGACTTGTAACCCAGACTTGTCACCCTGCGGTTTTGTGCTATGTTTTTGCATGAAAATGACGGGCAAAAACACACCGCAGCCGGTTGAAAAACCGGTTTTTCATAAAGTCGCAGAGAACCTGTATCGGCTCGAATCATCGAACGGATATTATGCCTTGTTGAAGCGGGGAGGCAAGCAGTTTCGCCGTTCGCTCAAAACCAAAGACCGAAAGCTGGCCGACCGCCGGTTGAATGACTTGCGGTCAAAAATCGGCTGTTTGAAAATTTCCCAGGACGCAAAATTGAACTTCGATCAGGCCGCGAAATTATGGCTGGAAACGAACCAGCACGCGGCAAGTTCCGGCACGGTTAAACGTCGGGAAATGTATATCAAGGGTCTGGCCCCATATTTCAAAAATCTGCCGGTCCGCAACATCACCGAGCAAAACTGCGACCGCTGGGTCAAGGAACGGGGGGCGATTCTGGCTTCTGAAACTTTTGTCCACGAATTGGACGTTTTGAATGCGATTTTTGATTTTGCCCTTCATCGCGGCCTGATTCTTTCCAATCCAGCCAGGCACATCAAACGCCGGAAAATCATTTCCAAACAGATTGTGGTTCCCAGCCTCGATCAGTTTAAGCAGCTTATCAGCGCCATACGACAGTCCGATGGCAAAAAGAACAATCAGGAAAAAAGCCAGGACGGTGCAAACCTGGTTGAATTTCTGGCGTATTCCGGCGCGCGCATCGGTGAAGTGGTTGGCGGCGGGGAGGCCAGCGAAAAGAGGCCGATGCTCTGGGGCGACGTTAACTTTGAACGCGGCACCATATTTTTGCCCGGCACCAAGACTGAAGCCGCCCCCCGAACCATCCCGATGTCAGAAAGACTGCGCGAATTTTTGACGCGATTTAAGGCGCAGAAAAAAACACAGCCGAAAGACCGGATTGTTCCGATCAAAAGTGCGCGCAAATGTCTGCAAACTGCCTGCAAGAAACTTGCCTTGCCACAATTTACCCATCACGATTTCCGGCATTTCTTTGCTACGACCTGCATTGAATCGGGCGTGGACATTCCCACAGTGAGCCGCTGGCTTGGACATAAGGACGGCGGCGCGCTGGCGATGAAACGCTACGGGCATCTCCGGCAGGAACACAGTTTTGCCATGATTAAACGGGTAAGCTTTGACCAGCCGCCCAATATCGTTCCGCCGCCAAAACCATCGGAGGTGGAGGCTGGAAAATCTCCGGTTCCTGCCAACGACCGCCGTGCCATTGCCAGTACGAAAGCGAAATACAACTATCCGTGGTGGGCATCAGAAAATCCGCTGGAAGTTTTCTGGGGACAACTCAACGAAGAAGTCTGGATTGTTCCCATTGATAAATTTCAGGAAACGGCCAAGCAAGCAATGGGACGCCAGGTATTCAAACAGGAATTTGCCGACCGTCCGGCGCTGGCGGATGAATTTTCGGCCAGAACGCCGGAAGCCACTCTAAAAGAAATCCTCGCCAAAATACCGGCGCAGCGACCAAACGCCGCCGTCAGCGCACAGACAACAGCCAATTGATTTTGCTGTTACGCGATTGGCTCGGAAGTTTCCCGCAAAAAGCGGTCGAGATCATCCCTGGAGTAAATCGGATGCCGCAACGCCCGCGAAGGGTGCAGCAGACCGCGCTGGGTTAAACGGTCAATGGTGATTTTAGCAACGCCCAAATAAATGGCCGCTTCCGCCCGCTTGAAACCTTTCTTCTCTATCGGAGTTTTCGCCGTCGCACCGGTTGAATCCCCGTTGCGGCCTGATTTTGCCGGTTGGCTGTTGTTTTTAAGCATGACCATTCTCCTTGTTGTCTATGATTTCGATGCTCTTGACCGAACCTTCCTTTATGGCCAGTGATGAATACCGGTCAAACACCGGCATGGGTTTGATGAACTCAACGCAGCGGTCTTGCAGGGCCAGCCCCAAATCGCGCAGATTTTTACCCGTGATCAGCACCGTGCGTTTCAAGAATGACAGCGTGAGCGTATCCTGCCCTTCGCCGGATTCAAATTTGACGAGTTCCAGATGGTGACACGGCAGCAGATAGAAACTATCTGCATCCAGTTCCAGCCGTAGATTGTCCACCGGGGCGGGATTGTTGTTGACGCCCCGCCTGATGTAATAACAAGGACTTTCATTTCTCATACTCTCATGCCTTTGCTTTTTTGGTTGGTTTGTCTTGGCGGAATTTCAATGCGCCGCCGGGTGGTTTCGGATTTTGGAACCGTCGGCTCGACCGCCTCGGTTGGGCTTATGGATTCAGTTTGCTTCTCGGCCTGTGATTGCCCGGCCGTCGTATCCTGCCGGAACGCTTCGGCCAGCCGTTCGGAAAATTGGCGTTGCGCCTGTTGAACATTGAGGACGTAGTCCATGTCGCGGCCCCAAATCCTGGTCAGTTCCTGGACGGAACTGGCCATGTCCAGCGCCAGCGTCCGCGCACCGCTGCGCGAAATGTTCTCGCGCAACTGCCCCTTGTCCGCCGTGAAAATCTTCACGCCTTTGCGCGCACGCGAAATCGTCACATACCATTGCTGTTCATTCGTCGCGGCCTTGACCGCCGAATCCGAGAACAGGACGTAATCCACGGTTTTGCCCTGGGCGGCATAGGACGTGACAGCGTAGCCGCGCACGAACTGCCGGTAATTTTTCGGCAACACCCGGCCATCATTCAGGGCGATGCGTCCGTCTTGACGAATTTCCTTCACCGTCACGAGTTCACCATTGGCGAGCCTGCGTCCATCCTGACTCTGAGCATTGGCCTTGAGTTGCAATCTATCGCCGGTGGACAGGGAAAGTGCTTTTGGCTGGCAGACGGTGATTTTATCCAGTTCCTTGAACGGCACTGGCCGGATGCGATGGTCAGCCTCGATCAACAGATGCTTGTCGGTGATGCCGCACAGTTTCCCCGCGCTGCCGGATTTGAAACCGGCCGTCGGACGGTTGAACACCAGAATTGAATCCGGCTGGTAAAACCGCTTGTCACGTTTCTGTGCATCGGTCAAATCCTGCCGCTCCAAGGCCGTGACCACCGATTCAGCTTCACCGATCAACTTCCGTGCTTTCAGGCCGAGCCGGACTTGTTCATTGACCTTGTGAATCTCCGACCAGCTTTGTGACACGACCACGGTGGATTGCTGATTTTTGAAATGTTCCAGAAAATGTTCCGTGAGCTTTTCCTGCTGGTCCGCCAGTGTGCAAGCGACGATGGCACCGTGCTTATCCAGCCGGTCGAAGGATGCGCCGAGTTTGCCCTGCTGTGCGTCCTTCACGGCGAGCTTGTATTGTTCCAGCCAATGACGTTCCGCCTTTGTTTTTGCCGCTTGTGGATTTTGTCGGCGAATGTTCGTCAGCTCTGCGTAACCAAGACCCGAATACTGTTCAATGGCGCGCAGTGCATCGGATGCCTCGACCGCTCCATGCTGATGCGTGTCACCGGAAAGGATAACCCGGCCTTTTACCGTCTGGATCATCGAGAGCAGTTCCAGCATCTGTTGCCCGCCGATTTGTCCGGCCTCGTCCACCAGAACAACCGTCCCGCGTGTCAGGAAATTCTGCTTGAGCAACGCGCTGACGGTTTGTGCGCCGGTAAAGCCGTCCCGTTCCAGATCGGCGACCTGCTGGCGTTGTGGTGCGAGGACTTGGACGGTATGGCCGACCTGAATGAGTCCGGCTTTGACTTCCCGCAGCGTAAAACTTTTGCCTGTCCCAGCCCCGCCACGAAAAAGGGTGACAAAATCACGCGAGGACAGAATATGTTCGACGGCCTTGCGCTGTTCATCATCCAGCGAACGGTTTGACGGCTGATAACTGGCTGCGAGCGGTTCGTATTGGCGCATCCGGTGTTGAGACAGCCGGACGATGTTATACTCACGTTCAAAAACTTCGCGGGTGGTGATCTTGCCCTGAAATTGTTCGTCACGGAGATACTCACGTTTCCGGGTAACCGCTTTGATTTCCGGCAGGGATATGGTTTGACCACGCGTATGTTCCAGAGCGTGACGCCACAGTTCATGCTCATGGACGACCGACTGACGTTCAAACAGATGTTGCTCCGCCCAATTGATCGCCTGCTCCGCTGTAATCTTTTGAACAATCTCCGGTGAACGATGTTTGTCCAAGCGGCTGATTTGCCACCGTTCTTTCCATGACAGTTGTTGGTTCCAGATGGATTGCAGTTTGACGATGCCGACATCCTTGATCTTCCGCGCCCGTTCCTTGTGCGCGATGTTGGCTCGGATGACCTTGATGTTCTGGCCGGCCTTGTCGGGTTCACGTTCCAAAAACTCTTTGGTCTTTTCGTCAATCTCCCGGTGACGCTTGGAAAATCGGTCAATCAATTCTTTGGACACACCGGCAATCTCGAAATCACCACGCGGATTGTTTTCAACGCTATAACCAAATTTTTGAAGTGACCGGACCAGTTCGTGATAATAAACATTTCTGACAAACTTCTGTGCCGTGACCATTTCACAGGCTTCCAATGCTTTCCAACGGTCTTCAACGGCATCCCGTGTGGCGTTGAACAGGATGCAATGACTGTGTAAATGTGGGTCTAACGCTCTGGACGTGTCATGTCTGAATACTGCCCCCACCACATTGCCCGTCACCCGATGCGCATATTGATTCTGTTTGCGAACCCGAGTGGCGGCGTAAATTTGCAATTCACGCATGGCCACCTGGACCGCTTCATCATGGGCCTCGATGATCCGCTGGTCATCCCCAACCAATGCCGCGATGGAAACTGATTTGGGCGGTGACAACGTGAAATCATAGAACACCCGGCGATTGGCGGATTCATGGACGTTTCCATCTTTATCCACCCGAACACGCTTTGAATTCAGCCGGGGTGTCAATTGCTCCTCGGTTCGTGGATGAATGTTCCGGCACAGGTTCAGGAAATCCTTTTCCGTCGTGACCCCTGACAATCCCAATTTTTCCGCCCCTTCACCAATCCATTGACCGGAAACGCTTCGGCCTTCCATGTAATAATCACCAACGCCCAAGTGTTCGCGAAAATACGACTCCGCATTTCGCAAACTGTATTGAGCCTTCATCGTCAGCATGGTGAAAAGCTAAACCATGTCGGTTGCAATTCTGCGCCATCGGTAGCGCAAAATGGCTGGCCGGAAATGTTATCTGTTGATCGTATTGGAAATGGGACGCTGTTCTCCTTGCCAGTGCAAGGGGCGGACGTAACAACGGAAACGTCAAATGAAAATCAAACCGCAGTTGAATAAAACATTATGAATGCAACCATCGTATCCGCCGAGGCGAAGGCCCGCCTGGCCGAAGCCGTCAATCATTACACGCCACCCGCGCCGGAAAAATACCGCGCATTGAACGAAGTCAAAGAATCCATCATTGCGTTGCGGGAACGCAAAGCGTCGTATGAGACCATCCGGGCCATGCTACACGAGAACGCCGGCATCGAGGTGTCGCATCAGACCGTCGCCCGCTACTGCCGCGAGGTTCTCGATTCAGGCAAGGCGAAGAAGCCGCGTCGTCCCAAGACGCCGCCGACCCAACCACCGGCAGCCGCCCAGGGGGAATTGACCGCGCGTCCGCAAACCAGCCATTCACGGTCACGCGAACCGCGCATCACGCCTGCAAAAAATCTTTAGCGCAACAGCGCAGGTGTCGCCAGTCGCGGCGACTCAAGAGCGACTCAAAAGCCATCCGCTCATCCTAAAAAGCAAAAACCGCTGGGTTCAGTGTCCGCGACCAACGCACGTTACACAGCCCTGTAACGCGCGCTCGTCGCGGACGGATCATGGCAAACGCAGTCGCGTCTGCTTCCGTCTTGAGCTTGGCGTCGCCGCTCCGGCACACGGCTTCACTCATGCCGTTCCGCCGCGCCGCCTGCCGCTTGCCGCCGCCAACTCAAGACCGAAGCAGGTTAAAACGAAATGGCGTCAGAGATCCAAAATCAAACTGACTGGCACAGGCGCAACGTCGCTGCCCCGCTGAAGTGAGTCCGTGGTTAAATCGTCAGATTTGCCGTCCGTGGCGTCTGGCCTGAATCTTCTGATAATCTTCCGATGCGCTGCCGGAATCTTCCGATGACTAAACGTCCGATAATCGTCCGACCAAATCCGGGAATCGTCCGATTGTCCGGCAACCACCACCGAATCGAACGGAGGGTGGTGCCATGTTTGGAACTTCCTTTGCTTGTCGTGCGCCCGCGTTCGGCGTAACCTCGCCACGTTCATAGAACTAAAACGACGATTATTACCTCCCACGCCAGCGCCGCATCGTCGCTGTGTTTACCCCGGAAATTGGATGCGCCTGTCGAAATTTATTTTTTGCCTGGCCCGTTATTTGCCATGAAATACAGCAGCGGCACCAGCACCGGCGCGGTGAACATGGAAATCAAACTTCCCGCCATCAGCGCAATCGCCAGCCCTTGAAAAATGGGGTCTGTCAAAATCACCGTCGCTCCCGCCACCACTGCCAGCGCCGTCAGCATGATGGGACGGAACCGGATCATGCCCGCTTCGACCACCGCTTCCGCCAGCGGATGACCTTCCGCCAGCCGCATTTCGATGAAGTCCACGAGGATGATGGAATTGCGCACCACGATGCCCGCGCCCGCCATGAAACCGATCATGGATGTCGCGGTGAAAAAGGCGTGTAAAATGCCGTGCGCCGGCAAAACGCCGATGAGTGAAAACGGAATCACAATCATCACGATGAGCGGCGTCAGGAACGACTTGAACCAACCGACCATCAAAACGTAAATCAGCACCAGCACGGCGCCGAACGCCAGGCCAAGATCGCGGAACACTTCAATGGTGATATGCCATTCGCCATCCCATTTCATGCCGGGTTTCTGATCGGAGAACGGCAGGACAGCGTTGTAAATTTTCAGTGGCGAACCATCCCCGCCGAATTTCCGCGTGTCGAGCTTCGCCAGCGCGTCATTCATTCTCAAAATCGCATACACCGGGCTTTCCACCACGCCCGCCACATCGCCAATGACGTAGGTGACCGGCATGAGATTTTTATGATAGATGCTTTTATCAATGAGGGTGCGTTTGACCGTCACCAACTCGCGCAACGGCACGAGCGGCGCTGCACTGCCGGCGATGGCCGGTTCCGGCAAGGCGTTGGCGTCGCCGGAACGCACGCGCAGCGCCAGCAATTCTTCCGGGTTGCTCCGGCTGGCGAGCGGCAGTTGCAGGACGATGTTCACGTCTTCTTTCTCGCGCGGGACGTGCAGCAAATCCACCGACTCGCCGCCCACGGCAATTTTCAGTGTCTGTGAAATGGTCTCGGCGCTGATGCCGTGCAACGCGGCCTTTTCCTTATCAATCACGAACTCGACTTTCGGCTGGTCGGCTTCGATATACCAATCCGTGTCCACGACGCCGGGCGTGTTGTGGAAAATATCAATCACCTTTTGCGCCATCTTCAACCGGTTATCTTCGGTTGGCCCGTAAATTTCAGCGACGAGCGTTTGCAGCACCGGCGGGCCGGGCGGCACTTCGGCCACGGCCACGCGAGCACCAAATTTAGAAGCGATCTCCGCCACGCGCGGACGGACCCGCTTGGCGATGTCGTGGCTCTGTGCCTTGCGTTCGTTTTTGGGAACGAGATTGATTTGTAAATCGGCGATGTTCGCGCCGCGCCGCATGAAGTAATGGCGCACCAGCCCGTTGAAATTGAATGGCGACGCAACGCCCGCATAAATCTCGTAATCCGTCACCTCTGGCTCAACACGAACAGCGGCGGCGATTTCACGCGCGGCCTGCGCGGTGCGTTCGAGCGAACTGCCTTCCGGCATGTTCAGGATGATTTGGAATTCACTCTTGTTGTCGAACGGCAGCATTTTCACCTTCACCCAGCCGACATAGACCAGCGCCATTGAGACGAGCAGCAGCACGACGAGCGCAGCGAGAAATTGGTAACGCCGTTTGGCGCTGGCAATCAGCGGCATCATCAGCCCGCGATACATCCGGCCAAAGAAATTTTCACTGGCCGATTCGTGATCCGGCGCGTGACGGTCAGCCGAATTGATTTTCTTCCGCCATTGTAAAATGCGGATAGCCGCCCACGGCGTGACGATGAAAGAAATTGCCAGCGAGAAAAACATCGCGGCGCTGGCTCCAATCGGAATCGGGCGCATATACGGCCCCATCAGCCCGCCGACAAACGCCATCGGTAACACGGCGGCAATCACCGCGAACGTCGCGAGAATGGTTGGGTTGCCGACTTCGCCCACGGCTTCGATGGCAACAATGGCGCGGCTGCGTCCCTTGCTTTCCGGCAGATGAAAATGGCGGACGATGTTTTCCACCACGACAATCGCGTCATCCACGAGGATGCCGATGGAGAAAATCAGCGCGAACAGCGTGATGCGATTCAGTGTGAAGCCATAGAGATAAAAAACCAGTAACGTCAGCGCGAGCGTCGCCGGAATCGCCAGCAGCACGATGATGGATTCGCGCCAGCCCAGCACGATTAAAATGAGGAACGACACGCTCACCACCGCGAGCAGCATGTGCCAGAGCAGTTCGTTGGACTTGTCCTCAGCCGTCACGCCGTAGTTGCGCGTGACGCTCACCTGGACATCCGCCGGGATGATGTAGCCCTTCAGCGTGTCCACTTTCTTCAAAACCTGCCGGGCAACGGAAATGGCATTCGCACCGGGACGCTTGGCGATGGAGATTGTCACAGCCGGTTCATCGGCGGAAATTTTATTCGCCGCGCCGGAACCAAAAAAAACATATTGGGTCGGCTCTTCCGCCCCGTCTTTGATATCAGCCACGTCGCGCAGATATACCGGCTTGCCGGAATACGCGCCCACCACCACGTTGCCCACGTCCCCGGCGGTTTGCAAAAACGCGCCGGTTTCCACGATGACCTCGTGGTTGTCGCTGGTCAGCCCACCGGCGGAGAATTGTTTGTTCGCCTGTTGCAACATCGGCACCAGACCGGCGGGCGAAAGATTGCGCGAGGCCAGCCGCACCGGGTCGAGCAGCACGCGCACCTGCCGTTGCGCTCCGCCGATAATGGTTGTTTCAGCCACCAACGGAACTTGCTTGATCGCATCATCCACTTGCGCGGCCAGCCGTCGCAAGGTGAGGTGATCGTAATGCGGACTGTGAATCGTCAGCGCCAGAATCGGCACGTCGTCAATCGTCCGCGCTTTGATTAACGGTGTGGAAACGCCGTGGGGAATCTTGTCGAAATTCTGCTGCAACTTCTGGTTCAGCTTCACCAGACTGCTTTCCAGGTTCTCGCCCACCTTGAACCGCACGATGACCGTTGACTGCCCTTCGCTGGAGGTGGAATAGATGTATTCGACGCCCGGAATTTCCCAGAGCAGTTTTTCCATCGGGCGCGTGGCACGCTCCTCGACTTCCTTGGCATGAAAGCCCGGCATGGCCACCAGCACGTCCACCATCGGCACTTTGATTTGCGGCTCTTCCTCGCGCGGCAACATCACCACGGCAAAAACACCGAGCAGCAGCGACGCGATGACAATGAGCAGCGTCAGCTTGGAATCAATGAATGACTGCGCAATGCGCCCGGCGATGCCCAAATGCGCCACCGATGAATTTTCGTCGCCAGCTTTCACGGTTTGACACTCACAGGTTGTCCGTCCGTCAAGGCCGCCGCGCCTTCAGTCACGACTTGTTCGCCGGAATTCAAACCAGAAACCAGCTCGATTTCGTCACCGATACGGCTGCCTGTTTTGACGAGACGCAATTGCGCGTGGCCGTTGACGACAACGAAAAGCAACTCCATTTGTCCGCGCTGAATCACGGCGGAAGCGGGAACGCGAATCGCGCTCGCTTCGCCCACCGGAACCGCGACGCGTCCAAACTGCCCGGAACGCAAACCCGTTGCGCCCGGCAAATCCAGCTTCACTAGGTAGGTGCGGCTGTTGGGATCAGCCGTGGGCGACATTTCGGCCACCGTGCCTTCAATTTCGCTGGCGACGGCGGCGATGCGCACGGCGAGTTTGTCGCCGAGCTTCACATTGCCGACCAGCGCTTCCGGCACGTCAGCTTCGAGTCGCAGCGTGTCAGGATTTTCCATTTGCAATAGCGACTTGCCCGGCGCGGCGAGATCGCCCACGTCGGCGAGCTTGCGCGTGATGACACCATCAAATGGAGCGGTAATCAGGGTATAATCGAGCATGGTTTTCGCCTCGGCTTCAGCGGCGGCGGCGATGCGAAACTTGGATTGCGCATTGTCGAATTCCGACTGCGAAAGGATTTTCTGCTGCATCAAATCCGTGTCGCGTTTCATATCATTCTCGGCCTGCTGCCGGGCGGCGGCAGCTTGATCTAGGCGCGACTGAATTTCGTGTGCGTCCAAAAGGATAAGCCGTTGGCCATTCGTCACCAACTGTCCAGGGACAACCAGCATTTGTTCGATGCGCCCGCTGACTTTCGCCTCGATGACCGCGCTCAATTTCGGGCGCACCGTGCCCACGACATCCTCGGTGGCAGCGCGCGACTTGCGCGCGACGGTCTGGACGCGGACAGTGGCGGACGGCAGTTCCGTTTGAGTTTGTTCCGGGGCTTTGTGACAACCGGAGAAAAACGGAATCGCCGCGACGAGAGTTGAAAGCAGAAGGCGTTTCATGGAGTGACGCAACTTTGTCACGAACAGCACGAGCTGTCAGACCTTTTCTCGTTGCCACAGCACGAGCCGCCGACACCAACCTTTTTCAACACGATTTCCAGCGGGCAGAAATTCGTGAACGACGATTGCAGCAGGTTGAAGCCGACAAACGCGGTCAACCAGAGCCAGTTCGGGCTGTGGTAATGCGCGAGCAGCAGGCTGACGAGGATGAACGTGCCGGCGAACCGGCGGATGAGTAGGTGCATTTTCATATATACATACCGAGCCGCCAGCGCCGGAAAAGTTACAATGCAATTGCGGATTTGCGTCCAGGCTTTCACTAGCCCGGATTTTTGCCTATGCTCCATTGCCATGAATGAAAAAGACGATTCATCCACCGACCCGCGCATTTATATGGCTGCCGAACGCACTTTCCTCGCCTGGATAAGAACCGGCATTGCGTTCATGGGATTTGGTTTTGTGGTTGCCCGCTTTGGCCTGTTTTTACATGAGATTGCACTCAGCAACCATGTGACTGTTTCACAGCATGACAATCGTCTTTCTCTCCCTGCCGGCATTGCCCTCATCGCGGCGGGCATCATGGTCACTCTCATCGCCGCCATCCGGCATCGTCGTTACATTAAGGCGCTTGACCGGGGTCACTTCCGGCAGGCATACGGGGTCACCTTCACTTTTTTAGTAGCCGGTTTTCTGGCCATCATCGGACTCTCTGTGGCGATTTATCTGGCGGTTTTATTGTAATTGGATTGGCGTAATTTTTGATTTGAGGCCATGCCGAGCTTTGTTTACCAAGGCTGACGGAGGCGGTAAAAATGGTTGCCGGTTGGGTCGAAGCCGGTGATGAAGCTGGTGCCGGGCGCGTTGGTCACGGCGCTCCACCGGGCTTCAGTGCCCAGTGCGGGGCTTTGTTCCAAAATACTGTCACCGCTGATGGCAGGCCAAGACAGGGCAAGCTGGGACGGACTGCTCGCCAGACTCAAAGCCATCGGCGCGGTGATGGTGATGCTGCCGCTCGCGCCGGCGGTGGCGTTGGCCACGGATGCTATCACGCTCCAGTTAAACACACCGGCGGCATTGAAGGCGTGAGTGGGAAATTGATTGGTGCTGGCGGGCGAACCGTCGCCGAAGTTCCAATTGAATGTCACCGCGCCGGAATTGTTGGTCACGGCGGGCACGACTGCGAATGCCGCCGGCCAGCCGGACGGATAATTTGTCGGGACATGCGTGACGATGCCCAATGAATACGGCCCTTGCGCCACGGTTACCGTGCCGGTGGCAAGCGTGGAATTTTTCGAGCCGTCCCACGCCGCATAGGTGAACGTGTCGCTACCGGCAAAACCGGCGTTCGGAAAATACGTCAGCACATTGTTGCTCACGCCCAGCGAGCCGTTGGCTGGCTGCGATATGATTCGCAGCGTCGCGGTCACTGGCGTGTTGGTGACAGTCAGATTCAACGGCGTGTCGTTGGGCGTGCTGCCGGAAACGACGGTTACCGTCGGCGGCGCGCTGTTGTTGATGGAATCGTTGCTCGGCCCATTGTGACAGGAATAACAGCCGATTAACGCGCCGCGGAACAAATTCAACGTCACCGTGCCGCCGTCAAAGCTGGCCGTTAAAGTTCGATCACCTTGGACACGCGACAGCACGGTGCCGCGACTGTCCGTGCCGTGACATGCCTGGCAAGCGGCGAGGTTGCCGTTGATGTAATCGTGATGCCCGGAAACCCAGCTTTGCCCCACCGGGTGCATCCCATGCGGACCACCCGCGGCCGTGGTGCTGCTTACCGCCATCGAAGTGTGACAGGAGGTGCACTCCACCATCACACCGGCGTGACCTTGGAGGTTGATGTTCCGCACATTGTCGTTGGCGTGCGTGCTGGGAAATTCCGCGTGCGTCGAGCCATGACAGGCTTCGCATTGCAGCCCGCCGTGCCCGGCGGAAAAGCGGTAGAGCGAAAAATTGTTCGTTCCCACCGGCGGAGTGTTGACCATGGTTGAAAAGGTTTGATCCACATTGGTGCGCACGGACCAAGTGTTCGTATCGGTGAACACGGAGGTGTAGCGAATCTGGCCGTTGTTATGGGTGGCCGTGCCAGTGTGGCAGCTCGCGCAATTGGGTTCCCGAAGCCAGCCAACGCGATTGGCCGAGCCAACCGTGCTCATGTTGCCGTGACAACTCTGGCATTGCATTTCCATCGAACCGTCCGCCGCGATCGCGCCGCCCATCGCGCCACGCAGACATTTCGTGGTGGAACCGGGATGACAGCGATAGCAAGCCGAACGGTTGGCCGAGCTGTCAAGGGTCATACTGGTAACCGGATCCATGACGTGCGCATGAAAACTGTGAATAGAGGCCGTCAACGGTGGAATCGTGCCGTAGCTTGGCGCCCCCAGCGCTTCCGAGGCATGGCAAGCGGCACACAGGACCGGTTTATTATCTGCAACCACACCGCGATAAAGACCCTGCGGATTAAAACCGCGTGCCGCGAGCGCTGCCGCATAAAGCACTGCGTTGGATGCAAAATTCTTTTCGTCGTGCAGACGCAAAATGTTCAGCCGGAAATCGCGCTCTTGGATGCCGTCCCAAACCCAGCCCGCAGCGGGCATGGCCGCTGGCGATGTGCCGGAGACATGGCACGCGCGGCAATCCATTTCATCGGACACCGGCAGCACGATGTCATTCGTGGCGATGGGCGTCGCGCCGCTTTTGGCGATGATCCGCATCATCGGATACGGATTTTTATTCTGGGCGTCGTCATAGGGCGTAAGCGGGATACCCTCCGCGCGCCACCAGTTGACCAGCGTCGCGGTATTGGTTTGGTCAAACTGCATGGCTTGCGGTGTATTATTCGTTCCCGGCATGTTCCACCCGCTGATGTTGCCGTCCGGCGGCAGCGTGTTTGTCGTGTAAAGCGGGTTGGCGTAGGCGTAATAGTTGCCCTTCCCGACGGAAGTGGAATTGAACGATCCGCTGGGATCGGCGACGGCCTGATAGGTGACGGTGTAGCCGCTGCCGTTCGTGACGAGCTTGCCGCCGACGATCAGCTGCGCCTCGATGGTGTTGTAAGGCGGCAGGATGCTGAACACCGAGTAGTCGCTGTCCATGCAGTGCATGCCGAGGTTGTTCCAGCCGAGAATCTGGTTGTTTGCCGCCCAAAGCGGCAGCGCCAGCGAAAATACCACCGCCAAAAAAAGTCTGTTTTTCATAGGTAAATCATTTTAATTCCGGTTTCTGATCGACAGCATAGCAGTGCAAGATCAAAGCCAAACGAATGCTATATGAAAATATATTCATATAACAGATTTGGCAAATTAAACTTGCGAGCCGGTTGAAAACTCTGTTTTTTGTGCTGACCAGTTGCTCCCCAGCCATGACCAGCCAAAAAAATAATCCTTTGTCCGCCGGCCAGCTTGACGCGGTGGCCCGGTTGTTTGCCGTGCTGTCCGAATCCAGCCGCCTGGCCTTGCTTCAGTTGCTTCACGCCGGCCCACAAACGGTTAATGAACTGGTGAAAGCCAGCGGTATGAAACAGGCCAATGTCTCGAAGCAACTGGCGATTCTGCACGATCATCATTTGGTGAAGCGTGAACGCGAAGGCACTTCCATCCGCTATGAAATTGCCGATCCGATGGTTTTTTCGTTGTGCAATCTGGTCTGTGGCAAGGTGGCGAAGGACGCCAAATGTGCCGTCGCCGTTTTCCACCCAGAGATTTGACCCGCAATCCGCCTCAATAAATCCACGGAATGAATCGCCGCACGCGCCGCTCATAGCTCGCGTATTCCGGGAATTGCTGCCGCAGCCAACGCTCTTCATGCCGGGCTTTGGCGTCAAAAAACACACCCAGGACCAAGGAAACGGCCAAGGCCGGCCAGCTTTGCCAAATGAGTGACCAGCCAACGGCGGCACAAAAAACGGCGGTGTAAAGCGGATGTCGAACCAAACTGTAAATGCCATGCTGGACAAAATGCGCGGTTGCGGATGGCTTGGGAAAGGGTGTCAGGTTTCGCCCCAACATCAGCGCACCGGAGATGCCACAGATCGCGGAGGTCACGAGAAAAACCACGCCGAAAAGAAAAATCAGATGCAGCTTCGATGTTGCGTGACAGGTGATGCCCAAAATGGCGATGGCAAAGAGGAGCAGGAATTGTCCAACCACCCACCTACCGCCGCGTTGGACAAAGCCGTTACTCATTTCGGCGGGCTAGAATTTGCACCACCGAGCCTCGCCCCGTGTGACCATCGCCTTCAATGACATCGCGTTCGATTTCGCGCCCAATTTTAAATTCCAATCCCGCGAGTTCTTTGCGGAGGCCAGCCAGCGTCATGAGCAGTTCAGGAGATTTTGGTCCGCCGGTGTCGAACGCCAGTTGCGCCGGAGTATAGGCTTCCAAAACGAACACTCCGCCAGGCCGCAGACCATGCACCGCTTGCGCGTGAACTCTACGCCGAATCGCGGGTGGTAAATGCGCAAACGTGGCAACGATGCCAGACCAAACACCCGGCTCGATGGTGAAGTTCACCAGGTCAGCAAGCACCGTTTCAATTTCAACACCGCGAGCCGCCGCGAGCCGCCGCGCTTTGGCTAGACCGGCTTCGGATTGATCCACGGCCATTACGCGATGTCCGCGCGTCGCGAGGTGAACGGCGTTGCGCCCTTCGCCTTCCGCGAGACAAAGCACCGGCCCGGCGGGAATCTGTGACGCCATTTCTGCCACGAAAACATTCGGTGTTTCACCGTAAATATATTGTGGTGCGGCGAAGCGGTTGTTCCAAAATGCTGCGTCCATGAATTCAATAGCTCATCCTATCCAGCTTCACCTTGCCCCGGAAAATCCAGTAGATGCAAACCGTGTAAGCGATCACCACCGGCACGCCGATGCACGCGATGACGAGCATGATGCCCAGCGTTTTGGGCGACGAGGCGGCGTTATAAATATTCAGGCTGTTTTCGGGATTCGGCAGGCTGTAAATGAGGTTCGGAAAAATGTTCAGCGCAAACAACGCCATCAGCGTGACGATTGTGGCACACGAAGACAGGAAGGCGCGACCATCATTACCATGATGAAATTCGCGCGGGATGTTGGCAATGGCCAGCATGTTTGCCAGCGCGACGGAAAAGAGCCACGGATTTTCGCGCACCCGCGCGGCCATGTGCGGGACATAAAGCAACGTCGCCATTGTCAGCGTCACGGCACAAATCACGAAGAAGATGATGCAACCCATCGCCCAGCCGCGCAGTTTGTCATGCAATTCGCCTTCCGTTTTCATTACGCCGTAAATCGCGCCGTGCATCATGAACAGCGCCACGGTCGTCACGCCGACCAGCAGCGGATACGGCGACAGCAAACTCAAAAAAGTGCCGGCGAATTCGCCATTGGCGTCCACCGGCACGCCCCAGGCGATGTTGCCGAGCGCCGTGCCGATGAGCAAAGACGACACGATGCTGCCGACGGAAAAACTCACGTCCCACATTTGCCGCCACCAGCGTTCGGGACGCTTGCTACGAAACTCGATTGCGACCGCACGGAAAATCAGCGCGGCGAGCAGCAGCATCAGCGCGAGGTAAAAACCGGAGAACGCCGTCGCATACACATTCGGAAACGCGGCGAACAGCGCGCCGCCGCCGGTGACGAGCCAGACTTCGTTGCCATCCCAAACCGGCCCGATGGAATTGAGCATGACACGGCGTTCTTCATCTTTGTTCGTGAACAGATGCAGTGCGCCAATGCCGAGGTCGAAGCCGTCCAGCACGGCATAACCGGTCAACAGAACGCCGACGAGGATGAACCAGATGGTATTGAGATCGAGGTGCATGGCGTGATTTAGTTTTTGGTGGGCAGCGCAAGTTTGCCGGACGGAATCAAATCCGCGTCATCCGGGCCGTGCTGGATTTTGTCGTTGAGCAAATAAATGAAAACGGCGAACAGCAGGAAGTAAATGAACGTGAACATAATCAGCGAGGTGAGGACGACATTCGCCTTCACCACGGCGGACAAACCGGCGGGCGTTCGCATCAGGCCATAGACAATCCACGGCTGCCGCCCGACTTCGGCGGCGAACCAACCGAGTTGATTCGCGAGCTGCGGGCCCAGCACGGAGAAAACCAGAATCCACAGCAGCCAGCGGCGTTCGTGCAGCGTGCCTTTGCGGAAATATAAAAAGCCAAGTGACGCCACCGCAATTAGCGTGAAGCCGATGCCGACCATCGCGTGAAAAAACAGGAACGACGGCGTGACCGGCGGCCGATCTTCCGGCTTGAACTCGTTCAGCCCGATGACCGGCGTGTGAAAATCGTTGTGCGTGAGAAAGCTCAACATTCCCGGCGCGAACAAACCGATGACTTTTTCATTTTTCTCGTCCGGCCAGCCCACCAGCACCAGCGGCGCGTTGGAAGTGGTTTCGTAAAGTCCCTCGAACGCCGCAAGCTTGGCCGGCTGATTCTTTTCCAAGCCCTGCGCGCTCTTGTGGCCGGTGACCGTTTGCAGCAGCGTGGAGACGAGCGCCATGGTCAGGCCGACTTTCAGTGATTTGCGGGCGAATTCGAGGTGTTTGCCTTTCAGCAGATACCACGCGCTGACGCTCACCACCAGAAATGCGCCCGTGCACCACGCGCCGCAAATGGTGTGGAACAAGCGGTCCAGCATTGAGGGATTGAAAACGAGTTGCCAGAAGTCTGTGATTTCCGCCCGCGCGTGCATTCCTTCGCCGACAATGTGATAACCGGCGGGCGTCTGCATCCAAGAATTCGCCACGACGATCCACACGGCGCTGAAATGAGCGCCGAGCGCCACCATGCACGTCGAGAAAAAGTGCAGCTTGCGTCCAACCTTGTCCCAGCCGAACAACAGCACCGCGAGAAAACCGGATTCGAGGAAGAAGGCAAAAATGCCTTCCGCCGCGAGCGCGCTGCCAAACACGTCGCCGACAAAACGCGAATACGTCGCCCAATTTGTGCCAAACTCGAATTCCATCACGATGCCGGTGGCCACGCCGATGGCAAACGTCAGCGCAAATACTTTTGTCCAGAACCGCGCCATCTGGTGATAGAGCGTGTTGCCCGTGCGCAACCACGCGCCTTCCATCAGCACCAGCATGATGCCCAGGCCAATACTCAATGGCGGGTAGATGTAGTGAAACGCGACGGTCGCACCAAACTGAATTCGTGACAGGGTTAAAACATCCATAACAGAGCATCAAAGTTCTACTAAATTTGCGTCCTGCCAACCGTTTTTTGCTTGGCTGGCGAAGTTATTGGTTTTTCTGAATTTCATAAGAAGCTGTCTGGTCATTGATGGCGTGAAATTCAGGTTGTTAGTTTCAAAAGGAGAATGGCGAGCAGCGACGCGATGCTGACAAACAGCCACAAGGTCAGTCCTGTTACCACCGTGCGCCAGCCGACCGCCCGCAATGCACGGAGAGACAGTGAAGTGCCGATTAGGAACAGCACCAGAATCATGCCACGGCGCGCGATTTCCGAAAGCTGCGGCGACCAGGTCGAAATGACCGGCACATAACTCCGTAGCAGCGAGGCCAGCAGAAAAAATCCGATAAACCACGGCACGGTGATTTTGAAATGTTTATTTTGCCGCGAAACTTCCGCGCCCGCCGGTTTCCGCCGGGCAACGCCGAAGGCCAGAGCCAGCGTCAGCGGCACGATCCAGAGCGTGCGCGACAGTTTGACCGCCGTGGCGGTCGTCAAAGCGTCCGGCCCGTAGCTCATGCCCGCGCCAACCACCGAGGAAATATCGTGGATTGCCACGCCCGCCCACAGGCCGAATTGCGCCTGGCTCAAATGCAGCAAATGACCGGCCAGCGGAAAAACGTAAAGCGCGACGGCGTTCAGCAGAAAGATTGTCCCGATGGACACGGCGATTTCCGCTTCCGAAGCCCCGATGACCGAGCTGACGGCGGCGATGGCCGAGCCACCACAGATGGCGGTGCCAACTGAAATGAGCGTGCTGGTTTTGCTGTCCAGCGCCATCCGGTGTCCCGCCCACCAGCCGAGCAACAGCGTTGCCCCGATGGTCGCGGCGGCAAACACCGAGCCGTTGAGACCTAAACGCAACACCATCGGCAGGTTCATGCCAAAACCCAGCAACACGACACAGATTTGCAGTAGCCATTTTGTGACGTGATGATTCCAATGCGCGAATGGGTGTCCAATCACCAGCGCGAACAAAATGCCCGCCACCAATGCGGTCGGCGGCGACGCCCACAGCATCAGACAGATGACCACAACCGCCAGCGCGAAGACTTTTGCGCGATGGCCGGGCAGGGTTGCCAGTTTGGATCGTTGATGGTCGTCTTTCAATTGAGGATCGGATTATTTGCCGCCCGCCTTGCCAACAATTTCTTCGGCCCGGCCATACGAACCCAGGTTGAAGGCATTCGTGTAGCCCATGCCTTTCAATTTGCTTTTTGCCATGCCGCTGCGCATCCCGCTAGCGCAGTGCAGCAGCAGCATCTGGTTTTTGTCCTGCACGCGCTTCGGCAGGGCGGTTTCAATTTCGTCCAAGGGAATGTTGATGGCGACGGGTAGATGACCAGAATTGAATTCGCCGGGACTGCGCACGTCAATCACCAGCGCGCCGTTTTTTAGTTTTTCAAGCGCGTCTTTGGCCGAAATCTGGCCGGATTTTTTCATCATAAAAATGACCGCGACGACTGCCGCGATGATTAAAGTGGTTGTCCAAGTCATAGGTTAATACTCGTCGTCATCATTCCCAGCTTCACCAAGTTGTTTTCTAAAAAAGTTCTTTACCGGGCAATGGCCGGTGATGCCGGAGACAACCAAATACGCGCTCACCAGAAACGTCAGCAGCAGCCACCATTGACTGACTGCTTGCGACAGCCAGACGCTGATGAGAATCAGTGCGCCGGCCAGAATCCATACCAAGCTGTTCATGCAGGCATTGAGCCGCAGATCAGGAAAAAGTTACAAAACTTGTGCGCGCGGGAAACTTGAAGCAAGATTCGGCAGAACCCGAACGGTTTGACGCCGGCAAAACGGTAATGAAATCACTTCGCGGGAAATTTTTCTTTCCACTTTTTGCGCAGTGTGTCGTGCATTTTTTCACGGAATTGCACCGGCATCGCATACGGCTGGCCGTCCTTGTAGAGCGTGATGGTCTGGCGGATGTTGTCCACGACCACCTGGCAGGGATTGCAGCCCGCCATGTGCTTCTCGAACTCGACGCAGACAGCCGGGTCAACCGTGCCGTCCACATATTCATTCAACATCGCCAATAGTTCTTCGCACTTCATGGTTTTTGTCTCTTTGAAAACCGAGCCGCCAACCGGTCGAAAGTTACAGGGTATTTTTGAAAATGATTTTTCATTCGTGGGGGTGATGCGACCGGACCAATTGCCGTGCCGGGTCGCCCAAAACACGGGTCAAATCCTCGCGCAATTGCAGCCGGGCGCGGAGCAGCCGCACTTTCACGTTGCCCTCGCTCAAATCGAGCGCGTCAGCGGTTTCCCGAACCGACAACCCCTCAACGTCGCGCAGCAAAAAAACCAGACGATGCTTTTCATCCAGTCGCGTCAATGCCTCCTCCAGCAAACGACGCACTTCATTTCGTTCCACCAGATGTTCCGGCGACTGCCGCCAGTCGGCGATGAATTCCGGGTGCGGGACGGAATTCAAATCATCGGATGGTTCCGTCGCCTCTTCCAACGAAACCGTGTTCAGCCCTTTTCGTTTGCGGATGATTTTCAGCGCCGCATGGCTGGCAATGCGCAGCACCCAGGTGGAAAAACTCGCTTCACCACGAAAGCCTTCAAGGTTTTCCAGCACGCTCAAAAAAGTTTGCTGGGTGACATCCTCGGCGTCCTGTTCCTGTCGCAGCATCCGCATGGCCAGCCCATAAACGCGCTGCTCGTAACGATTGGTCAACGCCTCGAAAGCATCCAAGTCACCCGTTTTGGCTTGGCGCACCAACTCGGCATCGGGCGTTTCGGGGGTGAGTGGATTACTCATGTCAATTTGACAACGTGATTATATTTGCCTTATTAGATGCAGCAAGGCGCAACTTTGGGTTCGCGTCATCATGCCAAAGAACTGTTCATTTCAAAACCTGACTGGCGAAGCCATCGAGTTGATGGCCGCGAAGTTTCGCGCATTGGAGGAAGTCAGCCGCCTCAAATTGATTTTTGCCGTCGGTAATGTCGAAAGGAACGTGACGCAATTGATCGCCACCATTGGCTTGTCCTAGTCAAATGTTTCAAAGCACCTTCATATTTTGACCGGCAACGGCATACTTAACCACCTCAACCGCGAGGCACCTACATAAGAGAATGTGCTCTGTTTGCGAATCCTCTTAAAATCTCCAAGCCAAATCCAGTTGCCCTGAATTATAATTTTTATTGTCCTAAAGCGGCCGATTTAAGATTGCCGCAGTCATCATCTCATTGAACTGCTCCAACCCACCGGTTGGCCGTCAGGCAAATAAACCAGTTCATTGGTGGAAACATATTGCGGTTTTCTCCAAGCAGTCGCATCCAGATGAACCTCGGTCATTTTGCCGGCTTGAATCACTACGGGAATTGACACCAGATTAAACCTTTCCGACTGGGCAAATATCCGATAATTTCCTGCTGGAATTTCCACGGTGGCGGCGGATTCATCCATGTAGCCAGTGTTATTGCGAACGTATTCGACTAATTTCCCATCATCGGTGCAAATCCGATATCCGGTATGCGGATGATAGTAGGTATTATCGCCGATCTCGTGCGTTTCAGTGGCCGTAAAAACCTTTAACCGCCCCATCGGAACGGATGAGACGGATGCAGCCGGAGCCGGTCCAACGGAGTTGAGCGTGACCGGCTGCATGGCACAGCCAGCCAGCATCGGGATGATGGTCACGCCAATGAGAGAAATAATATTCATTTTCATGATGATAGAATATTCGTCCTCCATTAAGGTGTCTTGAATGGCAGATTAAAATTTATTCAGAATACTGCCGGTCCGGGCAGCTTTAATGCAGCGAACCGGTCTGGAAATCGAGATTGGCCTGTTGGATGAAAACGTCGTAACGCGCATTGGTGTTGGCGATCTGCGCCGACGTGAAACTCAATTGCGCCTGACTCAACTCCACGATGGAACTGCTGCCGATTTTGTAGCGCGCCTCGGCCAGATCGTAGGCTTCGGCGGCATTGCGAACCAATTGTTTTGTCGTATCGAATTGCGCAAAGGCGTTGTTCACATTCAGCCACGCGAGGTGCACATCGCGCACAATGTTGTCCTCCAATGCCCGCACGAGTTCGTTGTCCGCCTGCGCCTGGAGTTCCGCTTGGTGTTGACGAGCCGTGTAAAGTCCGCCCGCGAACAAAGGCATGCTTAACTGAAGCCCGCCCACCGCGTAATTGTCCGGCAAATGACTGTCATGGGTCGGCGCGTCGCCAGCCACGCCCACGGCGGAAATGGTTGGCAATCGTGAATCCCGTTCCGATTTTGCAAACCGCAACGCGGCGTCATGTTCGTTGCGCAGGCTTAACAACTCCGGTCGTTCGGCCAAAGCCGTTTCGACCAATTGTGAAACGTCGTTGGTATTTGGAAGAACGGATTGTGAGGACTCGATGAGTTGAAACCGATGTGGTTCGCGATAACCCAGCGCGGTTGAAAGCGAAGTCATCGCGTCATCCGTGTTGTTCTGGGCCTTTTGCAGCAGCAAACGGCCTTCTTCCACGGCAACGCGCGCAAAACTCACGTCCAATTCCGACCGGAGCTTGTTGGATGCGAGCAAGCTCACCTGATCGAGCAGCAATTGCCGCGTGTCCAGGGTTTGTTGCGCGACATGCAGGACGGCCTGCGCCTCCAGCGCGCCGAAATAACAGACGTTGACTTGTAACAGAACCTGTTCACGCGTGGCGTTGGCGTTTTGATTTTCCGCCCGCGCCTGAAATTTGGAACTGGCCGCGAGGTTGGCCGTGCGGCCAAAATCGGTGATGAGCTGGCTGACCGCCAAGCCTCCGGCGGCGCGATCATAAACGCTCGGATTATTCAAGCCGCCGGCCATGATGCGCGTGCCTTCGTCATTTGCGCCAACAGCGTTTGCGTAAAGGTCTGCCTTGGGAAAATACCCGGCGCGCACTTCGTTCACCGCTTCCTGCGCGGCCAGCGCGCGATAATTCGCCGAGGCGATTTGCGGATGATTTTGCAACGCCAGTTTTGTCGCGTCGGCCAAACTCAAAACCACCAGTGCGTTGGTCGTTCCGTCCGCATAAATATTGCCGGCAAAACAGGCGCAAACCGACAGGGCTAAAATGATTCGTTTCATTTGGAAATATTTAGTGCGAATTCGCCGTCGTTACGTCGGGAGAATGTTTAATCCCGGTATCTTTCCGGCGATACAGGATGAAATATGCCGTCGGCACAATGAATACGGTCAACACGACGGAAACGGCGAGTCCGCCGATGATGGCGCGGGCCAGCGGCGCATAGGCTTCGCTGCCCGTGCCGAGTTTCAGCGCCATTGGAATCAGCCCCATCAACGTGGCCAGCGAAGTCATCAGCACCGGACGCAAACGCACACGGCAGGCGAGCGAAACGGCTTCGCGCAACGGACGGCCTTCCTCGCGCAGCCGGTTGGTGAATTCGACGATGAGAATGCTGTTCGAGACCACGATGCCAACCATCATTACAATGCCCATCAATGACATGACGTTGAGGGTTGTGCCCGTCGCGAAAAGAATCAGCAGCACGCCGGTCAAACCGGTTGGCACGGCGAGCAAAATCAGCAGCGGGTCGAGAAACGATTTGAATTGTGCGACGAGAATTAAATAAACCAGCACCGTCGCCAGAATCAAACCCAGGCCGAAGCTGCGGAATGAGACTTGCATGGCGTGCGCCGAGCCGCGCACGACGATGCGGACATTCGACGGCAATTTCAGGTCGGCCACAATTTTTTGGACACCCTTCAAAACTTTGCCGAGGTCTTCGCCCGTTGGTGAAACGTAAACGTCCATTTCACGACGCAATTGATAATGGTCAACTTCGGTCGGCGAAGTGCGATGGCTGATGGCGCTTAAAGTATCGAGCCGCGTCGGATGCGCGGAATTTGCACCGCGCACAGGAATGGATAATAGGTCGGCGAAATTTTTTATGAAGCCTTCCGGGTATTGAACCGTGAGGAAATAATCGTTGCCACTTTTCGGGTCAACCCAATAGCTCGGCGCGATCATCTGGTCGGAAGTCAACGCGGTGATGACATCGCCCACGACTTCTTTTTCGTTCAGGCCAAGCTCGGCGGTGCGCAGCCGGTCAATGTCCAGTTGCAGCGCCGGATAATCCACGTCCTGCGGCACCAGCACGTCGCTGACGCCCGGCAACGCCTTGGCTTTTTGCGCGATGTCCGCCGCGATTTTGTGGGTGGCCTCCATGTCATTGCCGGTGACTTGAATATCCAGCGGCGCGGGCATTCCGAGATTCAAAATCGCGTCCACGAGTCCGCCGGTTTGAAAATAGGCGGCGACTTGCGGTAAATCCTTTTTCAGCCGTGCCCGCACCAAATCCATGTATTGAAAGCTGCTCAAATGATGTCCGGCGTTGAGTCCGACCTGGACAAACGCCGTGTGCGGGCCGGAATTTGGCGTGTAAATCGAGGAGAAACCGGGCGTGACGCCGATGTTCGAGACGATGATTTTCAAATCTTTCGGCGGCACCAAGTCGCGGACAATTTGTTCCACCTGTTGCACAAGTTGATCGGTAAGTTCGATGCGCGTGCCGGTCGTAGCTTTGAGATTGATGACAAACTGGCCGGGATCGGTGCGGGGAAAATAGGCTTCGCCGATGAGCGGATACAGCGCGAGGCTCAAAATGAAAATGCCCATGATGCCAAGCACCGTCGCTACAGGACGGAGCAACGCCAGGCTCAACCAGCCTTCATAACGGTCCAGCATGAGGTTGAACTTGTGGTTGAACCAAATGTTGAAGCGTTCAAGCCAGCCATGCGCTTTCGGCTGGCCGATTTCTGAATGCCCAACTTCCTTTTGCTCCTGATGACCGCGAATCAGTTTGGCGCAAAACAATGGCACTACCGTCATCGCGACCAGATACGAGGCAAACAACGAAAGGATCACCGCCAGCGCGAGCGCCATGAAAAGAAATTTGCTGACGCCGTAAAGGAATATCACGGGAAAGAAAACCACGACCGTTGCCAGCGTCGCCGCGAGCACCGGCAGCGCGACTTCGCGGCCGCCGCGTTCGGCGGCGACTTCGGGCGATTCGCCCAATTCCATATGCCGGAAAATGTTTTCCAAAACGACGACGGAATTGTCAATCAACCGTGAAAATGCGAGTGCCAATCCGCCGAGAATCATGGCGTTGATGGTGCTGTTGCCCATGGACAACGCAATAAACGCGGCGAGCGCGGAAAGCGGAATCGAGAGAAATACCGCGATGGTCGCCCTCATGCTGCCGAGGAAAACCAAAATCATCAGGCCGGTCAGCACGAGGCCGATTAAACCTTCGTGGATCAAATTTTCAATGGCGTTGCGCACGAAGATGGACTGGTCAAAGACGACTTTCGTCATGAGTTGTTTGGGCACGTCGAACAGGTGCGAGACGGCCTCCTTGATGCCGTCAACAACGGCGATGGTGTTCGCGTCGCCGCCTTGTTTCAGCACCGGCAGATAAACGGACGGCTGGCCATCCACGCGCACGACATTGTATTGAATTTCCGAGCCGTCCACCGCGTGGCCGACATCGCCGACCAGCACGGAAGCATTGCCGACCGTTTTCAACGGCACCTGGTTGATGTCCTTCATGTCGTTGATCTGGCTGTTGACATAAAGGTTGTAATCGTAAGGGCCGATTTTCACGTCGCCGGCGGGCAGAATGAGATTCGCCTCGTTCACGGTGCGGACAACATCCATGACGCTCAACTGGTGCGACTCCAACTTCAGCGGATCAACATAAACCATGATCTGCCGGTAACGTCCGCCGAACGGCTGTGGCACGGACGCGCCCGGCACGCTGGCGACTTGATTCCGCACGTCGAATTGACCGAGATCGCGGAGCTTGGACTCGCTCAGCCCTTCACCTTTCAATGTGATTAAACAAACCGGCAGGCTGGAGGCGTCGAATTGCAGAACGACCGGCGGCAAGGTGCCGGGGGGCAGTTTCCGCAAATCAGCCATCGCCAGATTCGCGATACTGGTGACGGCGGAATCGGCGTTGAAACCTGGCTGGAAATAAATTTTGATGAGGCTCACGCCCGGCAGCGAGCGCGATTCGATGTGATCCACGCCGCTGGCGAGCGTGAAAAATCTTTCAAAGCGTCCGGTGATGTCCGTTTCGATTTGCTCCGGCGGCATCCCATTGAAAAACGTCGCGACGACGACGACGGGAATTTTGATCGGCGGAAATAAATCCACCGGCATCCGCACGAGACTTGTCACGCCAACGACGCAAACGATGAGACAGATGACGATGATGAGATATGGCAGACGGATGGCAAAGCGCGACATGACAATGAAACGGGTTTAAGAACGGTCTTTGGCGATGGCGTCGCGCAATTTTTCCACCGAAAAATCCTTCGACTGGCATAACGTGATCAGCTCCTGTTCGCGCGCGATGATTTCCGCTGCCGCCGCCGGAATTTTCCCGGCGATGTTGGACGGAATGGTTTGCACGCCATGCAAATCGCCGTGAAGCAAATCACCGGATTTAATTTTCAATCCTCCGATTTCAACCGGCGTCCCAAATTCCACGATGTGAACGTAGGCGTGCGAGACGGAAACGCTTCCGGCAAAAAGATGAAAGCCCAATTTTTCCGCCGCGGGAAGATCGCGCACTGCGCCATTCGTCACTGCGCCCGTGCAACCGAGCGCGCGGAGAATGTTGACATGCACCGCGCCGAGCAACGAGCCGAGTCCGACCTTCGTTGCCACGTCCTGCACCACCACCACGCGCGGCGCGGGCAGTGAAAGAATGTAATCCCACCAATCGGTCCGGTCGGGATAATCCCGTTCAGCGGTGGGCGGCGCGGAACCGCGAACCTTGACGGTGGCCGCGTAACCAAGCATCGGCCTCAAATGGGGGAACTGGCAACGCACCAGGTTGTCGGTGAAGCCCTCGTTGCGCAGCCGTTCGCGAAACGTTTCGATGGCGTTGGCCAGCGTGCAGGCGTCCAGCCGCTGCAGAATCTCCAATTGTTCGGCGGTTAAAATGACATTCATGAATTCAAAAACGTTCCTTGAGCGTCAAAAATGTCCGTCGCACATCGTGCTTGAAAAAGCAGTGAACTGGCTGTGTCTCACGCGTCCGCTTTTTTAGTCGGATGAAAGTGATTGTTGGAACGAAGCGCACATGATCGTTGAACGGTTTGGTTTCAATTTTCATTGCGCATGGATAGCTGGATAATCTTCGGCTCGACTTTCTGTCCGGCTTGAAATCCTGCGCGGCTGCCGATGACCACCAGGTCGCCCTCGTTCAAACCGGAAAGAATTTCGTATTTGTCCGGCGTTTCCAGGCCAAGTTTGACGGCGCGCTCTTCAATCTGATGGTTGTGCTTGACGACATAAACCGTTGGCGTTTTTTCACTGGAAACCGCCTCGGTGGGAACGGCCAGCGCTTGGAGATGCTTTTCAACTTTCAAAACCACGGTCGCATACATCCCCGGCACCAGCTCCAAGTTCGGGTTAGGGATTTCGATTTCCGTCATCATCGTGCGGGTGTTGTCATCCACGTCGTGGGTGAAACGGGAAATCCTGCCCGTGAAAGTTCTGCCGTTGAGCGAATCCACCCGCACTTCAACGGAATCGCCAAGCTGAACGTCTTTGACGTAATCCACCGTGACGGGAAAATCGAGGCGCAGCCTGTAATTGTCCGAGACGCGCACGAGCGGTAGGGCTTGCGTGTCCGACGAAGTGCCGGCTTGAATGAGCGTGCCGGGGTCGGCGTAACGATGCGTCACGACACCGTCAAATGGCGCGGTGATTTGAGTATAACTGACCATCGTTTGAAATTTTTCAAAGTTGGCTTTCGCGGCGGCAATGGCTGCGGCAGTGGTCAGGTCGTTTGCCTGTGCCGTGTCGAGTTCTTGTTGGGCAACGAGATTGGGGTGGTCTTTGTTGACCGATTGCAGCCGCGTGTAAATCAAATGGGCATTGTTGTAATCTGCCTCCGCCTTTGCCTTGGCGGCTTGGGCGTTTGCCAATTCAGCCTGCAATTCCGGCACTTCAAGCGTTGCTAAAAGTTGTCCAGCTTTGACCTGATCGCCGAAATCCACATTCAACTTGCTCACATAGCCGGAAACTTTCGCGTGCAATGCGACTTCCTCATAAGGGCGAAATTCCGCCGCCATCGTCACTTGTTTGAATAAATCTTCGCGTGTCACTTTTGCCACGCCCGCCGTTGGCGCGACGGTCAAGTCGGCAGTTGCGGGTGCCTGCGCGCGGGCGCGATGCGCCGCCCACAAAACGCCGGAGCCGGCGATTAAAACCACCGTTAGCGTTCCAAACCAACCGGTTTTGAAACTAAACTGATATTTTGAAACTTTGAATTTCATAAATTTTCATTCCCGTTCAGAAATTGAATTTGTGATTTAGTCATCAGCCAAAAAGTTGCCAATCCATTGATGGGCGGCACTACCGCCCAAAATTGAAGTCCTGGCGTATGTTTGAAACAAATCAAGAGGAAGCAGCAGAGATGCCCGATCAAAAGCAGGGGCAAGACAAGGCGACCGTTCGTAAAAGGCATCAGCCATTTGCTGCTGCTGGAAAGCGTTTTGGTTTTCATGGATTGATGGAAAAGTTTCAATTCTTGGACAAAGGCAGCTTGACGCGAAAGCAACTGCCGCTACCGACGGTGCTTTGCGCTTCCACCTCCGCGCCGTGGGCGATGCAAATGGCTTTAACGATGGAAAGTCCGAGTCCTGCGCTTTCGGAATCAGCAGAACGAGCCTTATCCACACGATAAAAGCGCTCAAAGATATGCGGCAGCGCATCGGACGGAATGCCGATGCCGTTGTCTTTTACTTCCAGCACGGCATGGCCGTTGAGCCCATGAACACGCAGTTGAATCGCGCCTTTTTCCGGCGTATATTTAATGGCATTGTCGAGCAGGTTCACTACGACTTGCTTGAGCCGGACATGGTTGCCTTTCACCGGCAGCGGTTGGCTGGCGTCGCAGGTAATGGAAATGCCTCTGTCCTCGGCCAACAGGTTCATTTGCTCAACTGTGGTTTGGGCGAGTTCGGTCAAATCGAAGCGCGTCCATTCTGTTTGTGCGTCGCCATCATCGAGGCGTGAAAGTGTGAACAATTGCTCCACGATTTTTCCCAAATGCACGACTTCTTCGAGCAGGCTGGCCGCGCGTTCGCGCATTTCCGAATCCAGGCGGGCGTCACCGGCGAAATTTTCCATTTCACCGCGCAGAATGGTGAGCGGCGTGCGCAAGTCATGCGAGGCGTCGGCGACAAACCGTTTTGAATTTTGAAACGCGTCGTCCAGCCGCGTAATCATGCGGTTGAGCGAAACGGACAAGCGCTCCAATTCGTCGCCGGTGCTGGAGACCGGCAGACGCTCGCTTAAATTGTGCTGCGTAATGCGCTCGGCGGCGCGTGTGATTTGCTCAACCGGCGTCAAGGCGCGGCGCACCAACATGTAACCACCGCCGGTGATGATGATGACCGCTAGCGGAAAGCCCCAGGCGAGCTGTAAGAACAGACGGTTGAGCATCGTTTCAACCGGATCAAGCAGTTCACCGAATTCCACAAGATAGGCGGGTTCGCCCGGCGATTGGAAATTTAGCGCGGCGACGAGCAGGGTTTTATTTCCCGGCAATTTTAACTTTTGATAGAATTCCGTCTGCGACGACTGCGGCAGCGCGGGAATTTCAGCCGGATTAAAACTGCCATCTTTTGGCGCACCGGAAGCATATACCAACGCGCCATCGGCACGCGTAATGCGAATGAAACGGTCGTTGATTTCCGGCTCATACCAGTCTTGCGTCTGGCTCGCGACGTAAGGCTCGCCGGTCTGCCGGGCATGAACGAGCAGCGTGCCGGCGATCTGGTGCGCCCGCCGCAACTGCGATTGGCGCAGGTCCTTTTCCAAAAAATGCCGCAAGTCGAAATACAGCACCGCGCAGAGCAGTAAAAAAATCCCGGTGAGCAAACCGGCATACCATGCGACCAATCGGAAGCTGATAGAGCGTGTGTTCATGTCTGCGTCTCATCGTTCAAGCTGTATCCGACGCCGCGTACGGTGCGAAGCAGTTTGATAGGAAATGCGTCGTCCACCTTTTCCCGCAAATGCCGCACATAGACATCCACGATGTTGGTCAACCCCTGAAAACTTTGATCCCAAACGTGTTCAATAATCATGGTGCGTGAAAAAACACGACCCGGGTGCGTGGCCAGATATTCAAGCAGCGAGTATTCCTTGGCGGTAAGTTCAATTTTCTTTCCCGCACGCCTGACTTTTTGTGAAAGCCGGTCAATTTCCAAATCGCCCACGCGCAGCATGCTGTCGCGATTTACTGGCCCACGCCGCAACAATGCCTTTACCCGCAGCATGAGTTCGGCAAAGGCAAAGGGCTTGGTGAGATAATCGTCCGCGCCCGTTTCAAAATTCTTGATCTTGTCGGCCATGCCGTCGCGCGCGGTGAGAATCAAGACAGGAACGTGTTGGTTTTTACACCGAACTTTTTCAAGAATTTCCGTGCCGGTCAGTCCGGGCAGCATCAAGTCCAGAATGATAAGGTCGTAATCGTAGGTGTTGGCGGCTTCCCACGCTGTTTGGCCGTCGTGGTGAACATCCACGGCATAACGCTCCGCCTTGAGGCCGCGCACAATGATGTCGGCCACTTTCTTTTCGTCTTCTACAAGCAGGATTCGCATAAATTCCATGTCACTTCGACATATCAATAGACCAAACGTTTATTAAAAGGCTATAAACGATTGATTAAAATTCATTCAGAAACCCCCGGCGCTAGGCCGGAAGGCGGTTCACGACCGGCTACGGCATTTTAATCTGGGTTTCAGAGAAGATTAATGTCCGGGGTGTCAATTAATTATGGACGGAGAGGTGTGAAAAAGCCGCCGGTGCCGTCAAGTCGGAGCGGTTTTTCAAAATGCTGCGGACAAAACGCCCGCCGCCGGCCGATGGCGCGCGAGCCAAATCAAGCCCCACGCCTGACGCCCTCCCCTAAAAATGAAAGGCATGAATTGTTATGAAAAACATTAATACACTCATCGGTGCGAGTCTGGTTTCACTCTTGGTCGGATGCGCCAACACTCCGGTTGTGCTTGCGCCCGTCGGGCCCAACCCGCATGGCGTCCAGACCAACGCTTCCGATGGTGAACTCGAGGTCTATTCCAGATTGTTCGCCTGCACTGAAGGCGACAACCCGGTCTGGCATCAGCACAGCGCCTATCGAATTTATGATCTTCAGGGACGGCTGGTGAAGTATGTCGGCAACGCGGCGGGGCATTATGAACAGGCTCCACGGCTGGTGCCCCTGCCGCCCGGCCGGTATCGCTTGCACGCCCGGGCCAGTGATTACTTGCTGGTGGAAGTGCCGATCACCATTGAGCGCGGTCGGACGACCAAAGTTCATTTGGACGACCGGTGGCAGCTCCCGGCTTATGCGTCAAACGCGGGACTGGTCAGCTTGCCCAACGGCAATCCAGTGGGCTGGCAGGCCGGAATGACGGAGGTAACCGGGAAGGGCTCCGGAACCGCACGATAGACCACACCCCGGCCATTGGCGAGCGCGACCGGTTGGCAGCGGCTGGTAAAATCCGTCGGCGGCGACCCGGCAAATTTTTAATCAGGCGTTAAGGCGGTTTTCATTTTGCCGTGGTCTATTGACTCGGACGGACAACTGCCGGGAACGGCGACCGGTCCCGCCTGTCAAACAATCCTCCCGGCACCAACTAGATATTATTTATGCCAACATTGAAGAATCAGCGGAGCCAGAAAGACAAAATGAAAACGAACGGATCACCGGCAGACAGACAAGGGCGTGAAGTTGACTTTGTTTTGGACTGCAACGGGGCGGAACTCGTCTATGTCTGCGGCGATTTCAACGACTGGCAACCGACCAGTTTGCGCATGATCGGCAACGCAGATGCGGGTTTGTGGGAAAAGCGGCTCACACTTCCGGCGGGCCGTTACGAATACAAATTTGTAGTGGACGGAAGCTGGCGGCACGATCCCGACGCCATCGAAAATGTGCCGAACATTTACGGTTCGCTCAACTCGGTCGTGGAGGTCAGGCCATGAAAGCACAATCCAAAATCACCACTCGTTTTGGCAATAACTCGCGTGAATCTGATCAGTTTCGTGCGGCGGCCATCCACCAGCAAGTTCCTCCCGCTTCCAGCCAGCCGGTTCCAGCACAATACGAATTTACAATTGAGGAACATCTTAATGTGCAACGAAAAATTGAAGAGCGAGCGCACCGTTTCTGGCTTACGAACGGGTGCGCATTGAGAAGCACACTAAACGACTGGCTCAAGGCCGAAAACGAAGTGCTGGCGGAATTTATGAAAACGCGAACGCCGCGCCATCCGGTGCAGTCGACTCCAAGAGAAACGAAAACAAAGGACGCCGGAACCCCCGTTTTGATGCCAGCAATTTTTCATCAAGCCCCAGCAATATCCGAACCGAAATCAACCGATGCCTTTCATCAAAGTTTATGAATTGCGCCATACCAAACTTGAAAAATGAAAACAAGTCACGGCTGGAGAGAAACAAACAACGAAAAAATATTTTTTATGAACCTAACCTACAATGATCCCGACAACGGACGGTATTCCGCCAAAAACTCGCACAAGTCAGTTAATTTTTACTGCGCAGCACCACACGCCACATCGGTGAAACTGGCCGGAGATTTTAACCATTGGCACCCACTGCCCATGCAACGGTCGGTGGATGGCTGGTGGCTTGCCCAAGTGCAATTATGTCATGGCCATCATCAATACCGTTTTTTGGTGGATGGCAGGCCAATGCTTGATCCGCATGCCATCGGAGTTGTCCGCGATGAACGCGGCGAAAAGGTTTCGCTTGTGGCCGTGAGTTAATGCCTGCATTCCATTTATTAAAATGAACTTAACGGCGAATTAAAATTCGTTCATAAACTTTTGTCGCCGTGAAACCGTGGTGATAATGACTGACAAAGCTATGAAAACACTTTTGGTTTTAACGCTAATCGCGGTAAGCGCGACATTGTCAGGATGCACCACCGACCAAAAAGGGCCAGTTCTCGACACAGTTGGGCCACCGATGTCGCACTCGTCGCCAGCAACTTCAACCAATGGCACGCTGTTGGCTTATTCCGCCTATGAGGTCAATGCCGACTTCAACGCGCGCGATCCAAATAGCCCGGAGTATTCTGACTACAAAATCTTAACCACTGATGGGAAGCTATTGCAGAGAGTCCACAATAATTCAGGAACCATTCTTCAAGATGCCGTGCCGGTGGCGCTTCCCCCTGGGAAATACAATGTCGTTGCGCGCGCCAACGGCTATGGATATGTGACCGTGCCGGTGGTGATTGCGGCACGGCAAACCACCGTCTTGCACCTCGAAGGCGGCGGTTCGTGGCCGGATGAATCGGCGTTCAACCAAACCAACGCCGTGCGCTTGCCGGATGGCGTGGTCATTGGCTGGAAAGCTGCAGCTAACTTGTAATCCGCAAAATAATTAAAGTCACCAGCAGTTGAGTTGCTATGGTTTGAAGCTCACTTGGCTTATTTAGTCATCCAGAAAAATGACCCGCGCTAAATTAAAACTGGCCTCTGGCATCAGCGCGGCAAGCATGCTGGCGACCGGCGCATTGACGATGACTTTTTTGAGCGACGCAGCCGGTGACAATCTTTCGCCGGGCGAAATGTCCGTGAACAATTCCACGCCGCTGATGGTGAATGCCCATTTCAATTTCCCGGTGACGAGAAATGTAATGATGAGCGTGTCCAAGCTGCCGGTGAGATGCCACGAAACCTTCTTGGCGAGACTGCGATAATGTTTTCAAGCCATGCTGAAAGCTGGAGAAAATCTGCGCGAGATTAAATCGAAAATTCAATTTGCCTTGGGGGCAAAAAATGTCTTGTCGGGTTCCAATTTATGAGGCAGCAAAAATCCACAGCGCGATGAAAAGGCGGGCGATTATATGGCGGCGGCGGAAAATTCAAGAATGCTACGGGTCGTGGCTTCCGTTCCTGTCTTGAGTTTTTCGCCACCGCCAAAGCCCTCGCCTCTAGATGACATGATGGGGTTGCGATCAGCGAGATTATCGCGTAGCGCATCAACGTCATGAAAACTATCAATCAACAAAACAACGCCCAAGCTGACGGGGTGCCCGTCGTCAGCAAACCGTATCGTTGCATCAAACTTGGTCTGGATGTTCACGCGGATTCGATCCGGGTCGTGCGCATGATTGACGGGGCGACACCGCAACCGGCGCAGAAGATGACGCCTGACGAGTTTCCAAAATGGGCGGCCAAGCAGCTCACACTGGCTGACCGGGTGTGCAGTTGTTACGAGGCCGGACCACTCGGCTACGGTTTGCATCGCAAGCTGCTGGCCTTGGGCATCGAGAACATCGTGATTCGTCCCCTGGTGCTCGACGAATACCGCGTGCGCGTCAAGACCGACAAAACCGATGCGCTGGCCTTGACCAAGCGGCTGGACACTTATGTCCGGGGCAACCGCAAGGCGTTCGCGGCGATCCGCGTGCCCAGCGAACAGGAAGAACAAGATCGCACCCTGTCCCGCCAGCGCGAGCAGTTGGTTCGCGAAGCGCGGCGGCTGGGCGCACAGGGGCGGAGCCTGATGCTCTTCCACGGATTTCACATCCACGGTGTCTGGTGGCGGGTGCAATGGAAAACCTTGAAGGAAAAACTTCCGGGCTGGCTGGTGGAACGGCTGGAAGTATTCCGGGCCTTGCTGCAAGTGCTCGACGCGCAACTGCGCAAGCTGACGCAAGCCGTCGAAGCCCAGGCACCCGCCGTCCGGCCACGCGGCCTGGGCGCGTTGAGCTTTGAAGTGATTCGCCGTGAGATTGGCGACTGGCGGCGATTCAATAATCGAAAGCAGGTCGGCAGTTACACCGGATTGTGCGCCGGAGTCGCCAGCAGCGGCGGGTCGCGCAAGACGCTTTCGATTAACAAGTGCGGCAATCCACGATTGCGATCCTCGCTGGTCACACTGGCTTGGCGGCTGGTGCAATACCAGCCGCGCTGCCGGTTAATCCAAAAGTGGAAAAGGGTTTTATTGAAACCCCAGATTTCTTCCGGGGCGCGAAAAAAAGCCATCGTCGCGGTCGCGCGCCAACTGGCGGTTGATCTGTGGCGCTGGCAGACGGGGCGCATCCAGGCCGAGCAACTCGGCTGGCGGATGAACTGATGTCCGCGAAAAAACGAAACCAATTGCCACCATTTACTCATGACCCTTTTGGAAACGGAGCGCGCCCGGCGCATGAAACCGGGTCAGGCTTTACGCCTACCGACCTCTAGAGTGGACGCGCCCGTTTCCTCTCATTTGTCACGCATAGAACATGTGGTGCTCAATCCAATTGATGCACGGATAGCAGGCTGCGCGAGTGCTGATTTTTTGCTCGCGAACGAGAGGGGGACGTTTCCGATTTTCATGAGTCCAATCCCGCTGGCGACACGCTGATTCAAAATTTCAACCCGAACATTCGTGGTGCGTAACATCACCAACCGGTGTGAGCCGGTAGGGTGTCGGGTTTGTATTGTCAAGGTCCTCCTCGCTGCGCTGCGGTCCACCATTGACAACACAAACCCGACACCCTTGATGGCCTTTAGGCTTTGCTTTCGCAAAGCTTTGGCTTTCAAGCCATAAACACTGACTGCGGGCGGGCGGGTGTTCTCGGCGCGTTGGTGCCGTCTCGTTCCAAAAACTTAAACCACGTCAAAAATCGGTTGACACTCCTCATAGCAGGTTTTCATCGCGCATATCTGTCGTTGCCGGATGACAAAAAATTATTTGAAATTATTCCATGCGCGGCATGCCCGCCAATCAATCGCCCTTTTCGCCGCGCGCATTTTTTGTCTTGTCCGGCTTGCCTTTTCTTCCGACTGTGCTAATGGTTTTCTTGAGACAGGACGAAAGTCTTGATTCTATATCTTGGCTAGGTCGGCGAAAGCCGATGCGATAATGCCCTTCTATCCCATAATGGGTCAGACAAATTTGTCTGTTTTTTCCTCTGTTGAGGCTTATTGGTGAGAACTGACGCCGGTTTTGCTGTCAGTTTGATGACCCCCACTTCCCAGCGCATGGTTTTGCCATGCCTTGGGAGGTCGGTTTTTGAATCCCAAAAGTTGTGATGATTTCGTCACCACCCGGATGCCGAAATTCTGATAAAAACGGAGACAAAATCTTGTGTGACAAGCGCACAACGAAAACGGAATCGCATGAGAAAATGAGCAGTGAAACTTGAGCCGTTGAAAAATGAAGCAGCGAAATTTCATCGGGCGGCTGGTGGGCAGAAAGCGCGACCAACTTGATTGGACGCAGGACTTTTTTGCCGTCAAGTTGCAGCTCGCCGGCTGGTATGACGCCACCCGCAGCACCGTTTCCAAAATTGAGGACGGTTCGTTGCGGATTGATCTGATCCAATTTTATTACATTGCCACCGCGCTCGGCCTTCGCCCAGGTGATTTGCTCGCCGAAATTGACTGGCGCAAGCAGGTCGAAAAGATGATTTGTTCAATGAAACCCCCACAAACAGCAGAAGCGTATGGAAACCATTCCAAAAAATGAGGAACCACCAGCGGCACAGCCGACCGAACGGCTGGCGTATTCGATTCAAGAGGCCGCCGACATGCTCGGCGTGAATTATTTCAGCGTTTATCGGTTAATCCAGCGCAACCAGTTAAAAGTTTGCCGCGCCTTGCGCGGCAAATTGCTCGTGCCGCGAACTGAATTATTGAAATTGTTGGGAACCGAATGAGGTGAATTATGAACTACTACGAACGACCCACACCACTCCACGAGCAGGCCAACACCGAGGCCATGCAGCATTTCGCGGAACATCTAAAACAGTTCAAGGCGAATTGTGATGCGCTTCATAGTATCGAGGCCAATCTGTCAGCAACAGCCAACGACGCTACCAGAGCCGCCCTGCAATCGTCAGGCCGCATAATTCAAACCGACGATGGCACGCAATGGCAACATGCCGTTGATTTGACGAACATTACTTCCGTTTGCCACCGTCGCACAGCCGCAGGCTTGGAATTTGCCGTCGTCGAACGTCTGCCGTTGAAATCAGGCGAGATGAAAGAGGTTTTGAACAGTGGACCCGACGTGCGTGAAGTGCTGCAAGCGTTCACGCGCGATCAACGGCAGGTTTTGAACCTCTGGAAAGACGACGTGAAAGCGCAGGTGAGAGAACATCTCGATGAAAAATATCCCCGCCAGGACATGGGCATTGTGGTCGAATCATTTGAAATCAAAATGGCTCGCGACATCGTACGCCGGCAAACGCTTGCTCAAAATCATAGTCACGGCGTTAGAATTTGAACGATGTGCCCGTTTTTTCACTGGCCATTACCGAAGCCGTGCTGATTTATGATTGAGGGGCTAGAAGCGGCAAACGACACTTTCAAAACCGCCCAGCTATCGTCAGGCCGTCTCATTGAATCCGACGACGACATGGAATGGCTGCATGAAGTCAAGTTGACAAATCCTCACTTTACTTTTAGCCGTCTAAAAGTAAATTAGTCCTGCAATGATTAAACGCCCTTTCTGGACTGACCGGCTTGTTGCCGCGTGGAAACAGGCATCCATTGTCTGGCTGACCGGGCCGCGGCGGGCGGGCAAGACGGTGCTGGCCCAGAGCCTGCCGGACGCGGAGTTTCTCAACTGTGACCTGCCCAGCGTGGCGGAACGGTTGCGCGACCCGGAAAGTTTTTTCCGGTCGGTGAAAAAAAAGTTCGTGGTATTGGACGAAGTGCATCAGCTTCCCGATCCGAGCCGGCTGCTGAAGATTGGCGCGGATGCCTTTCCCAAGTTGAAAATCCTGGCGACGGGTTCTTCCACACTCGCGGCCACGCAAAAGTTCCGCGACAGTCTGACGGGGCGCAAGCGGGTGGTGGAGCTGGTGCCGGTGTTGCACGAGGAATTGCCGGCCTTCGGCCTGACGGATTTGCGGAAGCGCTTGTTGCGCGGCGGTCTGCCGCCCGCCCTGCTCGCGAAAGAACACAATCCAGAATTCTATGCTGAGTGGCTGGACTCCTACTTCGCGCGCGATGTGCAGGAGCTTTTTCGGCTGGAAAAGCGCGCCGGTTTCTTGCGCGTGCTGGAATTGTTGATGCGTCAGAGCGGCGGGATGCTGGATGTGACGAAGTTGGCTGCTGAAAGCCAGATTAGCCGGCCTGCGGTCACGAACTGGCTGGAGGTTTATCAGATCACGCATGTGGCGCATTTGGTGCGTCCGTATTCGGCGGGCGGCCGGCGCGAGATCGTCGCGCAGCCGAAAGTGTTCGGATTCGACACGGGGCTGGTCTGCCACGCGCGCGGCTGGGATCATCTGCGGACGGAGGATTGCGGCGTGTTGTGGGAGCATCTCGTGCTGGACACACTCATCGCCGCCGGTGCGCCGAAAATTAATTTCTGGCGTGACAAACAGCAGCGCGAAGTGGACTTCGTCGTGCCACACGGGCGCAACGTGGTTGACGCCATCGAATGCAAATGGAATCCCGAAGCCTTCGAGACGCGCGGACTGGCAGTGTTTCGTGAACAATATCCAAAAGGAAAAAACTATGTTGTCAGTCCTTTGAATGGCCCGTCGTATGAGCGCGTTCAGGGTGGACTGAAAATTTCAATTGTTTCACCGGGAGAATTGCGTCAGGCGATGGCCTGATCGTGTGGGTAGGTTGCACTCTTTCATCTCCGTCCCATAACGACGGAACAACTTGAGGCGACCAGTCGTCAGCTGCTTGCTTTCACCATAGAAAAACTGGAACAACTCGCGAAGTTGTCTTAAAAAGTTGCACCCGACTTGTAACCCACCTGGGAAATTTCGGATTTTATGAGAATATGAGAGATGACACGGAAAAGTGAATAATAACCAATAAAATCAATGGTTCTGCAATGGTTGCAAAGGGAAATTAAAACTCGCTAAAAGTGGCTAAAATCGGCCTTTTTGAATTAAAAGGGCACTGCTCTACCGACTGAGCTACCAACCCGCCAGAACAATCATCTTAAATTACCCGCGCCAACACGCAAGATTTTTTGCTTCGTGACTTGGCTTGGTCTGTTCCTCCGACCGTCCCGGCTCATTTTTAATTTTATTATTTTCCGTTCTGCGCTAGAGTAATCGCATCAACGCTGGCACTTGCATCAAGTTCTGGGGTGTGCGCGGCTCCATCGCCACGCCGGGGCAGACCACCATGCGCTACGGTGGCAACACCTCCTGCGTTGAAGTCCGCAACGGCAGCGACGTCATCATCCTCGACGCCGGCACCGGGCTGCGCGGACTGGGCCAGTCGTTGCTCCACGAATTCAAAAAACAGCCGCTGAATCTCACACTGCTGCTCACGCACACGCATTGGGACCACATCCAAGGCCTGCCGTTCTTCGGGCCGATTTACAACCCGCGTTGCCGCCTGCGGATTCTTGGCTGCGAAGGCGCGCGCAAGGGCCTCGTCGCCGCGCTCACCGGCCAGATGGAAAGCACCTACTTTCCCGTGCCGTTCGACAAGCTGCCCAGCAACATCGAAATCGAGGAACTCAAGGATTTCAATTTCGCCATCGGTTCCGTGCTGGTGCGGGCGCACCGCGCGAACCATCCCGGCGTCTGCGTCGGCTACCGGCTTTTTGCGCCCGACGGCCTCATCGCGTTTTTTCCCGACACCGAACCGCACGACGACGACCGCGCGATGCTTGATTTTGTGCGCGACGCCGACGTGCTCATCCTCGACTCGCAATACGACAAGGCGGAATACAAGAAACACACCGGCTGGGGCCACGGCTGCGTGGACGATTCCGTGGCGCTCGCGCTCGCGGCCGGCGTCAAACACCTTTATCTTTTCCACCACGACCCGGACCACGACGACAGGCGGATGGATGAACTGGTGAAACACGCCCGCAAACTAGTGGCCAGGCGGAAGGCGAAAATGAAAGTGGACGCCGCGCGCGAAGGCATGGTGATTCAACTCGGCGGCAAAAGCTCGCGCCCCATTCAAGGCTGATGCTGTGGAACAGATGCTGGCGCGGTAATTGCCGCTTCATTTTTTCGGAACAATCAATTTCACCGCCGGAAAATAAGTTC
>Ga0316217_10000910_pt1 | contig 40016 bp, 28 predicted proteins | sample 1anoAmetaG_FD_203633 | JGI IMG/M metagenome (GOLD analysis project Ga0316217, IMG submission 203633) | Freshwater microbial communities from Trout Bog Lake, Wisconsin, USA - 1anoA | ecosystem: Environmental > Aquatic > Freshwater > Lake > Hypolimnion/Profundal zone | place: USA: Wisconsin...
GCGCCATACATCGCTTCTTCACGCGGCGGCGTGCGGCCATAGTTGTGGATGATGTCATTGCCGCCCGTCGTCATGACCACCAAGCCCAAAACATCCGGTGCGTTCGTGGGCAGGGAATTGAGTTGTCGTGCCGGCACCTCGGACGACGTGCTGCCGGAAACCGCCAGATTTGTGAACTGAATTCCCGGAAAAACAGAAGTCAGACAAATACCATGCATTTCCGAAAACTCATCTGCCGGATTTTTCGTCAGCCGGTCAAAATAAAAAAATCCTTTGCGTGCGCCAAACCCCGCCGTGACGCTGTCACCCAAGCCGACAAACAAAACCTTCCGACCGGTCCAGGCTGATGAAAATTGCTTTCGGTCAACCACTGGCCCTGCGGGGCCGCTGCCGACAGGACGTGCAAACCTGAAAAATAAATGAGTCGCAAGGCCGGCAAGCAGAATTACGCCGGCAAGCAGAACAAAAATTATTCGCTTGGTTTGTGTTCGCATGCTTTGTAATTGAAACGCTCGCAGACATCGGGAGCAAGCGGATTCACTGTCTTTGCAAAATTCCATTGTCAGTTCGCACCAAAAAATTAAACTGTCCGCTCATTTTCATGAAAACTTACAACATCGCAGCGCTCGCCGGCGACGGCATCGGCAACGAAGTCATGCGCGAAGCCATCAAGGTTCTCCGCGCCACCGAAAAAAAATTCGGCTTCCAACTCAACCTCACCGAAGCCCCGGTCGGCTGGGCTGGCATTGACGCGGCGGGCAAAGCGTTGCCGGACGCGACACTAGCGTTGTGCAAAAAATCAGATTCCATTTTGTTCGGCTCGGTCGGCCTGCCTGACCGCGATCCGACAATTCCTAAAGCAGAAAGACCGGAGCGCGCCGCCTTGCTGCGCCTGCGAAAAGAGTTTGGTTTGTTCGCGAACTTACGCCCGGTGAAGCTGCCGAAAGTTTTGTCGCACGCGTGTCCGCTCGCGAAGGAACGGCAGGGCAACGGCATTGATATTCTGGTCGTGCGCGAGCTGACCGGCGGCATGTATTTCGGCCAGCCGAAAAAAACCGAAGATCTCGGCGGCGGCAATTTCCGCGCGATTGACACGATGGTTTATACCACGCCGGAAATCGAGCGCATCGCGCACGTCGCGTTCAAGGCCGCGCAGTTGCGCCGGAAGAAATTGACCAGCATTGACAAGGCGAACGTGCTGGAAAACGGAATTTTGTGGCGCGAGGTCGTCACGCGCGTCGGCAAGAATTATCCCGACGTGGCGCTGGACCACATGTTCGTGGACAATGGCGCGATGCAGCTCATGCTCAAGCCCACGCAGTTCGACGTGATGCTCTGCGAAAATATGTTCGGCGACATTTTGAGCGACGAGGCGGCGGCACTCGGCGGTTCGCTCGGCATGTTGCCGAGCGCCAGCCTCGGCGCGACGAATGGCAATCAGACGTTCGGCTTTTACGAACCTGCCGGCGGCACCGCGCCGGACATCGCCGGCAAAGATCTGGCCAATCCTATCGCGCAGATTTTGTCCGCCGCGCTGATGCTGCGGCACAGTTTCGGTTTGAACGAGGCGGCGGCGGCGATTGAAAGCGCGGTGCAACACGCCATCGAAACCGGCCACCGCACCGGCGACATTTTCAACACGAACGAAACCGGCGCGAAACGAGTCGGAACCCGGGCGATGGGCGATGCGATTGCGGCGGCGGTGTGATTTATTGGAATCGGATTGGCCGACAAAAAAGGCGGCCGAGCTGGCCGCCTTTTTTCAGCAAAGCCGGCGGGCGGCTTGAAGCCCGGCGATGCTGCCGCAGCAGCATCCGATGACCGTGTTATTTGTTAACCGCAGCGGTGGCTTTGCGCGGCGCGCGAGCGCGTTCGCTGATACGCCGACCGTCTGACTTCTTGGATGGGTTGCTGTCCCTGCCGAACTTTGAGGCGACGTTTTCAGCCTGAATACTTCATAGCCATTTCCGAATCGTATCCTGATATTTGTTGTAGATGAAGCCGATGACGAGCAGCGCCACGCCGAGTGCCATGAAAGTCAGCACGCGGTAGATCGTCTCCTGTTTCCACACGTCCACCAACACGACGCGCCCGACCGCCGTCGCCAGCACGCCGAGGCCGAGCCAGCGGTGGAAGCGTTCGCGCAAAAACATTCCCGCCGCGAACACCAGCACGGCGAAGCCGGCCCAGATCATCGTGATGAAAAATCCGCCGGTGAACGTCGCCGCCCAGCACGACGCCAATCGCCACAGGCTCACGCCGGCGGTGAAAACGATCGCGCCGTGAATTTTTTCATCGAGCGGCAGGCTGGCCACCACGCGCCGCAGAATTTGCTGCATCATCAACAGCGCGAGCAGCGACAGCAGGTTGGCCCAATAGACATCCATTTTTAAATCCTCGACTGCCCAGAGCGTGGCGACGGAAATAATTGCATAAACCGCCGCCGCGATGAGCGCCTCGCGGTTGCGTTTCCAAATGGCAAACGCGAAAACGCCAATGGCGGCGGCCATGAAAGCCACGACGTGCTGGCGGTCGGGAACGTATTGCCAGAGCCAGCAGAGTGACATCGCCAGCGCGGTCCAGCGATAGACGAGTGCGACTTGCAGCAGCGGTTGGCGCACGGTGTCATCGCTGTCCAGCTGGCGCGCGAACCAGCCGACGGTGGCGAGCGACAACATTCCCAGCACGGCGACGGGCGCGAGCGGGAAGAACCATTCCGGTTTCTCGGTCCAGACTTGCCGGAAAAATTCCCACGCGCTGACGGCCAGAAAAATTTGTCCGCAAATCGCCAGCGCCCACGCGCGGGTGGCGACGCCGTAAATCGTCGCGGCCACCGCGAGCACGCTGGTGAGCGCCAGCCACGCCGGCGCATGGAGCAGCGGATGCAGCCACACCAACACCACGACGATGGCGGCGAGCGCGAACACGGTTGAATAGCAGTTGAAGGTCGGGCCGCTCAACGTGATGTGCTTTTGCCATTGCCACCAGTGGCTCAAGCCGACGGTGATGGCGATGAGCAGAAGCGGATTCCACCACGGCGGCGTGAGGTTCAGGTAATGGAACAGCCACGCGAGCTGCGCGAACACGAGGAAGAATTGTCCGAGCAGCGTGATTTCGCGGATGCGCAAAAGATAAATCGAGAATGTCAGCACGACGGTTTCGGCGGCGAGCGCGAGCGGCAACTGGGCGGCGGTGGTGTTGAACCACGTTACTGCCAGCCAACTGGCGAAGGCCAACAGCGTGAACGACGACGGTTCGGCGCGGAGCGGCTGCGCCTCGTTTTCAGCGTCGTCGCGGTGCGCCCAATACGCATTGAAAATCATCAGCGCGCCGAGCGCCACGCCGGTCCAGAGGCCGGACGAATCAAATTGTTTCAGGTTCGCCGCGCACCAGCCGACGGCGCAAACCGCGGCAAAATAAGCGAAAACTTTGGGTGCAACGCTTTGCCGGCGGGCGACAAGATTGAACAACACGATGCTTTCCACGCCCAGCACCAGCGCGACGAGCAGGTGCGGTTCGAGCGTATTGAACCACGTCGCCGCCGTCCAACTGGCGAAGGCCAGCAACGTGAACGCCATCGTTTCGAGCCGTTCCGACGGCGGATTTTTTTGCGCCTCCAGCCAGTGAGCGCGGATGGCGTTGACGGCCATGAATCCGCCCAAAGCCAGGCCGGTCCAGAGGCCGTGAGAATCAAATTCTTTCAGATTCGCGACGCACCAGCCGGTCGCCAGCAGCGCGGCGGCGTAGGCGAAAGTTTTCAGCACGACGCTCTGCCGCTGCGTGCCGAGAATGAACAGCACCACACTTTCCACGCCCAGCACCAGCGCGAGTTGCAAGCCGGCGAATTTGGTGATGAAGCCGAGCGTGACCAGTAGCAAACCCTGCGTGAGATAGGAATTTTTTACCAGCGGTTCGGCCGGCAGCATTTTTTTGGCAAGCCCGGCGAGCGCGAGCAGCACCGTGCCGTAACCGAGGGAAACTTTCCAGAAACCGCCGGTGTGAACTTGGATCATCGTCAGGATGAAAAGCGCGAAGAACGCGCCGTTGTTCAGCGTGAGAAACGCGGCGCGGTTCGGGCCGGTGAGTTTTTCGCACCGCGACATGAAAGTTGCCACCGTGAAAACGAGCCAGTAAGCCGCGAGAAACATGGCGCCGAAATAAAGTCCTTCATCCGGATTCGCCCAGCGCCAGCCGTCTTCGTGCAGGAATCGCCAGAACGCGTAGCCGGCGTAGCTCGTCGCCAGCCCGGCGAACGAGAGGCTGACCCAGCGGTTGCGAATGAGAAAAACGACGGCGGCAATGGTCAGCACGAGGTTCGAGTAGAGCGTGAAATCGCCGACGCGCGTGATGACGGAGCTGTAAAACGCGAGACCGACGGCGAACAGCGCCATGACTTCGGATTTGCGGCGGTCGGCGATCCACGCGATGACGCCGGCCCACGCGAGCAGCAACGTGCCGTCCACCACCGCGCTGGGGATGACTTGCAACGGCGGGATGTGATGCGCCGCGTAAGTCGTGAAATATACCGCCGCAAGGCCGCCGGCAAACAGCACTTGCGCGTAATTTTTCAACGATTCCTTCACGCCGCGCCGCTGCCACCACGCGCCGGCACCGAGCAGCAGTCCGCTGGCAAGGTAGAGCAAGGAAATTTTTCCACCGGGCCCGAGCCGGGGAACGACGTGGTGATAGGCGTAATTGGTAAAAAACGCGAGGCCGGTCAGCAGCATCACGATGCCGGCGCGCACGAGCCAGTAAGTGCCCAGGCGCATCTCGAAGGACACTTTTTCCGCGAGCGGCAGCGGTTCGGACGGCGGCACGGATTTGGCTTTGGCTGTGAAGAGCGGCGGAATGGGGATGGCCGCCGCTTCCGGCGCGGCGGCGGGAGTTTCCGCAGCCTTGGCAAATGCCGGAATCACCGGTGGCACGAACGGCTCGCCAAAAACGCCGGGCGCGATTTCTTTCATTCCCGGCCCGGCGGGCATTTCCGGAATCAGCGGCGGCGGAGCAACGGGTTCGGCGGCGGGCGGAATGACCGTTGGCGGCGCGAGTGTTTCCGCTTCCGTTTTGCGCGGCGGCAAGGTCGCCGGCATGAAGCCGGCGATTTTTTCCTCCATGCTTTTTACGGCCGTTGGCGGCGCGTTCTGCAACCGCACCATTTGCACCTGGAGTTCATCCACGCGTCGGGTGAGTTCCTCGATGCGATCGCGGGCGCTGACGGCGCGGGCGACCAGCCAGATGGCGAGGGCGACAGGAATGCCAACGAGCAGAAGGATGATCAGCGGCAGTGCTTCCATGATGTTTTCCTTTCAGCGGCGCGCGCCGTTTGGGCTGCGGCCATTGGAAACCCCGGCCAACGGCAAAGCAAGCCCGAATTGCCCGGTCGCGATTCCCGTTTCGTTTTCACGTCACCAGCTTAACGCCGCCTGGCCTGGCGGCGTTAATTGAAAAAACTGGTTCCGACATCAATTCAAGCAATGCCGGCGGCATCCCGAAAAATGATCACGCCGGCGCGGTCTTGTTGCTGAACAAACTCTTGAACCACGTCCACGCCGCGCGGATGCCGACATCGCGGACGCCGGCGAAGTTGTAAATCTTCGCGATCTCCTCCTCGTGGCCGCGATACTGCGGCGGCAGCAGAAAAACCGTTTTGGCGGAGTCGCCCTCGACGCGCACAATTTCGGAATAGAACAATCCGCGGCCGGCCTCGTAAGTGCCGGCGGGCAGCACCAGCGTGCGCTGCGGCAGAATGAGCCACGGCCGGTAATTAAAGACTAGTTCGCCTTTTTCATTGCGGAAGAGCTTGCCGAAAGTGCGCGTGGGGACTTTCTGGTTTTTCCGGCCGAGGAACATTTTGTTTACCTTCGCGTCGGGCTTGAACCGCCGTTTGCCGCCGCTGAAAAATTCCCAGATGAACACCAGTCCAAAATGCGAGAGCCGGAACGACCAGCCGGCGATGAGATAGGAAATAAGCAGGATGATGAGCGCCCACGCCGCGCCAATCCACGGGTTAATGAACGCGCTGCCGGCAACGCTGGCAAGGATGGCGGTGCGGAACGCCTTGAGCGCCGAGTCCACCGTGGTGAACGGACTGAGCAGAATCAAAATGTTGATGGCGTTAGAAGCGAGGAACACGATGAAAAACGCCGCCATCGCCACCGGCGTCACCAGCACGTTGTAAAGCCAGTGGAAATCCATCGCCGCCAGGCCGAGCGAACTCATGGACGCGACGGGCTGCCCGCCGGTGGAGTTGGCCTCGTGAATGATGTTGACCATGATCGGCACGAACGCGCCGGTGGCGACGAGGCCGGAGATTTTGTGCTCGACGGTTTCGATGGCGTCGAACGGTTTTTTCACGACGGTCGGCAGCATCACGCCCCAAGTGTCCTTGACGAAGCAGACGGCCAGGAGCAAAAACGCCGGCACCCAGAACAGCGGGTTGGCAAACCACGGCAGCTTGGCTTTTTGTTCCGGCGTTTCGGCCTTGCAATATTGGTAGCAGCCCACGGCGCTGACGCCGAGCAGCGGCGAGATGGCCACGCCGGTGACGGTGGACAGCGTCTGCGCAATCTGCACACCGGGCGGCGGCGTGGTTTTAGTGGCGGTTTGCGCCGTCGCGGCGGCGTGCGTGGCGAGCGGGCTGAACAGTCCGGCCAACAGGAATAATACGGCGAGGGTTGAAACCAGCTTCTTCATAAAATAAATCTTCATTGTTTCCGGCTGGCTGTAAAGTCGAAAGAAGCCGGCACCGCGCGGCGGAAACCTTTGGTTGGCGTCGGCGCGGGTTTCTGCTAATTGTTTCGCGTGTATCTGGAGTTTTACGGATTGAGGCAGGCGCCGTTCGACATCACGCCGAACCCGCGTTTCCTGTTTCACAGCACGAAGCATCGCGAGGCGTTCAACCATTTGCTTTACGGCATTCGCGAGCGGAAGGGTTTTGTCCAACTCACCGGCGAAGTCGGCGCGGGCAAGACGACGCTGTGCCGCGCGCTGCTGGAACACCTCGACGGGCATTTTTCCACGGCGCTGATCCTGAACCCGGTCTTGAGCGGCGATGAGCTGATGAAGGCCATCGCCACGGAATTCGGTTTGGAAGTGAAAGGCCGGGACCGGCTGGAAACGATGGCGGCCATCAATGATTTTTTGCTGAAGCAAACGCTGGCCGGCAAGGAATCCGTTTTGATCGTGGACGAGGCGCAGAATTTGACGGAGGAATTGCTGGAGCAGGTCCGGCTGATTTCCAACATCGAGACCGACGACCGCAAGCTGCTGCAAATTGTTTTGATGGGCCAACCGGAGTTGCGCGACCGGTTGAACGGCCACAAGCTCCGGCAATTGCGGCAGCGCATCACGGTGCGGTATCATTTGAATCCGTTGACGCGCACGGAAGTCGGACAGTATATTCAGCACCGGCTGGCGCTGGCCGGGTCGGCCGGTGCGCCGACATTTTCGCTGCCGGCCATCTGGCGGGTGTTCGGCTACAGCCAGGGCATCCCGCGCCTCGTCAACGCGGTGTGCGACAAGGCGCTGCTGGCCGGATTTGTGGAGCGCAGCTATCGGATCAATTACCGGATGGTGGGACGCGCCATCCGTGAACTCGAAGGACACATCCACGCATGAGCCTCATCAACGACGCCTTGAAGCAGGCGCGGCAAGCCCCGCCGCGCAACCCGCCCAATTCCCTGCCGCCGCTCCGGCCGGTCGTCGAGGAATCCAACTCCGTTGTCGCCTGGCTGCTGCCGGTGCTGGTCATCCTGCTCATCATCGGCGGCATTTTCTATCTGGGCTGGACCATGGCCCACCGCACCGTCAGCAACATCGTCGCCGCGCCGGACGGCAACGCCGCCACGCAGGCGGTGGCGGAACTCGCGTTGCCCGTGGTCAAGCCGGCGACACCAGCGCCCCCGCCGCCGCTCAATCCGCCGGAAGCGCCGGTTTTACAGGGGATTTTTTATTCACCCACCGCGCCCACCGCCATCGTGGACGGCAAAACCATCCGGCCCGGCGATCATTTCAACCAATACCGCGTGAAGGCCATTTCCAAATTCACCGTCACGCTCATCGGGCCGGACAACAAGGAAATCCAGATCGGCATGGGCCGCTGATTCATGCCGCTGCGAAAATCCTTTTCCGATTCCCCCGCCGTGGCGCGCGTCGCGCCGTTCGTCATTTTTGTCCTGCTCACCGCCGCGCAAGGACAGTTCGGCCCGGCCTCGGCCTACTGGTTTTATTTCGCCAAAACGCTCACCGGCCTGTGGCTGATTTTTGAAATCCGCCCGCTCGTCGTCGAAATGCGCTGGGCGTTCAGTTGGGAAGCCGTCGCGGTCGGCGTCGGGATTTTTGCGGTGTGGGTCGGCATCAGCGGTGAATGGGCTACGCAAAATTCCCTCTGGCTCAAACTCGGCCTCGCCCATGCGCCCGCAAAGCCGGCGCTGGCGTGGAACCCCAACGCCCAATTCGGCACCGGCTCCACGCTCGCCTGGCTGTTTATCCTCACCCGAATCCTCGGGTCAACTTTCATCGTGCCGCCGCTGGAGGAAATTTTTTACCGCTCGTTTTTGTATCGCTACATCGCCCGCCAGAATTTTTTGTCCGTGCCGCTGAATCAATTTCTCCCGCTGCCGTTTTTGGCGACGGCGGCGCTGTTCGGTTTTTCCCACAACGAATGGCTGGCGGGCATGGTGTGCGGTGCGGCGTATCAATGGCTGGTGCTGCGCAAAGGCCGGCTCGGCGACGCGATGACCGCGCACGCCCTCACGAATTTTCTGCTCGGCGTCTGGGTGGTGTGGCGCGGCGCGTGGCAGTTTTGGTGAGGATTAGAGCATTTCAAGTTAAGTCATAGCCAAAAAAAGGCACAAAAAACGCAAAAAAGAGTCTCGCTATGTGCCTTTTGTGCATTTTTGCGGCTACAGTTTTAATGAATTTGCTCTAGGAGTTGGAAGCTGGAAGCTGGCAGTTGAGGAAAAACGTCGAAAGCCGAACCCAACTGCCAACTCCCAATTTTATTTCACCCGCACGTCCAGTTGGTGGCGTTCCAGCGTGCTGCCTTCCTGCTGGGCGAGACCGGTCAGGGCCTCGTTGTAATTGGCCAGCGCACGGATTTCCTGCGACCGCGCCGAAGTCAGGTTGTTCTGCAATTGCAGCACGGTGAACGTGGTGCTTTTGCCGACGGCGTATTTGCCCTGCTCGGCGCTGAGCGCGGCTTCGGCGTAAGTGCGCGCCTTCTGCGTGGCGTCCACGCTTTCCCAGGCGGACTGCGCCTGCTTCACCGCGTTGTCAATTACCACCATGACATTTTGTTCGAGCTGCTTGAGCTTGAGCAAATCTTGCTGCTCCGTGGCCTGGTCCGCTTTGAGCGAATTGCGCGCCTGCACGTTGCTCAACGGCACCTTGAGCGCCGCGCCGTAGCTGTAATACGGCCGGTTCGCCGTGCCGTATTGGTCGAACGCGTTGTCGTAGCCCGCGCCGCCGCCGTTGTAGCCGTAGCTGGCGGACAGGTCGAGCTGCGGAAAAAGCTGGTTGCGGTCGTATTTCAACTGGATGCCCTGCTGCTCCAGATTCAGTTTTGCCTGCAACAAATCCGGGCGCTGCGTCAGGCCCTTGCTCCAACTGTCCTGCACGTCGAACAACTGCCGCACCGCCGCCAGCGTTGCCGCCGGCTCGATGGCCACGTCGTGCCACTGCGGATAATTGTCGGTGATTAGGTTCTTCAGCGTGTTCTCGTCCGACGCCAGCGTGAACTGCGCGGCGATGAGGTTGGCGCGGTTCTGCGCCACCTGCGCCTCGTCCTGCTCGATGGTGCCGCCGGCTGCCGCAACCGCTCCGAAGCTCACGCGCTTTTTGTCGTCGCCCAGCTGCGTCTGCGCCAGATCCAGCGCCTGCTGCTGCACCTTCACATTTTCACGGGCGTAAACCAGTTCGTAATAGGCGTTCTCCACCGCCGTGACCGTGGTGATGAGCTGCGAGCGCAAACCCTGTTCCGACAATTTGACATTGTTTTTAGCCGCGCTGATGGTCAACCGGGTGCCGTCAATCCAGAAATTTTTCAGCAGCGGCTGCGTCGCGCTCACGGCGACCTGGCCACCGGCGCTTTCGGGGCTCGGGCTGTAGTTGTCGTTGACATTGCCGTTCACGCCAATGGTCGTGCCCCACGGCAGCGCGCCGTTGATCCCGGAGTTGAAGGCGTTGTTGTCGGCCGCCGGAACGCCGTTCGTGACGAACACCCCGCCCGATTCATTGTGCGTGTGCGTGCCCGAAAGGCTGAACACCGGATCGTAGCCCGCGTAGGCCGCGTGCAGGTTCAGCAGCGATTTCTGCGGCTCATAGCGCTCAATCTGCACGTCGAGATTGTGCTTGAGCGCCTCGGTGAGGCAGTCCGCCAACGACAGGGCGCGGACCGCCGGCGCGTTGGTCTGCGCGGAAGCCGCCGCCAGCGAGGCGGCCAGCATCAAACTGGCACGGATGATTTTCATTGCGAAAACAGACGCCGCGCGCCGCCGCAAAGTAACCAGAAGGTTACTAAACCGGCGTGCCCTCGGTGAGGGCGGCGTTTTTCTCCAGCAGCGCCAGCACTTTTTCGTGCAGCACCTGCTCGTAAAGCTCGTTCACGCCGTCGCGCTTCTGCAAATCCTTGATGAACTGGTCAAACGACATCTGATACATCATCGCCAGTTGCTGCGCCCGCTTGATCACGTCCTCCTGCGTCGCCTCGATTTTTTCCTGCGTGGCGATGCGGCCGACGAGGAACGCCAGCTTCACGCGCTCCTTGGCGTTGGTGGCGGCGGCGGAATAAATCTCGTCCTTCTGTTTTTCAATCAGCTCGCGGCCCACGCCGCGCTGCGTGTTCTGGCGCACCAGGTCATAAACCACGTTGCGCGTCTCATTGGCCACCGCCGATTCCGGCAGCTCAAAATTCACGCGGCCCAGCAACGCGCGGACCACCTGCGCGCGGATCGCCTTGGACTGCGAGTATTTCAACTCGTTTTCCAAATCCGTGCGGACGCCCGCCTTGAGCTTCTCCAGATTTTCCGCGCCGAATTTTTTCGCCAGCTCGTCGTTCAGTTCCGGCAGGGATTTTTCCTTCACCTCGACCAGCTCAACGTCATAAACGCCTTTTTTGCCCTGCAATTGCGGCGTCACGAAATCCGCCGGGAAATCCACATTCACCGTGCGCTTGTCGCCGGCCTTCGCGCCGAGCAGTTGTTCGGCAAAGCCGGGAATGAACGAGCCTTCCGTCGTCTCCACCCAGAAATTTTTCTGCTCGGTCAAACCCTTCGCCGTCGGCGCGAGTTCCGTGATGGCCTTGCCCTCGCAGGTGCCGGTGTAGTTGACCACCGCGATGTCGCCGTTCACGAGCGAGCGGACGACGGGGTTGTAATTCGCGTGCTGGCCGCGCAGCAAATCCAGCGCTTTTTCCACGTCCGCGTCCGTCACCGACTTGGTTTCGAGCGTGGCGGGCAGACCTTTATATTCCGGCAGTTGAAATTCCGGCGCGGTCTCCACCGTGGCGGTGAACTGCAGCGCCTGGCCGCGGCCAAACTGCACTTCCTCGATGTCGGGATAGCCGACGACCTGGATTTTCTGATCGGCGATCGCCTGGCGATAATTTTCGCTGATGAGCTTGCGTTTGGCCTCGTCCTTGATTTCCGCCTCGAATTTTTTCTCGACCATGGCGCGCGGGGCCTTGCCCGGCCGGAAGCCCGGCAGCGCCGCCTGCTTCTGATAATCCTTCGTGATGGCGTCAAACGCCGTGTCCACGGCGGCCGCGTCCAGTTCCACCCGCACGAGCTTTTTGCACGGGGCCAAATTTTCAACAGATACGTTCACAATAAAAAATGAGTTAAACGAGCCGTGTAAAATAGCGGAACCGCGCGCCGCGCGTCAATCCTGCTTTTGCCGCCGTGGGTTGCGCCGGCCGGCCGGGCCGTTGGACAGGAAACAAAACCGCACCTTGACGATGGCCGGATTAACTGGCAATTTGGGCGGGCAATTTGCCAGCGTAGCTCAGCGGTAGAGCAATGCTTTCGTAAAGCAAAGGTCGCCAGTTCAATCCTGGCCGCTGGCTCCATTTCCAACCCATGCCGATTTTCCACCGCTGGCAGCATGACCCAAAGCCAGGGGCCGTGCGGAGGCGTGATTATTTGGCGTTTCCCAAATTTGAAACTTTTTCCGTCCCGGCATCCTTGTGTCGGTTTGGCCCGAACCGGATGGAAACATAGTCGCGGGTTTCGGCCAGGTGAAAGCCGGATTTTTCAATGGCTTCGGCAATTCCCGGCATGTGCGCCGCTCCCCACGGAATGACAAAGTCGTCGGCTGCCGGCAGCCGCGCATTCAGTTCTTTCAACAGATGTGCGTTGCGCTTCAGCAGCAAATCCGCGAACAATTGTTGCTCCACTTCCGGCGGGGGCGAATACCCCAGCAACACCGACAGCGTGCTGGCATTCAAACCGCGCGCATGCACCAGCGCGACCAGGTTGAGCACGGCAATCGTATTGGTGGAAAACTCCTGGACATCCACATCCGCCAGAACTAGCTCGCCGCGGCGGATGTCCAAATCATCATGTTGCTCGGCCAGCCCCAGGGACTTGGCGGCGCGTTTGTAGCTGAGTCCATTCGTCAGCAGATTTTTCCGGTCGGTAACCCCTTCCAGCAGGACGACTGAATTGCTCGCAGCCGAGTGCGAGACGGCCCGGTAAAAATCGGTTTCGGCAATGTGTGACATGGGAAACAGCAGGATCGTTTTGCCGTCCGCCCGGACATATTTTCTGGCCTGCAAAATCAGCCCGCCGGGCCGCAGCGTCAAAAAGCCGTCGGTGAAATGCCCCATGGCCAGACTGGCGCAAAGGGCCAGATAAGCCGCCAGCGCCGGCAGCAACACCAACAGGTTCAGCAGCAGAAACCCCGACAGATTCCACCAGCTAAACGGCCGGCGGCCCAGGTGCTGGACCTCAACAACGGACCAACGGAACCGGCCGCCACCCCGGAGCCGGTGATAAATGACCAGAACAACGACGACCTGCAACAGCGAAAGCAGCCAGTCCAATTGCACAAGCCGCCGGTGGCAATAAATCAAAGTTGGAAACACGACCAGCAGGCCCAGCCCGGTAAAAAACAGGATCGGCAGAAATACGCGCTTGGGAATGATGGGCGTCAGCCCCATCAGGCCATAAATCAGCAGCAGCAGGCAAAAAGAGATGCAACCCAGTATCCCGCTAGCCAGCGTGAGGAAATGCCGGCTAAAAATTAGAATTAAGGAGTCATCCAGCAGTGAAACAATTCCTGCGGCCAGAAAAAGTCCGAGGCATAAGCTCAAAAACACAGCCACGAGTTGGCGAAAAAATGAGGCTTTGCCGGCGGCAGCCGGGGGCGAATCGGTGAGGACCGGCGGCGCGGATTGCAAACTTGCCCCGACAGCGGCGGCGGGTCCCGGAGGCTTCGCCGGCAACGGAATCTTCGGATTGGGTGGCGATGGCTCAGCCGACGGATTCATAATTTCTTTGAATCTTTGACCAAAATGACCGGAAGTAAAGTGTCCAGTTTGCGCGGTTGGCGCGGGCCAGCGCCTCAGGGCATTCGCTCTGCCGCTTGGCCAGAACAAGCTTGCGGAACCGCCGCGGCTGCCCTGATTTATTTATTCAACTTCAGGGCACGTCAAAACAACAAAACAAACATGGAAAGACCAAGTTATGGCAGACCTCAATGATCCGCTGCAAGACAAGTTCCATCGGCATGGTGGCCGAGGCGCTGACGCCTACACCGCCGACCTCACGGCCAAAATGGATTTTGATCTCACCAGCGCATTACGCAACTCACCGGCACGGGGCCGTTGATCGAAAGCACACACAAAATCCGCGCGCAGGCCGAACCGAGCGCCAGTGACGCCATCCGGTATGAGCAGAATGTGCGCGACCCGCTTTACACGCTGGCACCGACACGGTCGGTCTGGTCGAGGAGTTGCTGGGCAAAACCCATGAACTGCCGGTCACTCTCCGCCGGCTCCGCAGCGACCTGAACGGCAATCAAAATCTCGGCGACCCGCCCGCGTCCCAGCCCAATAGCCGGCCAAGGGCGGCATTGGCTAAAAAACAGAATCATCGCCTTTTACAGTATTTAGTAATGTCTGACGGGATTTCGGTGAAATACCCCGGTTGTTTGGCAAACGACCGGTTCCGTTCGCTGAAGGGAAGGTTCCGTTTGGATGACGCCCGGTGCGGTTACAGCAAGGCCGCCGGTCGTTGGGCGGATGGAAGCGATGTTTTCACCGGCAAGCGGGCTAGCCCGTTCTTTTCACCGCAAGAATTGGCTTTTGCAGATGCGCGGGGTGGTGTTCAATCAGCGGGTATGAGCAAGACACATCCTTTGACGACGACGACGTTTGAGTTGCCGGGCTACCGCGTGGTCAAGTCGTTCGGCGTGGTGCGCGGCATCATTGTGCGGTCGCGCTCGGTCATCGGCAATTTGGGCGCGAGCATCCAGAGCATTTTCGGCGGCAACATCACGCTCTACACGGATCTGTGCGAACGCGCCCGCGAGGACACGTTCAACCTCATGCTCACGCACGCGGGCGAGTTGGGTGCCAACGCGGTGATTGGCGTGCGCTACGACGCGACGGAAATCGCCCCGGGCATCACGGAAGTCTTGTGCTACGGCACGGCGGTGTTTGTGGAAGCAGTCGCCTGACGCGCAATGAAGCCGTTGAGCGCAGACAGTTTTCTGGCGCGATTGCTGGGCCGGCTGGCCGCAGCGGTCATCCGTTATCCGCATTGGTTTTTCTGGCCGCAGGTGGCATTGTTTCTTTTCTGCGTGGCTTACACCGTCTTTTTTCTGAAGGCGGACATGAACCGGGACAATCTGGTGGGACCAAACCAGAAATATCACCGGAACTATCTCGCGTTTCAAAAGGAATATCCGCAGCCGGACGATCTGGTGGTGGTCGTGGAAAGCGACGACATCGAGAAAAACCGGCAGTTCGTCGAGCGCGTCGCGGCGCGGTTTCAGGCGGAGACGAATTTGTTCCGCGATGTTTTTTTCCAGCAGAATCTGGCGATGATGGGCAACAAGGCGCTGCAGTTCGCCACGGAAACCAACCTGGTAGAGATGCGCGACACGCTGCACACGGCGCAGCCGTTCATCCGGGAATTCACGCAGACGACCAATCTCATCTCGCTGTTTGAGCAGATCAACCGCGCGTTCCGCACGGCGAAACACGAGGAGAATGCGGAAAACCAATCGCTGGTGAAGTCGGTGCCGGCGCTGGGGCGGATTGTGACGCAGGCGAATGACGCGTTGTCGCGCCCCGGCACGCCGCCCTCGCCCAATGTCATCACGCTGCTCGGCGGTGGCGATCAGGAGGTGCTGGACAGCTATCTCACTTTTGCGCACGGGAAAATTTTCGTGGTGACCACGCACGCGCCCAATGACGACCTGACCGGCGAAGTGGTGGAACGGATGCGCGAGTTGGTCAAGCAGACGCAGGCGGAGGTGCCGGGCGTCAACGTGGGCATCACCGGCGAGCCGGTGCTGGATTACGACGAGATGCAGCAGTCGCAGAAAGACACGACGCTGGCGAGCATCGTGTCGCTTGCGCTGTGCGCGCTGATTTTCGTCTATGGCTATCACGAGACCGGCCGGCCGATCAAGGCGACGATCTGCCTGGTGGTCGGCCTGGGCTACACACTGGCGTTCACCACGCTGACGGTGGGGCATCTGAACATTTTGACCATCACGTTTGTGCCGATGCTGATCGGACTGGCGATTGATCTGGGCGTGCATCTGATCACGCGCTACGAGGAGGAATTGCATCACGGCAAATCGGAACAGGAAGCCATCACCAAGGCGATGGTGTTCACCGGTCAGGGCATTTTCACCGGCGCGCTGACGACGGCGGGCGCGTTTCTGGCGATGGCGCTGACGAACTTCAAAGGCATTCAGGAAATGGGCATCATCTGCGGCGGCGGCTTGATGGTGTGTTTCATTCCGATGATGACGATGCTGCCGGTGATGCTGCTGCGCGGCCGGCAAAATGTTTTGGACCACGCCATTCACGAAAGCAGCGCGCGGACGCGGATCGAAAAAATCTGGCTGGAACGGCCGGTGCTGCTGACGGCCATCGTGGCCAGCCTGTGCGCGGCGGCGCTGTTTGCGGGGCGCAAAGTGTATTTCGACTACAACCTCATCAAGATGCAGAGTCCGAGCCTGTCGTCGGTGGTGTTCGAGCAGACGCTGCTGGACTCGGCGGAAAAATCGCTGCTTTACAGCGCGGTGCTGGCGGATTCGCTGACGAACGCCGTGGCGCTCCAGGAAAAAATCGAGCAGCTGCCCACCGTGGCGGAAACGCAGCCGCCGTTTTACAAGGATTTCCTGAATCCCAATCCGGCGGAAAAACTGCGGCTCATCGGCGAAGTGAAGGCGGAAGTGGCCCCGCTGGAATTCAGCGCGCCGGATTTGCAGCCGGTGGATTTGCACGCGTTGAGCAGCACGCTGTTTTACACCTCCTGCTATCTGGGCCTGGCCGCCGAGGAAGTCGGCACGAACGATCCAGTGCTAGCCGGACAACTCAATTCGGTGGGCCAGTCCATCACCGTGTTGCGGCAAGCCATGCTGCGCGGCGACGCCGGCCAACTGGCTGACCACGCCGCCAAGCTGGCGCGTTTCCAGCAAGCGCTGCTCGCCGATTTGCACGACACATTTCAACTGCTGCAAAACCAGGACAATCTCACGCCGGCGCGGCCGGAGGATTTGCCGCCGGCCCTGCATGACCGGTTCGTCGGCGTGACGGGAAAGTTTTTAATCCAGGTTTATCCCAAGGAAGATGTCTGGCAGCGCGCGCCGCAGGAACGGTTCGTCCAGGATTTGCGCACCGTGGACCCGAACGTCACCGGCACGCCCGTGCAGCTTTTGGAATATGAAACGCTGCTCAAGGACAGCTATGTGCAGGCGGCGTGGTATTCGCTCGCGGCGATCGCGCTGATGGTGCTGTTCCATTTCCGCAGCCTGACGGCGGTGATTTTGTCGCTGCTGCCGGTCGCCATCGGCACGCTCTGGCTGGCGGGCCTGATGGGCTGGGCGGGCGTGCCGGTCAATCTGGCGAACATCATGACGCTGCCGCTGGTCATCGGCATTGGCGTCACCAACGGCATTCACATTTTGAACCGCTACGCCGAGGAGGGCACGCCGGGGATTCTTTCGCGCAGCACCGGCAAAGCCGTGCTCGTGTCGGGATTGACGGCCATCGCGGGATTCGGCAGTCTGATCCTTGCGCAGCATCGCGGCATCCGCAGTCTCGGCTTCATCATGGCCGTTGGGATTGCGACGTGCATGATTGCGGCGCTGACCTTTTTGCCGGCCCTGCTGAATTTGATCGCCCGCTGGCGGCCGCTGATTAAAAAACCCAGTGCCAGCCAGAAGCCGACACCGGGTCAGGAGGAACCGAGGTAAAAACCTCAATTGCGAAAATCTTAAAAGGAAATTCGATAAAAGTCAATTTGAATGTTAAACTAAACGATTTGCCGGATGGAAAATTCAAAAAACAGGCAGCCAATAACGATAAGACTTTCGGAATTTATGATTCCGCTTGTCCGGTGCGGGTTGTTGCTTTTGACGGCGATGGGATTGGCCGACAAGGCTTGCGCTGCGAGTGCGGACCGCGGCCCGATTTTTGACCGGTTCCAACTCACGCTGGAGGCGGGCGAACGCGCAGAGGCCGCCGGCCCGTTTTATTATTCGCAGCAGACCGAAGACACGACGACCTGGGCCATTCCGCCGTTTTTTTCTAGCGACCGCAATCTGGCCCTCGCCACGCACGAGGATGATTATTTGTATCCGCTGCTCACGCACATCCACTACGGCCAGCAATCGCGCTGGCAGCTCGGCCAGCTCTTGAGTTTTTCCGGCGCGCAGGAGCAGGGCGGCGTGGACAAAAAACGCGTCACGATCTTCCCGTTTTATTTCCAGCAGCGCTCGCCGGACACCAACTTGAATTACACCGCCGTGGTGCCGTTTTACGGCCGGCTTAAAAACCGCCTCTTCCGCGATGACATTTATTTCATCCTGTTCCCCGTGTTTGGTGAATCCCGCAAAGGCGACGTCGTCACCGATAATTATTTTTATCCGGTCGTCCACATCCGCCACGGCGACGGCATGAGCGGCTGGCAGGTCTGGCCCGTCGTCGGCCGCGAACACAAGGACGTGACCACCAGCACCAACGGCTTCGGCGATGTCGCGGTCGTGCCCGGCCACGACACCGCGTTTGTTTTCTGGCCATTCTGGCTGCGGCAGACCAACGGCTGCGGCACCACCAACGGGGAAAGTTTCCGCGCCTCGATTCCGTTTTACGTTGCCAGCCGCTCGCCGCTGCGCGACTCCACTTCCGTGCTCTGGCCGCTGTTTGCCACGATTGACGATCGCGAGAAAAAATATCACGAGTGGCAGGGGCCGTGGCCGTTTGTGATTTTCACGCACGGCGAAGGCAAGACCACCGCGCGCGTTTTCCCCCTGTTCAGCCAGTCGCACAATGCCACCAAGGAAAGTGATTCCTACCTGTGGCCGCTCTACCAATTCCGCCGCACGATCAGCGAGCCGCTGGACCGGCGCCGCACCCGCGTTGCGTTTTATCTTTATTTCCGGACGACGGAAAAAAACACGGAGACCGGCAAGCAGAAAACCCGGCTGGACATGTGGCCGTGGTTCACCTGGCACCGCGATTTCAACGGCAACGAGCGACTCCAGATTCTCGCGCCGGTCGAGGCGTCCGTGCCGGACAACCGGGGCATTGAGCGCAACTGGTCGCCGCTGTGGTCGCTCTGGCGGGCCGAGGACAACGCGCAGACCGGCGCGGCCAGCCGGTCGCTGCTGTGGAATTTGTATCGCCGCGACACCGCGCCGGACCGTAAAAAAGTCTCGCTCCTGTTCGGCCTTTTCCAGTATCAATCTGCCGGCGGACGGGTGCAGAAAAAATTGTTTTACATCCCGGTTTCCCCAACACCCAAATGATCCGAGTTTAAATTATGTTCCACAATAGCGGTGAAATCATCCTTTTGTTCTGGCGCACGCTGCTGGCCCTGCCGCAGACGTGGCGGCAGCGCCAGAAGGTGATGGAACAGTTTTTTGAAATCGGCAACGCCAGCCTGCTGATGGTCAGCGTGCTGTCGTTTTTCATCGGGGCCGTGCTCGCGCTGCAAACCGGCCCGCTGCTGGTGGAGCACAGCATGGCCAGCGTGGTGGGCGGCGTGGTGGGCATCGCCATCGCCAAGGAAATGGCGCCGGTGATGATGGCCATTCTGATCGCGGGCCGCATCGGTTCCGCGATGGCGGCGGAAATCGGCTCGATGCGCGTCTATCAGGAAATTGACGCGCTGCGCACGATGAACATCAACCCGATCCATTATCTCGTGCTGCCGCGCATTCTGGCCATCGCCTTCGCGCTGCCGATGCTGGTGGTTTTTTCGGTGCTGGTCGGCTGGTTCGGCGGCGCGGTGGTGGCCAATTACAATCATCTCATGGACATTCCGTTCCGGGTGTTTTTCGCCGACCTCAAGGACATCGTCGAGCTGCAGGATGTGGTGAACGGCGTGTTCAAAAGTTTTGCTTCGCCGTCATCGTCGGCGTGGTGTCATGCCACCAAGGTTTGAGCACCATCGGCGGGCCGCGCGGCATCGGCCGCTCGGTCACCAAGGCCGTGGTGAACTCCATCGTGCTCATCGTGATTTTTGATTATCTCCTCACCCGCTGCCTGTTGAAATGAACGGCCCCAACCACAATAATTCTACGGACGGCGTCGGCCTCGTGGTGCGCGGCCTGCGTAAAAGTTTTGCCGGCCAGGAAGTGCTGCACGGCATTGATTTCACGGTCCAGCCGGGCGAAATATTTGTCATCATGGGGCCGAGCGGCTCCGGCAAAAGCGTTTTGCTCAAGCACCTCATCGGCCTCGAAGAGCCGGACGCCGGCGAAATCCTCATCAACGGCGAGCCGATCACCACGCCGGAAATCGCCGCGAAATACCGCATGGCACTCGTGTTCCAGTCCGGCGCGCTGTTGAGCTCCCTGACCGTCGGGGAAAACGTCGGGCTGTATCTGACCGAGCACCGGCTCAAAACGCCGGCGGAGATCGAACAGATCGTCTCCGCAAAACTTGCCGACGTGGGCCTTAATGACGTAATGGAAAAAATGCCCAACGAGCTTTCCGGCGGCATGAAAAAACGCGCCGCCATCGCCCGCGCGCTGGTCATCGAGCCGCAACTCATCCTCTACGACGAACCGACGAGCGAGCTGGACCCGCTGTCCGCCGTCGTCATCGGCGACGAGATTTTGGAGCTCAACCAGCGCATCGGCGTCACCACGCTCGTGGTCTCGCACGACCGCGACCTCGCGTTCGGCGTGGCCGACCGCATCGCCGTCATGGCCGACGGCCAGATCCTCGTCATCGGCACGCCCGACGAGGTGAAAAATTGCAACGACCCGCAAGTGCAGAATTTTCTGCGTGCCGATTTCCACCGCGAAAAATAAATCCTTCCGCCTATGAAAAACTCCCTTGAAACCAAGCTCGGTATTTTCGTCATCTTCGTGATTCTCGCCGTCTGGGCCATCATCGAAACGCTCGGCAGCACCGACCTTTTCAGCCACGGCATCCACGTCAGCGCGACGTTCGACACCGTGCAGGATTTGAAAATTGGCGACCGTGTGAAAATGGCCGGCGTCGAAATCGGCCACGTCGAATCCATCGCGCTCACCAACAACAAGGTCAGCGTCGTCATGAAACTACATGACGACACCGTGGTGCAAACCGACAGCAAGGCCACCATCAAGTTCACCGGCCTGATGGGCCAGAATTTCGTGGCCATTGATTTCGGCACGCCGGGCCAGCCGAAGGTCAAGGACGGCACGGAGATCGCCAGCGCCGAGCAGCCGGACTTGAGCGCCATCATGAACAAACTGGGCAACGCCGTGGACGGCGTCCAGAACATGACCAAGGCGTTTGCCAGCGACGACATCCACAATCTGTTCGGCCCGCTCGGGGATTTCTTCAAGGAAAACCGCGCCAAATTCGGTGCCATTGTCACCGACGTCACCAACATCACCGGCCAGATTGCCGCCGGCAAGGGCACCGTCGGCAAGCTGATTTACGAGGACACGCTGTATGCTTCCGCGCTGAACACCGTCAGCAATCTGCAAAGCACGGCGGCCACGGCCAACGACATGATTGCCGCCGTCAAACTCGTCGTGACCAACGCCAGCGCCGGCCAGGGCACGATTGGCAAACTGTTGACCGACGACACGCTCTACACCGCCGCCACGGGCTCCATGACCAACCTCCACCAGATTTTGCTCAAGGTGAACCAGGGCGACGGCACCATCGGCAAGCTGATCAACGAGCCGGAATTTTACAAGAATGCCAAGCTGACCTTGCAAAAGGTGGACAAGGGCATGGACGGGCTGGAAGACACCGGCCCCATCAGCATCATCGGCATCCTGGCCAACAATTTTCTTTGAGGCGGGCGTTGCTGGAAGTGGATCAAAGGCCGAATCCCAACCAAAATGCGGGTTCCATTTTGATGGCCGCCGTGATTGCCTTGGCCGGAAACGCTTGAGAAATGGCGGGCCGCCACCAGCGGGGGCGCCGGCTTGGGCGCAGCGTGAATTTATGCAAATCAACCTCGTCCCCGAAAAACTCCGCCGGCACGAAATTCCCGGCCACGTCGAAATCATCAATGGCCACTGCCAGTTGCCGCTCGTCAAAATCCGCACGCCGTGGAGCACGGCGGAAATTTACCTGCTCGGCGCGCACGTCGCCGGCTTCCAGAAAAACGGCGAGCCGCCGCTGCTCTTCATGAGCGCGAAAAGTTTTTTTGCGCCCGGCAAACCGATTCGCGGCGGCGTGCCGATTTGTTTTCCGTGGTTCGGCAACCGCGACGGCGAACCGTCGCACGGCTTCGTGCGGCTCGCCGAATGGCAACTCGTCAAAACCACCGCCGCGCCGGACGATACGGTGACGGCGCATTTTGCGCTGCCGCCGATTCCCGAGCGCGAGGCATGGAAAAATCTGCGCACGGAATTCGTCGTGACCGTCGGCGAAACGCTGACGATGGAACTGATTGCCGCGAACGATTCGTGCGGCGAAACGCTGGAAGTTGAAAATTGTCTGCACACTTATTTCCAAGTCGGCGACGCCGGCGCGATTTCGCTCACCGGTTTGCAAGGCGCGGCGTTCGATGATTTCGCCTTCGGCACCGGCAGCGCGCGGCGCAACGGCGACGCGGCTCCGCTCCGCATCATGCAGGAGACCAACCGCGTTTATCCCGACAACACCGCCGCCGTGGAAATCCGCGACGAGAAATTGCAGCGCATCATCCGCGTGGAAAAAACCGGCTCAAAATCCACCGTCGTCTGGAATCCGTGGACGACGCAAAAAATGCCGGAGGATTTTGACCAGGCCGAACATCGGCAAATGGTCTGCGTGGAATCTGGCAACGTGAAGCAGAATAAGCTTTCGCTCGCGCCGGGAAATACAACCGCGCTGAAGGTGGTTTTGAGCAGCCAGGCGGGCTGCTGATTTCTGCCAGTTTGCATAAGTTTTCTGCCGACTTCCGGGCCAAGATAGCCACGATCATCAATAACGGCGGGCGTTTTCACCTTGCCGGCGGGCGGCGGTTGCCGCTCACAAAAGGCTCGCCCGCCTGCGCGCCTCTGCTTTAATGACGCCATCCCAATCACGCGAAAAGCAGACGCATGAGCATGTTCGACACCTTTGGCAAAACCGCCGCCACTTCCGGCCGGAAAGAAAACACGCTGCGCAAATTGAACCGCCTGCACACGGCGCTCCGCCACGAAGAGCCGGACCGCGTGCCGATCAGCGATTTTTTCTGGGGCGGCTTCACCAAGCGCTGGCGGCAGGAACTCGGCCTGCCGGACGACGCCAATCCGTATTACCACTACGACCTCGACTGGATCGTGACCGTGCCGAACATGGACCCGTGGATCCGGCCGTTTGAAACGCTCCGCGAAACGCCGGAGGAAGTCGTGGTGAAGACCGGTTTCGGCGCGGTGATGCACAAGCTGTTCAGCCTGCCGATGCCGGAGTTTCGGGCGTGGGAAATTGACACGTTTGAAAAACTGGAGGCGTGCGAGTTCGACGACCCGCGCGACCGGCGGCGTTTTTTTGAAGCCGGCGACAATCAGATTGCCGGCGTCGGCGACGGTTTTGAGCGCAATTCGCCGGCGTGGATTGAAACCGTGCAATCGCTGCGGCCGGATTTTCCGGTGTTCGGCAGCATGATCGAGGTCAGCGAATGCCTGACTCGGCTCATCGGCCAGGAAAACGCGATGCTCTGGATGGGCGCGGAACCGGAGCGCATGGGCGCGGTCATCAACCGCATCGGTGGGCATTATCTCGAATGCGCCCAGGCGGCGATTGATGCCGGCAAAGGCTTGCTCGACGGTTTTGTGATTTGGGGTGATGTGGCCTACAAAAAGGGAATGTTTTTCTCGCCGAATTACTGGCGCAAATATTTTAAGCCGTGGGTCGCGCAGATGACCGCATACGCCCACGCCCACGGTTTGCCGGTGATTTATCACGGCTGCGGCAATGTAAAATCCATTTTTCAAGACTACATTGACATCCAAGTTGACGCCTACAATCCGCTCGAAGTGAAAGCCGGCATGGACTGCGTGGAGCTGCGCCGGCAATACGGTCACGGCATGGGTTTCTGCGGCAACAGCGACATGCAAATCTGGGAAACCGGCGACCGCGCCGCCATCCGCCACGAAGTGCTGCGCAAGCTGAACGCGGCGAAAGGCGGCGGCTACATTTTCCAATCCGACCATTCCGTCAGCAGCGCGGTGTCCGGCCAGACTTACGATTTCATCGTGAAGCTGGTGCGCGAGTTTGGAAATTATCCGATCCGGCTGCCGGCGGAGTTCCAGGAAAACGGTCTGTAAAAAGTGAAAGCCGACCAAACTGACTCTGTGAACAGCGATTTCAGCCGGATGGTCCTTGGCGCGGCACGGCGCCTCGCGATGCCAATCGCGGTTTATCCCGGCCTGTCGCTGACCGGGGCCAAAGTGGGCGACATGGTCACCCGTCCACAAATCCAGTTCGAAGCGCAGCGCGCCCTGCACGAGCGTTATCGCACACCGGTGGTCTTGTCGGCGATGGATTTGAGCGCCGAGGCCGAGGCGTTTGGCTGCACGATTCATTTTTCGGAAAACGAAATTCCCTCGGTGACCGGGCGGCTGGTCGCGGATTTGGAACAGGCGAAAAAAATTTCTGTTCCCCGTCCCGGCGACTGCCGCACGGCGGTTTCCCTCGAAACCGTCCGCAGCTTGCGACAGTTGCCGGACAAGCCGCTGGTGCTCGGTGGTTGCATCGGGCCATTTTCCCTGGCCGCACGGCTCGTCGGCGTGAGCGAAGCGATGAAAATGACCCTGACCGAACCCGATCTGATGCACACGCTGCTGGAAAAATGCGCGGCGTTCCTGACGGATTATCTGCGCGCGTTTCGCCAGGCCGGCGCAGATGGCGTCCTGATGGCCGAACCGGCCGCTGGTTTATTGTCGCCCCGCGGCCTCGCCGAATTTTCTTCGGCCTACCTCAAGCCCATCGGCCAGGCCCTGGCGGACGGGCATTTTGAAATTATTTTGCACAACTGCGCCGCCAAGACGTTGCATTTGTCGGCGATGCTTGAAACCGGCTTGAAGACGTTCCATTTTGGCGCGCCGATGGACATACCGGCCGCGCTGGCCAAGGTCCCAAGTGACGTGGTGTTGTGCGGCAATCTTGATCCCACCGCGGTGTTGGTCCAACTGCCGCCGGCGGAAATCAGCGCGCGAGTGAGGGCGTTGCTCGCGGCCACGGCGGCGCATCCCAATTTCGTTTTGTCTTCCGGCTGCGACGTGCCGCCTACCACGCCGCTGGTCAATCTCGATGCGTTTTATGCCGCGGCAAGGAAGCACCCCTGACACAAACCACCACCATCCCAAGCGAAAGACCGTGATATAAATCCCGTTGCCCCCAATCCGCTGCTCGGCATTTTGCTGCACGCTGTCGGCGCATTTTTCGCGTCCACCTGCTACACGCCGCAGAAACAGGTCAAGCGCTGGTCGTGGCAGACTTACTGGCTGACGCAAGCGTCGTTTTGCTGGTTTCTGCTGCCGATCGCCGGTGCGCTGCTGACGATTCCCGATTTGCTGAACGTGCTCCGCGAAGCCCCGCGTGGCGCGATGTTGAATTGCTTTTTGCTCGGCGCGACCTACGGCATCGGCGGCACGGCGTTCGGCATTTCAATTCGCTACATCGGCTTTTCGCTGACTTATGCCGTTGCCGTCGGACTTTCCAGCGTGCTCGGCACGCTGATTCCGCCGCTGGTGGCCGGCACGCTCGGCGCGACGCTGGCAAAACCGGGCGCGAGTTGGATTATCGGCGGCATCGTCGTCGGCACGCTGGGCATCGCGTTGACCGGTTTTGCCGGACGGCTCAAGGAAAACGATCTGACGGCGAAGTCGGCGAAAGGCGAATTTTCTTTGACGAAAGGCCTGGCGCTGTCGCTGCTGGCCGGCGTGCTGTCGGCGGTCTATGGCTTTGCGCTGGCCGCCGGCGAACCGATCGCTGACGTGGCCTCGGCCCACGGCGCCGGCATGTGGCGCGGCAACGTGGTTTACATTTTTTCCAACACCGGCGCGTTTCTCACCACGGCGATTTACTGCCTTTATCTGCACCGCAAACATCGCACGCTGGGCGAGCTGGTTGAACTGCCCGCCGGTCCGGAGAAAGCCAGCCTGCCGCTGAACTGGATCATGGCCATCGTCACCGGCACATTCTGGTATGGCCAGTTTTTCTTCTACAACCTCGGCCACGTGCGGATGGGCCATTACAAATTCACGAGCTGGGCCATCCACATGATCATGCTCGTGCTGTTCAGCAATCTCGTCGGTGTGGCGCTGCGCGAATGGCGCGCCTGCCGCCGGCTGACGCACTCGACCATCGCGCTGGCGCTGCTCGTGCTGGCCGGCGCGGTGCTGTTGCTGACCTACGGCAATTATCTCGGCGACCTCGCCACAAAATAATTTTATGAAACGCTACGGTTCTGTCATCGGCGTCCGCGAAGAAAAGATCGCGGAATACAAAAAACTCCACGCCGCCGTCTGGCCCGACGTGTTGAAGATGATCCGGCAATGCCACATCCAAAACTAACTCCATCTACCTGCGGCAACTCGACGACGGACGGCATTATCTGTTCAGCTATTTTGAATACACCGGCGGCGACTTCGCCGCTGACATGGCGAAAATGGCCGCCGATCCGACGACGCAAAAATGGTGGGTTGTCTGCAAGCCCTGCCAGCAGCCGCTCGCCAGCCGCGCCCCGCAGGAATGGTGGGCGGACATGGCGGAAGTGTTTCATCAGGATTAAACCCCAATTCCGTGGCGGCGACGCCTCGTCGCATTTTTTACCGGCGTGATAATCTCGGCGTCAACTGGCGACGGGGCGTCGCAGCCACCTCCCAACCCGCTGCACAGTTCGGATTAAAGCGCATCGGCGATGCACCGCTTTTGCATCGCCTGACGGCGGCCCGCAAGGCATCTTTGTCGGCCATGATTTCACTTTCTGAAATTCAGCCCAACGGCGTTGATTTGGTCTCTCAGGTCGAAGAGATTTTTTCACCGACGGGCATTTTGTCGCGCGCGAAAAATTTCGAGTTCCGCCCGCAGCAGCAGGAAATGGCCGTGGCCGTGGCGCGGGCGTTGCAAAACCGCGAACATCTTGCGGTCGAGGCCGGCACCGGCGTCGGCAAGTCGCTGGCCTATCTCGTCCCGGCGATTCTTTTCGCTCTGCGCGAAAAAAAGAAGGCCGTCGTCTCGACTCACACGATCAATTTGCAGGAGCAGCTCACGGAAAAAGATTTGCCGATGCTCACCGGCGTGCTCGGCGCGCTGCCGGAGCCGGTGAAATTCAGCTACGCGATGCTTAAGGGCCGTGCAAATTATCTTTGCACGCGGCGGCTGCAAAAGGCGATGCAGCAGAGCGGGAATTTGTTCACGTCGTCAGAAGCCGAGGAATTGCAGCGCATTTACGAGTGGTCGAAGGAAACCAAGGACGGCAGTCTGTCAGATTTTGAAATTGAGCCAGACCCGAAAGTCTGGGCGCAGGTCTGCTCCGAGCGCGGGCTGTGCTCGCCGAAAACGTGCGGGCACCAGTCGGATTTTGCGAAGGACCACGACCTGTGTTTTTTTCAGCGCGTGCGAAACCGGATTTTGTCCGCCGACGTGGTGATCTTGAACCACACGCTGTTTTTCACGCTGCTCGGCGGCGTGGACGAGGAGCAGGAAGGCGGCATTCTGTTCAAAAACGATTTCGTGATTTTCGACGAGGCACACACGATGGAAAACGTAGCCTCGCGGCACATCGGCTTGAGCGTGTCGAGCGCGCAGGTGCGGTGGTCGCTCAGCCGGCTGTGGAATCCAAAGACGGAAAAAGGACTGCTCGCCACGCTGCGCCAGGGCAAGGCAGTGAAGCTCGTTTCGGACATCCTGAACGAATCGGATGCGTTTTTTGAAAACGTCGAGTCCGCGTGCGAGGCAATTCAGGCTGAGGTAAAAAAAACTTTCGATGAAGGCGGCGCGCGGGGTCTTGGCAGGCGACCACCGTCCTCGCCCCAGCCAGGCAAACGTGAGTGGAAAGAACTGCGCATCCGCCGCGCCGAGCTGGTGAAGGACAACGTCACATTGCCCATCCAGCGCCTGCGCGAAGCGGTCAGCGATCTGATCAAGACCAGCGACGACAAGGAAATCGGCCAGGAATTGATCGAGTGCAACCGCCGGCTGGGCGAATTGCGCGAGGAGGTCGTGGAATTTCTCGGCCAGACTTTTGACGACCATGTTTATTGGGTCGAGCGCGGCGGCAAAGCGCAGCGCAACCTGTCGCTCAACGCCGCGCCGGTGGACGTGGCGGATTTTCTGCGCCGCCGGCTGTTTGAAACCGACACGAGCGTCATCATGACCAGCGCCACGCTGGCGACGAGCGCAGGCACGGGGCGCGAGGCGCAAGGCGCGAGGCAGAAACCTCGAGCCTCAAACCCACAGCCTCTAGCCTATTTTTCAAAACGCGTCGGCGCGGAATCGGCCACGCAGTTGCAGGTCGGCACGCCGTTTGATTACGAGCGGCAGATGAAATTGTTCACCGTCAAAAAAATGCCCGACCCGCGCGAGCACGGCTACGCGGACGCGCTGGAACATTGGATCGAACACTTCATCAAAATGACGCACGGCAAGGCGTTCGTTTTATTTACCAGCTACAAGCTGATGCAGGAAGTCGCCGACCGGATGCGATCGTTTTTTGACAAGCTGAAGCTGGAGCTGTTCGTCCAAGGCACCGGCACGCCGCGCTCGACGATGCTGGAAAAATTCAAGGAAGACGTGGATTCAGTGCTGTTCGGCACGGACAGCTTTTGGCAGGGCGTGGACGTGCCGGGCGAGGCGCTGAGCAACGTCATCATCACGCGGCTGCCGTTCGCGGTGCCGGATCATCCGCTCATCGAGGCGCGCATCGAGGCGATTGAGGCGCGCGGGGGCAATTCCTTCGCGGAATTTTCCCTGCCGGAAGCCATTCTGAAGTTCCGCCAGGGTGTCGGCCGGCTGATTCGCACAAAAACGGACACGGGCATTATTGTCGTGCTGGACAACCGGATTTTGACGAAACGCTACGGCCAGGCGTTTCTGGACGCGCTGCCGCCATGCCCGGTGGAGATTGTCTGACCGGAAAACACATCTTTTTCCGTTCGCCATTTGCCGGTTGGCTGGCATAGAATCCCGGTTCATTCGGCAATGGCTGACAAATGGCAAACGGCATGAAACATTTCTCACGGCTTATTTTGGCGGCGACGGTGCTGCTGGCGGTGTCCGGCTGTTCGGTGCGGCGCATGGCGGTGAACCGCCTGGGCGACGCGCTGGCCGGGGGCGGCTCGGTGATGGCGTCGGACGACGACCCGGAACTGGTGAAGGCCGCCGCGCCGTTCAGCTTGAAATTGATGGAAAGCCTGCTCGCCGAAAATCCGCGCCATGAAGGCCTGCTCTCGGCAGCGTCGAGCGGCTTCACGCAATACGCCTACGCCTTTGTGCAGCAGGACGCCGATGAGCTGGAGGAAAAAGACGTGGCGGCGGCGGCGGCGCTGCGGCGGCGCGCGAAAAAACTTTATCTGCGGGCGTGCGATTACGGCTTGCGCGGACTGGAAGTGGCGCACGCCAATTTCCGCACGACGCTGGCGGCCAATCCGAAATCCGCCGTGCGCGTCGCCGGAAAAAAGGACGTGCCGCTGCTTTACTGGACGGCGGCAGCGTGGGCGGCGGCGGTCTCCGTTTCCAAGAACGACCCCGATTTGATTGGCGATTTGCCGAAGATGGAGGCCCTGATGGACCGCGCGCTGGAGCTGGATGAAAGTTTCAACGGCGGCGCGATTCATTCATTTCTGATTGCCTATGAATTAAGCCGCGCCGACGGCCCAGGCGATCCGGTGGCGCGCGCCCGGCAGCATTTTGACCGTGCGCTAGCGCTCGGCGGCGGCAATGCGGCGGGACCGCTGGTGACGTTCGCCGAAGCCGTGGATGTGAAACAGCAGAACGCAGCGGAATTCAAGTCGCTGCTGGAGCGCGCGCTGGCCGTGAACGTGGACGCCCGGCCAGAATGGCGGCTGGAAAATCTCGTGATGCAGCGCCGCGCCCGCTGGCTGCTGGCGCACACGGACGACCTGTTTTTGACCCCGGAAAAAAATTAGCCGAACCATGAAAAATTTCTTTTTGGAAAAATTAATTATTGCCGCGCTGGCTTTGAATTTAGCGCTGGCCGCCACCGCGCAACCCGTGCGGGTGAACCTCGGCACGCTCGCGCCGCGCGGCTCGGTGTATCACCAGTCGTTGCAGTCGCTGGCCGAGACGTGGCGCACGAACGGTGTGAAGCTGACGATTTATCCCGACGGCACGCAGGGCGGCGAGGCGGACATGGTGCGGCTGATGCGCGTCGGCTCGTTGCAGGCGGGCCTACTGACGGCAGTGGGGCTGTCGGAAATCGAACCAGGCGTCACCGGTTTGCAGAGCGTGCCGCTGCTGTTCCGCGATTTCGGTGAGGTGGAATATGTGAACGAAAAGCTGCGGTCCACGATGGAACAACGGTTCGCGGAAAAGGGTTTTGTGGTGCTGTTCTGGGTGGACGCCGGCTGGGTCCGGTATTTTTCCAAGGAGCCCATCCTGACGCCCGCCGACTTGAAGCGGATGAAATTATTCTGCTGGGCCGGTGACAATGACACCGCGCACATCATGAAAAATGCCGGCTACAATCCCGTGCCGCTGGAGACCAGCGACATCCTGCCCGGCCTCCAGACCGGCCTCATCAACGCCACGATGGCGCCGCCGATTTTTGCGCTGGCCGGCCAACTCGACTTGCGCGCGCCACACATGCTGAACCTGAACATAGCACCGCTCGTCGGCGCGTGCGTCATCAAAAAATCCACTTGGGAAAAAATCCCCGAAACCGCGCGGGAATCACTGCTGGCCGCCGCGCGCCTGGCCGGCGAAGCCATCCGCGCCAGCAGCCGCAAGGAAAGCGACGAAGCCGTGACCGCCATGAAAAAACGCGGGCTGATCGTCCACGACCTCGATGCCGCCCAGCGCGAAAACTGGCAGACCGAAACGGAAAAACTTTATCCCGAAATCCGCGGCCGCCTTGTGCCCGCCGACATCTTCGACGAAGTGCTGCAACTGGTGAAAGACTACCGCGCCAACGCGGCGAAAAAATGAACGGCGCGCCGTCCGGCGTCATGCCGGAACTGTCCGCCGCTCCGCCGGTCACTGGCTGGTGGCGCGTGGTGAACAACGCGGAAAACCTGTTTCTCATTGTTCCGCTGCTGCTGCTCGTGGCGCTGCCGCTGATTGAAATTGTGCTGCGCCGGTTCCACGGCGGCATCACCGGCTCCACCGCGTTCGTGCAGCATGGCACGCTCATCATCGGCATGGTCGGCGGTGCGATTGCCGCGCGCGACCGGCAGTTGCTCACGTTTTCCACGCTCACCGGCGTGATGCACGGCTGGGTGCGGACGGCGGCGCAAATCATCAGCACCGCCGCCGCCGCTGCCATCAGCGTCCTGCTGTGCCTCGGCAGCATCCAGTTTGTCGCCACCGAAAAAGCCGCCGCCGAACACATCGCCTACAACATCCCGACCTGGCTCATCCAACTGGTCATGCCCGTCGGCTTCGGACTGATTGCGCTGCGCCTCATCTGGCACGTCAGCGACCGCTGGTGGCAGCGCGGCTTGACCCTGCTGCTGGCCGCGGCCCTGGTGCTGCTGGGGATTTACTCGCCGGTGACGCCGGAAAAATTATTGTGGCCCGCGCTCGCGGCCTTGCTGGTGGCCACGATTCTCGGCGCGCCGGTGTTCACCGCCATCGGCGGCGCGGCGCTGATTTTATTCTGGGCGGACGGTTCGCCCATCGCCGCCATCGCGCTGAAACATTATTCGCTCACGACCAATCCGACGCTGCCGACGATTCCGCTGTTCACGCTCGCCGGATTTTTTCTCGCCGGCGGGGCGTCGTCGCAACGGCTGGTGGCGTTGTTCCAAGCCTTGTTCGGTTCCGTGCGCGGCGGCCCGGCCATCGTCACGGCGCTGGTCTGCGCGTTTTTCACCTCGTTCACCGGCGCGTCCGGCGTGACGATTCTCGCGCTGGGCGGCATGCTGATGCCGGTGCTGCTCGCCGCCAAGTATTCGGAGCGCGACGCGCTCGGCCTGCTCACCGGCGCGGGTTCGCTCGGTTTGCTGTTTCCGCCGTGTTTGCCGGTGATTTTATATTCCATCGTCGCCAGCACCACGATGGCCAACCTCGGTTCCGCGCAGGCGAATGTCGGCAGCGTCTCGATGGAAAAAATGTTTCTGGGCGGCCTGCTGCCGGGTATTTTGATGGTTGGTCTGACGGCGTGGTGGGGCATCCGGCGACAGCCCAAAGGCGTGGCCAGCGAAATCCGTTTTGACCGGAGGACGGCGGTGCGCGCGGTGTGGAACGCCAAATGGGAACTGTCCCTGCCGGTCGTCGCGCTGGTGGCGCTCTTCGGCGGCTTTGCCACGCCGGTCGAGGCAGCGGCGCTCACGGCGGGCTACGCGTTGTTTGTCACCATGGTCGTTCACCGCGACCTGCATCCGTTGAAAGATGTGCCGCGTGTCATCGTGGAATGCGGCCGGTTGGTCGGCGGCGTGCTGCTGATTCTCGGCGTCGCGCTCGGCTTCACGCATTATCTCGTCGAGGCACAGATTCCCGATTCGCTCGTCGCCTGGTCCACACACGCCATCCAGTCAAAATGGATTTTCCTGCTGGGGCTGAACGTGGTTTTGATTCTCGTCGGCGGGCTGATTGAAATTTACGCGGCGATTGTCGTGGTCGTGCCGCTGCTGGTGCCGGTGGGCATCGCCTTCGGCATTGACCCGGTGCAGCTCGGCATCATTTTTCTGGCGAACATGGAACTCGGCTTTCTCGCGCCGCCGGTCGGCTTGAATCTGCTGCTGGCGTCCTACCGCTTCAACAAGCCGCTCGTCGAAGTGATGCGCGCGGCGCTGCCGATGCTGGCGGTGCTGTTCCTCGGCGTATTGCTGGTCACTTATTTTCCGCCGCTCACCACTTGGCTGCCGCATCTGCTCAAATAAATTTCCGGCAACGGCGGGCGAAATAATCCTGGTGGCCCGCCGTCAGCGGCCGGCCTCGTGGACTTTAATATATTTGCGGAATAAAACCGCGCCCAGCGGCGTCACCAGCGCCAGGCCGCCGATGATCAGCCACATCGTTTCGGGATGCCGCGCGCCGGTTTCCGGGCAGAAATTCGCCAGCAGCCAGCCGGAAAGAAATCCCGCGCCGCACTTGGCAAAAAAATACGGCAGCGAGGTCATCGCCATGTAGGAGGCTTCGCGGCCCTTGGGCGCGATGGCGGCGGCGTATTCATAAAGGCGCGGCGACCACAGCGCTTCGCCGATGGACAAACCAACGGTGAACAGAAAAATCGAAATGTAGAGCGGGTTGACCGGGCCGACAACGTTGAGCCAGCGGTGGACAATCAAATCGCCGAGCCAGCCGTCGGCCAGCGGCTGGAACATCGCCGGCGACACCGCGAGGAAAAAAACCGACGCGGCGGAAATCGCGCTGCCCACGGCAATCGCGCGAAAGGCAGACACCTTTTGCATCAGCACGCCGCACAGCGGAGCCAGCACCAGAATCAGGAGCGAATTCAGCATCGCGCTCACCTGGGCGAACGGCGCATCCGGGCTGATTTCCCGCTTGGCGAAATCTGGGATGACGTAATCCACAAAAAAGAAAATCATCTTCACGCCCACGACCAGCGCCATGAATAGCAGGAACCGCAGGAACAGTGGCTGCCGCCACAGTTCGCCGAACAGCCGCGCCGTCGCCGCCAGCGGGTTTTCCCCGCCGTTTTTCTTCGGCTCCGCCGGCGTCACGCGCACGCCGGCTTCCGTCATTTCCACGCCTTCGCGCAGGAAAAACCACGTCAGCACCAGCCCCGGCAGCGTGAACGCGACGCTCCATAAAATCATCACCCGGTAAGTGCCGAGCTCCGTGTGCAGCCCCGGCACCGGCCAGCCGCCATTTTCGCCCAGCACCTGCCGCAAATGGTCGAAGAGCCGCGCGCCGATGGCGAAGCCGAGATTCATCAGCGCGTAGTAAAGCGAAAAGGCCACCGACCGCTGCGCCGCCGTGGAATAACGCTTCATCGCCGCCGCCATCACCGGCGTCATTAGCGCCAACCCCAGCGCCAGCGGCAGCAAACCAGCCGTCAGCGCCAGCCATTGGACATCCGCCGCCATCATCACCACCCGCGCCGATATGCAGATGGTGAAACCGATGAGAAACGTCCGGCGAATGCCCACCGCGTCCGTGAACGACCCCACCAGCACCGTGAACAACGTCACCAGCGCCGACCACACACCGATGACCACGCCCTTGGTTTCGTCGCCCATGTCCATTTCAAGCTTCAACCAGCCCGGCAACACCTGGCTCGAACTCAGCTTGTAGGCGATGTTCTCCAGGATGTAAGCCGCCAGCACAATCCACAGCTCGCGCGGCGCGGAACGCAGCCCGGTGAATTTTTGGAGAAAATTCTTCAGCTTGGAAGCGGTGGTGTCAGCGGCGGGCGGCATCAATTCGGAGAAAAGTAATTCTTACCGCCGCAGCCGGCGAGAATTTTCCAATTGCAAATGCCTCCTGCCGGACAAAATTTAGCCGAACAAATCCAGCTGCGGCGCGGGCGCGAGTGATTTTAATTTTTCCCGATCCTGCTGACGGCGCGGCGGGCGCACGTTGCCTTCGGGCGTGAGTTCGGATTCCTCGAGATTGCCGAGAATTTGTTTGGCGCGCTCCAAAACTTCTTTCGGCACGCCGGCGAGCCGCGCGACCTGGATGCCGTAACTTTTATCCGTGCCGCCTTCGACAATTTTGCGGAGAAAAACGATCTGGTCATGCCACTCGCGCACCGCGACGTTGAAATTCTTGATGCGCGGCAAACGCGCGGCGAGTTCGGTCAGCTCATGGTAGTGCGTAGCGAACAAAGTTTTTGCGCCGACCTGATTGTGCAGAAATTCCACGATGCTCCACGCGAGCGAAAGCCCGTCGAACGTGCTGGTGCCGCGCCCGATTTCGTCCAGCACGATGAGGCTGCGCGGCGTGGCGTTGTTCAAAATGTTCGCCGTCTCGGTCATCTCGACCATGAACGTGCTTTGCCCGCGCGACAAATCGTCGCTCGCGCCGATGCGCGTGAAAATGCGGTCCACTAGGTCAATGCGCGCCGCCGCTGCCGGCACAAAACTGCCGGTGTGCGCCAGCAGCGCGAGCAGCGCCACCTGCCGGATGTAAGTGGATTTGCCCGCCATGTTCGGCCCGGTGATGAGCGCGATCTGGGGACTTCCTCCTGTAGCAGCCGACGTAAGGCGGCTCTGATTAGATGGTGCAGAAGTTTGCGCCTCCTCACGTCGGCTGCTACCAAGCGAGGTGTCATTCGGCACAAAGCGTTCCTCGACGAGCTGCTGTTCCAAAACCGGATGCCGGCCATCGCGGATTTGCAACATGCCTTCATTCGCTATGTGCGGCCGGCAAAAATTATGCAGCCGCGCCGTTTCGGCGAATGCCGCCAAGACGTCCACTTGCGCCAGCGCGGAAGCGGTCTGCTGGATTTTCGGTAGCTGGCCCAGCACTTCCTCGCGCACGCGCTGAAAAATTTCGTATTCCAGTTTCACGCTGCGCTCTTCTGCGCCAAGAATTTTCCCCTCCATCGCCTTCAGCTCCGGCGTGATGAAACGCTCGCCGTTCGCCACCGTCTGCTTGCGATGATAATGCGCCGGCACCTTGTCGAGATTCGACTTGGTGACTTCGATGTAATAGCCAAATACGGAATTGAACCGGACTTTGAGCGAGGCAATGCCGGTGGCCGCAATTTCATCCGCCTGCAACTTGGCGATCCAGTCTTTGCCGCCGCGCTGGGCCGTGCGTAGTTCGTCAAGCGCGGCGTCGAAGCCGTCGCGGATCATGCCGCCTTCCTTGATCGGCAGCGGCGGTTCATCCACGATGGCGCGAGAAATCAATTCGACGAGGTCGGGCGATTCGGAAATTTGCGAATCCAACTCCGCAAGCAAGCCGGTCGGAAGCGCGTCCTTTATTTCATCCGTAGCAGCCGACGTCAGGAGACTCTGGCGTTCATCTTTTAGAATGAGCCTCCTCACGTCGGCTGCCGCAAGAGTTTGAAGAATCTGCTTCAACGCCGGAATCTGTTCGAGCGCCAGGCGCAAGGCGACCAGGTCGCGCGCATTGCCGGAGCCGGAACTCAAGCGGCCCAGCGTGCGTTCCAAATCGCGCACCTTGGCAAGTTGTTGCCGAAAGGCATCGAGGCCGAAGGAATTATTGATGAACGTTTCCACCGCGTCTTGCCGCCGTTGAATCGACTCGACCTTGGCGAGCGGTTGCGACAGCCAGTTGCGCAAGAGCCGCGCGCCCATCGGCGTGGCGGTTTTGTTGAGCACGCCGTATAGACTGGCGTTGCGCGGGGCGTCGTGATGCTGCGGCTCAAGGATTTCAAGGTGCCGCAGCGTGGTATAATCAAGCGTGAGAAAATCGCTGCGCTGATAAAACGAAATGCGCGTGAGATGCTTCACGTCGCGCCGCAGATTTTGCGTGAGGTAATGCAGCGCGCCGCCGGCCGCGCCGATGGCGGCGGTTTTGTCCTTCAGCCCGAAGCCGTCGAGCGAGACGACTTTGAAATGTTCCTTGACCGTGTAAAACGCGGTTTCCGGCGCGAACGTCCAGTCGTCGTAGCCGCTGACCACCCATCTACCTGGAAGCGCTGGCGTCTGGCCGGCGGGCTTCGCGCCACTCGCCAGCGGGACGCTGGCGCTCCCGGGAAAAATAATTTCCGCCGGCCGCAGTCGTTCCAGTTCAGCGAGCAGTGCCGCATCGTTTTCCAACTCGGTCGTCAGAAAATCGCCCGTAGTCAAATCCACCAGCGCCAAGCCAAAGATTTTTCCCGCCGGATAAACGGACGCCAAAAAGTTATTCCGCTCCGCGACGAGCATCCGTTCGTCAAAGTGCGTGCCGGGCGAGAGGATTTGCGTGACCTCCCGGTTCACCAGTTTTCCCGGCCGCGCCTCTTCGGTTTGATCGCAAATGGCGACCTTGCGGCCGCTTTTGAGGATGCGGGCGATGTAGCCGTTGGCGGCGTGATGCGGCAGGCCGCACATCGGCACGCCGTTGCGCGCGGTGAGCGAGAGGTTGAGGAGCTGCGCGCCGGCCTGCGCGTCCTCGAAAAACATCTCGTAAAAATCGCCGAGGCGGAAGAGCAGCAGGGCGTCCTTGGGCAGTTCGCCTTTGATGCGGCGATACTGCGCCATCATGGGCGTGAGTTGGGCTTCGGCGGACACGGGGGGAAAGCTAAACGGGAACGGGAACAAAATCGAACAACTTTTGCGCAAAGCTGGGTTTGACACTATGGCATGATTTTGGTGAAATTCGCGCCCATGAAATCCACTCATTCAGCGGTGCAGAAGCTATTGTTTTATTCATGTTTAATTTTTCTAGGCTCGCTGTTTTTGCCGCTGGCCGGCGCGGCCGATTCCGTTTCCGCTGCCAGCCAGCTCCAGCCGTCCGTCGCGCCGCCAGTCACCATCAACACCGGTGACAACGCCTGGCTGCTCGCCAGCTCCGCGCTGGTGCTGATGATGACCGCGCCGGGCCTGATTCTTTTTTACGGCGGCCTCGTGCGGACAAAAAATGTTTTGTCCACGATGATGCACAGCCTGATTTTGATGGCGCTCATCTCGGCCGTCTGGATGGTTTACGGCTACAGCATGTCGTTCGGCGCGGGCAACGCCTTTTGCGGCAACCCGCTCACGCACCTGTTTCTGAAAGGCGTCGGCGCGACACCGGACGCGGATTACGCGGGGACGATTCCGGCACAGACGTTCATGCTGTTCCAGATGATGTTCGCCATCATCACGCCGGCGCTCATCAGCGGCGCGGTGGCGGAGCGCGTGAAATTCAGCTCGTATGTCCTGTTCATGCTGCTGTGGGTGACGCTGATTTATTTTCCGCTCTGCCATATGGTTTGGGGCAAAGGTGGTTTTTTCAACTGGGCGCTCGGCGGCAGAATTCCAGTTTTGGATTTCGCGGGCGGCACGGTCGTCCACATCAGCTCTGGTGTTTCCGCGCTGGTCTTCGCGCTAATGATCGGCAAGCGCGACGGCTTTCCGCATGAACCGATGGTGCCGCACAACGTCGTGCTGTCGCTCACCGGCACCGGATTGCTGTGGGTCGGCTGGTTTGGGTTCAATGCCGGCAGCGCGTTGAACGCCGGCTCGCTGGCGACCAGCGCGTTTGCCGCCACGCATTTTTCCGCCGCCGCCGCCGCCTTGAGCTGGGCCGCGATGGAATGGAAATTGAAAGGCAAACCCAGCGTGCTCGGCGCGGCGGCCGGCATGGTCGCGGGCTTGGCGACGATCACGCCCGCGTCCGGTTTCGTCACGATTCCCGCAGCGTTTTGCATCGGCCTCGTTGCAGGCGTCGTCTGTTATTTGGCGGTCACGAAAATCAAAGCGGCCTGCGGCTACGACGATTCGCTGGACGTCTTCGGCGTTCACTGCGTCGGCAGCATCACGGGCATGTTGATGCTCGGTTTTCTCGCCAGCACCGAGGTTAATTCGGCGATTAAGGACACTTTCAAGCCCAACGGCGTGGCGGTTTCGCTCGCCGGCGGCTCGCATCAATTCATCAACCAGCTCATCGGCGTGGCGTTCACGGTGGTCTTTGCGGCGGCGGGCACCTTCATTATTTTAAAAATTGTCAACGCCCTCCTCGGGCTGCGCGTGGAGCAGGAGGACGAAAGTGCCGGCCTCGACTTGTCACAGCATGGCGAACGTGCCTACAATGAATAAAACCTATGAAAAAAATTGAAGCCATCATCAAGCCGTTCAAACTCACGGAAGTCAAGGACGCGCTCAACGAACTCGGCATCCAGGGCATGACCGTGAGCGAAGTCAAAGGCTTCGGCCGGCAAAAGGGACACACCGAAATTTATCGCGGCAGCGAATACACCGTGGACTTCCTGCCGAAGGTCAAAATTGAAACCGTCGTGGCCGACAACCTCAAGGACGCCGCCGTGGCCGCCATTGTGAAGGCCGCCAAGACCGGCAAGATCGGCGACGGCAAGGTGTTTGTTTCCGCGGTGGAAGAAGCCATCCGCATCCGCACCGACGAGCGCGGCGACAGCGCGGTCTAATCGTCAAACAAGTAGCAGCCGCCGTCAGGAGGCTCTGATTCATTGGCAATTTTGAAGTGAGCCTCGTTACCTCGGTTGCTACTCCAAAACGAGTCCTTCTGCTCGCTTGAGCCGCGCCATTTCCGCCGCGTAACCGGCACGGAAATCGGGAAATTGAAATTCATATTTCAGTTCCGCTCGCAGCTTCGCGTTACTCACCCGCTTGTTCGTCACGCCGCGCCGGCGCCAGACTTCCGCATCGGCGGGAACCGTTGGTGGCATTGGCCGTTTCAGCTCTGCGGCCAGCCACTCAAAAAAATTCAACTGCGTCACCGGCGTGGAATCGGCCGCGTTGAAAATTTCGCCGGGTTGCGCGGCGCGCAACGCGGCGATGATGACGCCGATCAAATCGTCGCGGTGAATCATGTTCAGCCACCGCGCGCCGTCGCCCTCGATCCGTGCCTCACCGCGTAAAAACTGTTGAAGCCAATGCCCGCGCCCCGGCCCGTAAATGCCCGCCACGCGCAAAATCACGGCGGGAAAATTCTGGTGGGGCGAGCGTCCCCGCAAGCCGGGCGCGGCGGCCAGCAGGAATTTTTCCGTCTCGACCAAAACTTTCGCCGTGTCCGCCGCCGGCTCCACCGGAGAATTTTCCGTCACCAGCGCGCCGTCGTTTTGCCCGTAAACACTGGTGCTGCTCGTGTAAATAAATTTGTTCACCGGCGCATCCGCGAGCCAGGCAACCAGATTACGGTTGCTTTCGAGATAAATTTTTCGGTATTCCTCCGCGCCGCCGCCACCGGACGCGGCGCAGTTGACGACCCAGTCAAAATCGCGCGGGAGTTTGGCGAGCGTCTCCGGCTGCGTGATATCGGCGTGCAGCGGCACGATGCCGGCGGCTTTCAATTCTTTTTCCGCCCGCGCGCGGCGGCATACGCCAAAAACTGTGTGACCCTGCCGCACCAGTTCTTCACCAAGCGGCAGGCCGACGTAGCCGCAGCCGACAATGAGGCATTTGTGATTGTGGATTGCGAATTGCGGATTGTTCTCCATGCCGTGAATTTACGAAGAAATCCGCAATCGCCAATCACAAATCAGAAATCAATTCAGTCCATCACCGCCGCGAAGCGCAGGCCGCGGGTGCTGGCGCGCAGTTCGCGGAAGCCAAACTCCTCCATCACCACCTCATAAATCAGCACGCCGGTGAGGATCACATCTGCGCGCAGCTTCGGCAGGCCGGGGATTTCC
>Ga0316217_10000911_pt1 | contig 39999 bp, 30 predicted proteins | sample 1anoAmetaG_FD_203633 | JGI IMG/M metagenome (GOLD analysis project Ga0316217, IMG submission 203633) | Freshwater microbial communities from Trout Bog Lake, Wisconsin, USA - 1anoA | ecosystem: Environmental > Aquatic > Freshwater > Lake > Hypolimnion/Profundal zone | place: USA: Wisconsin...
AGAGCGGCGCGATCTGCGGGGCCTGCCCGCTCGGCGGGCTCGCGTCGGAGAAGACGTGGTTGACCACGAGGTCGGTCAGGACGCGCATCCCGTGCAGGTGCGCCGCGTTGACGAGCGCGACGAGGTCTGCGGCCGTGCCGAAGTGAGGCTCGATGGGGGTGGTGACGCCGTTGTTCTTGAAGAGCGGGTCGTTCTCCGAGCCGTACGTCCAGCCGCCGGCGATCGGGAAGTACGAGTGGTAGCCCGACAGACAGTGACCGGCGTTCGCGCCGACCCCCATCTCGCAGAGCTTCGTCCCCATGTCGGGCGAGCTGAGCCAGAGGGTGTTCACCCCCATCGCGTCGAAGTAGCCGGACGTGATCTTCTGCGTCACGCCGCCGTAATCCCCCCCCTTCCAGTCGCCGGCCGGGTCGGTCGGGGCGCCGTTCGGCAACGCCTTGCTGGTGCCGCCGGCGAGGAAGCGGTCGACCATGACCTCGTACATGAACGAGTCCTTCCAGTCGAAGGGGCTCGACTCGATCCAGAAGGGGACGAACAGCCTCGAGGTGTTCCCGTTCTTGTCCTCCACCTGGAACACGTAGCCGTACTTGTTCGGGGCGGTGATGCCCGACGAGACCGAGACCGTGAAGGTGTGGGTGCTCGCGCTGTAGGGGGCTGCGGTCGCGGGGACGGCGGCGCCGTTGAGGGTGATGAGCGTCTTCGTCGGGTCGAGGTCGGCCGCCCCGGGGACGAATTTCACCTGGAAGGAGTAGCTGCTCGCCGTGGTCGTCACGTCCCCGCCGACCAGCTGCAGGGTGCCTCCGGCGGCGTGCCCGCAGGTCACGGCCTGGAGGATGTTGTTCGTGTTGGTCCCCGAGGTCAGCGACGGGAGCTGCACCGTCGGCTGCCCCGGATTGATCATCCAGGTGCCGTTGGCGACGAACTTGTACTCGACGTCCTTGCCGTACGGGACGGGCGTCTGGACCTGCCAGCCGCCGCCGCTCCCGGTCTTCGTCATCGGGATGCCGGTCGTCCAGCTGTTGTAGTCGGTCTGCAGGACGACCGTCGTGTAGCTGTTGTCCGGCAGCGTGAAGGTCTGGGGGCAGGTCGTGGGGACGACGACGCTCGCGTCCGTCGTGCTGCTCGCGTCGGAGGGGGGCGTGGCGTCCGAGGGGGGGAGCGCGTCGGTGACGGTGGTGGCGTCGGTCGGCGGGGCGGCCTCCGGGTGGGGCGCCCCCGTGTCCTGGAACGTCGTCGTGGCGTCCTTGCCGCGGCCGCTGTCGACCGGCTTCGTCGACCCGGTGTCGACGCCCCCCGCGTCGAGGAGACCGCCCGAGTCCGGGCTCGCGATCTGATCCGAGCCGCACGCGAGGAGGGTGAGCGGCAGCGCCGTGACAAGGTGAAGAGCGACACGCCTCATGGTCTCCTCCGGCATGCGCGGAGACCGCGATGCGATGGGGCCCGCGGGGGCCCGAAGTAGGGTGGTCACCTCGGTACGCGCGAGGGGCTCACCTGTTTCGTGGGGTAGCACCGTGCCTGTGGGGTCGCCACCATGAACTGCGTCACGCTCTGGCGCGCGCTCTTCGGGCTCCGCGGGGTCTGCCGAGGGGAGGTCGCCCGGGGCGCGACACTCTGCCCCGGTTCCAGGTCGTCGCCCGCACCGCTTCTGCGGAGATGTCCCGCAGGGGGAGACCGGGTTCAATGGTTCCAGAGGGTTACGCGTGGCACCGGCGATGCACTACCCCCCAGCAGCAGGTCGCCACGCAGCGGCGGCCTCCAAGGAAATCGTCATGAACATCCATAGCTTTGCCTCGTCCCTCGCTCGCAGCTTCGCCCCGGTCGCCCTCGCGGCGGCCACCTTCTGCGGCACCCTCGGCTTCTCGTCGGTCGCCTCCGCGGACGAGCGCGGTCGCGAGGTCCCCGCGGCGCACGCCGAGCGCGGCGACAGTCGCGACGTCCCCGGGGCGCACGCCGAGCGCGGCGACGGTCGAGGCGCCGATGGGCGCGGCGCGCGACGCGACCACCGGGATCACCGCCCGGGAGAGCGCGGTCGCGACCACAAGGGGCACCAGGGGCGCGGTCACGAGCACGGGGGCGGGCAGAAGGGGCACGGGAAGGGGAAGTGATGCCGAGGGGGGGCCTTCTTCGAGCGCTTGAAATGGCGGCGTAACTTCGAGCTTCGCCGGCCCGAGGTCGAGCGTCGGCGGTTCGAGGTCGAGCCTCAGGGGAGCTGAGGACAGAGCGGATCCCACTCGTGCGCGCACGCCGGCGCCGGCTTCGAGGTCGACGGCCGCACCGGCCTCCCCCCGGCGGCCGCGGTCACCGTCGGCCGCCCCTTCGGATCGCGCGCCGCCGGCGCGTCCGTGCTCACGGGCGGAGGGGGCGTCGGGGCCGTGCGGAGGCCCCGCGCGCTCTCCTCGAGCAGCGCCAGCTCCTCCCGCTGCCTGGCGAGCGCGGCCCCCATCGCCTCGAAGGTCTCCCGCTGCCTCGCCGCCGCCTGGCGGTCGCGTGCCGCCGAGCCCTCCGCCTCGCTCGCCCTCCGCGACGCGACCACGCCGCCCGCGACCACCACGAGGACGAGCGCGATCCCCAGCCCCCAGGCCGTCCGCGCCAGGCCCGTCCGCCGCGCGTCCCCGCGCTCCGCCGCCGTCGCCCGCTCGTGCTGCTGCTGGAGCCGCAGCGCCTCGAGGCGGTGCGCCGAGTCGGCCTCGCGCCGGACCCGCTCGGTCTCGGCGTCCCGGATCGCCTGGAGCCGGACCGCCTCCTCCCGTCGCCGCTCCACCTCGGCCCGCGCGCGTGACTCCTCCTCGCGCCGCCCCGCCTCCCGCTCTTCGTCGCGCCGCCGCTCCTCGGCCCCTCGCGCCTCCGCCGCCGCCTCGTCGACCCGCGAGCGTCGCGCCGCTTCCTCGGCCACGCGCCGCTCCTCCAGGGTCATGAGCTCACGCAGGGAGAAGAGTACGGAGCTCTCGCAGGGTCGCTGGGTCATCGCTACCTCCTCCCCTCGATGGACGCCCGGAGGCGTTTTGATCACGCCCTGCGACCACGCGCTCGACGTCCCTCGGCGCGGCCCCACGCTGTGTTCCTCCGGCCGCACGCGACGTCGCCGGGGGGACACGCGCGTCGTGCGCGAACACCGCCATCCTCCACGATTTCCGCGGCGCTGCGTGCGACCCGGCGCGGGCGCGGTGGCTGCAATGTGCGCCCCTCCGTGGAGGTCACCATGCGATTCTTGCGATCGACGGGCGCATTCTTTCAGCGGACCAGCGTGCTCGTCCGGGCGGCGGCGTGGGCGACCGCCCTGGGGGTTCTGGAGACCGTCGGCTCCGAGCGCGGCCGGCGCGTCCTCGCGGTCGTCGCGATCGTCGGGGCCGCCGGCGGGGTCATCGCGCTGCGGCCCGTCCGTTCGATCGCGCCCGGCGAGGTCGGCGTCCGGACCAACCGCGTGACCGGCAGCGTCGCCACGCTCCGCGAAGGCTGGGTGCTCGACCTCCCCGCCGTCCACGAGCTCCGCCTCTTCCCGCTGCGCGACCAGATCTACCGTCCGCAGCGGAGCGCGCGCGCCGACGGGGACGCCCCCTTCCAGACGGTCGAGGGGCTCTCGATCGGCGTGGACATCGCCGTCCGCTACGCGCTCGATCCGGCGCGCGTCGTCACCGTGTCGGCGGAGCTCCCGGCCGACGTGGGGCGCGAGCTGGTCGAGCCGATCGTCGACGGAGTCCTGCACCGCGCCTTCGCGAAGAACACCGTGCGCGACATCTTCTCGGCGCGCCGCGGCGAGATCCAGAAGGAGATCGAGGACGAGCTCCGCCCCGCGCTCCTCCCCGACGGCATCGTCGTGCGCGCCGTCTTCCTCGGGAACGTCGACCTGCCGAAGGAGTACCGCGCCGGGCTCGAGGCGATGCTCTCGGAGGAGCTCTCGTCCGAGAAGATGCGCTTCACGCTGGAGCTGAAGGACAAGGAGGTGAAGGAGGCTGGGCTCGTCGCGGACGCCGACAAGCTGAAGCGCGAGAAGGCGGCCGAAGCCTCGGCGCTCGAGCAGGTGATCGCCGCGCGAGGCCAGGAGGAGGCGATGGCCCACGTGCTGCCGTTCAAGGTCAAGGAGATCGAGCAGCGTCGCCTCGAGGCGGAGGCCGCCCGGGTCGTCCGCGTGAAGCAGGCGGAGGGGGAGGCGGAGGCGCGGCGCATCGAGGCGTCAGGGGAGGCCGACTCGCGCCGAAAGCTCGCCGAGGCCGAGGCGTTCCGGATCGAGGCGACCGGCAAGGCGCAGTCGGCGCAGCTCGAGCGCGACTCGGTGCTGATCGCGAAGAACCCGCTGCTCATCCAGAAGACGATCGCCGACAAGCTCTCCGACAAGATCCAGGTGATCATCGCCCCGCCTGGGGCAGGCGGGTTCATCGCGGGGGGGCTCATCGGGCAGCCTGGGGCCCCCCACGCGCAGACCGTCGCCGCCACGTCCGCGCAGGCCGGGGCCGGGGAGTAGCCGGTGCTCCTCGTCGCGCTGGCCGCCACGGTCGCCCTCGTCGTGCAGGACCAGACTCCTCTCCGCGCGGCGGCCCACGAGAGCGCGCCGAGGCAGACCGTCCTCACGTCGGGCGACTGGCTCGAGGTGCGGGGGGAGCAGCAGGGGTTCCTGCAGGTCTACGACCACCGCCGCGAGCGGCCCGGCTACGTCCGCCCTTCCGCCGTGCGGAGCTACGCTCTCGACGAGGCGACCGCGCCGAAGCTGGCGAGCCTCGTCGAGTACCTCCGGGACGCCCCGGGGGCCGAGTCGCTCGGGATCGGCTACGTCGCGCTCTACCTCCGCGCGGCGCCCGCAGGGGCCCCCCTCGCCGAGGCCTTCGACGCGCTCGGGACGATGGCCGAGCGGCTCGGCGACCGGGCCTCGGCGCGCGGCCCTCAGGCGGGGGAGGCGTCGGTGGCGCGCGAGATCGAGGTGGCTTCGAGCTACGGCGTCCACTTCGTCGGCTTCGAGCGGCAAGGGGCGACGCGGCTCTGCTACGACGGCGAGGCGTTCCGACGCGTGCTGGCGCTCGGGGGGACCGGCCCTTCGCGCGTCCGCGCGGCCCTCGGCCTGACGGATCCGACGTGCGTCGACCCGGCCGCGGGGGCGACGGCGTCGCTGGCGCTGCTCCAGTGGCAGGCGAACGTCCTGGGGACGGTCGACCCGTCGGCGCTCGGCCCCGACGTCCCCCCGGACGCGCGGGCGCGGCTCTGGCTCCGCCGCTCGGCCGTCGACTCGGCCCTCGCGTACTTCGCCGCCCGGGGGGGAGAACCCGCGCTCGCGAAGCAGGCCGCGGAGGCGGCGAGGCACGACCTGCAGCTCGTCGACCGGGGCGTGCTCGCCGACGACGACCGCCCTGCGTACGAAGAGGCCGCGCTCCGTGCCGCGACGGTCCGGTGGGCTGCCGAGGCGGCTCCGCCCCAGGGGGCTGCGGGCGGGGGCCTCGAGGTCGAGCTGGCGGCGGGCTCGCCCGGACAGACCTGCGTCCGCCTCAAGGCGCGCGCGACGCCGTCGGCCCCGGTGTTCGAGCACTGCACGTACGGCGTCGTCTGGCCGTCGTCGGTGCGCGTGGCGGCGCGCGACGCCGCGGTGGTCATGAACGTGGAGCCGATGGAGGGGTGGAGCGAGCTCCTCGTCCTCCACCCGGCGGCAGCGGGGTGGGTGGCGGAGACGCTGGCCCCGGCGACCGTCGACCCCGAGCTCGGCTACGTGGAGCTGGCCGGGTTCTCGCCGGACGGCGCCCACCTCCTCGTGGCGCGCGAGTGGCGGGCGAGCGGGCCGCTCGGGGCGCCGCACACCCTGGCGCCGTGGCTGACGAGGACGTTCCAGGTCGTGACCGCCACCGACCTCCGCGTCGAGAAGGAGTCGCGGGCCCTCGGGGGGCTCCCCCCTGGGAAGCGGTGGGACGGCGCCGAGTGGCGAAAGGGGACGCTCGCGCTCCGCTGAGCGAGGCGCCCGGTCCGATCAGGTGACGAGGCCGGCGGGCCACGCCGCCACGCGCGGCCGCAGGATGGCGAGCGTCTCGGTGAGCGGACGCGTCGTGTCGAGCACGACGTGCTCGGCCGCCGCCAGCTCGTCGATCGCCTCGAAGCGGGCGCAGAAGTCGTCGAAGACCTCGAGTCGTCCGTCCGACACCGAGGCCGTCTTCGCCCGCTCCACGAGCCGCTGCCGGCAGACGTCGAGGTCGGCCCGGCACTCGACGAGCACGAACGGCACCCCCTGCGCCTTCGCCAGGGCGCGCGCGTCGCCGCGCATGGTGCGCGAGCGGAACGACGCGTCGATGACGGCCGAGCGTCCGGAGGCGAGGACGGCGCCCGCGCGGCGGAGGACCTCCTCGTAGACGTGGGTTGTGAAGGCCGGATCGTAGGCCCCCTTCCAGGAGGCGTCGTTGACGTGGACCGTCTCGGCGACCCCGAGCATGTGCTTGCGCGTCCGGTCGGCGTCGACGATGGGGGCGGACATCTCGTTCGCGATCGCCTCGGAGACGGTGCTCTTCCCCGCCGCGATGAGGCCCCCCACGGCGACGAGGACGGGGGCGACGAGCGCGCGCCGGCTCGACGAGAGGGCGAGGAGGAAGTGGCGTCGCGCCTCGGCCTCCGCCCGGAGCCGGAGCGGGGCGGGGGCGCCCTCGTCGCGCGCGAGGAAGGTCGAGATCTTGGCGCGCACGAACGCGCGGTACGACTCGTAGAAGTCGACCACCGAGTAGAGATCGTAGTCGTCGGCGGCCCGGGCGTAGCGGGCGAGCAGGCGCTCGGCCAGGTCGACGCGCCCGTGCTCGGCGAGGTCCATGGCGAGGAACGCGACGTCGGCGCAGACGTCGCCGAAGCGGAAGCGGTCGTTGAACTCGATGCAGTCGATGACCTGCAGCCCCCCGTCCTCGAGGTAGAGGTGCTCGAGGCGCAGGTCGCCGTGGCCGTCGCGGACGCGCCCTGCCTGGGCGCGCGCGCGGAGGAGCGCCCCCTTGTCGCGCAGGAAGCCCCGGTGGTCCTGCTCGATCGCCGCGGCCTCGGCGGCCGAGATGTAGCGCCCGATGTCGTCGCGCGTCTGCGCAAAGTTCTCGGCGACGTTCGCCTCGATCACTTCGGCCGCGCCGAAGCTCGCCGTCTCGGCGTCGCAGCGCGCGTGCCAGTGGAACTCGGCCAGGCGCTCCGCGACGGCGTCGACCTGCTCGCCCGTGAGCGCCCCTCTGGCCAGCAGGAGGTCCGCCCGCGCGGCGTCCGGCAGCCGTCGCATCTCGACCGCCCAGTCGACCACCTCGTCGCCCGAGGCGAAGCTGAGCCTCCCCTCCGCGTCCCGCCGGACCGGCACGACGCCGACGTAGACGTCCTTCGCCAGGCGCCGGTTCAGCACGACCTCGGCGTCGCACGCGCGCCTCCTCGCCTCGACCGTGCGGAAGTCGACGAAGCCGAAGTCGACCGGCTTCTTGACCTTGAACGCCGCGCGCTCCGTCAGGAACACCCAGGAGAGGTGCGTCTCGACGAGCTCCACGCGGGGAGGGGGGCGGCCGGGGAACGCCTCGGGGCGAAGCAGGTCCTCCGCGATGACCCCCATGGATGATCTCCGTTCTGCGTGCCCCGCGTCGGGGCAGCTCCGGGGCTGCAACCACCACGCCACACGCGGCAAAGAGCGCGACGGACCTCGACGGGCCGGAGGGGCCGCAAGGTTTGCGTCGCGCTGCAGGGGCCGCGTGTCCGGGGAGCACCGCCGGGCCACGGGAGGCGGGGCCGCCGAAGGGCGAGGAGGACGTCCACCGTCGCCGGAGCCGGGCAAGGCACGACCCGTGCTCGGGGCCGCCCCATGGTCGACGTCCCGCTCCCCCTCCCGCCGGTCGCCCTGTTGCGCGCCGCGGTGGCCGCCGTGTGGCTCTACGAGGGGCTCTGGTGCAAGGTCCTCGGCCGTGAACGCCGTCAGGTGCAGGTCGTCGAGGCCGTCCCGAAGCTCGGACCGCTCCTCGGCAAGCACTTCCTGCTGACGCTCGGGGTGGTCGAGACTGCGCTCGGGCTATGGGTCCTGTCGGGCGTCGCCCCCGGGCTCTGTGCCGTCGCGCAGACCCTCCTGCTCGTGACGCTGAACACCAACGGCCTCCTCTGGGCTCGCCACATCATCCACGACCCGGCCGGAATGGTCGTGAAGAACCTCTGCTTCCTCCTCCTCGGCTGGGTCGTCGCTGCGCTCTCGCGGGGGGCGACGTGACGGCAGCGACCGCGTGGGACGCGGGGCGGTTCGACTCGAAGGCAGGGCCGAAGCGCGTCCTCTTCGGGCGGATGTACGAGGATCTCGAGATCGAGCGCGCCGCGTTCCGACCCGGAGGGCGGGTCTTCTGCATCGCGTCGGCGGGGTGCTCCGCGCTCGGCCTCTGCGATCGCCACGACGTCGTCGCGTGCGACATCAACCCGGTCCAGCTCGCGTACGCCGAGCGGCGCATCGCCGGGGGGCCGGTCGAGGTGGGGACCGCCGAGAAGGTGATGGGCTTCGGGCGCACGCTCGCGCCGCTGGTCGGCTGGCGGAAGGACGCCCTCCGGGAGTTCCTCGCCCTCTCGGACCCCGCCGCGCAGGTCACGTTCTGGCGCGAGCAGCTCGACACGTGGCGGTTCCGCGCCGCCTTCGACGGGATGATGTCGATCACCGGCCTCCGCGCCGTGTACGCCCACGACTTCCTCGACTTCCTGCCGCGGAGCTTCGGCGCGGTGATGCGCGGTCGCCTCGAGCGCGGGTTCGCGCGCCACCCCAACGCCGAGAACTCACACGCGAAGGCCCTCCTGCTCGGCGACGTCGGCGAAGGGGTCCGGGCGCGGGGGGATGTCTCGCGCATCCAGCTCGTCCTCTCGGACGCGGCCTCGTACCTGGAGGCGCAGCCCGCGGGGAGCTTCGACGCCTTCACGCTGTCGAACATCCTCGACGGGGCGCGCCCGGCCTACCGGGACCGGCTCGCCACCGCCGTCCGGCACGCCGCCGCGAAGGACGCGGTCATGGTGCTGCGCAGCTTCGGAGAGCCGGACGCGAAGGTCGTGGACAACCGGGCCGAGCTCGACCGCGCGATGCTCTGGGGCGTCGTGGACGTGCGCCCCGCCGAGCAGGCGTAGCGGTCCTCAGCGCGCGCCGGCGCGGAGCTCCTGCGGTCGGAACGGAGCGAGCTGCCCTCCAGGGACCTCTCGCTCGCCGGCGAGCACCGAGGCGGGGGGGGCGTGCAGATCCCACACGAGGCCGAGCGCCGCCATCGCGCGGAGGACGACGTAGGTCGGATCGAGCTCCCACCAGAAGAAGCCCTGGCGCGTGGAGCGCTGGTAGTAGTGGTGGTTGTTGTGCCACCCCTCGCCGAGCGTGACGGCCGCGAGGATCGCGCTGTTCCGGCTGTTGTCGGTCGTCGCGTAGCGCCGCGACCCGAACATGTGGGTGAGCGAGTTGATGGTGAAGGTGCCGTGCCAGAGGAGCGTCGTGGAGACGAAGAAGCCCCACACGAGCGCGAACGGGCCCCCGACGACGTAGAGGACGAGCGCCAGCGCCGCCGGCGGCAGCCACCACCAGCGGTCGAGCCACACGAGCTCCGGGAACTTCGCCAGGTCCTTCACGCGCGCGGTGTCGGTCGCGTCGTATTTCTTCGAGAGGATCCACCCGACGTGGCTCCAGAAGAACCCCTCGCGCAGCACCGAGTGGACGTCGCCCGGCTGGTCGGAGAACTTGTGGTGCACGCGGTGATGCCCTGCCCACCACATCACGCCCTTCTGCGAGCTCGTCATCGCCCCGACGGCGAAGAGGAGCTGCATGGGCCGGCTGGTGCGGAACGTCCGGTGAGAGAAGTACCGGTGGTAGCCCGCCGTCACGAAGAACATGCGCGCGTAGTAGAGCGCCACGGCGAGGCCGAGGCCGCGCCAGGACCAGCCGAGCTTGATGACCCCGAGCACCGCGACGATGTGCGCCGCGACGAAGGGGAGCGACTTCATCCAGAGGACCGACCGGTCCTCGCTACCTTGCGTGTTGTCCATGACCCCGAGGAGCCTAGGGGGCGCTTCGTCAGGATCCGGTCAGGCTTGGGCCACATCTCGCTCACGCACGCCGTGGCTGACGGGATGTACGGCGCGTACAACCCGCCCGCGCCCCCCGCGATCGACGGGCGACCACGCGGGGCGACTGGCCGCGGTCAGCCGTTTTCGTTGGGCCGGATGAGGTTCGAGCCGGCGCCAAAGCTGCCGACGGCCTCGAAGTAGGCGTGGGGGTGGGGGTGGTGCTGGGAGTGGCGGGCGCACCAGAGCTTCTCGCCGCCCGACGCGCGCTGGGTCGCGAGGCAGTCGGGGCAGGGGGGCTCGATCTCCGGGGCGTGGGAGGCCACGTGGTCCTTGCTGCGGACCACGAGCACCGTGCACGACGCCCGCTGCACGACCACCTGCGCGACCGAGCCGAGGATCAGGCGCTCGAGGCCTCGCTTGCCGGTAGTACCGACGACGATCATGTCGGCGTCGACGCTGGCGGCGGTCTGGAGGATGGCGCGCGCCGCGTCGGTGGCGTGGAAGTGGGCGACGACGTTGACTCCCGAGGTGGTCTGGGCCTCCCGGGCTCGCCGGTCGAGGAGGTCGCGGTGGCGCTCGAGGGCGTCCATCACGACCGGCGTGGCGCCGTCGGTCCGGATGAGATCGGCGGCGTGGACGAGGTGAATCTCGCTCCCGGGCGTCTGCCGCGCGAGGGCGACAGCGCGCTCTAGAACGAGATCCGCCGACGGGGATTCGTCGATACCGACGACGATGACGAAGCGGGCGGGGGGGATGGATCCGGTCATGAACACCCCAGGCAGGCGAACTGCGTGCCGTGCCGAGATTGCCGCCGCTGGCGGGGCCGACCCGTGCAAACGCTGCGTTCGTCGGCGACTCTCCCGAGCGGCCGGGGAGCCGGGCCGACGGAAGCGCCGATGGCGCGGGCGCCTCTCAGGCGGGCTTCGCGGCGGGGGTCTCGCGGACCACGAGGACCGAGCGGTCGGCGTGGTTCACCACCTTCGCGGCCGTCGTCCCGAGGAGGTGGTCGATGGCGTCGTAGCCGTGCGAGCCGATGACGATGAGGTCGACGTCGAGCTCGCGCGCGGCCTCGCAGATCCCCGACCACGGGGAGCCGACGCGCACGAGCGGGTGCGTGACGACGCCGGCCTCTACCTCGCGGCAGCGAAGCTCGAGGTCACGGACCGCCCCGGCGCGCCACTGCTCCATGAGCTCGTTGGGCGACGCGCGGAACGCGTCTTCGGGGACGCCGGTGGGGAGGCCCACCGCGTGGAGGAGGTAGAGCTCGGCCCCCGTCGCGTGCGCGATGAAGGAGGCGCGCGCGAGGACGCCCTTGCTCCGGGGGGACTGGTCTACGGCGACGAGAATGCGCTTCATGCCGCGTGCCTATACACCCGGCGTGCCGAACTTCGGCCTCGGATCCTCCCTGCTCAAGGTGCTCGAAACTTCCAGTCCCGCCGCCCTACGGCTTCGGGGCCCGTGGCTCGGCGTGCACCGTGAGGACGGGGATGGCGGAGAGGCGAACGACCCGCTCCGCGACGCTCCCGAGGAGCATGCGCGCCACGCCGTGGCGGCCGTGCGTGCCGATGACGATGAGGTCGCCCCCCGCGGTCTTCGCCGCCTCGAGGATGGCGTCGCACGGCGTGCCGCGCCGCAGGACGGCGCTGCTGTTCGGCCATTCGGCCTTGAGCGTGGAGAGGAGGGCGTCCAGCTCGCGCTGCGCCCCGGCGACGAGCGGCTCTATATCGAGTGGCGGCGCCACGCGGCTCACCTCGACGAAGGGCATCACGTCGAACGCGGTCATCAGGGTGATGCGCGCGTCGAACTTCCGCGCGAGCGAGACGGCGACCTCGATGGCGGGCTTCATTGCGTCGCCGAAGTCGACGGGGACGATGATGTGCTGGAACGTTCTCATGGGGCAGCCTCTACCTGGGACCTTGCACGCAAGGGGCCGGCCACGGCCCGGGGCCGCCACCGGGACCGCCGCCGCTGCGCAATCGGTGCACCGGAATGCACCGCGTTCGTCGCCATCGATGGCCGGCGCGGCTTCGCGGTTCTCGTGGCCGGAGCCGCAACGGGAGGTCCGGGTAGGCGCGAGGGCTCGACTCCTTGCGCGGGGGCCGCATCGTGCACATGTTGCGGCTCTCCCTGATCCGGTCGCCGAGCGTGGCGCCCCGTCATGACCCCTCCAGCATCGCGCGCTCGCCTGGAGGCGTCATCGAATCCCAGCTCCCTAGCTCCGCGCCCGCGGCCCCGATCCGCAAGATCGCGATGGTCGGCAACCACATCCCGCGGCAGTGCGGGATCGCGACCTTCACGACCGACCTGGCCGACGCCATCGGCACCGAGTTCCCGGCGCAGGACTGCTTCGTCCTCGCGATGAACGACGCAGGGCGGCATCACGCCTACCCGCCGCGCGTCCGGTTCGAGATCGCGCAGGGGGACCTCACGTCGTACCGGCGGGCGGCCGACTTCCTCAACGTCAACCCGGTCGACGTCGTCTGCCTCCAGCACGAGTACGGCATCTTCGGCGGCAAGTCCGGCGCGCACCTGCTCGCGCTGCTGCGCGAGCTCCGGATGCCCATCGTGTCGACGCTCCACACGATCCTGGCCGAGCCGAACCCGACGCAGCGGGCCGTGATGGACGAGCTGACGCAGCTTTCGGAGCGCGTCGTCGTGATGAGCGAGATGGGGGTTACCCTGCTCGGGAAGGTGCACGGCGTCGACCCGGCGAAGATCGACCTCATCCCGCACGGCATCCCGACGGCGCGGGCAGGGGGGCGGAGCAAGGATCAGCTCGGCGTCGAGGGGCGCCGCGTCATCCTCACCTTCGGGCTCCTCTCCCCGGACAAGGGGATCGAGAACGTGATCGAGGCGATGCCGGCGATCCTCGCCCGGTACCCCGAGACCGTCTACATCGTCCTCGGGGCGACGCACCCGCACGTGAAGGAGCACCACGGGGAGACCTACCGCCTCGGGCTCGAGGCCCGGGCGCAGAAGCTCGGCGTCGCGTCGAGCATGATCTTCCACAACCGCTTCGTCAGCCAGGCCGAGCTCGCGGAGTTTCTCGCGGCCGCGGACGTCTACGTGACGCCGTACCTCAAGCCGGAGCAGATCACGTCGGGGACGCTGGCCTACGCCGTCGGCTCGGGAAAGGCCGTCATCTCGACCCCGTACTGGTACGCGACGGAGCTCCTCGGCGACGGGCGAGGCCTCCTCGTCCCGTGGCGCGACCCGGGGGCCATCGCGCGCGAGGTCATCGGGCTCTTCGACGACCCGTCGAAGGCGAGCGCGCTCCGCGAGCGCGCGGCGGAGTACGGCAAGCAGATGGTGTGGCCCCAGGTGGCGCGCCGCTATGTCGAGAGCTTCGACCGAGCGCAGCGGGATCACCAGAGCCGTCGCCGCACGGTCTTCCTCGCGAAGACGCTCGCGACCCGGCCGGCCGAGCTGCCAGAGATGCAGCTCGAGCACCTCGGGAACCTGACCGACGACACGGGCATGCTCCAGCACTCGCGGTTCAACGTGCCGCGCTACGAGGACGGCTACTGCACGGACGACAACGCCCGGGCGCTCGTCCTCGTCACGCTGCTCGAGGAGGCTGACATGGAGAACGCCACGCGCGTGCGGGCGCTCGCCACGCGCTACGCGGCCTTCGTGCATCACGCGTGGAACCCCGCCCAGGGGCGCTTCCGGAACTTCCTGACGTATTCGCGGCGGTGGCCCGAGGAGCGCGGCTCCGAGGACAGCCACGGCCGCGCGCTCTGGGCGCTCGGCACGGTCGTCGGTCGCTCCGTCGACCAGGGGAGGCAGTCGCTCGCGGGGGAGCTGTTCCACCAGGCCCTCCCCGCCGTCACCGCGTTCACCAGCCCGCGGGCGTGGGCGTACGCGCTCATCGGCGTCGAGGAGTACCTCCGGGCCTTCGAGGGGGACCGGAGCGTCGAGTCGGCAGGCAAGGAGATCGGCCTTCGGCTGCTCGCGCGCTACCAGGACAGCAAGAAGCCGGAGTGGCCGTGGTTCGAGGACAGCGTGACCTACTGCAACGCGCGCCTCCCGCAGGCGCTGCTCGTGGCGGGGGCCCGCATGCGCAGCGAGGAGATGATCTCCATCGCGCTCGGATCCCTGGCGTGGCTCGTCTCCATCCAACAGACCGACGAGGGGTACTTCGCCCCCATCGGGTCGAACGGCTTCTACACGCGGGGCGCGCCGAAGGTCGCGTTCGACCAGCAGCCGGTCGAGGCGTGCGCCATGGTCTCCGCCTGCCTCGACGCCCAGCGCATCACGCGCGACGCGGTGTGGGGCGAGCACGCGCGCCGGGCGTTCGGTTGGTTCCTCGGCCAGAACCAGCTGCAGCAGCCGCTCTACGACCCCCGCACCGGCGGCTGCCGGGACGGGCTGCACGCCGACCGGGTGAACGAGAACCAGGGCGCAGAATCCACACTCTCCTTTCTGCTCGCCCTGCTCGAGATGCGCCTGGCCGACCGGGCCAGCGTCGTCGAGCCCAGGGGGAGCGAGGCACACCTATGACCGCGAGCCGCAGCTACGACACCCTCCTTGTCCGCCATCCGGGCAACCCGATCCTGAAGGCGTCTGACTGGCCGTACCCCGTCCACTCCGTCTTCAACCCCGCCGCCACGCGGCTCCATGACGGAACGACGCTGCTCCTCTGCCGGGTCGAGGACCGCACGGGGCTCTCGCACCTCTGCGCCGCGCGCTCGGCCAACGGCGTCGACGGGTGGGTCATCGACGCGAAGCCGACCATGAGCCCGCAGCCCGACCTCCACCCGGAGGAGCTCTGGGGGATCGAGGACCCGCGCATCACGTGGATGGAGGAGCTCGGCAAGTACGCCGTCGCCTACACGGCGTTCAGCAAGGGGGGGCCCGGCGTGGCGCTCGCCATGACGGAGGACTTCGTCACTTTCGAGCGCTTCGGCCTCATCATGCAGCCCGACGACAAGGACGCCGCGCTCCTCCCTCGCCGCGTCGACGGGAGCTGGGCGCTGGTCCACCGGCCGATGGCGGACTCGGGGGCGCACGTCTGGATCTCGTTCTCCCCCGACCTCCGGAACTGGGGGGGGCACAAGCTGATGCTCCAGGCCCGGCGCGGCGGGTGGTGGGACGCAAACAAGGTCGGCCTCTCGCCGCCGCTCATCGAGACCCCGCGCGGGTGGCTCATGATCTACCACGGGGTCCGCCAGAACGCGGCCGGGTGCCTCTACCGCCTCGGCCTCGCGCTCTTCGACCACGCGTCGCCCGACCGCTGCATCGCCCGGGGGGACGAGTGGATCTTCGGGCCCGAGGAGCCGTACGAGACCCAGGGGGACGTGGACAACGTCGCCTTCCCGTGCGGTTACACGATTGGCGCCGATGGCGACGCGCTGAACGTCTACTACGGCGCGGCGGACACGAGCGTTGCGCTGGCGACCGGGAGCATCCGGGCGATGCTGGCCTGGCTCGAGATGCACGGGAAGGCGTAGGCGACGGGGACGGCGTCCGGTCAGGGCTCGGGGAGGCCGAACACGTGGTCGTTCTGGGCCTCGGCGTGGCAGCGGGCGCAGAGCCCGAGCTCCTCGGCCGTGGCCGTGGGGGCCGGGGTGACGCCGAACCGCCAGGCGCCGGCGGTGGCGCCCCCGGCGAGCGTCCCCTTCTCCATGAAGTAGGTGGGGCCAGGCTTCTTGCTCGCGCGCTCGACGGTCGCCATCGCGATCACGGTCCCGCTCGCGAACCCGGCGCGCCCGCCGCGCAGCGCGTCCTGGCTCTCGGGGGTCAGGTAGACCGTCGCCGTGAAGCGCCCGCCGGCGTGCCCCCACGAGACGAACGACTCGGGGCCGACGCGCGCGAGTCGGGTGGCGACGTCGGCGGGGACGGGCGACGGGAGGGGGCCGCTGTCGGCCGACGCGGCGGCCGAGCCCGAGGTGCCCGGCGTGAAGGTCGAGCGACCGACCCCCTCGAGGGGGGGCGCGTGACAGCCTGCGACGGCCGGAGCGACCAGCGCCACGAGGAGCGAGGCGGACCGGCGCATCGGGTCACGCCGTCAGAAGAAGACGCCAGCCTCGAGCGAGATCGTCCACTGCGCCAGCGAGCTCTGCCCCGGGAGCTGGTTCAGGTCGAACATGAACTGCCCGGCGAGGTGGAGCACCTCGTAGCGGTAGTTCATGCCGATGATGCCGCGGTCCCGGTTGGTGCGGACCGACGCGAAGGTTGTCGTGTTGTTGTAGTCGGCGCTGTTCGGGACGTTGGTCCCGGGGATGTTGTTCGCGCAGACGGGGGAGCCCGTGCTCGGGTTGTTCCCGGTGTAGCCGCAGGCCTTCAGGGCGTCGGTGTTGGGCGTCAGGTCGACGGTCGACGAGTCGCCGAAGATGTAGAGGCGCTGGTAGCCGAGGTACGGGGTGAGTACGGAGGTGTCGGCGAGCGTGAAGGGGTGCGAGATCTGCCCGTCGATGCCGACCGAGGTCAGCGAGAACTTCGACGTCCCCGTCAGGGTGCGGACGCCGCCGCCCACGGAGACGTCGGGGAGGTAGCTCGGCCAGCCCGTCCTGAACCCCTCGAGCAGCGCCCACCGGACGTCGGCGCCGGCGGTCCACATGACGGAGTCGGCGATGTAGCTCACGTCGCCGATGATCTCGAAGCCGAGGGGGAGCCCCTTCCTCGCCTTGAGCGAGTAGACTTGGATGACAGAGTCGGGCGACGTGTTCTCCTGGCTCTGGACGCCGCTGTTCGGGTCGACCGACCCTTGCGTCCCCTTGTGCCAGTACTGGACCCCGCCGGCCGAGGCGTCAGGGTTGATCTTCGTGTAGCTGGCCTCGATGCTGAACTCGAAGCCGCCGAAGCCGGTCGTCCGCGCAGGGTGGAACGCCGTCGGGGCGATGGCGACGCCGAGCTCCGAGAGCATGGCCTGGAAGGGGGCGTTGTTGGGCTGGCAGGCGAGGTTGCTGAGGACGCTCGGCGAGACCTTGATCGACTTGCCCGCGAGCTTGCTGGCGGCGCTGTTGAACGAGGCCATGGCGCCGGCGGGGTTGGCGGCGATCCCCTGGCAGGTGAGCCCTACCGACCCGAGCGTGAGCGACTTGCCGTTGAGGCTGTAGAACGGCGTCGTCGGCTGGCTGACGAAGCGCTCGGGCGTCGGGTCCATGGAGTCGGCGCGCGCGGGGGTGGAGACGAGCCCGATGGCGGCCACGGCTGCGATCCCCAGCGTCGTCAGGGCGCCCGACGTGATGCCGAGGCCTCCGCTCCTCACCCGAGTGGTCATCCTCCAACTCCTACCACCGGTCCTCGTTTGATCGCGAGAACGAGTTGCAGGGCGGCCCCGGGGGGCGAGGCGGGGTAAGGTGGCGCGCGTCATGGCCCACCGCCTCCGCGCCCGGCCGCCCCCGGTCCCGCTGCACGTCGTCCTTGTCGAGCCGGAGATCCCGCAGAACACCGGGAACATCGCCCGCCTGACCGCGGCCGCCGCAGCCCCGCTCCACCTGGTCGGTCGGCTCGGGTTCCGCATCGACGAGAAGAGCGTCCGGCGGGCCGGGGTCGACTACTGGGACCTGGTCGACCTCCGCCAGCACGTCGACTTCGCTCACTTTCTCCACGCGTTCCAGGCCGAGTCGCCGGGGGGGCGCCTCCACCTGTTCTCGGGCAAGTGTGGGAGAAGCTACCTCGACGCCGGCTTCGCCCCGGGGGACGCGCTGGTCTTTGGCAAGGAGAGCGTGGGGCTGTCGGCGGAGCTGCTCGCCCAGCACGAGGACCGGGTCCTCGGCATCCCGACGCTCGGGGCGGTCCGTTCTCTCAACCTGGCGAACGCGGCCGGCATCGCGCTGTTCGAGGCGCTCCGGCAGACCGGGGCGCTGGCGAACACGTTCGTCGACTAGGACCGCCCGCTACCGCGATCGGAGGGCCGGCGACGGTGCCGGCGGGGCGGGTCGGCATGGCGGGTCGGCATGGCGGGGCCCGGCGTCAGCCGAACGCCGAGATCCCGGTGATCTCCTGGCCGAGCACGAGGGTGTGGACGTCGTGCGTCCCCTCGTAGGTCGAGACCGTCTCGAGGTTCATCAGGTGCCGCATGATGGGGTAGTCGAGGGTGATGCCGTTGCCGCCGAGGATGTCGCGGCAGTTCCTCGCGATGTCGAGGGCGGCGCGGACGTTGTGGCGCTTGATCATGCTCACGTGGGCGGGGCGCGACGTCCCCTCGGCCTTCAGCTGCGAGACGGCCAGCGCCTGGAGCTGCATGTTGGTGATCTGCGTCAGCATCTCGGCGAGCTTCGCCTGCACGAGCTGGTGCGAGGCGATCGGCTTGCCCGAGAACTGCACCCGGTCCTTCGCGTAGCTGACCGCGCAGTCGAAGCAGGCGCTCGCCGCGCCGATGACCCCCCACGCGATACCGAACCGCGCCGACGTGAGGCACGAGAGCGGCCCCTTCATGCCCCGCACGCCGGGCAGGACGGCGTCCTTGGGGATGCGGACGTCCTCGAGGATGAGCTCGCTCGTGACGCTGGCGCGCAGGCTCATCTTCTTGTGGATGAGGCGCGCCTCGAACCCCTTCGTCTCGGTCGGCACGAGGAACCCTCGCACCTCGCCGTCCTGTCCGCCGACCTTCGCCCAGATGACCGCGACCTTCGCGATGTTGCCGTTGGTGATCCAGCGCTTCGTCCCGTTCAGGACCCAGGAGTCGCCGTCGTCCTTCGCCACCGTGCGCATCCCGCCCGGGTTCGAGCCGGCGTCGGGCTCGGTCAGGCCGAAGCAGCCGATGACCTCCCCCTTCGCCATGGCCGGCAGGTAGCGCTCCTTCTGGGCGTCCGACCCGTAGCTGTGGATCGGGTACATGACGAGGCTCCCCTGCACGCTCGCGAGGCTCCGGATGCCGGAGTCGCCGCGCTCGAGCTCCTGCATCGCGACGCCGTAGCCGACGTCGGACAGGCCCGCGCAGCCGTACCCCTGCAGGTTGCAGCCGAAGAGGCCCAGCTCGCCGATCTCGGCGATGAGCTCCCGGGGGAAGGTGCCGGCCTCGAAGTGGTCGGCGATCTTCGGCATGACCCGGGCGTCGACGAACGCGCGGACGGTCGACTGGATGGTGCGCTCTTCGGGGGTCAGCTGGCGGGCGAGGTCGAAGAAGTCGGGCATGGCGGGCCCGTCCTAGCACAGCCTCGCGAGCCTCGCCGCTCGTCGCGCTCGCCCCCGGCTGAGCCCGGCCGCTAGAGGGTCAGACCGATGACCGTGCGGAACCAGACCGCGCCGAAGCTGTCGCCGTTCGCGGCGTTCAGCGTGTGGTTCATCTCGCTCACGCGGAGGTAGGCCCCCGTCGTCCACCAGACGCGCCCGAAGTTGAGCAGCACGACCGGACCGACGTACTGCTGCAGGTCGAGGTTGAAGGCGCCGCCCGCGGGGGCCTGGCTCGACCACTCCTTGCGCATCCACCACTCGAAGCCTGGCTGGAACGTCGGCGTGACCTGGTACCAGAACCCGGCGGAGGGGTCGAAGACCCAGTCGTTCCTCCCTCCGTAGTACATCTCGCGTTCGCCCACGACGTTCGCCGCGAGGGCGAAGTTGCCGAAGCGCCGCTGGAGAATGAGCTTCGCCTCGAGCTCCACCTCGCTGTCGTTCTCGGTGACCTCGCCGTAGAGTCCGATGTCGACCGGGAGCTTGCCGGCGTCCGAGAGGCGGTAGCGGAGGCGCTGCTTCGAGCCGTTCCCCTCGGTCAGCGACGGGAGGACGTCGTAGCTCCCCGCGGGGGTCGGGACGAACGTCACGTAGAGGCCGAGCTCGAGGTGGTCGGTGATGCCGTACTCGAACTCCTCCTGGATCTGCGAGACGAGGACGGTCTGGGACCCGGTCGCGGCGCTCAGGGCCTTCACCGGGACCATGTCGACGTACGTCTCGAGCTCCCCCTCCCCCTCGGCGTTGGTCTCATAGTTGTAGGTGAAGGGGAGGTTGCGGGGGGTGGCCCGGGACGTCGCGGCCGCGAGGAGGGCCGCCAGCGCGGCGGGGAGCAGGAGCGACGCTCGCATCAGAAGCTCTCGAGGCGGATGGCGGGGGACGCGACGAAGTCGTTGTGGGGCGCCATGGCGAAGTGGCACTGGTTGCACACGTACGGGTCGCTCCCGCTGTAGGCCTGGTTCTGCGGCGGGAGCCCGTCCCATAGGACCTGGGGGGCGGCCGCCGTCCCCGTCAGCTCGAACCACTCCCAGCTCGAGTAGGCGGGGGCCCCGGTGCCGGCGTCGTACGGGTTGTAGTCGCCGCCGCGCTTCACCATCGCGAAGACCTGCTGCTGCGCCGGGATCTCCTTGACGATGATCGTCCCGACCGGGAACTCGGTCGCGCCGTGCGGCGGCTTCTGGTTCAGGTACTCGATGCGCTGCCCGCCGGTGTGGACGCTGGCGCCGGCGTCGGTCGTGACGCTGTCGGGCGGGGCGGCGTCCTCCGTGAAGGTCGTCCAGGAGCGGTAGTTGTCGAAGTCGCTCGCCTGCGGGATGAACACCTCGCCGCCCGCGCTGCTCGCGGTGGAGGAGGCGCTGCTGCAGCCCGCCCCCCAGGGCAGGATGAGGGAGGCGACGATGAAGGGGACGGCCAGGACGTTGCTGCGCATGGAAGACTGCTCTCTCTGCTCGGTGGGTGACGGGGACAGTGCGGGGGGGGGGGCGAATCCGCGGGTCAAGCCGAAAGCCGGAGGACACCCTCTGCCATCCGGAGCAGCTCGTCCGGCTCCGGCAGCCCGGCGGCGGCGCGGAGGCTCGCGGGCCACGGGGTCGAGAGCTCCGCGCGGAGGCCGAGCGCGGCGCGCCGTCGCGCCGCCGCCACCCGACCCCGGGCCCCGGCGTCGAGCTTCGTGTCGGCCCAGGCCGCCACGCGCCACGCGAGCGCGGCGTGGCGCTGCTCGTCCCTCGCGATGCGCCGCATGGCCTCGCGGACCCGCGGGTCGCGGCTGGCGGTCGCCTGCGCCGTGGCGATGAGCGCCCCCATCGTCTCACGGACGCACCCCTCCACGGCGTTCTCTGTCGCCATGACCTCGAGCGGGCGGAGCTCTGCGGGGGGCCTCGCCGGCCCCTCGACACGGGCCCCCTCGCGCCGGGCCAGCGCCCCCATCGCCCGTGCGTGGCGGACCTCGTCCTCCGCGGCCCGGGCGGCCTGTCGACGGAGGCGTCGGGGGGCTCCGTGCCGGGCGAGCTCGGCCTCGAGTTGCCGGAACGCCCCCACCGCGGCCGCCTCGAGGGCGGCGGTCCCGGCCAGGTAGCGCCCGAGCTCGGACCCGTCGCGGCAGGGGGCCCGGGGCGCGAGGCCGGCCGGCTGTCGCCCCACGGGGAGGCACGACGGGAAGCAGACGACCGCGGGGGTGTCCGTGCCGACGGTCGCCGGGGCGCACGACGCCATGATGGCGCCGCAGAAGAGGGTGCACTCTGCCGTCGTATAAACTGTGCCGCCGCCCGGGCTCGCGTCGCCAGGAGTCGCGTCGATGGCGCCCGTCCCGGCCCGGCTGGCGTCGGCGGAGCAGTAGAGGGGGCGATAGAACTTCTGGCAGACCGTCGCGTGTTCGCAGGGGTCCAGCGCCGCGTCGGCCCCGGAACCGCCGTCGAGCGACGCGTCGGCTCTGGCCTCGGCGTCGGCCACGGCGCTCGCCCCGTCGCGCGCGCGGCTGTCCGTCGCCCCGTCCGGGACGCCGCCGCCGTCGGCGAGGGGGGCGGCCGGGGGGGGCGGCGCGCAGGTGCAGCGGAGCGTCCCCGAGGTACACGTGGCGACGGGGATTGTGCCGGCGTCGCAATCGCCCGAGCAGGTCTGGGCGCCGCAGCTCCAGGAGGCCCCGGCGGTCGACGCGTCCACCAGGTCGAGCGCCGAGGTCGCGGCACTCCCGGCGCGGCAGGCGGCGGCTCCGGGGGCGATGGCGAGCGAGAAGGCGACGATGCGACGCAACGCGTGGGAGAGGCTCGTGCTCTTCATGGCGAGACCCGGGCGAGGAGGTGGGGGGGGCGGGTCATAGGCTGCGGAGGAACTCGACGAGGTCGGCCTCTTGCGACGCGGAGAGGCTGCTCGGGTAGCCCTGGTTCAGGTTCGCGACGGTCTTCAGCATCACCTTCACGGCGTCGTCGAGGGTCGCGGCGCTGCCGTCGTGCATGTAGGGGGCGGTCTCGGCGATCCCCCGCAGGGTCGGCGTGTCGAACGCGCAGGCCGCTCGCGGGTGGCCGTCCTCGTCGGTGTGGGTCACGTCGGGGAAGGGGCCCGTGGTGACACACGTGCCGACGTCGTGCAGCATGATGGGGCCGGCGAGATCGAGCGTCGCGTTCCCCTTCCCCGAGTCGGTGTAGGCGACCCCGCCGTGGCAGATGGTGCAGCCGACCTGGTGGAAGAGGGCCTCGCCGCGGGCGACCTTGGCCGGGTCGGTCGTGGGGGGGATGGGGAGCGGGATGGCGAGGTTCACGTAGTCCGCTAGGGCGTCGAGCAGCGGCCTCTGCTCGGGCTGGCTCAGGTGAAAATCGCCCCCCTGCTCGGCGTTGATCGTCTGCCAGTAGTCCTGCACCACCTGTCGCACGGCGGTCCGGAGCAGGAATCCGGTCTCGAGCACCCCCCCCGCGTTGCTCGGCGTGTCGCGCGGCCCCTCGGCGAAGAGCCACGTGACGGCGTCGCTGTGGCCTTCGATGTGGCACGAGGCGCACGCGGCCCAGTGGTCCTGCGTGACGGGGACGTCGTCGCTGTTCGCCGAGTAGAAGAGCTTCTGCCCGAGGCGGAGGTGGGCGGGCATCGGGTCGGTCGCGAGGCTCGGGATCGGGGGGCCGTCCATCACGATGGAGGGGCCCGCGTCCCCGGTCGTGACCTTGAAGGCGACGACGTCCTCGGTGTTCCGCTCCTGCACGTAGAGCTCGCCGTCCGCCCCCCACACGGCCCCCTCGGGGAGGTGTCCCGGCAGCGGCCGCAGGACGGTCGCCTCGACCCGGCGCTCGGCGTCCACGACCAGGACGTCCTCGCTGTCGGCGTCGACGACGAACGCGAGCTTGCCGTCCGTGGAGAAGGTGATGGCGCGGGGCCCCGACACGACGTCGCCGAACGCCCCGCCGTCGCCGGGTGTGACCTGCACGGAGAGCCGCGCGAGCGCGTTTCCGCTCCCGTCGAAGAGCGACAGCGCGGGGAAGACGGTGTTCTGGAAGTCGAGCGCGGGCTGCGGCGTGTCGATGCCGAGCATGACGTGGGCGACCCAGAGCTCGGCGGTGCCGGGGCGGACGACGGCGTCGTAGATGCCTCGCACGGGGCCGTGCGGGGCGGTCGGGGCGCTCCCCGCGGGGCCGTCGGCGAGGGGCCACGTGTCGCTCGCCCCGAGGGGGGCCGACGTGAACGTGCTGAGCCCGGGGCCGAGCAGGTGCGTCGCGATGAGCGTCTTCCGGTCGGCGGCCCACGCGAGGCCCCACGGCCGCCGCGCGCACGGGACCGTGGTCGTCACCGCGAGCTTCACCGGGTCGACCTCGGCGATCAGGTCGTCCTGCGAGCAGGCGACGAAGACGTGGAGGTCGTCGGCGCTGACCACCACGCCGATCGGCTCGGAGCAGACCGTCACGCTCCCGGTGACCGTCCCGCGGGCCGCGTCGAGGACGTAGAGCTTCCCCGAGCGCTGGCCGGTCACGTAGAGGTGCGCGCCCGTGCTGTCGAGCGCCAGGGCGCGCGGCTGGACGCCGGGATCGTAGCGGTTCGTCACGGGGTCGACGGCGGGGGGGCTCGCCCCGAGGAGGACGGTGCTCACGACTCCGCGGCTGGTGGGATCGAGGATCGAGACGGAGTCGGCGTCGGGGTGGACGACGAACAGGCGGGCCCCGTCGGGGTGGATGGCGATCGTGCTCGAGTGCGACTGCTGGACCGGGGCGACGGAGGGCGAGCGACCGCACGCGGCGCCGAGGGCGAGGAACAGCGGAGCGAGCCAGGTCTTCATGGCGTCATCGCCGTCAGGGTGAGCGTGATGGAGCTGGCCAGCGCGGCGGGGAGCCCCGCGGCGGCGACGTTCGGCACGCAGTTGCTGTTGCGGTCGCCCACGATGACGAGGGGGACGCTCGGCGGCCCGTCCCCCTGGAACCCCAGCTCGCCCGTGAGCGTCCGCTCGGCCATCTGGAGCCCGCCCCCCGGCACCCCGGCCGTGACCAGGATGCACTCGGTCGGGTACTGGATGACTCCGTCCTGATCCCGGTCGTCCCAGCCGTCGAGGACGAGCTTGTTCAGCCGCCCCACCCGGTCGAGCACGAGGCTCGCCAGCGCCCCTTGCCCCGGGTTCACGCCGATGAGCTCGTAGACGTCACGCAGCGCGGCCTGGAGCAGCGCGAAGCGGCGGGGCGTGAAGGTGACGGACCTCGCCCCGTCCCCTTCGACCGCGTGGTAGACGCGCCCCGCCGGGTCGTAGAAGGCGGCGTCGAGGCGCGCGAAGACGGCCGCCGCCCGGTCGCGGAACTTCGTCTCGCCGGTCGCGAGGTACGCCACGAGCAGCCCGCGGATCGCCGCCGTGTGGGCGTCGAGCTGCCTGCCGTCGTCGACGGGCCCGCCGGTCGCGAGGCTCCACCCGCCGTACGCGTGGCCGTCGGCGGTGGTCAGCAGGTCGTAGAACGTGTTCGAGAGCGAGCGGACGAGCTGGTCGAGCCGCACGCCGAACGGGAGGCCGGACAGCGGCTGGAGCGCGTCGAGCGGCGTGGGGACGCCTTCGGTGTCCGGCTTCGTGTTGCTATAGAGGACGAGCTGGGAGTCGAGGGAGCGGCGCGCGGTCCGGAGCGCGAGCAGGGCGTAGGCCGCCTTGTCGGTCGAGAGCGTCTTGCCGCGCACGGGGCTGCCGTGGCCGAGCGCTACGCCGTCGAGGAAGAGCTGCGTCGACGGGTCGACGTGCAGCCGCGCCAGGTTCACGACAAGCACGCGGATCATCGCCAGCGACCGGTCGTGCAGGGTGGGCTCTCCGTCGGCCAGCTGATCGTCGGCGGGGAAGGGGTCGCCGTCGAAGTACGCGACCACGGGCTGGCTGCCGCCGACCTGCGCGTTGCCGGTGTCGGTGAGCGAGTAGGCCGTGGCGAAGGCGCCGAGGAGCCCCGCGAGATCGAGCAGGTCGCTGTCGGGCGACTGGACCGCATACGCCGACTGAAGGGGGAAGCCGCTCGCGTCGTCCGTCTCCGTCACGGCGATCGCGGAAGGGAACCATCGGAGAGGGCTCCCGACGGTGTAGTCGAGGGCCTCGTTGATCGACGCGAAGCCCCCCAGCGTGGCCCCGTCCGTCGTCGTGAGCTGGGTGAGCCACTCCTCGGCCTGGTTGTCGACGATCTGGATGAAGTTCCCTGCCTGGAACCCCTCGATGTCGCTCGACCCGAGGAAGGTGCCCGCGATGGGCGCGGGGGGGCTCGTCGACGCCGCGGTGCCGACGATTGTGTTGCCGGGGGCGCCGACCTGGGCCAGCTGGGACGCCGGGACGCCGCTCACGCCGGTCTCCACGGAGTCGTGGAGGACCTGGAGGTAGTTCAGGACCCAGAGCATGTTCTTCCAGCTCGTCCACCCGGTGGCCCCTGGCCCGATGGTCGGCGTGATCTGGCTGGCGCGGTCGGCGAGGTGGAGGGAGGTGTAGTCGCACTCGAAGTCGTTCGACTCGAGCTGCCCGCCGGCGCCGGTGGGGTCATCGTCCGAGGTGATGGAGCAGGCGCCCGACACCGCGCTGGACGCCTGTATGGTCGGATCGAAGGTGACGTAGGGCTCCAGCGTGGGCCAGAAGCCTGGCCAGCCGAGCGGGTTGTCCGGCGTCACGGCCTCGTGGACGAAGCGGCTGGTCGCGTTGCTCGCGTGCGCGACGTGCTGGACCCACGTGCGGAGGACCCCGAGCGCGTCGGCGCCGGTCGCGCCGGCGGGGTTCAGGAGGGGGCCGAACGCGAGCGAGGTCCCGGCGCCGGACTCGAAGGCGACGTTGTTCATCGGCTGCTTGGAGTACTCGTACGACTCGACGCCCGAGGAGAATCCGGCGACGTCGACCCGCGCGCCGCCGTCGAGGGCGGGGTCGAAATAGAGGTCAGTCGGCAGCGCGTCGCGGCTGAACCCCGTGAGCGCCCGCCCCATCGTCTCGACGAACGGCTCGCCCGACAGCTGCATCTCGAGGGACGCGATGAAGTGGTCCTCGGTCACGAAGGGCCGGTCGACCCGGGTCGCGGTCACCGACAGGGTCTGCGGGATGACCGAGCCAGGGGCGACGGTCGCGGGCAGGGGGGCCTTGCTGCAGGAAGAGGCCGCGAGCAGGCACGCGGGAGCGAGCGGCAACGAGGCTCCGAAGGCCAGGAGGAGCCGTCGTCTCATGCGGGCGACCGGTGCCCTGGCGGGAGGCCGACGCCGGCGGACTCCGCATCGCCACCCACCGGCGGGGCCGCGCCCCCTGCTCGGTGACACCTGAAAGTGACAATCAACACATTGGGGACTTATCGGCACCGGTCGTCGGTGTCAAGGCGCGGTCCGCAGGCAGGCCGCCTCAGTGTTCGATGCGGATCCGGGGGACGGCGGCGGTGAAGTCAGCCCGTACGGTGACGCGCTCCCCGGCGGCCACCGAGACCTCGCGCCCCACGCTGTCGTGGGTGGTCGCGTAGCCGAACGCGAAGCGGACCTGGTGAGCCCCGGCGCGCACGGTGATGGCCGCAGGGCACGGGCGGAAGGGGGCGGCGTCGATGGCGAACTCGGTGCCGGGGTCGCCGACGAGGAAGAGCTGGCCGGTGGAGGCCGTTGACCTGGCGGACGTGCTGAGTGCGGGGGTCGGGGTCGGGGTCGGGGTCGGGGTCGAGGTCGGGGTCGAGGTCGAGGTCGAGGTCGGGGTCGAGGTCGAGGTCGAGGTCGGGGTCGAGGTCGGGGTCGAGGTCGGGGTCGGGGTCGGGGTCGGGGTCGGGGTCGGGGTCGAGGTCGAGGTCGAGGTCGAGGTCGGGGTCGGGGTCGAGGAGGCGCCCCCCTCCAGCCGCAACAGACCCCACGTCGCAGCCGGGAGGAGCACGAGGACGGCGGCGATGGCGATCCGCCACGAGCGGCCGTGCGGAGGGCCGGTGTCGTCGGGCTTCGCGGGGGTCACGATGGGGCGCGTCGCGATGGTCTCGATCTTCGGCCCCTCCGGATCCGGCGCCGGGGGGGGGACGCTCGGCTCCAGCCTGCGGGTCCCCGCGGGCTCCTCCGGCGACTCCGCCTTCCACCCGAGCGCCTCGGACCGGACGGCGAACGTCCTTGGCCCCAGGTCGGGGAGGCTCGGCCTGGATGGCTTCACCAGCGACTCCCCCCCCGCCCCCTTCGCGCGCTTCGACTCCGCCGCGGCGCGGGTCGCCCGCACCCGCTCCCCCAGCCCCCGCTCCACGTCCCCCAGGTCGACGTCCTGCAGGAACTTCCGGAGCGCTCGCCCGAGCTCGTCGGCCTGCTGGGGGCGCTCGCCTGGAGTCAGCGACATCGCCCGCGCGAGGATGGCGTCGAGCGGCTGCAGGCGCGGGTCGGCGTCGCTCGGGCGCGGGTGCGGCTCGTTCATCTGCGCGAAGCTCTCGGCGGGAGTCTTGCGCCGGAACGGGGGCTCGCCGCTCCAGAGCTCCATGAGCAGCGCGGCCAGGGCGAAGACGTCGGTGGCGGGGCTGAGCGCCTCCCCCGCGACCTGCTCGGGGGGCATGTGTCCGGGCGTCCCGAAGACGTCGTGCCCGGCCACGCGCGTCCGGGCCGCGATGCCGAAGTCGATGAGCTTTACCTGCCCTTCCTCGTCCACCATCACGTTGCGCGGCGTGATGTCCCGGTGGACGACCTGCATCCGGCGGTGCGCGTAGTCGAGCGCGCGGCAGACCTCGACCCCGACGTACGCCCCCTCCTCGGGCGTGAGCGGCTCGCGGCGGCCGTCCGCCCCCTTCCGCAGCAGACGGTCGACGCTGAAGCCGTCCACCAGCTCCATCGCGAGGTAGTACGTCCCCTGCTCGATCCCGAGCTCGTAGACCGGGACGATGTTCGGGTGGCTCAGCGCGACGGTGGTCTTCGCCTCCTCGACGAACCGCTGGACGAACTCGTGGTCCACGGCGAGCTCGTCCCGGATCTGCTTGACGACGAGCTTCTTCTCGAACCCCCCGGCCCCCCGGAGCGTCGCGAGGAGGACGCGCGCCATGCCCCCGGTCGCGAGCTCGCGCTCGAGGACGTACTTGCCGAAGACTTGCGGGTACATTGGCGGTCGTGAGGAGCCTGACGGGAGCGGCGCGCAGGGATCCCCTCGCGTATCGTAGCAAGCGCGGAGCGGCCCGACGCATTTGCGGCGCGGTTGGCCTCGGCGTGGCGGGGCTCGCCGTCGCCGCTGCGCTCCCTGTCGCCTCGTCGTGCAGCCCCAGGACGGTGGTCGTCGACGTCCCCGTCGCGCTCTACGTCCCCGCCGCGTGCGGAGACGCCGGGGGGGCCTCCGTGGTCTACACGGGGCTGGGGGACTTCCCGCAGCCGAGCCAGGCCGCCGAGACCGTCCAGCTCGGCTCGACGGGTTCGCCGCTGGCCGCGCTCCCTCCCGCGACGCGCGAGATCGTCCTGGGGCCGCTCACCGACGCCGGACCGTGGGCCGGGGAGGCGCTGGTCCCGGACGCAGGTCCGGTGAGCGTCCTCACGCTCCCGCAGGGGCGAGCCTGCCCGCTCTCCCGTCCGGTCAACCTCGCCGGGGACCCCGGGGTCGCGGTCGGGATGCTCGACCCGTCGCACGCGCTGCTCGTCGGCGGGGACTTGCCGCCGTTTGTCATCGATCTCGGGCACGGCTCGGTCACGGCGACCTCGGCGGCGATGACCCCTCCTCGGGACGGCGCCACCGTCACGCCGTTCGGCGGCGGTGGGCTCATCGCGGGCGGGCAAGACCCGACCACGGGCGAGACGCAGGCGACGGCGATCGTGTTCACCCCCGGGGTCGGCAGCGGCGCCGGGAGCTTCGGTAGCCCCATCGTGCTCCCCGCGGGCCAGCGCAAGCAGCACGGCGCGGTCACGCTGGTCGACGGTCGCACGCTCCTTGTCGGAGGGGTAAGCGACACCGGCGCGATGGTCACGACCATCGAGGCGCTCGACCCCGCGCACCCCGGAGTCGTCGCCGCCGTCGCCGGGACGCTCCGCCAGCCGCGCGTCCGTCCCGCCGTCCTCGCGCTGCCGACCGGTCAGGTCTTCATCGGCGGCGGCTTCGCGGCCGACGGCACGCCCGTCGCCAGCGTCGAGTGGCTCGCCCCGGACCTCACCTGGCTCGGGACGGCGGCGCTCTGCGGCGCGGGGACCGAGCAGGGCTTCGCCGCGACCGAAGGTGGTGCCGTCCTGGTGGTGATGGGGCCAGCGCCTGCGACGGCCGCGTGCTCGAACGTCCACCTCGCCCTCCCGACCTCGATCCTCGAGGCGCCGCCGCTCGCCCCGCCCCCGCTCCGCGTCCGCCTCTTCCCGGGCCCGAGCGCCAGCCCCGTCCTGGTGACCGACCAGGCGACCCTCCGGTGGAACCCGTGGACGACCGCGTTCACGCCGCTCGGCTCGAACGCCGCTGGCCTCAGCCTGCCGACGAGCGCGGCGTGGTCCGCGTCGCCCGGGCTCGCGCTCTGGCTCGGCGAGGACAGCCAGGTCTGGGCGCTCCGGTTCGACACGCGCGGCGCCTACGCCACCGACGTCGGGCACGGTCCCTACCTCGTCACCGACAGCCTCTTCACGGCCCCCGACCGCCTCCCCGGGGCCGACGTGAGCTTCTCGGTGCAGGGGGGGGCGTCGCTCTCGGGGGGCGCCAGCGTCTGGGTGACCGACGCGACGTTCGTCGGGGTGACCGCCTCGGTCGTCCTCCCCCAGGGGGGGGCGGTCGACGTCGTCCTGCGCGCTCCAGCCGGCGGCGAGCTGACCTGCCAGGCCCACGGCGTCCCGGTGCTCGGGACGGTCGAGGTCGTGCGCACCGGCGCGTCGGCCACGGTGAGCGTGGCAGGGGGCTCTCCTGTGCCCTGTCCGGGGCAGCTCGACCCCAAGGCGCGCGTCGCGGTCGGCTTCCGCGGCCCTCCGCCAGGGGGCGGGACGAGCACGCTCCGCGAGGTCACCCTCCTCCGATGACGGCGCGAGGCGCCCGCGGTCGGCCCGGGTGACGGGGGCCGCGGCGGACTTCGGGACGCCGGTTGCCCCCGGCGTCTCGCGGACTTAGCTTGGCGGTGCTCATGGCCGAGGACCTCTACTCTGTGCTGGGCGTCTCGAAGGGGGCTGACGAGGCGACCATCAAGAAGACCTACCGCAAGCTCGCGAAGACGCTCCACCCTGACAGGAACCCGGGCGACGCGAAGGCCGAGGCGCGCTTCAAGACCGTCAACCACGCCTTCGATGTCCTCTCGGACCCGAAGAAGCGGGGGCTCTACGACGAGTTCGGCGAGGAGGGGCTGCGCGAGGGGTTCGACGCCGAGAAGGTGCGCGCCTACAAGCAGTGGTCGTCGCAGCAAGGGGGGCGACCGGGCGGCGGGCGCGGCGGTGGGGGCGGGGGCGTGCGCCTCGAGGACCTCTTCGGCGGCAACGCGCCGCAGGGGGGCGACTTCGGCGAGTTCATCGGCGACATCTTCAGCCGCGGTGGGCGGCGCTCGCGCGGCCCGACGCCGGGCGCCGACCTGCAGGCGAGCGTGACCATCGACTTCGCGTCCGCGGTGCGCGGGACGATGGTGGAGCTCCACACCCACGGCGGCGGGGAGCCGCTCAAGGTGCGCATCCCGCAGGGGGCGCACGAGGGGAGCCGCGTGCGGATCGCGGGGCAGGGGGCGCCGTCGCCGAACGGCGGCCCCGCGGGCGATCTCCTGCTCGATATCCACGTCCAGCCCCACAAGTTCTTCCGGCGCGAGGAGGACGATCTCCACCTCGACCTCCCCCTCACCATCGCCGAGGCCATTCGCGGCGCGAAGGTGAAGGTGCCGACGATCGAGGGATCGGTGACGCTGAAGGTGACCCCGGGGACGCAGACGGGGGAGACGGCGCGGCTCCGCGGCAAGGGGGTCACGCGCAAGGGGCACACGGGCGACCTCTACGTCCACTACCAGGTGCACGTCCCGACCAAGACGACGCCGGAGCTCGAGGCGCTCCTGAACGCGCTCGACAAGCTGCCGGCCGAGGACGTCCGCGCGGGGATCGCGCTGTAGCGCCTCCGCCTCTATGGCCCCGTCGCGAGGCTGACGGGGAGCGGCGGGGGGATGGGCCCGCAGAGGGCCTGCGTCGCCGGGAGGCTTGCGGTGATCGTCGTCGTGGCTCCCGTCGCTGCGCCGTTGTCGATGATCGTCGCGGCGATCGGGCGCCCGAAGCGGGCGTAGTTGCCGTTCGTGAGGTGGAGCGGGAACGCCGCGCTCCCGCTCGTCAGAGTGACGGTCGCGTCGAGCGGGCTCCAGTTGAGGAGCGAGAAGCCCCCAGACCCGACGGCAGGGACGGTCACCCCGGACGTCGACCACGCCAGGTACGCCCCCTCCGCCACCTCGGTGATCGGGAACGAGTAGCCCTCCGTGTCGGTCCCCGTCAGCGTGAAGGTGACCGCCGCGTTGAGCCCGTAGGCTGACTCCTGCGCGGTCAGCCCTGACGACGACGAGAGCCCAAGCCCCGTCACCGTCACCGTCGTCGAGCCGAGCGGCGCCAGCGACCCCCCGATGGCGCTCAGCGTGAAGAACGCGGCGTCGGGCCCGGTCAGCGCGGCGGTCCACGACACCGTCTTCGGGTCCGCCTTGTTCGCGAGCGTGACGGTGGCCGTCTGGTTCACCCCCTGGGCGCCCGCGACCGCGCAGGACTGCTTCAGCTGGATCACCGGGTTCGCCATCGCCTGGTCCAGCACCTGGCTCCCGACGCCGTACCCCGTGAGCGCGACCTTCAGCGTGCCGTTGAAGGCGGGGGCCGCGCCGTTCGGCGGGCTGCAGATCGGGACACCCGGGTTGACGACGAGCTCCCCCTGGCCGGTGTACGTCTCGGTGGTCGCCGGCTGGAAGCGCAGCAGGAACTGCGCGGGCTGCGGCGCGTACGCCTGCATGTTCTGGAGCTGCCACGTGAAGACCGGGTTGGTCGTCGAGGCCGTCACCTGGCTCGCCTGGAGCGGCACGTTCCCGGTGTTCGTCACGAAGATGAAGGTCTGGGCCGAGGCCCCCTGCCGGGCGGTCCCGACGACCACGCTGTTCGCGCTGATGGCCAGCACGACGCCCGCCGCGGTCATCTGGAGGGTCACGGCGTGCGGGAGGTCGCCCACGGCCGTGGTGCTCACCGTGAGCTGGTCGTTGAAGGTCGCGCCCGGGGTCGCGGTGGCGGGGATCGAGCCCGGCGTCACCGGGATCGAGACCGAGCCCGGTCCCGTGGCCGTGGCGGCGGGGATCGTGATGGTCGGCGTCGTCGCCGGGACGGAGAACGGAGAGGACGCTCCGAGCCCGAGCGTGAGGCTCTTCACGGTCGCGGGGGTCGCCGAGGAGTTGGTGACGACCACGTTCAGCGGCGAGCCTGCCAGCCCGCACGAGATCCCGACGCCGTTGTTGGCGTTCGGCCCCTGGTTGAAGTTGAGCGACGACGTGACCGCGATGGGGGAGCTCGTCCCTTGCCCCTCGAGGGTCACGCGCCCCGGCAGCGGCGCGCAGAGCCCCGCGCTCGCGGGCGGGCCGAGGGCGAGGGTGCCGCTCGCGCTCTTCGCGTTGCCGACGGGGTCGAAGGCGACGGTGAACGTCGTCGTGCCCGCCGCGGCGACGTCGATGGCCCCCGGGTGACCTGCGGAGGCGTCGCCGGCGACCTGGGTGAGCCTGAACTCGCTCGGACCGGCGTCGGCCGTGGCGCCGTCGGTCGCCCCTCCGTCGGCCATCACGAGCGGCCCGCCGATCGTGAGGTTGCCGGCGAACGGCGCGTTGCCGCTGTTGTCGAGCTGGAGGGGCTGCGGGTAGCCGCCGTCCGGCTGGTTGGCCGGCTGCTGGCCGAAGTTGAGGTCGCTCTCGCTGAACGCGAGGACCGCCCCGTAGGACGAGGCCTGCAGCGCGACGCTCGTCCCCCGGTCACCCGGGGCCGTCGAGAAGACGGTCAGCGTGTCGTTGTAGCTGGTCATGCCGGCGCCGGCGGGGACCAGCGGGCCGGTGACCGTGACGACGCGCGTCCCGGCGTCGCCGCTCTGGAGCGTGCAGGGGGCCGTCGGCGTGCAGCTCGCCGAGAGCGTGTAGGAGCTCGCCGCTCCGAGCCCCAGGCTTGACCACCAGGACAGGGCCGAAGTCCCGTGGTTGGTCAGCGTGAGCTGCCGCGTCGGTGCCACGGCGTTGCCGCAGCGGATGAGGCCCGGCGTGGGGCCGGCGTCGCCGAACGCCAGCGTCGTCGGGGTGACCTCGAAGGCCGGGGGCGGGGGGGCCGCCTCGTGGGTGGTCGCGTCCGTCGCGCCGCCGTCCGCGCGGGGGGCGTCGGTCGCGTCGCCTGCCGACGAGTCGCCGGGGCCGGCGTCGTGGCGCGTGGCGTCCGCGCGCGTGGCGTCCGTGTGCGAAGCGTCGGCGCGCGAGCCGTCGCTCCGTCCCGAGTCGCCGGGGCCGGAGTCGCTGGCCCCCGCCTCCTTCGCGGCGGGGAGGTCGGAGATCCCGAGGATGGCGTTGCAGCCGGTCGCGCCGAGCCAGGCGACGACCCCCGCGAGGAGGAGGGCCCGCTTCGAGCGACACGGCGCCGGCGGCGCGCTCCACGACGACCTCACTGGAAGCTCCCCGTCATCGTCATGCCGCCTCCGCGCGGCCCCATCATCGGCTCGAGCCGGAGCCGGCTCGTCGCCGCGGCCGGTGGCTTCTGCTCGTCACCGCGAGGCGCGGTCAGCCAGAGCACCACGCCCCCGGCGAGCCCGGCGGCCCCCACGATGAACGCCGCCGTCGACACGTCGCCGGCCGTCACGGCCGAGTCGCGGGCGCTCTCGCCGCGGACGCGCGACGCCGTCGAGCACGAGGTCGCGTTGCAGTCCCCCTTCGCCGTCGACCAGTCGGACATCGCGGTGAGACCGAACGCCGCACCGACCCCCAGGCCCACGAGGCCGACCCCGCCGGACACGAGGGCGAGCGTCCTGTTCGAGCTCCAGGCCGAGCCGGACGGCTCCCCGCGGACGGGCGGCGACGCGAGCGGCTCGGCGGCCTTCGGCACCCCCAGAACGACGCTCAGGTGACGGTCCTTCTCGCCCTGGCGCAGCACGATGGAACGGTCGAGCGGGGGCTTGCCCGCGGCCTCGAAGCGCAGCTCGTGGCTCCCGGGGTCGATGGCGAGCGCGCGTCCGTCGAGCGTCGTCGCGAGCGGCGCCCCGTCGAGGGTCACGGTCACGGCGACCAGATCGTTACCGCTCTCGTCGGCCGCGGCCAGGACCAGCGTCGGCATCGCCGCGTTGATCGCGACGATGCGCTCGCTGCACTCGGTCTTCACGTCGACCGGGCAGCTCGGATCGGCGCAGAGGGCGAGCTGCTTCAGCGCCTCGTGGAACTTGACCTGCTTCTGGAGCGTCGCCTCGGCCTCGCTCGCGGCGATGCAGGCGGCGTCGTCCGCTCGCGCGACGTGCGGCGCAGACGCGGCCACCGTCAGGAGCACGCCCAGCGCCGCAGGGCTCACACGTCGGCTCACACGTCTCGCGGTCATCGACACTCCTGCCGGAAGTGCTTCATTCCATCCGAGTCGAAGTACGTCACGGTCGCGCACTTCGGGGCCACCCCGGCGGCGGACGCGGGGGGCGCCGCCGCGGCTTTCGTCGCGGGAGGGGGCCCCCCCTTGGCGTGGACGGCCTCGCGGGGCGCTTCCGGAGGCGGCGTCACCGGCGCTTGCGGCTCGGAGGCCGCGTGCGTGGGCGGCGGGGCGGCCACCGGGGAGCCGGGCGTGGCCGTCTCCGCAGCGGGCGCAGCGCTCCCCGGAGCCGAGGATGACGGGGGCGTGGCGCTCGGCGTCGCGCGGGCGGCGGCGGAGAGAGCCCCGACGGGGGGGACGGCGGTCGACGTCGGCCCCCCCGATAGCTGCATCAGCATGACGGCCCCGACGAGCCCCGCCGCGGCGAGCACGCCGATGGCGACGGGGACGATGACGGAGGAGCGCGGCTTCTCGGCCGCCGCGACGCCCGGCTTTCCGGCGCTCGGGTACGACTGGGACCACGGGGGCGACGTGACGCCGCCGGCCGCGGCGCCCGAGGCCTCGCCCGAGGACCTCGTCGGCGCCAGCGCGTCGAGGACCGCCGCCGGGACCGGGGCCGAGGCCGAGCTCGTCGCCACGCCGAGGACGTGGGCGGTCCGCCTGGCCGAGGCGGCGCTCCCCTCGGGACCGTAGGGGGCGATGGCGCTGGCGAGCTCCGCGACGCTGGCGAACCGCCCGGCCGGGTCCTTGGTCAGGCAGCGGTTGATCGCCGCGTCGAGCCCCGGCGGGACGTCGGGGCAGAGCGAGCGGAGCGGCGCGTGGGGCTGGTCGAGGATCACCCAGATGAGCTCGGCCATCGTCCCGGCCCGGAACGGCTTCGCCCCCGCGATGAGCTCGTACAGGATGACGCCGAGCGACCACTGGTCGGCGCGGACGTCGACCGCCCGGGCCGCCTTGATCTGCTCGGGCGACATGTACGAGGGGGAGCCGACCATCGTCGACCCCTTGGTGAGGTCGGACTGGTCGGTGGTCATCGTCGACTTCGAGATGCCGAAGTCGAGCACCTTGACGACGACCGAGCCGTTCGGCCGGCTCGCCAGGAAGATGTTCGCCGGCTTCAGGTCGCGGTGGACGATGCCGATGGCGTGGGCCTCGGCGATGGCCTCGCACGCGTGGAGGACGTGCTCCACCGCCGTCGCGACGGGGAGCGGGCCCCGGTTGGCCAGCTGCTGCTGGAGGTCCTCCCCCTCGAGGTACTCCATGACCATGTACGGGGCGCCGGTCTCGAGCGTCCCGACGTCCATCACGCGCGCCACGTGCTCGCTCTGGATCTGCGCGGCGGCCCGCGCCTCGCGCGCGAAGCGCTCGACGAAGTCGCGGTCGCCGGCCGCCTGCGGGAGCAGGAACTTCAGCGCGACGCGCTGGTTCAGCTCGACGTGAACCGCGGCCACCACGACGCCCATCCCCCCCGCGCCGAGGGTCCGCTGGACGCGGTACTTCCCCGCGATGAGGTCCCCTTCGACGACCGGGCTGCTCGATGAATCGTCTGACAAGGCGGGATCCTTCGCTCCAGCGGCGGTGGGCCTCCGACGCGCAGCGTCACCTTAACACGCAGCGGCGCGCGAGGGCCACACGGGGCCCCGCCGGAGGCTCTACCGCCTCCCGCCCTTCTTCTTCCGCCCCTGACCCGGCTTCTTCGCCTGCCCGCCGGTCGCCCCCGACCCGTGGCTCGACTCGAGCCGGCGCTTCCCCTGGTCCTTCTTCGTCTTGCCGACCGAGCGGACCTGCACGGCGCGGCCTCGCCGCCCCTCGCGCCGCTTGCTCGCCTGGTCGCCGTCGCCGACGACCCGCTTGCCGTAGACCGAGCGCCGGAGGATGGCGACGTCGATGATGTCGAGCGTCATCCGGTCGCCGAGCTGGATCGCCTCGCCGGAGCGCTTGGCCACGGCCCGGAGGCCGTCGTCGTCGAGCTCGAAGCGCTCCTCGCCGCAGTCCTCGAAGCGGACGAGGACGTCGACGAACGGGGAGTCGAGCGCCACGAACATCCCCGAGCCGACCATCGCCGTGACCGTCCCCTCGAACCTCTGCCCGATGCGCCCCTGCATGAGGACGGCGCGGTAGAGATCGACCACCTCGCGCTCGACCTCCATCGCCTTGCGCTCGGCGACCGAGGCGGCCAGCGCCGCGTCGGCGAGCTTGCCGAGGTCGTCCTGCGAGCGGGCGATCTTGTCCTTGAGCACGACCGCGTGGACGGCGCGGTGCGCGACGATGTCCGGGTAGCGCCGGATGGGGGAGGTGAAGTGGAGGTACGCCTTCGACGCGAGGCCGAAGTGCCCGACGTTCCCCATGTCGTAGGTCGCCTGCTTCATCGAGCGGAGCAGGAGCATGTTGAGGACGTCCGCCGAGGGGTGCTCGGAGAACGACCGGAGGAGCTCGCCCATCGCCTTCGGGTCCTTCGTTGACTCGACGTCGAACGGGATGCCGAGCTGCTCGGCCAGCGCGGCGAACCGCGTGAGCTTCTTCTCGTCCGGCGGGGCGTGGATGCGGAAGATGGTCGGGATCTCCCGCTCGACCAGCTCGCGCGCCACGACCTCGTTGCCGAGGAGCATCAGCTCCTCGATGAGCTGGTACGCCTTCTTCGTCCCCGGGTCCTTGTCGCGGCGCTGCACGTCGAGCGGCTTGCCGGTCTCCGGGTCGAGGACGACCTTGGCCTCGGGGAGGTCGAAGTCGAGGGCGCCGCGCTTCATGCGGCGGGTGCGGAGGTGGCGCGACAGCTCGTAGGCGACGCGGAGCCCCTCGAGCATCTCCTCGGCCTTCGGCTCGCGGGGCGGGGCCTCGGTGAAGCCGAGCGCGCGGGCGACGCCGCCGTAGGTGAGCTTGGCGCGGCTGTTCATGAAGCCGCGGATGAGGCGCGACCTTCGCACGAGCCCCTTGGAGTCGAGCACGACCTCGGCGCAGAGGCAGAGGCGGATGACGTCCGGGAGCAGGGAGCAGAGGTTGGACGAGAGCGGGCGCGGGAGCATCGGGATGGCCCGGTCCGGCAGGTAGACGCTGCAGCCGCGCGCCTTCGCCTCCGCGTCGAGCTCGGTCCCCGGCGTCACGTAGGCGCTCACGTCGGCGATCGCGATGTAGGCGCGGTAGCCCCCCTCCTCGGTCCGCTCGACCCAGACCGCGTCGTCGTGATCGCGCGCGTCCTCGGGGTCGATGGTCGGCAGCGGGATGTGGGTCAGGTCCTCGCGCCCCTCGAGCATGGCCGCCGGGACGGTGGCGCCGAACGCCTCGGCCTCGGCGAACGCCTCGGGGGTGTGGACCTCGGCGATCTGCCGGGAGACGAGCACCTTGGCGATCTCGACGGCGATCTCGCCCGGCTTCCCGAGCACGGCGACCAGCTTCCCCTCGGCGTTCTCGTCCGGGACCTCCGGGTAGCGCGTGACCGCCACGACGGCGGCGTCCCCGTCCTGCCCGCTGTTCCCCTCGGGCCCCTTCAGGTCGACGTCGCCGGTCAGCACGATGGGCCCGCGGACCCGCGTGTCGTCCGGCTCGAGCCACGCGCTCTTGCCGCGCCTGCGCAGCACGCCGGCCACGCGCACGGTCGAGCGCTGCATGACGCCGACGATGTTCCCCTCCGCGCCGCGGGGGCCGCGCCCGGTCACCTCGACCACGACCTTGTCGCCGTGCATCGCGCCGAGGAGCCCCTCCCTCGCCACGAAGACGTCGTCGCCGGTCGCCTCGCCGCTCGCCACGAACCCGAACCCGCGCGGGTTGACCGTCAGGTACCCCTCGCGTCGCTCGCCTGTTCCCCCCGCTCTTCCCGTGCTCTTCGCCGTTTCCGGCCGCTTCACCATGGCGCCTTGTTACGCGCTTTTGCGGGCGCTGTCGCGAAGAAGCGCCCCCGGGGCCCGTCCCGGGGTAGACCATGGCAACGCCCGGCCGCCCGGCGTCATCGGAGCGGCAGCGGAGGAGGAACCCATGCGATACAGGCTCTTCGGGAGGACTGGTCTCTACGTGTCGGAGCTCTGCTTCGGAGCGATGACGTTCGGCGGCAAGGGCTTCTGGCAGGCGGTCGGGCAGACGGGGCAGGCGGAGGCGGACCGGCTCGTCGGCCTCGCGCTGGAGGGAGGAATCAACTTCTTCGACACCGCCGACGTCTACTCGGAGGGGGAGTCCGAGAAGATCCTCGGCCAGGCGCTCAAGGGGCGGCGCAGCGACGTCATCCTCGCCACCAAGGTGCGCGGTCGGGTCGGCCCCGGGGCCAACCAGCTCGGCCTCTCGCGCCGGCACATCCTCGAGTCGATCGACGGGAGCCTCCGGCGCCTCGGCACCGACCACGTCGACCTCTACCAGATCCACGGCGTCGACGCGGTCACCCCCCTCGACGAGACGCTCCGCGCCCTCGACGACGTCGTCCGGTCCGGCAAGGCCCGCTACGTCGGCTGCTCCAACCTCGCGGCCTGGCAGGTCGCCAAGGCGAACGGGCTCGCCGCGCAGCACGGCTGGGAGCGCTTCCAGTCGCTCCAGGCCTACTACACGATCGCCGGGCGCGACCTCGAGCGCGAGCTCGTGCCGCTGCTCGAGGACCAGCAGATGGGGCTCATGGTCTGGAGCCCGCTCGCCGGCGGCCTCCTCAGCGGCAAGTACACGCGCGACGCGAAGGGGCCCGAGGGGTCGCGCCGCGTCTCGTTCGACTTCCCCCCGGTCGACAAACCCCGCGCCTTCGACTGCATCGACGCCATGAAGAAGGTGGGGGACGCGCGCGGCAGCAGCGTCGCCCGCGTGGCGCTCGCCTGGCTCCTCTCGAGGCCGGTCGTCTCGGCCATCATCATCGGCGCCAAGAACGAGGCGCAGCTGAAGGACAACCTCGCGGTGACCGAGGTCGTCCTCACGGCGGAGGAGCTGGCCGCCCTCGACAAGGTGAGCGCGCTGCCGGCCGAGTACCCGGGCTGGATGTTCGACCGTCAGGGGAGCGACCGGGCGCCGAACGGGGCCCGGTAGCCAGGGGCCTCAGCCTCCGGGGAGCCTCGAGGGCGGGGGGAGCGCTCCGCCCGCGCTGACGTAGCCGACGACCGCCTCGGCCAGGCCGTGGTCGGCCTTCTCGCACGCCAGCGTGACCTCGCCCGTCATCGCCCCGTGGCACTCCTTGCCGCGGAGCGACCGGGCGGCGCGGACCTTGTCGTCCTTGAGGAGCGCGGCCTGCGTGGCGTCGCCGAGGCGGTGGAAGGCGAGCGCGGCGTGCTTCGGCTTCGGCGGCCGCTTCATGGTCAGCTCGCCGGAGTCGACCGTGTAGCAGAGGCCGTCCCAGCGGAGGACGTCGTAGCTGGTGCTCCCGTTGCCGACGACGACCCCGCTCGTCGCGGCCGCGCGGACCCGGAGGACGAGGACCTCTTCGTCGAAGAGCAGGCGGGCGCGGGCCGAGCCGCCCCCCGACGCGTACCAGCCGTCGACGTCGCCGCGGAGGTAGGCGCGGGTCCACGGGGAGCCCTTCGCGAAGAGGGTGAGGGTGAGGTCGGGGAAGTGGGCGTTGCAGAGGGCGTCCGC
>Ga0316217_10000913_pt1 | contig 39941 bp, 27 predicted proteins | sample 1anoAmetaG_FD_203633 | JGI IMG/M metagenome (GOLD analysis project Ga0316217, IMG submission 203633) | Freshwater microbial communities from Trout Bog Lake, Wisconsin, USA - 1anoA | ecosystem: Environmental > Aquatic > Freshwater > Lake > Hypolimnion/Profundal zone | place: USA: Wisconsin...
TTTTTGGAAGATGGCCTGCCGTTGTTCGAGGAATTGGCTCATGGCGCAATTATTGTCTAGCCACTAGACAACTTCAACCAAAAAAAGACCGGAAAATCAATATGGGTAACTATTCTGTCCTGCACCCTAATATCTGCGCCAAGCTTTCGGCAACCGCACTATTGCGGCCGGGGTCCGGCCAAAACCTGCTGAATCGTACTGGTTAAAACGGAAGGCGAAACGGGTTTGTCGAGGAGCTTGGAGATGCCCGCCGCCGCCAGCCTTTCCGGGGTTATCTCGGCGGCAAAGCCACTGCACAAAATCACCGGCAGATCCGGCTGCAGTGCGTGCAGTTGGCGGGCCACTTCAAAGCCGTTCATCCCGGGCATGGTAAAGTCCGTCAGCACCAGATCAAACTGGCCCGGGTTGGCTTGCACCAACGTGATGGCCTCTTGGGCGCGATTGCAGGCGGTGGGAACATAATCAAGCCGCTTCAAGATGTTAAACAAGGCGCCGGTGATGGGTGCCTCGTCGTCCAACACCAAGATTCTCTCGCCATGGCCTTTCATCGCCAAAAAAACAGTTGGGGAATTGGGCTCGCTCGCCGGATTTTGGCTGGGCAGATACACGGCAAAGGTGGTGCCCCGCCCCACTTGCGTGTCCACGGTGATGACTCCCTGATGGGCATGCACAATACCGTGCACCACCGCGAGCCCCAAACCAGTCCCCTTGCCCGCCGGCTTGGTGGTAAAGAAGGGTTCAAAAATCCGCTCCAACGTCTTGGCGTCCATGCCGTGACCGGTGTCCGCCACTGCCAGCCGGGTGTATTCTAGGCGCTGGAGTTCCGGAAATTGCTTAAGGCTTTCCTCCGCGGGAACGAGGTGGTCGAGTTTGATGACCAATTGACCGCCGTGTGCTTCCATGGCATGAAGGGCGTTGGTGGCCAGATTCATGATCACCTGGTGAATTTGAGTGGGGTCGGCCAGCACCGGCGGCGATTTGGCATCCAGGATCAACTCAATGGCAATGTTGGCCGGCAGCGAAGCCCGCAAAAACTTGGCCACCTCCCTGAGCAGCGGGCCGAGCGGCAGGTTTTGCCGCGGTTGTTCCCGCTGGCGGCTGAAAGTCAGGATTTGCTTCACCAGCTCCCGGGCGCGTTCGGCGGCCTTGGAAATCTCCTGGGCTGTTTCCGCAGCCGCCGGGGTTCCCCGGATTTCGTCCTGCAGCAAATACAGGTTGGCAAAAATGACCCCCAGAATATTATTGAAGTCATGGGCGATGCCGCCGGCCAGCGTGCCAATGGCTTCCATTTTCTGGGCCTGCAACAATCGCTGATCCAGCTTTTGCTGCTCCTGCTCGGCCAGCTTGTACGCCGTGATGTCCCGCGCCACACCGATCATTCCCACAACCGTTCCGTGCGGATCACGGATGGGCACCTTGGTGGTGGAAAGCCAGCACGGCTGGCCTTTAAACTCCCATTTCTCAACGCGGGCAACGATGGATTCACCCGTGGCCATTAGTTCCTTCTCTTCCAGCAACCGCTCCTGCGCCATGGGCGGAGGCATGAAATCCGCGTCCGTCTTACCCAAGACCGCTTCAACCCGTTCCACCCCGAGCACTTGCGCCACCGTCCGATTGATCCGAATGAACCGCGATTCGGTATCCTTGAAAAAGATGGCGTCCGGCAGGTTATCCATCAACGCGTGCAACAAATTGCGTTCCGCTCGCAATTCGGTTTCGTGCCGCAGGCGTTCCACGGCATCCATCGCAATTTCTGCCAAACCCTGCAAAAAATGAATGTCGTCGTCGTGGTAGGCGATTTCCTTGTTGCCAACGCCGAGAATGGCCACCGCCCGGTTGTTTCGGAGAATCGGCACGACGATCTCGCGCACTACCGGCGCCGGACCGGGCGGCCAACCTCCCGGATGCGGCAAACTGGCGTAATCGTTGTGGATCACCGGCTTTCCCTGTCGCAGGCAATCCGCCCACATGTCGGCCGCGCCGACCGGGTCATGCCGCTCCTTGCCCTCGGCCAGGCACCTCTTCTGCAGGGTATTGGCGGACCACCAGGTCTGGAGCGTCAAAGGCTCCTGGTCCGGGGCGACAAAGTGAAAGAACCCGATTTTGCTTTCCGTCAGCTTTTCGGCAATGTCCAGGGCGGTTTGGATCAGGTGATCCAAGTCGCCACGAGGTCCCAATTCAAACAATTGCAAGCGCGCCTTTTGCAGCAATTCCTGACGCTTGCGGGCAGTGATGTCGCGGGCATAGGAGAAAAACAAACCGCCTTCCTGCGGCCAATAGTTGACGCACATTTCGACATGCCGGATGCCGCCGTCCTTGCGGCGATGCCGCCGCTCAAAAACCGCGTAGCCCTGATCCATGATCTTGGCGATCTGCCGGCGCACCGCCGCAGCGTCATCGTCGGCATCCAAATAGGATATCCGCAGGGTCAGCAGCTCGGCGCGGGAATAGCCCGACAGCCGCACGTAGGCCTCATTCACTTGCGAAAGTCGCCCCTCCAGGTCCGTCACAAAAAAGCCTTCCGGCGAAGTTTCGATCATCAGTTGGTACCGGCTTTCATCCTGGCGTCGCCGCGCTTCGGCTTCCTGGCGGGCGATTTGCAATCGCAGGTGGCAGATGCCATACGAAAGATCATCCGCCAACTCGACCAACAGTTCAATCTCCTCCGTGTCAAACGCATTGGGCTCCGCGGCATAGATGGACAGCACCCCGAAGCAGCGGTCGCCCTCATGCAACGGCAGGCCGATCGAGGCGGCAAAGCCACACCGCGAGGCCGTCTCCCGCCAGGGTTGGTAGCGCGGTTCGGCACTGAAATTGTTAATCGCGGTTGGCTTGCCGGTGCGCAGCGTCACGCCACACGGCCCCTGGCCTTCCGGGCGGTATTCGTCCCAAGACGTCTTGATCTGGTTCGGATAATCCGCCATCCGTCCGGCGGCGGCCGCCACGGTAAAAGACTTGAATTCATCGTTGCAGGGATAGCCCACCCACGCCATCCGGTAACCCACCTGTTCCACCACCATTGTGCAGATGGTTTGCAGCAGCTCGGCTTCGGTTTGGGCGCGCAACATCGCCCGGTTGCACTCGGAAAGGGCGCGCAAGGCCCGCTCGGCAAGATTCACGGTTGGCTTCATTGGCGTAATGAGTCTTCTGAGATTGACTGTCCACCATGAATCTGCCCGGGACACCGCTGAATTTCAATGGCATTTTTGGCTCATACCCGGTTGAAACCAGTGCGAGCCAAAATCTTCCGCCCGGCCCCAAGCGTGCGTGGGCGCCCCCGCGGGCGGAGCGCGACTGTGTCGCAGACCAGTCGCAGCAACATGGCCAGCCAGAAGATCTCTCGAACGGATCAAGCCCACTGAATCGCGAACGTTGCTGCGGCTGGCTTTCAGCACAGTCGCGCTCCGGCGTCACGGTTCGCCCAGGTTTCTTGGTAAATATATGCAGTCATATATACAATCCGCGTTTTTATTGGCTTTTCTAGTATCTTTCAGATTTTTAGCTCACACCCGGTCGAAACGGGTGCGAGCCAAAATCTTCCGCCCGGCCCCAAGCGTGCGTGGGCGCCCCTGCGGGCGGAGCGCGACGGGCATATCTATTCCCGGCCACCTCTGGTATCGTTGTGGCATGGACCTTGACCTGACGGGATTTTCACCTGCCCAACAACGCGCGCTCTTCGAGCTGTTGATTTTGGGCATGTATGCGGACGGCCATTTGACGACGTTTGAAGACCACCAGTTGCAGTCGTTGCTGGCCGCCATGGGCTTTACCGAGGAACCCGACCGCCAGCGCGAATTTGATGCGGCCGTCACCCGGATTCGCCCCAGCATTCAATCGGTCTGGAAGGCCAAGGAACTCGCCCTCTCCCTCGCCGGCGCCTTCACCGAGCGGAGCCAGATGAAGCAGGTGTTTTCAGCGGTGGAACAAATCATGACTTTCGACAACCATGTGAGCAAATGGGAAAACACCTTGCTGATGGAACTGCGAATGAAGTTCAGATTGTGAGCCGCTCCGCGGTCCCCAAGGGTGTGAGACATATGCGCCTGCCCGATCCAAAGCTTGCCTGAGCGCCCCCGCTATACGGTGTTGCTGCCAAAATGAATTGCGTGGCATTCAAATCCAACGTGGTCCGCAAGATCGCGGCTCTGAATTCAGGCAGTTCATCGCCTCGCTTCAACCACGGTTCATCGGTCAAGGCTGTCTGCTTCGATCGAGCCTGGGCAAGTTGGCTGGGTGAAAGGACGCTCATGTGGTTCTGCTTTACTCCCAGCCTTCCATCCGACATGACCCAGGTCAGGTCCTTTTGAACTTCCCTAACGCGCGGTGAACCGCCTCCGCCAGCGTGTGCGGCGGCACTGGTTTATCAATCAATTCCTGGATCCCCGCTTGCCGCAGTGAATCTTCGCTGATTGACCCGCTATAGCCGCTCACGAGAATGATCGGCATTTCCGGTCTGATCCGGCGAATTTGCTCCGCCAAAGCCACCCCGTTCATCTCCGGCATGGTGAGGTCTGTGATGACCAAATCGAATTGTCCCGGGTTCTGACGGACCCAGTCAAGCGCTTCGATGGAACTGCTGGTGATGGCAACCTGATAGTTGAGCCGATGCAACAGCTTTTGGAGAATATTCGCTAACGCGGCCTCGTCATCCACCACGAGAATCGTCTCGCCGTTGCCCTCCGGCATTTGAACCTGGGTCGCCTCGGCTAAAACGGTGTCCGATGTCTTGGCCGGGAAATAAAGGCAAAAAGCCGTGCCCAGGCCAACCTGACTGTCCACGGTGATCAAGCCGTCATGATCCTTGATGATGCCATGCACCACGGCCAAACCCAACCCCGTGCCTTTCCCGACGGGTTTGGTGGTGAAAAACGGTTCGAAAATGCGCTCCAGGGTTTTGGCGTCCATGCCGTGACCGGTGTCGGCGACCGTGAGCCGGGCATACGGGATGACTTGAAATTCCGGGTGTGCCAGGAGGAAATTCCGGTCCGGCAGGAAGGCCTCCAACTTCAAGGTGAGCACGCCGCCCCGGCCTTCCATGGCGTGCAGAGCGTTTGTCGCCAGATTCAAGACCACCTGATAAATCTGCGTGGGGTTGGCCAGCACGGTGGGCGCTTCGTCCCCAAATTGAACATTAAACTGGATGTGCGCCGGCAGCGAGGCGCGGAGAAATTTCATCGCCTCCTTGATGACCGTGTCCAAGCGGATGACCAACCGCACACTTTCCCGCTGGCGGCTGAAGGTCAGAATTTGCTGCACCAAGTCCTTGGCCCGGTTGACCGCTTTCAAAATCTCCGTGACACTTTCTTGAGCCGCTCGATTGCCCTCGATATCCCCCTCGAGCAGATAGGCATAGCCCGACATGGCCCCCAGGATGTTATTGAAATCGTGAGCGATGCCACCCGCCAGTGTGCCGATGGCCTCCATCTTCTGCCCTTGCCGCAACTTCTCTTCGATCTGACGGCGCTCGGTGATGTCCTGTTTGACGGCCACGAAATGGGCGATCTGGCCGTCCGCGCCCCGGACCGGGGTGATGGTCATCTCCTCATTATAAAGTCGGCCGTCTTTGCGTTTGTTGACCAATTCCCCATGCCAGACATTGCCGGTGAGGATGGTGGCCCACAGGGTGCCGTAAAAGGCCGGGGGATGCTGGTCCGATTTCAGGATCCGCGCATTTCTCCCAATGGCCTCGTGGGCGCTGTAGCCGGTGAGCTTGCAGAAGGCCGGATTGACCCACTCGATTTTGCCATGGCGGTCAGTGATGACGATGGCGTTGGCCGTTGCCGTCAGGGCGCTGATTTGCACCTTGATCTGTTCCTCCACCAATTTTTGATTGGTGATGTCGCGCGCCACCTTGGAGGCCCCAACGATGTTGCCCGCCTGATCCTTGATGGGGGAGACCGTGATGGACACCGGAATGAGTTGTCCGGTCCGGCTTAGACGGACCGTCTCGTAGTGGTTCACGCTTTCGCCGGCCAGAACTTTTTGCAGGATCTTGTCTTCCTCAAGTTGCCGTTCCGGCGGAATCAATTTCCGAATGGAATCTCCAATCATCTCCGCCGCCAAGTAACCGAACATCGCCTCGGCCCCTTGGTTCCAGCTTTGAATGATCCCGGCCCGGTCCTTGCTGATGATGGCATCGTTGGAGAATTCCACGATGGCCGCCAGCCGCGCGTTGGTGCGTTCCGCCTGCTTGCGCGTGGTAATGTCCGCAGTACTGCCAACCATGCGCACCGGGTGGCCCGCAGGGTCGCGCACGGCCTGGCCGCGGGAGACCACCCACCGATAGCTCCCGTCCTGGTGCCGCAGCCGGAATTCGACTTCATACCGCCGGTTGGTGGCCAAATGCTCGGAGGTCATGGCCTGCACCCGCGGCAAGTCCTCGGGATGCACCCGCTTCAGGAACTCCGACTTATGGCCGGGGATTTCGTCGGCTTGCAGGCCAATGATTTCTTTCCAGCGCGGAGAAAAGTACTCCGCATCGGTCAGGAGGTTCCAATCCCACAAACCATCATTCGTGGCCTGCTCCACAAGGGCGTAACGTTCTTCACTGCGCCGCAAGGCCTCCTCGGCCTGTTTCCGCAGCAATGCCAAGCCGAGGTGCTCGGCGATCTCTTCGAGCTGTTCCACCATTTTGAGGGTGAAGCGGTCTTTGCGCCGGTCGTTGAACTGGATGAGGCCCAAAATGTGGGAGTGGCATCGAATGGGCACCAGCATCACCGAAGCAAAGCCTTGGTGGATACACTGGTTCCGAGGATGCAGCCGGGGATCGGCCGCCGCCGGCAAACCCAGCAGCGCGGATGAATCGTTCGTCCAGATGCTGCCCTTGGGCGTGGCTAACGGATTGTTTGAAGAGACCTGGCCCGAAAGGATCAGACCGCAGGTGCATTCCAGCACCACCCTGCCGTCCTTGTCTCGGCACAACCCGCCGGCCACAGTCCGGCTGGCAAGTGAGTTCTCCGTCCGCAAAAAGCTGTCGGAAAAACCGGTTTGAACAATGTAGGGGAAGTCGTTTCCATCTTGTAGGCGAATGCCCACGGCGTCAACTTCCGCGCGCCGTTTCATGACGTGCAGAACCTCTTGCATCGCGAATTTCGAATCTCCGGGCGCATTCAGTATTTGGAGGACTTCCGCGCTCATGGCCGAGAAATTCTCCGCTCGCTTGCGTTCGGTGATATCCTTGACTGCCCCGACCATGCGAATGGGCCGACCCGTCGCATCCCGCACGGTCCCGCCGCGAGACAACACCCAACGGTAACCGCCGTCCTGGTGCCGGAGCCGGAACTCCACCTGATAGCGTTCGCCTTTCTCGAGCTGCCCCCGGGTCGCCTCGTTGACGGCCGCCACGTCGTCCGGGTGGAGAAGTTCTAGGAAAGTTGACTCTTGGTTGGCAATTTCGTCATCCCGGTAGCCAATGATTTCTTTCCAGCGTGGCGAAAAGTAATCCTCCCCGGTGAGAAGATTCCAGTCCCACAAGCCATCCTGTGTGGCCCATTCTGCCAAAGCGTAGCGCTCTTGACTTTCGCGGAGCCTCTGCTCGGCCAGTTTTCGCTCGGTGATGTCATAAAAAACCAACGCAAACTGTCCCTTCAAGGGCGAGAAACTCCTGATATCATACCAACGTTGAAGGGACTCGTTGAAACGCTCTGCGTGCAGATCTCCACCATGAAGGGCGATCTGATAATAACGGCTGGCCACCTCCGGAGGCCATTTGAAGCCCAAATTGGCCGAGGTCCTTCCGACCTGCTCGCTTCGCTTGAGGCCTGTCATTTCATCAAATCTCGCATTCGCTTGAAGCAGCCGGTGATCCACTGGCTTTCCCACCGCGTCACAAAGCACCTCCAGCACGATACAGCCACCCGTCATTTGTTCGAATAGCATCCGATACTGATCTTCACTTTGCCGCAGCGTCTTGTCTGGTTGCGGATACGGGTTCGCGGTGCCCGTGTGTTGCAGGGCTTCAGCGGTCTGGGGCAAGGCGGCACCCTTACGTTTTTTGGGAGACGGATTCATATTTCAGATTGGCGCACCCATCTGGATTCATGATGCCATTTTTCACCTGTTCGTGGCTGATTATGAACCATCAGTCAGCCATATTGATCGGTTATAAACCGCAAAGGGTTAAGCACAAAGTGCGCAATGGCTATCCCTAAATTGTTGTTTGGCAAGCATTTATTGCCGCCTGTGACTAAAGCACTGAAGCCGCACCCGGGAGTGCGGGCCGATTCGGAAACGGTGCGGCTGACCGACTGGAGCGCCGACGAATAGCCGATCAGTTTCCGGGCAATATCCGCCGGCACACCATCACCAGGAAAGGTTAGCAATTCGAAGAACAAGGTCGGCTGCGGCTCCGCCAGTTCATCGCATCGCCTCAACCAGTTAGACCCCAGGTTTGCGGTTGGAACAATGCTGAAGTGCCCCCTTAATCAACAGGACCAAGGCGCCCAGCGCGACAAGACTGCCGGTGGCAGGCTCGGGGATCTGCGTTCCCGTAATGCCGCCAATGACATCGAAAGCCAAATCGCCAGGCGTCAAGGTGGCGGGATCGGTCGTGCTTTGGAAGGAGAAGTCTCCCAGAGCACCACCCATCGGGACATCGCTGGCAGCGGATAACGAGAAGAAATTCAATTCGTTGACGGTTGGCGGCAGGGGCGCAAAATATCCCCAGCCGCCCGGCGCGCTGATCACGCTATTGTCATCCAAACCGAAGACCGAATTGCCATAAAACAGATTCAATCCGCTGAGCGGCTGGTCAAAAGTATCCTGGAGGGTGAAGTTGTATTGGAACAAGCCCCCGCCCAGATTCTCAACCGAGTATTCCAAAGTGCTCTGCGACCTTGCGGCGGCTGGCGCCAGGATCAACATCATTCCGCAGAGCCAAGAATTAAGAGAGCCTGTGCGCATAAAATCCCTTTGGTTGGTGGATGGCTTGGAGCTGGCTTCAGTCATATTGATGTTTTGAATTCAACCATGGCGACGACCGATGATTACGGATAACTTGAAATAAAGAATACCGCCGGTCCGGATGGCACAACCGTGTAGGGCGAGCTGGCGCCCGTGACGGGAGTGTAGGGCCCGCTGACGTTGGTCGCCGACAGCAGGGTTCCCGTATAGATTATCTCCACATTTCCGCCCAGGCTGCTGATGTCCAGCATCGGCGAAATGGTCATTTGCAGGGCGGCCCGCCCGCCTTCGCCCGTGCCGCTCACCAACACCTCCCCGGTATCGGCGTCGGAAATTTGGATCGTGACGACGCCGTCGGAATTGGTCACCCCGAAGTAGAGGTTGTTGGTGGTGGTGATGGCGGCGCTGACCGTCGCCACACTCCAACCCTCGATCGCGAAGTTGTCCCCGCCGGCGTAGCTCCCATCCACGAAGTTCAGCGACTGGGAAACAATCTCCGTCTGCGTTAGAAAGTCAAAGGCCGACAAGCTGCCCGCGATATCCCCCACCGTGCTGAACTGCAAGGTGGGGGGGCCGTCGGCCACCGATTCGTCGGCCGTCCCGCTTAATGCGAGCCGTGCCAGGGACGCGTTGCCGGCCGCCGCCAGGAATTTTCCGCCCCCGCCGAGATTCATTGACGTTTTTTTGTTGGCATCGAAAAAAACGACGCTCCCGATCTTTCCATTCGTTGGGGTGTTATCGGTTGGATATTGGTATTGCACAGTGCCATCCTTGTTAAGCGTGTCGGTCAGCAGTTTCATGGTTCCGAGCACCTTGCTGTTGGGGTCGGACACGGTCAGGTTGCCCCCGCCGTCAAATGAAGAAGAATCCACGGTTTGCCAATGGGCGGTGCCGTCGCTAAATTCCACCAGAATGCACATGAACGACTTGGGTCCGGGCCGGTGAGTTTGGAACCAATCCCAATAGGAGCTTGGGTTTGCAATACTAAAGCCTTTGCCGCTGAGTTTCGCCAGAACCCTGGCGATAATGACATCATCCAGCGAATTGGTTGGGCTGGGCGGAGGCTGCGGCGGCTTCGCGTTGACACATTCGTTGCTGCAAGCCTGCTCAACCATCGCCTTGAGCTGGGGTATGGTCGGCGTCGGTGGCCCCAGGAGTCCGGCATTGTACATCTGCATCAAGATGTTCTCGATGGCGACCGTGCCGCAATTCTCGCCCGAACCTTGCGGGCTATCATACCCGATATTGGGAGTGTTGCCATCCGCCATCATTGAAGGTGCAAAAAGCGCGGCGGCAAGGTAACAGAAAGCGGATACCGCCAACTTTCCGCCACTGTGGGTCGCAAACCTATAGGACACTTGCTTCATGCGTTTGCCTTTTCTTCATTCGGTGCTTGCCTGCAGTCCGAGCACGCGGCGATTTGTGCCACCGTGGGGCATCAAGACCCTTCGCCATTAACCACCCTGATTCTCCTTCGCGAATCTGTCAATCGGTGGAAATTGGCATCGCGAGGACAAAAAATGGCGGGTCGCGAACTCGCAAAATCTCAGGCGGCATCGGTCGCAACCTCAAGGTTGCGGACAACGAGGTTGTCGCATGGCTCCGATTAACCTCCGCCAGCACAATCCAATCAAAACCATGCCCGGCCGGCTTCATAAACTCCCCCATAAGTTACGCTCCATCTTGACCGGAATCTCCTGGCAGCCCAAGTTCCGCCTCTTGACTTTGTCAATTGATCTGGCTAAATGCTTCTAAAAGAACAGCTCATGAAACAGACTCGCCGCGAATTTGTTCGCACCCTTTTTGTCGCCACCCAAGCCGCCGCCGTCAGCCCCGGTTTTGCCGGACGCCTGCTTGCCGACGAGGCGGCCGCGCCCGCATCCCAGGGTTTCAACTTCATCATCTTTGGTGATTGGGGTCGCAATGGCGAGCGAGATCAGACCGAAGTTGCCGCCCAGATGGCGCTTGCGGCAAAGGCCACCAAGGCTCGTTTCATCATCTCCGTGGGCGACAACTTTTACGAGAGCGGCGTCACCTCCGCCACCGATTCCCAGTGGCAGACCTCTTTCGAAAATGTTTACAAGGACCCGGCGCTGCAGATCCCCTGGCACGTGATTCTTGGCAATCACGACTATAAAGGGAGCTGTGCGGCCCAGCTGGCGTATGGTCGGTCCCATGCCCGTTGGAACATGCCCGCCCGTTATTTCCTCCAGACGCATCAAATTGACGCCGACACCACCGCGGATTTTTTCTACCTGGACACCACGCCGATGATCCAGAGCTATTGGCACAATGAAAAGACCCGCGCGGAGGTTTCGACCCAGGACGTGAAAAAGCAGCTCGAATGGTTCAAGACCGCGCTCGCCAACTCCACCGCCAAATGGAAGCTGGCCATCGGGCATCATCCCATTTATTCCGGCGGTGAACATGGCGACACTTCCGAACTCGTCGCAAGCATCCTGCCGCTGCTGCACGAACACCAAGTACAGGCTTGGTTCAACGGCCACGATCATGACCTCCAGCACCTGGTAGCCGGCAAACTCAACCTGTTTTGTTCCGGCGCCGGCTCGCAGGTGCGTCCCACTAAAAATACGGTCCACACGAAATTTGCCGAGTCCCGGTCCGGCTTCACCACCGTCAGCCTGCACGCCAATCAGATGCTCGTGTCCATGACGGACAACCACGGCAAACTCCTCTATGTCACGTCGGTTCCGGTCAAATCTGCGTAGAGTGCAGGCTCCCTCATCAACCCGGCGAGCAACCCGGAAACTCAGGCAGCCAGCACCATCAATCCCCCCGGACTTGTTGGAAACGTTATGACCATACGTTATGACTCCGACCGGGCCAAAAAACAAAAACCCCAACGGAACCATTGATTCCATTGGATGGTTTTAAAGATGGTGGTAGGTGATGGATTCGAACCATCGAAGGCATAGCCAGCAGATTTACAGTCTGCCCCCGTTGGCCACTTGGGTAACCTACCATCCGACGAGCGGACGCACATTAAGCCATGCCGCCGCGGCTTTGTCAATCCATGGGTGCGGCAAAATTGATGCGCCCCGCCGCACCGATCATTTTTTGCCCGGCGGCGAGAGGCGTTCCCGCCAGCGCGCGAGTTGTCGGGCCACTTCCCGGGTGCCCGGCGCGCCCACCAGGTTGCGCTTGGCCATCGCCGCCGCCAGATCGAAGACCGCCGTCGCGTCGCGGCCAAACGCCGGGTCCACGGATTGCAATTCCGCCGGCGTGAGCTGGTTGAGGGGCCGGCCGATTTTTTCCGCCAGCGCCACCACCGCGCCCACCGCATGATGCGCCTGCCGGAAGGGCAGCCCTTTTTGCACCAGATAATCCGCCAGATCGGTGGCCAGCAACGCGGGATCACTCGCGGCGCGGGCGCAGGCCGCGCGGTTCACCGTCACCTGGCCCAGCATCGCGGCCATCACGCGCGTGGTGGCGCGCACGGTGTCCGCGGTGTCAAACAGCCGCTCCTTGTCCTCCTGCAAATCGCGATTATAGGTCATCGGCAGCCCCTTGAGCAGCGTCAGCAGCGCCATCAGGTTGCCCGTCACGCGGCCCGTCTTGCCGCGCGCCAGTTCGGCGATGTCGGGGTTTTTCTTCTGCGGCATCAGCGAGGAGCCGGTGGTGTAGGCGTCGGCGATCTTCAAATAGTTGAATTCCGCGCTGACCCACAAAATGAGGTCCTCGGCCAGCCGCGAGATGTGCACCGCCAGCAAGGCGGCGGCGGCGGCGAATTCCACCATGAAGTCGCGGTCGCTCACGGCATCCATCGAATTCTGCGTCACTTGCGGTTCGCCGGCGGCGTTCACGAAGCCCAGCCGCCGGGCCACCAATTCGCGCTGCAGCGGCAGGGTGCTGCCGGCGATGGCGCCGCTCCCCAGCGGGCACACGTTCACGCGCGAGTGGCAGTCCCAGAACCGCTCGCAATCGCGCTCCAGCATCTCCACGTAGGCGAGCAGATGATGCGCCAAGTACACCGGCTGCGCCCGCTGCAGGTGCGTGTAGCCGGGAATCAGCACGTCCGCGTTGCGCTCGCCCAGCGCGACGAGGGCGCGTTGGAAATCGGCAATCTCGCCCAGCAACGCCGTGATTTCATCGCGCAGCCAGAGCCGCACGTCCAGCGCCACCTGGTCATTGCGCGAGCGGCTGGTGTGCAGCTTGGCGCCGGCCGGCGCCCGGGCGGTGAGGGCCGCCTCGAGGTTCATGTGCACATCCTCGTGCTCCGCCCGCCAGACGAAGGTGCCGGCGGCGATTTCGGCCGCGATCTCGTTGAGGCCCGCCGTGATGGCGGCCAACTCCGCCTGGGTCAGCACCCCGATGGCGTGCAACATCGTGGCATGCGCGATGGAGCCTTCGATGTCGTGCTTCCACAGCCGCCAGTCAAACGAGATGGATTCCGTGAAGCGGGCGACGTCGGCGGCGGGGCCGCTGGCGAAATTGCCGCTGCGGGACACAGGTGATGATTTCATGCTCACGCCCGTTTTTAACGCAAAGCCCGGGTTTGGCAAGGAATCTTCTCAGCGGAGGGCTCCCGGCCCCGGCTGATCCTCCTCCAGGGTCCAGTCATTCCGGCCGTCGGCGTGGCAATGGCAATGCGCGGCAAAAAAGCCGCCGCGATACTGCCAGAACCACGGCCAGAGCCGCTCGCAGTCGGTCTGGGGAATCTTCAGCGCGGCGATGGCCTCCCGCCGGAAAAAGGCGAACCGCCCCTCCGGATGGGGCGGCGGGAGTGTTTTCAATTTGACTTTCACCTCGAACAAGAACATCAGCCAATGCGTCTGTCCTTGGTAACCGTGCTCGCTGATAAGCCCCGTCAAGTGCAGGTCGCGCGGCGCGAGCGCCATGCCGATTTCCTCGCCCGCTTCGCGACAGGCGCAGACGTAGGGCGATTCGCCCCGGTCCATCTTCAGTTTGCCGCCGCACGGGCTCCAGAAGCCGCGGTTGGGTTCCTGGGCGCGTTCGAGCAGCAGCATTTCCTCCGCTTCGCTGAAAACGTACAGCAAGGTGGCGATTTTATAGGGCAGGGTCATGGCGCTTCCGGGGGTGAATTCAGCGCGCGCCGGTCCGGCCGATCATTCGTCTGGAGTGCGCGCACATATCTCCCCTATTCAAAGGCTCGTCACCGTCTGGCGCAAGCGGATTCGCCGCAAACCCGCTTGCGTTCGCCCGGAACGCTGGCACCTTGTATGCCACATGCTTTCGCAAGACACCGTTCTAAATGCACTAAAGTCCGTGAAATACCCGGGCTTCTCCCGCGACATTGTCTCCTTTGGCCTGGTGAAGGACATTTCCGCCGCCCACGGAGCGGTGAGCGTGGCGCTGCAATTGACCTCACCCAGCCCCGACGCGGCGCGGCAGATCAAGATTGACGCCGAACAGGCGCTTAAAAAACTGCCGGGCGTCAGTCAGGTGGTCGTGGAAGTGCGGCAGCCCAGCGCCGGCCAGGCGGCTGCCGGCGCCGGCGCCTTTGCCAACCAGACCCGCGTGCCGGGCGTCAAGCGCGTCGTCGCCGTGGCCAGCGGCAAGGGCGGCGTGGGCAAATCCACCTGTTCGGCCAATCTGGCCTGCGCCCTCCACCATCTCGGCGCCCGGGTCGGCTTGCTCGACTGCGACATCTACGGCCCGAGCATTCCGCTGATGATGGGGGTCTATGAGCGGCCCACCGTCAGCCCCGACGAGCGCCTGGTGCCGCCTCAGGCCCACGGCGTGAAAGTCATGAGCATCGGCTTGCTCCTCAAAGACGACGAGCCGGTCATCTGGCGCGGGCCCATGATTACCAAAACCATCAACCAGTTCCTGCTGGCGGTGGAGTGGGGCGACTTGGACTATTTGCTGGTGGACCTGCCGCCCGGCACCGGGGACGCGCAACTGTCCCTGTGCCAGACCGTGCCGCTCGATGGTGGCGTGATTGTGACCACTCCGCAGGAAGCGTCCCTGGGCGTGGTGCGCAAGGGCATCGCCATGTTCAAGAAAGTGAACGTGCCGATCCTGGGTCTGGTGGAAAACATGAGTTATTTCACCGCGCCCAATGGGGCGCGCGTGGAGATTTTCGGCCATGGCGGCGGCCAGCAGGAAGCCGCGCGGCAAAACACCACGTTTCTGGGCGAAGTGCCCCTGTTCACCGAGATCCGCGAAGGCGGCGACCGCGGTATGCCGGTGGTCGTCTCCGCCCCCAACCATCCCGCCGCCCGCGCTTTTATTCAAATTGCCCAAACCTTGCGCCAGAAACTGGGATGAGCTCGCGACCGCCATGATGATCCGCCAGTTCACAGCGGTGATTTGGATTTGCGCGGCGATGCTGTTTTCGGCGTCCGCCGAGCAGACCAATTATTTTTGCGTCGTCTGCGGCAAGGGACCCTTGACGGGCCGGATCTGGCTGCATCCGCGCGGCGCCATTTGCGACGAGTGCGAGAGAATCCGCGACCGCTGCTCGATCTGCGGCCTGCCCATCCGCGAAAGCGACCCCCACCTGAAGACGGGCGATGGCCGCCTGATCTGCAAATTCGACCTGCCCAACGTCGTGATGACCCAGGACCAGGCCAAGGAATTGTTCGAATCCACGCGCGACGCCGTGGTGGATCTGTACGGCCCGGAGTTTGCCCTGAAAAACCCGGACATCACGGTGAACCTGTTTGACGTGGATTATTGGTCCGAGCGCGGCCGCGAAAACGGTTTGCACAAATACGGCTTCGCCAGCTCGCGCCCCTCCGCCAATGGCGCCTGGACGCATGAAGTCGTGATGCTGAGCGGACGCACCCGGGAGGAAATGACCTCCGTGGCCGCCCACGAATACACGCACCTGTGGATCAATGAAAACTGCCCGGCCAGCCACCACATCGAAGGCAACACGATTGAGGCCATCTGCGAATTGACGGCCTACAAGCTCATGCAACAACGCAACAACCCCGCCATGCAAAAGCACATCCTGGAAAATCCCTACACCAACGGCAGAATCAAGGACTTGGTCGCGGTGGAGCGGGAGGGCGGCACGGATTATGTGCTGAAGTGGGTCAAGACCAGCACCGCGGAAACCTTCGACGTGGACGCGCAGCTCGCACCGCTGTCCACCCCTGGGGCGGCCAATGCCGCGCCCGTGTTGGCCGGGCCCCCGGTTTTGCCGCAAGGCCTGAAGTTCAGCGGCACCATGTCCTTCGGCAAGGACCAAACCGCCGTCATCAATGGCCAGGAATTCGCGGCGGGCGACGAGAAAACCTTGAAGCTGCGCAATCGGTCGGTTCGGGTCCGCTGCGTGACCATTCAGCCGGATGAAATCATCGTGGATGCCGACGGCCAGCGCCTGGCGCTGGAGCGCGGTCAGGAGAAAGCGCTGCCATGAGCCAGGTCATTGCCAACGGACAACCGGTCGAGGCGGCGGTGCCGTGCTCGATCGAGGAATTCCTGCTCGCGCAAAAGCTGCTGCCCCGCAGCGTGGTTGTGGAACACAACGGCGAGGCGGTGGCGCCCTCGGAATTTGCGCAGCGCCGGCTCGCTGCCGGCGACCGATTGGAAATTGTCAAGATTGTCGCCGGCGGGTAACGAGTTTAATTCCCTTGGTCTTTCCGCGGCCGGTCTGGTTTAATTTCGCCATGAAACGGCAGTCCACCCTCAAACGCCATACGCTTGAAACCCGCATTTCCGTGCGGCTGGATCTTGACGGCAAAGGCCAATCCAAAATCCAGACCGGCATTCCGTTTTTCGACCACATGCTGACCCTGTTCGCCAAACACGCCACGGTGGACCTGGACCTACGCTGCGACGGCGATCTGGAAGTGGACGCGCATCACACGGTGGAGGATTGCGGCATCGCCTTGGGCCAGGCCTTTGCCGCTGCGCTGGGCGACAAACGCGGCATCCGCCGCTACGGCCACGGCTTCCATCCCCACAACCCGTTCACCGGCGAAGCCTATGTGCCGATGGACGAATGCCTGGCGCGCTGCGTCGTGGATTTCAGCGGCCGGCCGCACTTGGTCTGGCGCGGGCTGGACAAATTTTCCCAAAAGAAAATCGCCGCCGCGGAAAAAACCCAGGATATGTCCAGCACCTTCCGCTTCGGCCTGGCGCGGGAGTTTTTCCAGGGTTTCACGAACGAGGCGCGCTGCAATCTGCACCTGGAATTACTGTACGGCGATGAACCGCACCACATTGTGGAAGCGCTGTTCAAGGCGTTTGCCCGGGCGGTGGACACCGCCCGCCAGCACGACCCCCGTATCGCCGGCCAATTGCCCAGCACCAAGGGCAAACTTTAGTCATCCAGCGGGCGGGCCGAGATCTCCAGCATCCGCTCGATGGGCCGCCGCGCCCGCTGGATAATGGCGGCAGGCAGCTCCACGCGCGGCGCCAGGTGCTTCATGCAGTCGCGGACCTTTTCGAGCGTGTTCAACTTCATGTATTTGCATTCGCTGCACCGGCAATGGTCCGTGGGCGCGCGCAGGGCGTCATACGTCGGCGCGCACAAGAATTCCTTGCCCGGGCATTCCCGCTGCATGCGATGAATGATGCCCGACTCGGTCACAATCACGAACCGCCGCGCCGGATTGGTGCGGCAATAGACGATCATTTTTTCGGTGGAGGCCACCACGTCGGCCATCTCGCGGACCTCGCGCGGGCTTTCCGGATGGACCACCACCTTGGCATCGGGAAACTGCTGGCGCAATTGGGCGATGTGCTCGCGCTGAAATTCCACGTGCGCGTAACAATTGCCCTTCCAGAGCGTCATCGGCCGGCCGGTCTGCTCCATGACCCACTGGCCGAGATTTTCATCCGGCACGAACAGCAGGTCGCGGTCCTTCGGCGCGGCAGCCACGATGCGCTCGGCGTTGCCGCTGGTCACAATCACATCGCTCAGCGCCTTGACGGCCGCGCTGCAGTTGATGTAGGCAATCGTCCAAAACTTGGGATTGGTCGCCTGCAAGGCGGCCAACTGCTCCGCCGGGCAGCTTTCCTCCAGCGAGCAGCCGGCGTCTTTGTCCGGCAGCACCACGATTTTGTCCGGATTCAAAATTTTGGCCGTCTCCGCCATGAAATGGACGCCGCAGAATACGATCACATCTGCGCTCGCCTGCGCCGCCTGCTGGGAAAGGCCCAGGGAATCGCCCACGAAATCGGCCACGTCCTGGATTTCGGGCACCTGGTAATTGTGGGCCAGGATGACGGCATTAAGCTGCTTTTTGAGCGCGTAGATTTCCCGGGCCAGCGGCTCGAATTGCTCGCGGTTCAGCGCGCCGCGCGGATGCATATCTGCAAGATTTAACATCATGAAAAGTTAGCCTTCCCCGCGCCCCGCGTCAAACTCCGCCGGGCTCCTCCAGGGTGTGAGACAAAAATCTTCCACCCGGTCCAAAGCTTGAAGGAGCAACCCCTCTGAGGGAGCGCGACTGTGTCGCAGACCAGTCGCAGCAACGCGGCCAGCAAGAAGGTCGGTCGAACGGCTCAAGCATATCGAACAGTGATCGAATGGCGTAAGCGGCGTGAATGGCGAACGTTGCTGCGGCCGGATTTCAGCCGCGCTCCGGCACCACAGTGGAACCCAACCCGTTTGCACAGGGGCGAACCTGCCCTCAGTGGGTGGCAAAAATTTCCGCGAAGAAATCCTTCATGGCCTGCCAGGAACGCTTGTCGGCCTTTTCATTATAATGCGCGCCGGGATTGGAAAAGCCGGGGTCGGGTTGCGTAAAAGAATGAACCGCCCCGCCATAAAAGGTGATTTGCCAGTCCACTTTCGCGTCGCGCATCTCCTTTTGGAACGCGTCCAGATCCTCCGGTTTCTGGAAGGGATCATCCGCGCCCGCCTGTACCAGCACCTTGCATTGGATGTTTTTTGCATCCGCCGGGCTGGGCGCGTCCAGACCGCCATGGAAACTGACCACGCCATTCACCTCCGCGCCGCTCAGCGCCAGTTCCAACACCGTTGTGCCGCCGAAGCAGTAGCCGATGGCGGCAATCCGTTTGGGGTCCACCAGTTCGGACTTCTTCAACTGGTCCAGCGCCGCGTTGACCCGCTGACGGAGCAACGCGCGGTCGGACTTGTATTTCCCGGCCAGCGCGCCCGCCTCGGAAGTATCCTTTGGACGAACGCCCTTGCCGTAGATGTCCGCGCAAAAGGCCACGTAGCCCAGTTGCGCGAGCATTTCGGCGCGATGTTTTTCGTAATTAGTCAGGCCGAGCCATTGATGCACCACCAACACGCCGGGGTGCGGCCCGGACACGGCGTCATCCCACACCAGCACGCCTTCCAGGGTGGCGTCGCCTTGCTGGTAGTCAATAGTTTTGGATTGGATGGCCGCGTGCGTTGACAACGCGCCGGCCAGGATCGCCGCAGAAAGTAAAATGGTCTTCATAATGGAATCATCTTAACCGACTCCTGAAGCTTTGCCAACTACTCGCGAATTCTCTCCACAACCGCTTGCCAATTCGCCCGACAAGCCTTCTCCTATCCGGGTGCACGATCTGGAACCGTCCGACATTCACCGGCTGAACGCCGCGCTCGGCTGGCTGGGCCTCCACAGCCTGGCGGACGCCCGCGCGGAATTGGAGGCGCTTGGGCCTGCGCTGCAATCCCACCCCGCCGTGCTGGAGGTGCGCTGGCTGTTATTGGTTCAGGAGCAAAACTGGGCGGACGCGCTCGCGGTGGCGGAGCGGGAAGTGGCGGCGGCACCAGACCAGCCGGAGGGCTGGCTGCATCGCGCCTACGCTCTGCGCCGGGCGCCCGGCGGCGGCCTGACGCCCGCATGGGACGCGCTGCGGCCCGCCGCGGACAAATTCCCGGGCGAAGCCGTCATCGCCTTCAACCTGGCCTGCTATGCCTGCCAGATGCATCATCCGGAGGACGCGCGCTTGTGGCTGCAGCGCGCCATCAAAACCGGCGGCCGGGACGCCATCAAGAAAATGGCGCTGGCCGACGAGGATTTAAAGCCGCTGTGGCCGGAAATTGAAGGTCTGTAGCTTCTGCCGCCGTGGCAAATCATGATCTGCCATTTTCAAACGTCCGGGCATTTCCAGCGGCGCGGAAATCGCATATCTTAAATGCGGAACATGAAACGATTATCCAACGTTCTGACGGTGGCGGGCCTGCACATTGCGCGGGGCGGCACGGTCATTTTGCGCGCGATCAACTGGCGCGTGGCGCCGGGCCAGCATTGGGTGATCCTCGGCGCCAACGGTTCGGGCAAAACCTCGCTGCTGAGCGCCCTGACCGGTTATCTGATGCCGACGGCGGGGGAAGTTTGCCTGTTGGGCGAAACCTATGGCCACGCCGACTGGCGCGAGTTGCGCAAGCAAATCGGCTTGGTCAGTTCCTCCATCCGGCAAATGATGGCGGACGACGAGCCGGCGCTGGCCACCGTGGCCAGCGGCAAATATGCGATGATAGATTTCTGGGGGCGGGTCACCCGCACGGAAACGGCCCGGGCGCTGAAGCTGCTGGCGCAAGTCGAGTGCGAATATCTCGCGGCGCGGCCCTGGCGGGTCCTGTCGCAGGGCGAACGGCAGCGGGTGTTGATTGGCCGCGCGCTGATGGCCAAACCGCGGGTGCTGATTCTGGACGAGCCGTGTGCCGGCCTGGACCCGGCGGCGCGCGAGCAATTTCTGCACTTCATCCAGCGGCTCGGCGAACACCGCCATTCCCCGACGCTGATCCTGGTGACCCATCACGTGGAGGAGATCATGCCGGTATTCTCGCACGTGTTGCTGTTGAAGGCGGGCGGGGTGCTGGCCAGCGGCGAAAAGGCGAAAACGCTGAATTCCAGAAATTTGTCCCGCGCCTTCGGCGCGCGGATGAAATTACAGAAAGCGGGAAACCGTTTCGGACTGAAGGTGGGGTAAGTGTACGGTGGTGCCGGAGCGCGGCTGAAAGCCAGCCGCAACGTTCGCCATTCAACGGGCTTGATCCGCTCGACAGTTCTTCTGGCTGACCACGCGGCTGGTCTCCGACACAGCCGCACTCCACCAGCGGGGCCGCTCCCTCAAGCTTTGGACCGGGCGGGCGATTTTTGCCTCACGCCGCCACCTTCTTTTGTTCCCACCCGAATAATCGCTTGGTCTTGATGGCGTCGAACACCCGCGGCGGGATGATTTGGGCCAGCGATTCGTCGCCAGCCTGGATTTTGGCGAGCACCTCGCTGGAATAGATTTTCAGCGCGCCGGGATTGAAGGTGGTGATGTTCTCAATGAACTTGTTCTCGAGCAGGTGCGCGTAGAGATGGCGCAGATTGGGGGCCACTTCGAGGTTTTCCACCGTGGTCAACTTGCCCGTTTTTTTGTCCAGCGAAGGATAGACATAAAGCTTGGCGCCGTTCTTGAAAAGCTGGCCGAGGGATTCCATCAACCCGCCGGGCATGTCGGTGTAAAACCTTTCGTCCATCACGTCGCGCAACCGGACCAGGCCAATGGGCAGGCCGATGGGCTTTTGGGTGTGCCGCGAAAGGTAGGTCACCAGCCGATGGTACCGCAGAAAATTAGAAATGAGCACCGGCTTGCCGAGCGCGCCCAGCGTGTCCACGCGATCGAGAAAATCGCGATGGTCAATGGCGTCGCCCACCTGCAATTGCCGGAGGGTCATCTCAAACATCACCACCGGCGCTTCCCCCTGCAAGGCGGGTTGCTGAGCGAAGAGCTCTTGCGCGCGCTCGAGCATGTCCAACATGGGATTGGTGAGCGGGCGGAAGCTGCCGCGCTCGAGCAGCACCGGTTTTTTATAAAGCAGTTCGCTGGGGATCACCGTTTCGCCGTCGGCGGTGAACATGGCGGCTTCGGTCAGCCATTGCTGGACCAGTTGCAGCGCCATGAGCCGGTTATCCAAACCGCTGAAGGCCGGCCCGGAAAACTTGATCATATCCACCTCAATGCGCTGCCAGGACAGGGAATCCAGCAGCGCCCCGATGAGGCGCTCGGGTTCCAGGTGCAGGTAAAACGCGCCGTGGATGAGGTTCACTCCCAGTACGCCGACGGCTTCCTGCTGCCGGGACGTTTCCCAGTCGAGCATCCGCGTGTGGATGATGATGGTAGAAGGTTCATGGCGCGGGGCGGCTTGAAACTTGATGCCCAGCCAGCCGTGGCCGCCCTCCTCGCCGGACTTGGAAATATGTTTAGTCGTGACGGTATTGGCAAAGGCGAAAAAGGTGCGCCGATCCCCAATGGTTTTGTCCAGGCGCTGGAGCAGCAGGTTGAATTCATGGTCCAGCATGGCCTGCAGTCGCATCCGGCTCACGTAGCGGTCGCTGGGCCCATAGATGGCGTCGCTCACCGCCATGTCGTAGGCGGAGATGGTTTTGGCCACGGTACCGGAAGCCTTGCCCACATGGAAAAACCAGCGCGCGACCTCCTGCCCGGCGCCGATCTCGGCGAACACACCATATTTCTTGGCGTCGAGATTGATCTGGAGCGCTTTCTGGCCGGTATTCAATTTGTCGTTGGTCATCGTTTCCTCGCCGGCGCACCATACACAATTCACTGCAGCCTTTCAACAAGATGCCGCAGCCTTGGCCGGCCGGGCGGTTTCGGCTTTCCGCGCCGGGCCGGCGCGTTATACTTGGCCGCATGTACCGTACGCAGGATTTACATGTCAAAGAAATCGTTCCGCTGCTTTCGCCGCGCGCGCTGAAGGCGCTCTCGCCGACGCCCGAGGCGGTGAACGACGCCGTGGCGCAAGCGCGCGACCGGGTCATCCGCATTTTGCGGCAGGAAGACCCGCGGCTGCTGGTCGTCCTGGGCCCGTGTTCGATTCATGACGAAACCAGCGCGCTGGAATACGCCGCCCGCCTGAGCGGTCTGCGGCAGGAACTGGCCGATAAAATGGAAATCGTCATGCGCGTCTATTTCGAAAAGCCGCGCACCACCATCGGCTGGAAGGGATTAATCAACGACCCGCACCTGGACGGCTCCCAAGACATCGAGGCGGGTTTAAAAATCGCCCGCAAGCTGCTCCTGGAAATCACCGGGCTGGGGTTGCCGACGGCGACCGAATTTCTGGACCCCATCGTGCCGCAGTACACCGGCGATCTGATTACGTGGGCGGCCATCGGGGCCCGCACCACCGAATCCCAGACCCACCGCGAGATGGCCAGCGGCCTGTCCATGCCGGTGGGGCTGAAGAATGCCACGGACGGCAGCCTGCAGGTGGCGATTGACGCCATGGGCGCCACGCGCCATCCGCACAGTTTTCTGGGCATCAACGACGACGGCGTGACGAGCATTGTGCGCACCAACGGCAACCCCAACGCGCATGTGGTGCTGCGCGGCGGGCGGGCGATGACCAACTATGACGCCGCCAGCATCCGGGCCGCCGAGGAGAAACTGCGGGCGGAAAATCTGCCTGCGGTGCTGATGGTGGATTGCAGCCACGCCAACTCGGAAAAAAAATTCGCCAAGCAGGAGGAAGTCTGGCGCAGCGTGATCGAACAGCGCGCCGGCGGTACCCGCTCGCTCATCGGCCTGATGGTCGAAAGCCATCTGCACGAGGGCAACCAGCCGATTCCGCGCTCCCGCAAAGAGCTGCGCTATGGCGTGAGCATCACCGACTCCTGCATCGGGTGGGAAGCCACCGAGCGGATGCTGCGCTGGGGTCATGGGGCCTTGAAGTAAGCCCGCCCCCATACCGGCCCGGAAAATGCTTGGCTATCCCGCAGAAGTTTACATACACTAAAATTATGAACCACCGCATCAAATGTTATCCAAAATTGGGATGGACTGTCGCAATTCTGAGCACTGCGGGCGGTGCCGCCTGGGCTTCCGGCTTTGATTTGCCGGATCAAGATGCTTTCGCCGTGGGACGCGGACTGGCCGTGACGGCGACGGCCGACAATCCCTCGGCGGTTTTTTACAACCCAGCGGGCTTGACGCAATTACCCGGCAACAGTTTCGAAGTCGGTGGTTACGCGATTGATTTGGAACCGCAATACAAGAATCCCACCACGGGCATTACCTACGGAAACAACGATCCGTTCAGCGGCATCCCGCAGTTGTTTTACAGCTACGGCAATGAAGAGCATGGCCTCAGCCTGGGTTTCGGCATCTATGAGCCTTCCGGCTTGAGCGTGAACTGGCCGAACAGCACCGGTTTCCGCACGGATGGCACCCAAGCGGCGCTGGAAGAAATCGCCTTCAATCCGGTGATTGCCTACAAACTGCTGGACACGCTGTCCATTGGCGCCGGGGTGGCCGCCAATTATGCCAATTTGGATTTGCGCCAGGGCCTGCTTTGGCCCAGCCAGGGATTCGACCAGTTCCGCTTCCAAGGTGACGGCTGGGGGGTATCGGGAAATTTCGGCATCCTCTGGAAGCCGATTTCACAATTGTCTTTTGGCGCCGCGCTGCAAACCGGCACCAAGATCACCTTGGACGGCTATACCACGGCGTACAACAACGTGGCCACGGCCTTGCCGCAATCGCCCTATTACTACCCGGCGTTTTCCACGCGCACGGATGCCCAGGCGGATTTTCAGTTTCCATTGAAAGCCGAGGCGGGCATTTCCTACCGGCCCACGCCGAAATGGAATGTGGAGTTTGACGCGGATTACATTGACTGGGACAGCATGGGCACGGTCAACATTCAGCAGGCCAGCGGCGTGCCGGGACTCCTGCCTCTGGACGTCCCGGTGACGCTGGACTGGCAGTCGAGCATGTATTACGAACTGGGCGCCACGCGCTATTTCGACAATGGCTGGCACGTCAGCGCGGGCTATATTTTCAACCAGAACTCCCTGTCTTCCACCCATTACAGTCCGCTGGTGGCGGACGAAGACCGCCACTTTTTCAGCGTGGGTCTCGGGCACAAGGGCCAGCACCTGGATTTTGACATCGCCTACCAGTTCGGGTATGGCCCCGACCGGACCGTCACCGGCAACACCCCCTCGGCCGCCGGCCAGACCGCCGATGGCACTTATAGTTTTATCAGCAATGCGGTGTCGGTGTCGGTGGGCTGGCACTTTTGATCCGGCTGGGCGGGACCGCCATCGGCGCTGCACCGCCTGCTCGCGCCACCGGCAGAGGAATGAATTATCTTTTTGTGTTGGGGTTCAAAATGTCCTATTCATGCTGCTTCCATGAATGCGCACAAACGTAATGGCAGCGGCGATGTGTCCCAAACTGCGGTCGCCGTTCCTGCCGCCGCGAAAAAGCAGGCGATCACGGGCGACGATCTGGTGGTTTTCAAGGGCGGCGACGGGCTGGAATTGCGCGGCGTCATCTTGCGGTTGCAACCCTTTCGCGTGGTGTTTGAAGCCTATCCCGTCCGGCAGGCGCTCAAGGTGTCACAGGTGTTCACGGAGTTCCAAGTTTGGGTGGGCGGGCGTTTGATTTATTCGGGCCGGGCGGTCGTTTGCAATTTTTTAAACCTGGGCTCTGCGATTGCCTGTGAGGTGGAGCTGTCCCAACCGGAACTCTCGGTCGCCCCCTCGTCAGACGCGGCCCCCCTGCTGGAGATCGTCGGCCGCTATCAAGGGTTTTTCAACCGCTGGCAACAGCAGAGCAAAGTGTCGCTGGAATTCAAAGCGGTGGTTTCCGACCTGCACGGTTACTTGTCGGGTTTGAAACTCGTCCTGGAGCAGGCTGAAATGTCCCTCAATACCCAGCCGCACCCGGAGCGGACCCGGTTGGGATTGCAAGTGGCCGCCGACCTGGCGGCGCCGGTTTTAACCAGCATGAATACCCTGCGGGAAAGATTGCTGGCGACAACCAGCCACATTGCACCCCAATATCGTCCGGCTCATGAGTGGATTATCCGCCGCCAGCTTCATCCGCTCTTTCTATGCGCGCCCTTCGCCTTTCGCGCTTATCAGAAGCCGCTGGGCTATGCCGGGGATTATGAGATGATGAACATGATTCACCGCAACACCTTTGAAGGTGATTCCTTGTATGCCAAGTTGGTGCATTACTGGCTGGTCAACCAATATCCGGCCATCTCGGTCCGTAATCGGATGGCCCACATGAAGGCCAAGCTGGTCCAGGAAGCCGTTCGGCGGTCGCGCGAAAAGCGGCCCGTGCGCATTTTGAATCTCGGCTGCGGCCCGGCGCGGGAAGTGGGCCAGTTCATCGCGGAAAATCACTTTGCCGACCAGGCTGAGTTCACCCTGATTGACTTCGATGCGGAGACCTTGAGCCATGCCAGCGCCGCGCTGAACGAAATCAAAACCAAGCATGGCCGCAAAACCGCCGTCGAGTTCGTTCAGATGTCCGTGGCCAAGTTGTTGAAAGAATCCTTGGGCCGGTCCAACCGGCTGTTTGCCAAACCCTATGATTTGGTTTATTGCGGGGGGTTGTTTGACTATTTTTCCGACGAAACCTGCCGCCAACTGATGGAAATGTTCTATCGGTTGCTCGCGCCCGGCGGCTTGACGGTGGCGGCCAACATGGATGATCGTGTGCCCTACAAACACATGCAGGAATATTTGCTGGACTGGCATCTGATTTATCGGGATGACCGGCAAATGGCCGCGCTGGCCCCCGTCGGCGTAGCCCCCGCCGATTGCAAACTGGTGTCGGAATCCATGGGGGTGAACCTCTTTCTGGAGGTCCGGAAACCGGACCGCAACTGAAGCGATGGATGCCAACCTCCAACAGATTCGGAAAGCGTTCAAGCAGCACGATCAGGAATCCACCATCCTCCTCAACATCAAGGTCGGCTGTGTTTTAGGCATGCTGCTGGTGCCCTCGTTTGTCCTCATTGACTACTGTGTCTATCCCAAGCTGGCGCCCCTGTTTCTTAAGCTGCGGCTGGCCTGTGCGGGGGCGATTGGCCTCTGCCTGGTGCTGCTGCTCAAGGGCGTGGGAAAGAACAACTATTATCTCTGGGGCCTCATCTTGTTGCTGCTTCCCAGTTCCAGCATTGCTTACATGATTTTCAAGATTCCGGACGGGGCGGAATCACCCTATTACGCCGGTTTAAACCTCGTCTTGCTGGTCCTTGGCTTTGTCCTGCGCTGGACTTTCTGGCAGAGTCTGGCAGCCGTCTTGATCGTCACTGCGGAATATGTCCTGGCCTGTCGGTGGAGCGGCCATTTTGAGTTCAAGGGCGTGGTCGTCAGTAATTTCTATTTCCTCGTGGCCACCGGCATCATCGTGGTGACCGGCAACCATATCTTTAGCGAGGCCCGGTTCCGCGAGTTTCTCGCCCGCCATCAACTGGACCAGAGCAAGCACGACTTGGAACTGACCAACAGCAAACTCGCCGAGCAAAACACCGCCCTGGCCAAAGCCAACCGCGAAATCAAGGAGACCGAAATGCAACTGGTGCAGGCGGAAAAAATGTCGTCCCTGGGCCGCTTTAGCGCCGGCCTGATGCATGACGTGCTCAACCCGCTGAACTATTCCCGCACCGGCCTGTTTGTCCTGCGCAAAAAAATGCGCCTGCTGCCCCCCGAGAAGGTGGCCGAGACCGAAGCCGTGCTCAGCGACATCGAGGACGGTCTGCAGCGCGTGGACAGCATTGTCTCGCGGTTGCGCACCTTCACCCATCCCGGCGGACAGGAAGGGGAGGAGGTGGAACTAGCCGGCCTGTTTGATCTGGCCCTGCGCTTTGTGTCCAATGAGGTGAAGGACAAAAACATCACCCTCAGCCTGAACCTGGCGCCGGGCCAGAAGGTCTGGGCCGGGCGCAATAATTTCATTCTCGTGCTGGTCAACCTGCTGGAAAATGCCATTGACGCCTTGGAAGAAAAGGCACTGGCCGGCGCGACCGGACCGCGCATCGACATCTCGGGCCGCCTTGAGGGCGACCGCTCCCTGCTGGTTTTTCGGGACAATGGACCAGGCATTGCGCCGCAAAACTTGCAGAAAATATTCGATCCCTTTTTCACCACCAAGGAGATCGGCAAAGGCACCGGCCTGGGCTTGAGCATCTGTTTCGGCATCGTCCGCGGCTACGGTGGCACCATCCGCGTGGTCAGCGAGCCCGGCCAGTTTTGTGAATTCACCGTGGATCTGCCCGCCACCGCGGCGGCCGCGTCCAAAAACCCGCCCGAACCAAATGACCAACTCTTACGATTATAACAAATTCGCCATTCTGTATGTGGACGACGAGGAGAAATCACTCGTCAACTTCACCCGCGCCTTTGGCGACGTATTCAAAATCTTCACCGCCAGCAACGCCGTGGACGGACTGAAGCTGGCGGAGGCGCATGTCCGCGAAATCGGCGTGCTCATGACCGACCAGCGGATGCCGGGCGAAAAGGGCGTCTGGCTGCTGGAACACGTGCGCCAGTTGCGCCCGCAGATCATCCGCATCCTGGTCACCGCCTTCACAGACATGGACGCGGCCATCGCCGCCGTCAACAGCGGCGCCATTTACAAGTATATCACCAAGCCGTGGGACCCGGCGCAACTCGAACTGACGCTCAAGCAGTCCTTGGAATTCTTCATGGTGCAGGACGAGCGCGACCAACTGCTGCGCGAGAAAATGTCCGTCCTGCGCAACATGATGATCGCCGACCGCATCGTCAGCCTGGGCCTGCTGGCCGCCGGTTTGAGCCATCATATCCGCAATTCGATGGTGGCCGTCAAAACCTTTCTGGAACTGGCGCCGATCAAGCTGGCGGAGGAAAAGGGCAGCGACCAAAACCTGCGCGATCCCGATTTCTGGCGCGAATATCACCAAAAAGTGCAGGGCCAGATTGAGAAGATCAACGGCCTTTTGGGCGATCTGCGCACCGCCTCGGATAGCAAGTCCGGCCATCCCTTTGCGGACGAAGTCCGGCTCCGAACGGTGTTGGCTGACAGCGTCGGACGTTTGCAGGAATCCTTTACGGCGCGCCGCATCGAGGTGGATAATCAGGTGTCCGACGCCTTGCCCACCTTGCACGTGGACGGGCCGAAGTTCGAGCGGCTGTTTGACCTGCTGTTCCGGGATGAACTGGCCATGTTGCCAGCCGGCAGCCGCATCACCCTGACCGCGGAATTGCAAGGCGCGGAAGTGGCGCTGTCCCTCACCGATAACGGACCCGCTTTGCCCCAGGAGGCCTTGCGCGTGGTGCTGGATCCCTTCGTGGCGGCCCGCAGCGCGCCCTCCGAGTACGGCATCAATTTGATGGCCTGTTTCTTTATCGTGCATCATCACGGCGGACGCGTGGAAGCCGAGAATTTGGCGGGCGGTGGCAATCACTTCACGTTTCACCTGCCGCTTCACCCGGAAACCGCCACCGCCGCCACTGAGGAAACGCATTTTTTGAAGCGGGCCATGCTGAACGAAAATCTTTGGGAAAAGCTGCTGTCGTCGTAGCCGCCCCGTTTCCGGAGCGGGGAAAAATGACGAATGACGATTTGCGCCGCCGGGCACGGGCGGTTAATTTGAGGGCGAAATGACCAGGTTTGAACAGCTTAAATCGCGGCCGCTCATGTTGCTGTTGCGCACCAATGCGCTGCATGGCTGGCGGCGGCTGCTGGCCGTCCGGAAACAATCCCGGCTGCTCACCGGCATCATCGCCTTCTTCGTGGTCGGCTATCTCGTGCTGGCGTTTGAATTGTTCTTTCACGGGTTGAAATTCATCGCCAAATTTCCCGGGCTGGGCGCCGTGTTGACGGAGCGGCTATTGTTCACGCTGTTCGCCTTTCTGTTCGCGCTCCTGTTATTGAGCAACTTGGTGATTGCCTACACCAACTTGTTCCGCAACCGCGAGACGACCTTCCTGCTGACCCTGCCGGTTTCTGCCCAGACCATCTTCAACTGGAAATTCATTGAAACCACCGTCTTGGCGTCGTGGGCCTTCCTGTTTTTGATTGCACCGCTGCTGGCCGCCTTCGGCTTGGTGCGGGACGTCTCCTGGCATTTCTTTCCGCTGACCGTCGTGCTCATCGCGATGTTCATTATTCTCCCGGGCGTGCTGGGCTCGGCGCTGGCCATCGGCATCGGGCGGCACCTGGACCGCAAAAGCTTCCAAGCGGTGCTCTTGCTGGTGGCGCTGGTGCTGCTGGCCTTCGTGGCCTTCTGGTGGAAGGCCAACCCGGTGGATGACGATCTGCTGGACAAGCGCACCCTCGAGGCGCTCGACAAACTGCTGGCCAAGACGCGCTTCACCATGTTCCCGTTTCTGCCAAGCTACTGGCTTTCCTCCGCGGTGCTGCAATGGGCCGAGGGCATCGTCGGCAGCGCGTTTTTTTTCGCGGGGGTGCTCTTGAGCCACACGCTGTTCTTCGGGAGCATCGCGTTCACCCGCTTTGGCGGCTTGTTTTACAACACGGCGTCGGCCGTCCAAAGCCGCGCCTCCGGGGGATTGAGTTTTTCCTGGTCGCGCACGCAGATCGCCTCACGCACTCCGGGGATATTGGAACGTCTGCTGGCACGCGTCCCAGTGCTGCCCGACGACAGCCGGGCGCTGGTGGTCAAAGACCTCAGAATGTTCTGGCGCGACACCACCCAGTGGGCGCAATCCGTCATGTTTTTCGGTTTGCTGGGCGCGTACATCATCAATCTGCGCAACTTCACCCACCAGCTCACCAGCCCCTTCTGGATCAGCGCCGTCGCCTTCCTCAACCTGGGGGCCTGCGCCTTCAATCTGGCCTCGGTCACCACCCGCTTCGTGTTCCCGCAGTTTTCGCTGGAAGGCCAGCGCATCTGGTTGATCGGACTGGCGCCCATCGGCTTGCAGCGGGTGGTCAAAACCAAGTACTGGATGGCCAGCATGGCGTCGCTGATGGTGACGCTCGGCTTGGTGACCCTCTCCTGCTATCTGCTGCGCATGCAGTGGGACGACGTGTTATTCTTCGGAGCGGTGATCACCGTGATGACCTTTGCCCTCAACGGCCTTGCCATCGGCCTGGGCGTGTTGTTTCCGAACCTGAAGGAAACCAATCCCAATCGGATTGTCAGCGGCTTTGGCGGCACCCTCTGCTTTGTGCTCAGTTCCATCTACATCATCGCCGCGCTGACGCTGCTGGTGCTGGGCGGCGGCGCGTTTCACAGCCACACCAGTTGGGTGATTCCGTGCATCACCGGCTTCATCCTGTTGTCGCTGGCCATCGGCTGGCTGCCCATGAAACTGGCGATGCGCCAACTGGAACATTTCGAGGCCTAACGCCCAGATCACGCCGCACCGCCGGTTCCCACCGCTGCAAGCCTCAACTTTTCGGCGGTTCTTCGGTGGTGGCTTCCACCTTGTCCTCGCTGATCACCGGGGCAATGGCTTGTAGCTTGTCGCCGGCTTCCAATTCCACCAGCTTCACCCCCATGGTGTTGCGGCCGGCTTCCCGGATGTCCCGCACACTCGTGCGCACCATTTGCCCGCCGACCGTGATGAGCATGATTTCATCGCTGTCCCGCACGGTCAGCGCCCCAATCACTCCGCCGGTTTTATCGCCGGTTTTCATGGTGATGATACCCTTGCCGCCGCGCGATTGAATGCGGTACTCATCAAATGCCGTCCGTTTGCCGATGCCGTTCTCGCCGGCCACCAGCAACGTGGCGCTCGGATCCACGATCGCCGCCGCCACAACCGCGTCGCCGGGGTCGAGCGAGATGCCCCGCACCCCCGCGGCCGGTCGCCCCATGGGACGGGCGTCCTCTTCGTTGAAGCGGATGCTCATGCCGGCCTTGGTGATGATCACCACCTCGCTGGAACCGGTCGTCAAACGCACGTCAATCAGGAGGTCGCCCGATTCAATGCCGATGCCGATGATGCCGCCGGCGCGGACATTGGCAAATTCCGCCAAGGCCGTCTTTTTGACGGTGCCCTGCCGGGTGGTGAAAAACACAAAGCCGGGTTGTTGCCAGGTCACATCCGCCTTGTTTTCGTCCGCCTTGGACAGCACGCGGATCATGGCGGCGATGGTTTCGTCCTGTTTGAGTTCCAGCAAATTGGCGATACTGCGTCCCTTCGCGGCGCGGCCCATGTCCGGAATCTCATGCACGCGCTCCACATACACCCGGCCGGTGTTCGTGAAGAACATCAGATAATCATGCGTGCTGGCCGTGAACAGGTGTTCCACAAAATCCTTGTCCTCGGCGGTTTCGCCCTCGCGCGTGGTCATGCCGATGACGCCCTTGCCGCCCCGCCGTTGCGCGCGATATTGGCTGACGTTGGTGCGTTTGATCAGGCCGCTGTGCGTGAGCGTGATGATCACGCCCTCATTGGCGATCAGGTCCTCGATGGCGATCTCGCCCTCATCGGGCACAATTTCGGTCTTGCGCGGCGTGGCGTGCTTCTCCTTGATGGCGGCCAACTCGGCCTTGATGATGGTCATCACGCGCGATTCCTTGGCCAGGATATCCAGCAGATCCTTGATCCGCTCCAGCAATTCGGCGTATTCCTGCAGGACCTTGTCCATTTCCAATCCCGTCAGGCGGTACAACTGCAATTCCAGGATCGCCTCGACCTGCCGGTCGGTCAGCGCATAAAAGCCGCCGTTCAATCGGGCTTCGCTGCGAATCAGCACCCCCCACGTCTCCACCTGCGGGCGCGTCCACTCAAAGGCCAGCAGCTTGACCTTGGCTTCCTCGCGGTTGCGCGAGCCGCGAATGATGCGGATGAACTCATCCAGGTTGCGCAGCGCGCAGATATAGCCCTCCAGGATCTCCGCGCGCTCCTCGGCCTTTTTCAGCTCGAAGCGCGTGCGGCGCAGCACCACTTCGCGCCGATGTTCGATATAGCATTGGATGATTTCCCGGAGGTTCAGCGTTTTGGGCCGGCCGCGGTCAATGGCCAGCGAATTGACGCTGAAGGAAATCTCGAATTGCGTGTGCTGGTGCAGGTTGGCGATGACCACCTTCGGCACCGCTTCGCGCTTGAGCTCGAGCACCAGCCGGCAGTGTTCGTCCGACTCGTTGCGCATGGCCGAGATCTCGGTGATGACTTTCTCGTTGACCAGATTGGCGATCTGTTCTTCCAGGCCGGCGCGATTGACATTGAAGGGGATTTCCGTGATGACGAGCTGCTCGCGGTTGCCCTTTAATTCCTCGATGCCCACGCGGCCGCGCAGCTTCACGCTGCCCTTGCCGGTGGTGAAATAATTCTTGATGCCCTCCACCCCGCAGATGATGCCGCCGGTCGGAAAATCCGGGCCTTTGATGTGTTTCATCAGCTCCGCAATGGTGATATGCGGCTTGTCAATCTGCGCGCAGATCCCGTCAATGACCTCGCCCAGATTGTGCGGCGGCATGTTGGTGGCCATGCCCACCGCAATGCCCGTGCCCCCGTTGACCAGCAGGTTGGGAAAGGCCGCCGGGAATACCGTCGGCTCGGTGAGGCGCTCGTCGTAGTTCGGCACGAAATCCACCGTGTCCTTCTCCATGTCGGCCATCAGCATCGCGCCCAAGTGCGTCAGCCGCGCCTCGGTGTAACGCATGGCCGCCGGCGGGTCGTTTTCCACCGAGCCGAAATTGCCCTTGCCGTCCACCAACCGCTCGCGCATCGCCCACGGCTGGGCCATGTGAACCAGCGTCGGGTAAATCACCGCCTCGCCGTGCGGATGATAGTTGCCGGAGGTGTCGCCGCAGATCTTGGCGCATTTGATGTGCTTGCGCCCCGGGAAGAGCGACAGATTCTCCATGGCGTACAGAATCCGGCGTTGCGACGGCTTCAAGCCGTCCCGCACGTCCGGCAGGGCCCGCGAAATGATCACCGACATCGAGTAATCAAGAAACGAATTCTTGATCTCGTCGGCCACGTTGATCTTGGAGATTTTTTCGCCTTGCGAATACAGACCGCCCGGTGGCGGCGGTGGCGGCGGTTGATTGGATTCAGTTTCGTCTGGCATGATAAGCTAGTTGTCGGTTCTTGGCGGCGGCACGACCAAAGGCCTGTGAAATCGGACTCAAAGCGATTCTAAACGTCCAGGTTGCGCACGTTCAAGGCGTTGTCTTCGATGAACTGCCGGCGCGGCTCCACTTCGTCGCCCATCAGTTTGACAAACATCTCCTCGGCCTCGACCGCATCGGTCAAGTCAATGCGCAGCAGCTTGCGCCGGACCGGATTCATCGTCGTCTCGAACAGTTCTTTGGCGTCCATTTCCCCCAAGCCCTTGAACCGGTACATCTGGATGCCCTTCTTGCCCACGGCTTTGACGCCGGCCAGGATCTCGGGGATGGAGAACAGGGGCGTGGTGGTGGCGCGCTCGCCTTCGCCCTCGGTGAGTTCAAACAGCGGCTGGTCCTGCGCGGCGTAATGCTCCACCGCCAGGCCTTTCCGGGCCAGCTTGCCCAGCAGATCCGCAATGGCTTTGCTCTCCAAGTGCAGATTCGAAACCTTCGCGCGGCGGGTGGGGCCTTCGCGTTTGCGTTCCACCTCGGTATCACCGGCAAACAGGTCGTTGTTGGCCGCCTTGAAGGCTTCGAGTTCCTCGGCGGTCACAAAGTAATGCACCGTCTCGTCGTTGCCGTCGCGCACTTTGACCATGCATTGCGGCAGCGTGCCGTCCCCGGCGCGCCGGTCCACGTAATTGGCAAAATCGCCCCCGAGGCGCTTGATGTAGGTGGCATGCTTGTCCAGCGATTCCAACAGCGCCAGGATTTCCTCCAACTGCTTGGGATTAAACTCCCGCCCGTCGGCCAGGTTTTTCAATTTCACTTCCTCGACGCCGTTTTGGAGCAGGATGCGATTGAGCTGCACGTCGTCGTCAATGTAATCGGTTTTCTTCTTGCGCGTGATGGAGTACAGCGGCGGCTGGGCGATATACACAAAGCCCTGCTTCACGAGCTGGGGCATCTGCCGGTAAAAAAACGTGAGCAGCAACGTCCGGATGTGCGAGCCATCCACGTCGGCGTCCGTCATGATGATGATCTTGTGGTACCGCAGCTTATCCAGCTGAAAGGCGCCTTCCCCCTCCCCGTCGCCGATGCCCGTGCCGATGGCCGTGATCATCGTGCGGATTTCCGTGTTTTGCAGCACCCGGTCCAGCCGCGCCTTCTCCACATTGATCAGCTTGCCGCGAATCGGCAGAATCGCTTGGAATTTCCGATCGCGCCCCTGTTTGGCCGAGCCGCCGGCGGAGTCACCTTCCACGATGTAAAGTTCCGTGTTCTCCGGATCGCGGTCCGAGCAATCGGCCAGCTTGCCGGGCAGCCCCCCGCCGGTCAGCGCCGATTTGCGCACCGCCTCGCGGGCCTTGCGCGCGGCCTCGCGGGCCCGCGCGGCATTGAGCCCCTTTTCCATGATGCGCTTGGCGATGGGCGGATTCGCGTCGAAATACGCCATCAAGCCTTCATAGGTCACCGAGCCGGTGATGCGCTCCACTTCCGGCGACAGCAGCTTGACCTTGGTCTGCGATTCAAATTTGGGATCGCTGTGTTTCACCGAGATCACCGCCGTCAGGCCTTCGCGCACATCGTCGCCGGTGATCTGCGGGTCCTTTTCCTTGAGCAATTCGTTGGACTTGGCGTACTGGTTGATCGCCCGCGTCAGCGCGCTGCGAAACCCGGACAAATGCGTCCCGCCGTCGGGGTTGTGGATGGTGTTCGTATAGCACAGCACCTGGTCGTTGTAACTGTCGTTATACTGCAGCACCACTTCGATGTGCACCTCGATATCCTTGTCGTCGAGTTTTTCCTTGGTTTCCTTGCGGAAGGCAATGGGCTTGGGATGCAGCGGCTCCCGGCTTTTGTTGAGCTGCTTGACGAATTCTTCAATGCCGTTCTTATAATAATAAGTTTCGGGTTCCGCCTCCGGCCGCCGCTCGTCGGCGAACACAATCTCCAAACCCGAATTCAAAAACGCCAGCTCCCGCAAACGCTGGCTGATGATGTCCGCCTTGAACTCCACCGTCTCGCGGAAAATCTCCGGGTCCGGCTTGAAGGTGATGAGCGTGCCGGTGGCCTTGGTTTTGCCAATGACATGCAGTTTCTCGACGGTTTGGCCGCGCTCAAAGCTCATGGCGTGGATTTCGCCGGTGCGCGACACCTCCACCTCGAACCATTCGCTCACGGCATTGACGCATTTGGCGCCCACCCCGTGCGTGCCGCCGGAGAACTTGTAGCCACCCTGGCCATACTTGCCGCCGGAATGCAGCGTCGTCAGCACCAGCTCCACGCCGGGCAGGCCTGATTCCTGGTTGATGTCCACCGGAATGCCACGCCCATTGTCGCGGATGGAAATGGAACCATCCACATGGACGGTCACCTCGATGCGGTCGCAGTGACCGGCCAGATGTTCGTCCACCGAGTTGTCCAACACCTCGCTGACGCAATGATGCAGCGCGCGCTCGTCGGTGCCGCCGATGTACATGCCGGGCTTCTTGCGCACCGCTTCCAGCCCTTTGAGCTGGCTCAATTTCGATGCGTCATAGGCTCCGTCGGCAATCTTGTCTATCGCCTCAGTTTTCTCTTCGGTCATGTCTGAAACAGTCTCCATAAATCAGCTTACCGCACAGCATTTTTGCGCCAGTCGGATAGTCCAAAATTGTAGAAAATTTACGTCAAAATCACAATGTTTATTTGCGGTTTTTTGACCCACAAAACACCATTAGTTGTGGCCTTGACGTTTTGGACGTTCATATATTGTGGTTGAATCTGCGCGGCTGAAGTTGTGAGGAATGACCGCGCCGATCGGAGACAGCACCATCAGCCGATAATGATCTTTATTTCTTTATTGCCGGATTTTTGGGGATGTACCCGGAGGCCCCTTAGCCGGGGAGACTCCTATCCCTCCAAGCCATAATGATTTGCGCACGGCGTGGGCTTGCAAAAGAGCAGAACTTGTCAAACAAATTTGGCCCCCTGCACGCCTCGCCGGAGTTTCGACCTTGAAGTGCCGGATTTAGGTTCAATGTGCTTAGTCCGCTCGACCGATCTTCTGGCTGTCCCGGGGTCAAACTTTAGTCTGGACTCATGGGAATGGGGTTTTGTTCTCGTTCCCGCCTGTTGTCGTCGGTTGACTCGGCTGGCCGGGGAGCAAAAAGCCGAAAGGCACTGGAGACCATTCGGCCTCACACGAAAGCACGAAGGCACGAAAAGACCTTGCCGGGGGGAGGGCGGATCGCCGAAAGGCATTGGTGACTAATGCTTCCCTTTTCGCGGCTTCGTGTGTTCGTGTGATTAGCGAGGGGGAGCGGCTCAACCGCCGGTCGTTTAAACTCCATACTCTGGCCGTTGCGTTGCCGCGCGCTCGGGATTTTCCATAGTTCTTTGGCCTTAATTCTTTTGCCATGGACCCGCCGATTTTTTATCGTCGAAGGGTGACGGTGCCCCGCGCCCAACTGCTTGCGACGCTGAAACAGGTGTTTGGCTTCGGTTCGTTTCGCCCCTTGCAGGAGGCCATCATCGGCGACACTCTGGCGGGCCGGGATGTGTTCGCCGTGCTGCCCACCGGCGGCGGCAAATCGCTCTGCTTTCAACTGCCCGCCCTGGTCCAACCCGGCCTGACGGTCGTGGTGTCGCCGCTGATCGCCCTGATGAAGGACCAGGTGGATGCTTTGCAAACCGCCGGCGTGGCGGCCACCTTCTTGAATTCCTCGCTGGCGGCGGGCGAAGCCCGACCGCGGCTGCGCGGGTTGCATCAAGGCCAATTCCGCCTGCTCTATGTGGCCCCCGAGCGGTTGATGTTGTCGGGTTTCATTGAAGATTTGAAAGCGTGGAACGTCAACCGGTTTGCCATTGACGAGGCGCATTGCATTAGCGAATGGGGCCACGATTTCCGACCGGAATACCGGCAGTTGGCCGCGTTGCGCGAGCTTTTTCCCCAAGTGCCCATGATCGCCCTCACGGCCACCGCCACCGAACGGGTGCGCGGCGACATCGTGCGGCAATTGCACCTGCAGAATGCCGCCTGTTACACGGCCAGCTTCAACCGGCCCAATCTGACCTACCGCGTGGCGGCCAAGGCGGGCGCTTACGAACAAATTCTAGCCTTCATCCGGGCCCGGAAAGGCGAGGGCGGCATCATCTATGTGCAGGCCCGCAAAAGCGCCGACAGCCTGGCGGCCAAGCTGACCGCCGACGGCATCAAGGCGCTGCCGTACCACGCCGGCATGGACGCCCAAGGCCGGACCAAAAACCAGGAAGCGTTTCTACGAGATGAGATACGCGTCATTTGCGCGACTATCGCCTTCGGCATGGGGATCAACAAGCCCAACGTCCGCTACGTCATCCACTACGATCTGCCCAAGAACATCGAAGGCTATTATCAAGAAACCGGGCGCGCGGGCCGGGACGGCCTGCCGAGCGAATGCCTGCTGCTCTTTAGCCCCGGCGACCGCGTCAAGCAGATGCGCTTCATAGACGAGAAGCCCGATCCCCGCGAGCGGGAGGTCGCGCGCGCCCAACTGGAGCAGATGATTCATTACGCCGAGATCGCCTCGTGCCGGCGGGAGTTTCTACTGGGTTATTTCGGGGAGAAATATGACGGCGCCGCCGCCGAAACTTCCGCCGGCGCTCCCAACTGTGCCGGCTGCGACAATTGCCTGGCCCCGCGCGCCACGTGGGACGGCACCGTGGCGGCTCAGAAGTTCCTCTCTTGCGTCTATCGCATTCGCGAGAAAAGCAATTTCGGCGTCGGCATCCAGCATGTCGTCGAGGTGTTGTGCGGCGCGGACACGGAGAAAATCCGCAAGTTCGGCCATGAGCGGCTGTCCACCTATGGCATAGGGGCCGAACACAGCCGCGCCGAATGGGGCGCCATCGGGCGGGAGCTGACCCGGCTGGGCCTGCTCTTTCAAAACCCCGAAAAATTCCATGTGGTGGAGTTGACAGCGGCCGGGCGGGCCGCCCTCACAGCGCGCCAGAAAATCACGTTGACCAAACCGATGGCGCCCACAATCGTGCCGGAGGCGCCCCGCGCCGGGGAAATCACGTGCGATGAGGTCCTGTTCGAACACCTCCGGGGCTTGCGCAAGCAGCTGGCCGATGAGCGGATGGTGCCCCCATACATTATTTTCTCCGACGTGGCCCTGCGGCAGATGGCGCGGTTCTATCCGGCCAATGCAGGCGAATTTGCGCGGATCAGTGGCGTGGGCGACAAGAAGTTGCGGGAATTCGGCGACGTGTTCCTGCGCGAGATCGCCGCGCATTTGCAGACCCACGCCCGGCAGATTTTTGCCGATGATTCGTTCGTGGCGCCGCCGCCGCACCGCAGCCGGCTGCCGGATACGGCGCGGGAGACCCTGCAACTGTTCGCCGCCGGCCGGACCATTCCGGAAATCTCCCGTTTACGCGGGCTGAAGCCCAGCACCATTTGGGGCCACCTCGAGGAAGCCGTGCTCGCCGGGGAAAAGATCCAACTCGGCCGCCTGATTCCCCCGGCGGCGCAGAAGGAAATCGCCGCCGCCCTGGCCAAACACGGTTTTGGCAATCTGGGCGGCGTGGTCGAAGCCTTCGGGGGCAAATATGGCTACGGCGAATGCCGGATGGTGCGCGCGGCGCAGCAATCAGGCCGGCTGGCCCCGGCGACCTGAACTGGCGGGGCGCCGCCGGGCGCCAAGGCCCGGCCGCCGCCACTATTTTTTGCCGCTGTAATAATCCTTGTAGCGGTAATAGTAATAGTAATCGCCGGAGCTGGTGTGAACGGAGTTGAAGACCAGTCCCAGCACCCGGGCTTTGCGCTGGTAGAGCATGTTGAGGGCCGAATGGGCCACCCGGGCGGAGGTGTGCTCGGCGCGCACCACAAACAGGACGCCGTCCACGCGCGGGGCCAGGCTCGTCACGTCGTCCGCCGCCATCACCGGCGCCGTGTCAATCACCACGTAATCATATTCCTGCGAGCTGTCCTTGAGGAACTTCTCCATGACGGGGCCGATGAAATACTCGCTGGAACGTTGCGTGATGGATCCGCGTGGCAGCAAGAACAGGTTGGGGGTCGCCGTATTCTTGACCAGCTGGCGCCAGTCGGTTCCGTCAACGAACACTTCGGTGAATCCCTTGTCGGCCTCCACACTGAGCCGGCCCTGGAGATTGCCTTTGCGCAAGTCGGCGTCCACCAGCAACACCCGGGAACCGCCCATCGCAATGGTGATGGCCAGATTGGTCGCCGTCAGCGATTTGCCGTCGCCCGGCACGGAACTGGTGACCAGCAAGATGCGCGCGCGCGGCTCGGAGTCGGCCATGTACAGCAAGGACGAACGCAGGTTGCGGTAAGCCTCCACAAACGGATGCCGCTGGTCGTTCGACTGGAGAACCGGAG
>Ga0316217_10000914_pt1 | contig 39936 bp, 30 predicted proteins | sample 1anoAmetaG_FD_203633 | JGI IMG/M metagenome (GOLD analysis project Ga0316217, IMG submission 203633) | Freshwater microbial communities from Trout Bog Lake, Wisconsin, USA - 1anoA | ecosystem: Environmental > Aquatic > Freshwater > Lake > Hypolimnion/Profundal zone | place: USA: Wisconsin...
CTTGTCATCCGGCGGCGTGGGCGCGTGCTTCCAGGAAACCCCGTGCATGGCATCATCCATGTCCCAGGCGCTCTGCCCCATCCACCCGGCCCGCGCCACCTGGGCCACATAATCCGCCATCAGCACGCCATACTCAAACGTGCGCACCCGCGGCTGCTGGTCCCCATTGCAGCGCCCGTCAATCAAGCCCGTCTCGCCCAGGAACAGCGGCTTGCCCTCCAGTTGCGGATCGGCCCGCACCAGCAGGGCACGCTTGGCACGCAGCACCTGCTCCATGGCACCCGCCAGCACTTCCTTGTCCTGGGCATACCAATGCACTTCCCAGGCGCCGATCCGCTGCGGAAATTCCCGGGCCGCCCGGTCCAGCGAGGCAAACGCCTCGGGCCCGGTTTGCTTATCCGAACTGTGGTGCGAATTGTCGTAAATATCCGGCCCCATGATCGGCAGCTTAATCCCGCGGCCATCCAATTCCGCCCGTAAGTTCTGCACCGCCACCGCCCAACTGGGAAACTGATCCACCGGTTCGTTCACGCAGTTGTACAGCTTGATGCAGGTGTACTTCTTCGTGTCGCGCAGGTAGGTGATAAAATCGGCGGTCAACGCCGCCCACCGCGGATCCTTCAAGCCGACGTTCGTTTTGCCCGTGCCGGCCTTCATATCCCCCGGCGACCACCATTCCCCCAGGAACACCGCCACCTGATGCTGCTGGGCATAATCCAGGATCCGGTAGACATCGCGCAGCCGGCCGGACTCCGGCGGATCGGCATTCCACACATACTGCGGCTGGCCGGCAGCATCGAACCCCGTGCAATAATTCCCGGTTCCCAGCATGACGCGGAAGAACGCCGGCCGGCAATGATCCAGGCGCGCAAACATCATCTGCCATTGCGCCGCGGTCGGAGAATACCGATCATACGGATCCCACTGTATGCCCAGCCCCAGAAAGCTGCGCACCACCGGCGTTTGCAGGTCCACCGTCACGAGGGTCGGCCCGGCCCGCGCGCCGCTGGCCCCCAGTGCCAATGCCACCACCATCGCCCGCCCATATTTTTTCATCATCATCCCTTGCTCCCGGCCAGCATTTCCCCGGCATCATGCCCGGAACCCCCGGGCAGTTCAATGTCCCGGGCACACCGGCTTTCTGCGTCATGCCGCGCTGGGCTCGCGGGCAAGAACTCGCTATTGTTACAATCCCGACAGCTATTCCAAGGAGGATATTGCCTTGAAACTCTCCCTGTTTGCCATTGTCATCATCCTGGGCGCCTGGACGGGCCGCGTGTGGGCGGGCGATTTACCGGATATTGCCCCCGCCGCCGGCTGGGATAACCTGCCGCCCCTGGCTCCCGACGCCAACGACTGGCCATGGTGGCGCGGCCCAACCCTGGACAACTCCAGCAATTCGCCCATCAAGCCGCCGTTGCAATGGAGCGCCACGCAAAATGTCCTGTGGCACACGGCACTGGCCGGCCGAGGGCATTCCACACCCTGCATCTGGGGTCCACACATTTTCTTGACCGCCGGCGACCCTGCCCAGCAAACCATCTGGATTGAATGCCGCGCGCGGGCCTCGGGTAAACAACTCTGGCAGACCCAGATCTATCACGGGCCGTTCCCCAGGGTTCATACCGACAATTCCGCCGCCTCCGCCACGCCGGCCTGCGATGGTCAGCGGGTGTTTGTGCCGTATCAAACCGCCGACCAGGTGTGCCTGGCTGCCGTGGATTTGGAAGGCAAGGTGGTCTGGAACCTGCCCCTGGGACCCTACACCTCCATCCAGGGTTATTCGGCCTCGCCGGCGTTTTACAAGTCCGCCGTGATCATCCCGACCGACGGCCCACTGGGCAACCACCTGACCGCGGTCCACCGCCAGACCGGGCAGGTGGTCTGGCGCAACACCATGCGGCCGGTCAAGGAAAGTTACGCCACGCCGCTGGTGGCCCATGTGGCCGGGCGCGACCAGCTAGTGCTTATCGGCGGGCAAACCACGCGCAGCTACGATCCCAACAATGGCCAGCTTTTCTGGGAATGCGCCGGCCCGGCCGATGTCTGCGCCGCCACCGCCGCCTTCGGCCCCGATACCATCTACGCCACCGGCGGCTACCCGCAGCGCAACCTGCTGGCCATTAAGGCCGACGGCTCCGGCGATGTCACCAAAACCCACCTGCGCTGGCACGGGGATAACAAGGTCGGCTACATCCCCTCGCCGCTGCTCTACGAAGGGCTGTTGTATTGCGTAAGCGATAAGGGGCTCATGCGCTGCTATGACGCCCTGACCGGCCAGATTATCTGGGATCACGATTTCGACATGCCGTTCTATTCCTCCCCGGTGCGCATCAACGACCGCATTTACCTCTTTGACCGCAAAGGCCACGGCTACGTGATGCAGACCGGCCGCAGTGCCCAACTGCTGGCGACCAACGAACTGCCGGCGGGCGCCTTTGCCACGCCGGTAATTTTGCAAGGAAAGATTTTCTTGCGAACGCTGCGCGAGTTGTATTGTTTGGGCGAGTGACGCCCCCGCCTTATACCCTCGCCTTATAGCCGTCGCCGCAGCGGCGACGTTCGGGCCGAAATATCGCACACCGTTCCGAAACCCAAATGGCGCCGCATTACCCGCGAAGCTTGCCGGTGGTCGCGAGATTTGCCTCACCACGCCAAACGTCGCCGCTACGGCGACGGCTATAGGGACTACCGCATCCTCCTGGCGGTAACGTTTCGGGCAACGTCTGACCACGGCATTCACCGCGCCTTGACACACACCGCAGCACAAGTTGAAATACCACCATTCCTTATCTTTTGAACATCCGGAGCACCTTGATGCATGCCTGTCACGCCATATTCTGCGCCTACGGGTTCTGGCTGCCCAACGATCCACGCGGTTCCTGGTCCAACTTTGTCGGCTCCTGGGAACTCTTGAAATTCGGCGCCGCAACCCATGTCCGCACCAAACGTTCTACCGCTCACGATCCGCACGACCAGGCGTTGCGTATGGCTGCCAAGAAAGCCCTCAAGTACCCTCCGGTCCATTTCGACGGCCATCAAGCCGTCCAGATTGCCGCGGCCATCGCCCAGGTCTGCAACAACTTCAAAGTTTCCGTATTGGCCCTGTCTATTCTTCCCGAACACATTCATCTGGTCCTGGGTCCAACAACCTATCGTATTCGCTTTCTGGTCAATCAGATGAAGGGTAAGGCGACCAGACGTTTTATCGACCAAGGAATGCATCCCCTGGCCAACGTTGTTTCGTCGGGTGATCTGCCCACCCCATGGGCACGGAATTGCTGGAATAATCTCCTGGGTTCACGCGACGCCGTATGGGATGCCATCCGATACGTACGCTACAATCCGCCCAAGGAGGGAAAGCCGGAGCAACACTGGAAGTTTGTGGTTCCGTACGCTTAAGGACGCCAATTCGCAGCAACACCCGAAACGTCGCCGCGCCACCCTTATAGCCGTTGCCGCAGCGGCAACGTTCGGGGCAGATTTGACGCACACCGCCGCGAACACCATATTCGCGGTCGGTATTCCCCCCAGTCGGCGGCTGCAACTTTAGAAAGCTATGACTGCCCGCTACGCTACAAATCCCTAACTTCTCGAAGGCACGTTTCAATAAAATCGGCAAGGGAAAGGATAGTTTGGCAGAGCTGATCGCCGTCTTCATTCCATACGGATCCGTCTGTTCGGTCGATTACGGCCACCTTGCCACCGCTTATACCTGCGAAAATCAAAAAGCGAGGCAACAGTTCGGGCTGAAGGAAACACGTCTTGGCAGGGTCGTTGACACGCACGATGTTCTGCCACGTATGCTTCTTGTCCCGGTCATCGAACATGGGAAATATTTCAAACCACTCTGACGACATGCCATTGGTGACACAGTAAAAGGCGTTGAGCTCATCGTGCTGACATTCTACTTGGGTTAGCACTCGCCTTACGCTATCGGCGGGAAGCGGTTTACGAACACGCACGCCAAACTCCTGGCGCCACCTCTGAAGTAGTAAGGTCCATTCCATTGTCGGTCCAATTGGCTTGGGAACGAATTTTGCGTTACCAAACCGCATCATACCACCCGGTCCGCCTGTCGTCGGCAACGGTTTTCTCCGCCGCTGGATATTGGGTTGACAACCGAAGAATACTGGGTCCACCCGTTGCGGCCATTGTCTCATGGGACCCCATACAGACGTTCAACGTCGCCGCTACGGCGACGGCTATAAGTGCAGACGCCCGTCAGCGCGAGCCGGTCACCGGATAGCGGTAATACACTTCGAGCGTCAGGGCTGCCAGGGCGGTGCAGTAGATGCGGCCGCCGCGGTCGCCCCATTCGCCGTCGCTGTTCCAACTGCCCAGGGCCGAGCCGACGGGAACCTGGAGTGCCAGGAGTGCCTCGGCGGTATGGGCGTTCCAGGTGTGCCATACTTCCGGCGCGGTGCGGCTTAATTGCACGAGGCCCAGTGAGCCGTAATACCAGTAGTAATAATTCGGTTTGCCCGCTTCGGGCAGTTTGCTCAGCAGATAGTCATTGGCTTCCGCCAATTCCTCGGAACCCAGCGGGGCGTGGAGCAGCAGGCGGCTGTAGAGCGCCTCGGCGGTCATGGCGCTGGTCGGCACGGCCGTCAGGTACCCGGTAAGCATGCCGCTTTGGCCCTTGCTCTTGCTGCGGATGTTGGCTAGCGCCCCCGGTTCCAAGTCGGCCGGGGGCTGCCAACCCAGGCGCGTGGCACTGTGCAGCGCCATGACCTGCCAGCCGAGCACACTGGTATCGCTGAACAGGTCGTGCGGGCTGTAGCGCCAGCCGCCATCGGCATTCCGGGCCGCCACAATAAACTGGGCTCCCTGCAATGCCGCATCCCGGGTCTGGGCGTTGCGCGTCAAGGCCGCCGCTTCGGCCAGGGCCAGCGTGCCGATCGCCTGATCGTACATGTTCCCGCCGTTGCGCAAATCGCCATCGGGCTTTTCGATGGCGCGCAAATACGCCAGGGCCTTGCGCGTGGTTTCCTGATAAATGCTCGGCGTCACGGGGGTATAATCGGCCGCCAGGTACACCAGCACGCCCAACCCGGTCAACCCGACATCGTGCGCCGTCGTCTGGCCGACCCCGGCTTTGTCCACCTCGTCGAACTTGGTCCAGTGGCCGTCGGCCTCCTGCGTCTTGGCCAGAAAGGCCAGGGCGCGGGCCACGGCCGCTTCGGTCTGGGCGTTGCCACCCAGGTGGCGCAGCAGATCCTGGCGTTCTTCAAAACGGCGTTGCCCCAGCCCCGCCGCGGGCGGACTAATTGGTGGCGGTGTTGGGCCCAGCAACGGCGCCGGCGGCAAACTGTCCGCGGGTGGGCGCCATCCGGGCACATTTGAGCCCAAGGCGTTATACGGACCGGGAATGCCGCCACCCAAGGCTGGCCCCGCACGGGAATCACCGGAGCCCACGTTCGCACTGGCCGGCGGGGCCGCCACCGGACCCAAAGCCGCACCGAAGGCGACCGGATTGGGATCCGCCAATTGCTCGTTGACCAGTCCCGCGACCGCCCCGGATTCCAGCGGGTTTTTGCCACCCGGGGACGGCGTCAGCGGCGTGACGACCACCGGCCCCAGCGGCGGCGCCAGCGGCGTTAGGGCAATCGAGGGAACATCCGCCGCCCGCGGCAGCGTCAGGCGCGGGGCCAGGTCCGGCAGGGCAATGGTCATCTGTCCGGGCTGGGCGGTCGGAATGCCCGGGGAAACCGCCAGCGGCGGCTCGGGCGTGGGGGCATGGACCATCGGCTCGGCGGCGTGGATCGCGGCCGGCTCGGGCATGGGCAAGGGCGTAATCTGCTGCCGGGCCTGCGTGCGCACTTCCATTTCGCGCGAAAGTTGCAGGTTGACCGTTGGCACCATCGGTCCTACCTGCTGCACATAGCGCACAATCTGCCGCGTGACCACCACCCCGCTGAACGCCAGCCCCAGGGCAATGTGCGCCAGCACGGAGAAAAACAATGCCCGCTGGAGCATCGTCAGGTGGCCGACGGTCAGGGGAATTCCCAGTATGGGTCTCATGGCATGGCCTTTTCTACCACGTAGCCGATCTTCAATTCATTCACGCCGGCCGCCCGGCACACCCGCGCCACGGCGGCAAAGTACTTCATTACGCTGCGCTCATCGGCGCGGATCAGGAAATTGCGCCCCGGATCATCCTGCACAGCGCGGCGCACCAGGGCCTCGAGTTGGGGCCCGGTCAGCGGGTTGCCCTGTACGCTCAAAGCGCCATCCTGGAGAATGTTGATCACCACGTCGCGGGAGGGCGCCGAGATTGGCCGCACCGCCGCGGTGCCCGGCAATTCCACGCGGGCATCGCGCTCTTCCTGGGCAAAGGTGGTGGCCACCAGGAAGAAAATCAGCAACATGAGAAACACATCGATCATGTTGGTCAGGTTGATCGGAAAACCTTCTTCCGGCGGATCATGGGCGATACGCATGAGAAATCCTCGGGCTTAGCTGATCAAAGTTCTTCCGCCACCACCGGTTCGGCCATGCCGCGGGGGGGGGCAATCAACGGCGGCTCGGCCGGCAGGCGGGCCTTGCGTGCCAGGAAATCCTGGATCAGGTCGTTGAGTTCGATCACCAGGTGATCGATCCGCCCCACAAAGAAGTAATACGCCATGAGCACCGGGATGGCGATCATCAGGCCCGAGAGCGTGGTCACCAGCGCCTCGTAGATGCCGGTGGTCAGCGTTTCGGAGTGCCCCAGCCCCACGCGGGAGGCCGCCTGGAACGCGACGATCATGCCCCAGGTGGTGCCCAGCAGTCCCAGGGTCGGGGCCACCGCGGCAATGCCATGGAGCGTGCGCAGGTTGCGCCGCAGTTTGGCCACTTCATTGCCGCCGGTATCGGCGATGGCCCGCTCGGCGTCCGCCTCGCCCTGCGGCAGCTTGCGGATGCCTGCCGCCATGATGCGCCCCAGCGGCGAGCGGTGCGCCTGGCAGTAGCGCAAACCGGCCGCGGTATCCGCCGGGCCGCGATAGACGCTTTCCAGACCTTCCATGAAATCCGGGGGCATAATCTGGCCGCGGCGCAGCACCAGCAGACGCTCAAAAATCACCGCCAGGCCCAGCAGGCTGCACGCAATCATCGGCACCATGAACCAGCCGCCCTTGAGCAGCAGTTGCAGGAAGGAAATATCGGCCTTGGCATGCGCGGCCGGGTCGGTCGGGGGAGCGGCATCAAACAATGATGGCACCGCGGAGGGCACCACCTCGGGCGTCGGGGTGGTTGGGGCCGGTGGCTGGAGCACCAGGGGCGCCGACCCTGCGGACGGCGGCGCTGCGGGCGCCGTGGTTTGCTGCGCCCGGGTCACAGCCGTGCCCAACAGCAACACCACCAGTGCGGCGCCAGGCACGTAACACCATGTCTTCTTAACGCTCATGCTCAACCTCACTTTATCTGGCTTAGGAACCTGCGCCGGTGATCTCACGTCCCGCCCAGTGCGTCCAACCGTTTGCGGGCAAGAGGAGCAACGTCCGAATCCTTGAATTTATGCAGGCAGCCCGTGTATTGCGTACGCGCCTGGTCGATCTGTTTGAGCTGCTCGAAGCAGCGCCCCGCCTCATACAACGCCCGCGCCGACCACTCCGGATAGGTGTAGAGGATATCCACCTTCAACAATTCTTTGGCCGCGACGTCAAACTTCTTCTGGGCAAACCAGGTTTCGCCGATCTGGAACTGGGCCCGGGCCGCCGTGGGGCTTACCTCGCCATCGAGCACCTTGGTATACCACGCCCGGGCCTCTTCATATTTGGTTTCGTTTTCCAGCGCCCAGCCCATGCCAAACCACGCCAGCGGCGTCAGGCTCTCTTTGGCATGGTCCTTGAGCCACGCGGTAAAGGTGGTGCGGGCCCCGGCATAATCCCCACCCTGGTTCTGCAATTCCCCGATCTTGAGCGTGGCCAGGTTGGCGCTGGCATCCTTGGGATACGTGGCCAGGATCGCCGCCAGGCGTTTCTGGGCCTCCTCGAGCTTGTTCAAACTGATCCACGCCAGGGCCGATTGATACAACGCCGCCGGGGCCATGGGATCGGCCGCATGCCCGGCGGCAAAGGCATCAAACGCCGCGGCCGCGTCGGCGGGCTGCTTTAAACCCGCGTAACACAAGCCGATGCGGTACTCGGCAATCAGGCGCGGGCGGGCCGCGGCACTGGGCCCGGCCACCACGCTGCGCAGCAGGTTCAGCGCCACGTTGTACTGCTGCTCCTGGCAGAACAGTTCGGCGGCCTCCACCTGCACCGCCGCCGTGCGGGCCGAGTTGGGAAACTCACGGAGCAGTTGACCATACGTGGCCAGCGCTGCGGTATTGTCCCTGGCTCCGCGCTGGGCCCAGGCCAGGTCGTACAGCACCGCATCGCTGCGGGTGGCGGGCTGGCCGGCCAGTGCCGTCAACTGGGCAATCGCCTGGGAACCCTGCCCCAAACCGCTCTGGCATACGGCCGCCATCTGCCGCGCCTGGTTGACCAGCTTGCCGGTGGCATGGTGATTCACATAACTTTGAAAGAGCGCCAGCGCGGGTTGCAGTTGCCCGGCTTCCTTGAGTGCCGCGCCTTGCTGAAAAACCGCATCGGCCGCCAATTCGTGCCCGGGATAAGTCGCAGTCACCTGGGCAAACAGGCCCGCCGCATCCTGGTATTTGCCGGATTCCATGGCGATCTGGGCCAGGGTGTAAAGTGCCGGCGCCCCCAGTTCGGCAGTCGGTTTGACGGCCAATAATTTTTGCAGCGCTCCGGCCGCCTCGTCCAGCCGTTTATTCTGCTGGGCAATCTGGCCATAGGCCAGCCAGCCCCGCTGTACCCAGGACGAATCCAGCGGCCCTTTAAGCAGGCCGCCCAACGTGACCAGGGCGGCCATGCCATCGCCGCCGGCCCGCTGGGCCGCCGCCAGCTTGTACGTGGCCTCCTGTTGGCGGTCCTGGGAAAGGGTCAGATAACGCCCCAGGGTGGCGACGGCATCGGCGTTCTGGCCGGTTTGCAATTGGGCATCGCCCAGCAGGAACACCGCATCGGCCAGCAGCGGGGAGCCGGCCGCCGCGGGCTCGGTTACCGCCGGCGTAAGCAGCGCGATGGCACTGGCATAATCCCGGGTGTAATACGCGCATTGCCCGCGGCGCAGCGCGATATGCACGCGTTCTGCGGGGCTCGCCGCGCCGGGTGGCAGATTGGCCAGGGCCGCCGCGGCCGGGCCATACTGCTCGAGCAGGAACAGATCGTCCGCCGCCAGCAGTGCCGCCGGCCGCAGCAGCACCACGACCGCGGCGGTGCGGACCTGCTGGCAGAGTTCCAGGCTTTCCTTGTACTTGCCGAGTTGGCGCAGCGCCAGCGCTTGCTGGTATAGCGCCTCGGGCACCTGCGGGTCCTGCGGATACGTGACGCAGAACTTCGCAAAGCCATCCGCCGCCGCCTGGTGGTTGCCCAGGGCCAGGTCGCACGCGGCGATGGCAAACAACACCTGCGGCTTCTCGGGCAGCGCGGCACTCCACAATTGCACCAGCACCGCGCGGGCCGGGGCGAATTTCTTCTCGGCCATGTCGCACTGCGCCAGCCAATAGGCGGCGGTGGCGGCCCGGGGCGGATCCTGCTGCCCGATGGCAACCAGGGCGCCGCGTGCCCCGGCACTATCACCGGCACGCAATTGCACAATCGCCGCCTGCAAACGCGCCAGCGGCGCATAGGTGCTGGTGGGATACTCCTTCAGGATCAGGGCAAAGTTCTCGGCGGCAGCGGCGTAGCGCCCGCCCTGCTGGCAGGCCATGCCGATGGCATAATAGGCTGCCGGCTTGGCGGACACCGGCGCATCGGCGGCCAGTTTCTGGTAGATCCGCAAGGCCTCGGGCAAATCGCCCTGGCTCTCCAGGCACTGCCCTTCGAGCAACAGGGCATCAAAAAGCTGCGGATGGTTGGGATACGCGCCGGCCAGACGGTGCAGGGTCACCACGGCCGCGGCCTGCTGGCCCATGGCGTGGTCGCACAAGGCTTCGAGATACATGGCGGTGGCAATGTTGCCGCTGCCGGGATACACCTTCGGAAACGCCTGGGCAATGGCCAGCGCATCTTTCAGATTGCCCATGCGATAGAGAATCTGCCCGCGATTTACCCACGCCGATTCGGCCTGCGGTCCCTTGGGATACAGGGTCAGCAAATCGTTGATGGGGGCCAGAGCCTTGTCCAGTTCGCTACGGGCGAGGTAACAATGCCCGAGCATCGCCAGCGCCTCCTGGCGGCGCGAAAAATCCTTATCTGCCACCAACGGGGTCAGTTGCGGGATGGCGTTGGCATAGTCCCCCTGTTCATAGGCACAAAGAGCCAGCCCGAAGCGTGCCTGGGCGGCATCGGGACTCGTCGGATAGTTTTGGAGATAGTCCGCAAATTCCTGCCGCGCCGCCTCGTACTGCTGGCGTGCCAACAAGCCATTGGCCCCCGCCAACTTGCGTACCGCCGGGTCCACCGCCTGCCCCGGCGCGGACAACCCGCCAGACAGCAGGCATGCCGCCGCCAGCACGATGCAATATTTCTTGGGACGTTTCACACCTCTCCCTTGCGTGGAGCCCAACCCAAAACAGCCATGGCAGGGCGCCGCGGTTTAACATGCCGCCGCGGGCAGCATAGGCGGCACCATCATCCTACAAACATGACAATACGCACAAGTTGAAGTTAGGTCCAGTTTAATGCCAGGAAAATCCCTACAGCCAAACCCACCCCACTGTTGATCCGATACAACATGAGAAGTATCGCACCCCGGCTCGACAGCATGTTGTCTAAACACCACTTAACGACCGATAACGAGGTAACCCATGGGATTGCGTTCGTGCCAAATTCAACAGAACTGGTCCGGTAAGGCTTGGGTGAACCGGGCTCGGCAGGCCCCCCTGTCCCTGGAGCCGGGCAAAGCCCTCACGGTAACGCTGCCCCCGCCGCTGACCCTCTACAAGATGGCGCACGAACTGGGCAACCCGCTCGACGGCGTGATGCGCTATGTGTCCCTGGCCCTGAGAAAACTGGCCGAAGGCAACAGTATGGAAACCCAGCGCCACCTGGTCGATGCCCAATTCGGCCTCCAGCGCATGGCCGAGATCCTGCGTGGTGCGGCGCTTAACCAGACCGCCGCGCCGGGGGATACCGCCGAAATCGACTACCTGATCGAACAGGCCATCCACAGCACCGCCCATCTGGCCCAGCAAAATGGCGTCAACGTCGTCGTCGAGCACCAGGGCATCCTGTACCTGCGGGCCGGAAGCAATCTCCACCAGGTGCTCTGCAACCTGATCAAGAATGCCGTCGAGGCCATGCCTCATGGCGGCAACCTGACCATCCGCACAGAGCACCAGGCGCATACCGCCGTTATCCGGGTCTGCGATACGGGCCCCGGCATTGCCGCCGCCGACCTGCCGCGGATCTTCGAGCCCTTCTTCTCCACCAAGGCGGCCGGCACCGGCACAGGCCTGGGCCTGGCGGTGTGCAAGGAAATTATCGAACGTCTCGGCGGCAGTATCAGCGCCGCCAACCGCCCCGAAGGCGGCTGTGAATTTGTGATTCGTCTGCCGTTGAAAGTTTCGTCCGCATCCTGAAAACCGCGGACCGGGGCCCGCCGGCCCCGGGCGCGAAGGAACCTGCCATGACGCAAGCCACGTTAACCGCTCCCCCGCCCAAGACCGCTGCCGCCCGCATTCTGCTGGTCGATGACGATCCGATCATTGTCGATTCGCTCTCGGAATTCCTGCGCCTCGAAGGCCATGACGTGGACACCGCCACCGACGGCAGCGCCGCCCTGGAGATGCTCGGCACGGCCCATTATTCCCTGGTCATCACCGATGTGAACATGCCCCGCACCAGCGGCCTGGAACTGCTCCACGCCATCAAGCAGCGCCATCCGGCGGTGGTGGTGGTCGTCGTCACGGGGTACGGCACCATCGAAAACGCCGTCGAAGCGGTCAAGATGGGCGCCTTTGAATACCTCACCAAGCCGGTGATTGATGACGAAATCCGCGTGGTCATCACGCGGGCACTTAAACAGCAGTGCCTGATTTCGGAAAATCACCTGCTCAAGGAACAACTCAATCTGCGCTACGGCCTGGATAACGTCGTCGGGCACGACTACAAGATGCTCAAGATCTTCGACCTGGTCGAAGCCGTCGCCGACAGCCGCACCACCGTCCTGATGACCGGCGAAAGCGGCACCGGCAAATCCATGGTCGCCCGGGCCCTGCACCACCGCAGCCCGCGCCAGGACAAACCCTTCATCGAAATCAGTTGCGGCTCGATCCCGGAATCCCTCCTGGAAAGCGAACTGTTCGGCCATACCAAGGGCAGTTTTACCGGCGCTATCCACGACAAGCCCGGCCGGTTTCTCACCGCCAACGGCGGCACGATCTTCCTCGATGAAATCAACTCCGCCAGCCCGGCCTTCCAGGTCAAGCTGCTGCGCGTGCTCCAGGAACGCAAGTTCGAAGCCGTCGGCTCCGACCGCCCCATTTCCGTCGACGTGCGTGTGATACTGGCCAGCAATCAGGATCTGGCCAAACTCGTGGAGCAAGGCACGTTCCGGCAGGATTTGTACTACCGCATCAACGTCGTGAATATCCTGCTGCCGCCGCTGCGCCAGCGCCTGGGCGATATTCCCCTGCTGGCCGAGAATTTCATCAAACGCTTCTGCCAGGAAATGGGCAAGCGCATCACCGGCCTGGCCCCCGAGGCGCTCGACGCCATGCTGCGCTACACCTGGCCGGGCAACGTGCGCGAACTGGAAAACGTCATCGAACGGGCCGTGGTGCTCAGCAAACGCCCGATCCTCACCCTCGATGACCTGCCGGCCGCAGTGGCCCACAGCACGGCGGGAACGCCCGCCGGCGGCGCCGCTCTTCCCGGCACCCCGGACACCGCGCCGGCCTGGACGCCCATGCCGCTCAAAAAAGCCATTGAAGAACCCGAGAAACGCATCATCGCCGCGGCCCTGCACGCCAACGGCTACAACCGCCAGGCCACCGCCGAGCAGTTGGAAATCAACCGCACCACGCTGTACAAGAAAATGAAGCGCTACGGGTTGGATCTGCCCGAGGACGCGTTGTCCCCGGCTTTCTGAATCCCCCGCGCCACCGCATCCGGGGCGGCCGCGGCCGGGGCCGGGGCCCACTCCGGGTTGCGCCGCCGTGCCCGCACCACCAGGGGCACCACGACATCGTTGGGCGAGGGCCGCCCCAGGCTCTGGTGCTTGTCGAGATTCGGCCCGCCATGATGGCGGGCAAAGAATCCGCAATTATTGCACGGTGCCGGGAAGGGACCCGCCGCCACCGGACCGCGGGCAAAGAGCTCCCGGGCCCGCTGCACGCTCGGGTCATTGTACAACTCATGCACGGTGCGGCCCGCGGCACTGGCATACTCGGCCACGTTTTGATAGATCAGGCAGCGCGCCGCTTTCCCGTTGGAATTGAGCACCAGCGAACGCCATAAGAAATAGCACGGCCAGGGGTTGACGGTTTGCCCCACCGGCTTGCGGCCATCCTGAAAATCATCCGCCTCCGGCAGCCAGTGCGCCTGCAACCCGGCGTCAAATTCCATGCCGCGCAGGGGCGCCAACCGCAATACCACGCCGATGTCGCGGGCGATGCGCCGGGCGTGACCGATTTCATGGTGATTGTACCGATGCACCAGGAACTGCCATTCGATCGTCAGGCCGGCGCGCTGCCGGCGTTTTTCTTCCGCGAAGCGCGCCAGGCCCTGCAGGGCATCATCCACGCGCCCGCCGACGCGGTACTTGCTGTAACCTTCCTGGCTGACCCCGTCGATGGCGCAAACCAGGTAATCCAGGCCGCTGGCGACCACTTCGCCCGCCACCGTCGGCGTGACCAGGGTGCTGTTGGTGCTTAAGAATGTGAAGATCCGCCGCGCATGGGCCTGGGCAATGATCTCCCGCGTCCGCGGCCAGTCCAGCAGCGGTTCGCCCTGCCCGAAGATTCCGCACTGGTACAGGTAGGCGCCGCATTCATCCAGAATACGCGTAAACAAATCCATGGACAGTTTTCCCGCATCGTCCCGGCGCGCATCGGGAAAGACCTGGCGATCGCACAGCGGGCAGGCGAGATTGCAGTAATACAGCGGTTCGACCAGTAGCACGTACGGATAGGATCGTACATAGCTCCGCCGGGAGCGATAGGCCACCTCGGTGCGCAGGGCGTTAATGAGCTTGCGGACCGTGCTGTATTTGACCACGGAGCGCCCCCACACCGGCCAGGCCCGGCCCGGGTTGCGATAATTCAACAGGCGTCCCATACCCCCTCTCCCGGCCGTCCAGCGCTGGCCTGCCAGCGCTGCCCGGCACCGCCCCCCATGACCCCAAGGCTTTGCTCCCGCGCACCTTAACCTTAGGGACCGCGCCGGGGATTGTCCAGAAATTGCATTTTTGATTGAAAATATCTCACTACCAGCCGCCGGGCACGGATAGTTTCGGCCCCCCGCCTTCAGCGCCGCCGGGAGACTTCCTGCCGCACGCGCGTGGGCGTGCGCGTCCCGTCGATGGTCACCACCGGCACGCTCGGCGGGGTGCCCGTGAGGGCGCGTTCCAGGTGCACACACGCATGCGGCGTGTCTTTGTCGAAGCGGGTGACGCCGCATTTGGCAAGAAAGTGATACCAGCGTGCCAAGGGACTCACCTGGAGCGCCTCGTTATTGCTGGATACCGCCAGCGCCACATTCCCGGCGCCTGGCTTAAAGACCGTCTCCTCAAGCAAGCCGGGCTGCGCCTCGGCAATCTGCCAGTGGATCGCCGCCGCCTGGCCATTGCTGGCCATCTGGCCCGCCGCGTCGGTCAGGCGGTAGTCGACCACGAGGTTGGGGTCGCGCTTATGCTTGAGCCCCCAGGCCAGCGCCCAGTCGGCCATGTGCGCAAAGCCCGTCTGGATCTGCTCGACCACCCGGTCGGACAGGTGCGTGCGGGTAAACAGATCTCGCGTCATTTCAAAAATACCCCGGTGATAGGCCCCGGGATCCTGCGTGGAAATCACCATCTGCCCGGCGGGGGGCCGCGTGGGCAGGTTGCGCTTCCATTCCAGGGCCTGGCGCACATTGGCCAGCAGGTCGTCGGGCAGGAACGGCTTGTTCATGTACTGCTGCGCGCCGCTGGCCAGCCCTTTTTGCCGGTCGCAATCCTGGTTCATGCATGTGAGCATGATGATCGGGATATCGTACGTCCCGCGGTGCGCGACAACCTCCCGGGCGACCTGAAAACCATCGATATCCGGGAGCATCACATCGAGGATGATCGCATCGGGGTGGGCCGCCGCCGCCTGCTGGAGCGCGGCCTGGCCGCTGAGCGCATGAAGGTATTTCATGCCCTCGAGCGAAAGATACTCACCGAGCAACTCGTTGATCTCGAGGTCGTCTTCCACCACCAGTACTTTGGTTTCCTTGCCGCGTGCGTCCGCCATCCCGTCCGGGCTCCTGTTTGTGAAACCTGTGGAATTTACACCCTGCTGCCGCCAAAACCCATACGCCGCCGCCTAACCTTTGGGCGGCGGGAGACTCATGTTAGCATATGGGCCGTCCATCGCCTATGATCGCTAGTATCGGAGAAATAAGCCAGCGGCTCGGCCCGTACCGGTATTTTCGTGGAAATTCAACGGTGCGCCATGATGACTTCTAACCCAACCTCCCCCGCCGGCACCCCGGTTACCGGACGTACGCTCAAGCAGGCCATGGACTTATATCTCCAGCAGGCCTATGGCACCACCCCACCGCCGGCCGCCGTTCAGGAGCGGATCGCCCGGATCCGCAGTAGCGCCGATGACCAGCCGGCACCGCTGGACTTCCTGGAAAAATCCCGGTGCGATTCGGGGCGCAGTTCGTATGCCCTGCGCCTGGGTCAGCCCCTGTATCCGCACATGAAACTGGTGCTTGAGGAATCCCCGGGCGGCGGGCCTCCCCTTTTCCGGGCCGATGCCCATGACAGCATGCTCCACGCCCCTGCCGGTTCCCCCGATGCCGCCCCCCTGGCCGCGCTGCGGGCCGCCAATAAGGACTTGGCCGACCGCATCGAGGCCGCCTGGTCGGTGGCCGGCCTGCCCACCTTTAAGGATTACCTGCGGGCCACCTTGGCCCAGCGCAAGCGGGATACTTCCCCACCGCAATAATGCAAAGATACCCGCCCACTTCGTTATCTTATTCACAATCTTGAATACGCCATAATGCGGGCTATAGTGAACCGTTGTGATATTTTTCTGGCGGCTGCAGCAGGCCGCCGCCTTTGATGTTTTTCAGAAGAAAGGGACCCCCTTCATGGCCACGGTTCGCGATATCCTGCGTAAGAAAGGCAACAAGGTTGCCTGGATCAGCCCCGGCGCTTCGGTTCTCGAAGCCACCAAGGAAATGAACCACCAGAAGGTCGGCGCCATCCTGGTACAGGATCACGACCGCCTGGTGGGCATTTTTACCGAACGCGATGTGCTGACCCGTGTCGTCGCCGCCGAACGCCAACCCGCCCGAACGCCGGTGGCCGAAGTGATGACGACGGAAATCGCCTGCTGCGGGTTGGATTCCGAACTCGAGGAACTCTCCGCGGTCATGAAGAACCGCCGCATCCGCCACATACCGGTCCTTAATGCCGACGGGCAGGTGCAAGGATTGGTCTCAATCGGCGACCTGAATGCCTGGGAATCCGACGGCAAGGAAACCACCATCCACTTCCTGAGCGAATACATTCACGGGCGGGTGTAAAGCGACTCCGCAAATACCGCCTATAGCCGCCCGCAGCGGCAACGCGGGGCGAGCTTGGCCACGATCTCGACCACTGACAACGTGCGTATTTCCCGGTATATCAGCGATGTTGACCACTTGGCACACACTGCGTGGCCCGGGCGCGACCGAAGGCATAAACACGAAGCCACGAAGTCACGAAGGACCACGAAGAGGATGACCCAAGAAGCGGGCCGCAGGCCGATGGCTCTGGCGATCTTGACCATGATCTCGACCAGGGGAAAACGCGTGTAATTCCCAGCAAATCAGCGATGTTGACCAGCGCTGTGCGCCGGGTTAAAAGGTTAATTCGGTTAAGTGGTTAATGGGAAAATCGGGGCCCGGATGGTTCGTGGTGGTGCGGTGCGCACCGTGGGCGCCGACACGCCGGTGAGGGCACCGGCGCCACTACGGGCCGGCGCGCACGTTGGGCGCGGAGTGGTGGTGGAGGGCTTGGCGCAGACGCAAGGCGTAAGATGTTGGACCGTAAAGTGGCGGCGCCATCCCCTGCGTAACGCCGAATTACGGTTGACGACTTACGAGGCACTGCCTTCTGCCTTCTGACTTCTGCCTACTGGCCGCGGTGCTATTTCTTCCACGGCCCCCAGATAATCAACGGGTTGGTCGAGATCCACAGGTCGTTGGTGGCGCACCAACCCGTGGTGGCCGTGGTAGGGGTGGGCACCTGCGTATCCAAGAGCGTATCGACGTGATTATCCAGAAATAACACGTTGGTCTTATGGCCGCCGCCGTGCCGTGTTGTGGCCACATTTACCGGCGATTCGGCGGCGGTGTTCTGGTCGCTTTCAATCAGGAACGGCGTGCATTCCAAGCGGGGAATGGTACTGATGGAATTGAACTCCAGGTCGCCGTTGGCATGGGAACCGTAGTCGGGTCCATAGGTACCCGTACCGTTTAGGACGGCATTCATGGCATACTGGGCGGAATTCTTGTTGGTGCCGGAATTCTTTTTGAGCAAGATCCGACTCGGGCAATACCAGATCCACGCATTCTTGTACCCGTTATCCAATTGGCCCAGCGTCGTGACCTGGTTGTTGGGCGTAGCATTTCCGTCGTAAATCTCGCCATAGGTGGGGGCATTGACATAATGCGGCAGGGCGTTGTACCAGGCATCCCCCTCGGTGTTGCCATTGAGGCCGGTCACCTTGACGCCGTTTTTGTAACGGGTCACGTTTGATCCAAAGGTGCCTTCCCACGGCAAGCGCTGGCGGGAGTCAATCACATAAGCATTGACCGCCATGCCCCATTGCCGCATCCCGCTGGCGCATTGGGTGGTGCGTCCGATATCGCGCACATAACCCAGGGTGGGCAGCAAAATCGTAATCAGCGCCACGAGGATGCCAACGACGACCATCAACTCGATGAGCGTAAAGCCAGGACGACAATCCCGTTGCCTGTGCTTGGGCATAATAATCTCCGCAGCAAAACCACAGACTATCCAAGCATGTTACCGAATATATATTGCCACAGAATGAGCATTTCGGCAAGATTAGGTTTGGAAGTGGCCAAGGGGGGAGGCAATTGCATGGGGGCGACGGGGACGTTTGGAGTTCGCGCTTTCGCGTGTGTGGAGCGTCCAGTTGCTGTTCGACGCACGCTAAAGCTTGAACTCCGAACAGAGTGATCGGACTCTTCCGTCTACATGCAATTGCCTTGCCCGCGGGGGTGGGCGATGCGCAGGTAAAAGCCCAATGGTAGTATGGTCATACCGTTGCGAGGTCTATTCCGTGGTGCCGAACGGATTCCACACTATGGCGCCGGAACTATTGTAATCGGCCGGAGAGGCGGAGGCTTCGGGCGGATTATAGACCGTATTGCCCAGCAGCCATTCGACATGTCCATCGCCAAATGCCAGGTTGCCACCATTGCTGTGCCGTGTCGTAAAACCCTTGGCGTAGCCATACATGCGTGCCTGCGCGTAACTGGCGACCGCCGCGGGCGCCGTGGCCGGCAGTTCATCCTTACGCACGCGATTTTCCATAAACAGCACCACGGCGGAAGGTTGCGGTAAATCCATAAGTTTGTTTACCGTCTGCGTGTGGTTCATCTTGGAATTCCAGACATAACACGGCAGGTAAGGCTTTTTGACACCGCTCCCGGCGAAGAAGTATTTGCCATTGGCTGTGAGCACCGTGCCGTTGCTGGTATCTTTTGCGGAGAGTTGCGGCGTCGAGACGTCCGGACAGACCCACAGACTATTGTTGCCTCCGGCCGGCAGCGGCGCGCCGCCCTTGTTGAGCCCGTTGAGATTGTCGGACTCCACCTGCAAGTTGGAATAGGCCGCGCCGTACGTGCCAGCCACCAGCCCCAGCGATTGATCGGTCTGGAACACCGGCGGCAGCGTGTTCCACCAGGCGCTGGCGTCCGACCAGTCCGGCTGATCGCTGCTGTTGGCATTACCCTGGAAGGGCAACAGATCCGCGTTGGCGCCGGCGTACATTATCGTTACCTGTGCCCATCCGTGGATGTTCGTGGCGCACGTGGTGCGTCGGGCAATCTCCCGCGCCACGGCCAGGCTGGGAATCAATATGCCGATCAATATGGCGATGATGGCTACCACCACCAGCAACTCGATAAGCGTAAAGGCGCGGGACCGGTGCCGCGGGGAACATGATCTGACCATATATTCTCAACTCCCACCCTGTAAGGAACACCTTTAGCGCCACGGACACCGCGGGCCACAACCCCACAGGCCACATCCTTGTGCCTTGCCATGTCACAGACGTCCCGTGTATATACCAATGGTACTGGATGTTCGTTAGCGCTTCGTAAAGGTCTGGTCAAGTTTGTTCTAATACTGCGTTAAGAGAGCGGATCCACCGCCACCCGCAGCTCTGGCCACGGCGCCGACAATTTATTGAAACCTGAACACCACGCTAATCCGCAACTCATTGGGGGTGGTTACGAATTCCCTTCCGCAGTCATCCGGGCACTGGGCTCCGGGCAACGTGTCGGCGCGGGCCGGCGTCCAGGGGACGGGGCGCCATCCCCTGGCGGACGAGGCGCTTCACAGAATCGAGGTATAAATTGCGGCTAACCATGTGCCATCGCCTTTGGGTCCGGGTGCTTCTCGTCAATGCGCTGGTCGGGTTCCCGATCATGGGCCGCGCCGCCGAGCACGTCCTGCTGCTGTCGGTCGATGGGCTGCGCCAAGCCGACCTCGACGATCCCGCTTTGGCCGCAGATCTGCCCAACATCAAGGCGCTGATGCACGACGGCGTGAACTACACCCACGCTTCGTGTGCAGTCCCCTCGGATTCCTTCCCGTGCAGCGCGGCCTGGTATACCGGCGCCGGACCGCGCACCACCGGCATTTACTTTGATGACACCTATAGCCGCGCGCTGCGCCCCGCCGGTTCAACCCTAGCAACCCCGCGCGGGGCGGCGGTGCCTTTCACCGGGGAAATTGATATCGATCCGGGGCGGCTGGATGGCGGCGGCGATGCCGGTATGCACAGCATCGATGGCGCTAAGCTGCCGCTGACGGAAATCGACGGCAAACTCATACCGGTCTATCCGCATAACTACCTCCGGGTCAATACCATCTTTGAAGTGATCCATGCGGCTGGCCGGCGCACCGCCATTATCGACAAGCACCCCTGCTATGATCTGGCGGCCGGACCTTCGGGCCAGGGGGTGGACGACCTCTACGGCCCCGAGAGCGATGCCAAATTGGTGCTGCGCCAGGGTAAACTGCTGGATTACACCACCGCGCCGCACGAGGTCAAATTGAAGAAACTCACCAAGAGCGTTGCGCTCAGCAACGCCTTCGATGACCTGCGGGTGGGTGCCCTGCGGAATCAACTCCAGGGCAAGGATGCCCGCGGCCAGACGAGTCCCGGCGTACCGGCCCTCATGGCGCTGAACCTGGTCGCCTTCAACACCGCCCAGAAACTCGAAAACGGCGGCATCGATAAGAATGCCGATGGCACGCCAGGCGCTGTCTCCAACGCCATGCACGAGGCCTTGCGTCATGTGGACGAGAACATTGGGCAGATCGTCCTGGAACTTAAGGAACGCAAACTATGGGCCGCAACGCTGCTGGTTCTAACCGCCAAGCACGGGCAAAGCTGCCGCCTGGGCGCGGCGATCACGCTGCCGCCCGATACGTTCAACAGCGTGCTGACGGCGCACAGCATATACGTAGCCCATGCCACCCAGGATGATGTGGGTCTGTATTGGCTTAAGGACCAGAGCAAGACGGAGCAGGCCGTGGCGTTGCTTGCGGCGTTGCCGGCCAAGCTCGGTATTGCCGAGGTGCTATGGGGCCAGCACCTGGTGGCGGCGGGATTTGGCGACCCCGCGGCCGATGATCGGACTCCGGATATCATCATCAAACTCAAACCGGAATACCTGATTCACGACAAGGATAAGCGGGCCGAACATGGCGGCTTTTCAGAGGATGATGTGCGTGTCGCCCTGATCGTGGCCGGTGGGATCCCCCCCCACCGCCGCGGCACGCAGCAGGAGGCCCCGGTGCAATCCACCCAAATTGCCGTAAGCGTACTGGAGGCCCTGGGCCTGGACCCGGGGCAACTCCAAGGCGCCCGAATCGAGAAGACCCCGCCGTTGCCGGGTTTGAAGGATTAGGCTTATCCAAAAACGAACGGATAATTTACCAAACGCAAACGGAATCCGTCGGCGGAGTTGCTACACTCCACCGCAGACACAGTTGTACTTTTTGGCGGGTGACTATGGAGAGTTCCCAGGCGCTGATAGCTTCAGCAGTGCACGAGAGTCCGGTGTTGAGCGGCCGCGGACTGCTCGAACGCATGTTCAGTTTCATTTTTCACGGTTTTGTTTACAACCAGATCTGGGAAGATCCACGCGTCGATGCGCGGGCCCTGCAAATCACCCGGCACAGCCGCATCCTGACGATCGCCTCCGGCGGCTGCAACATGCTCAACTACCTGCAGCACGATCCGGCCGCGGTCACGGCGGTGGACATGAACGCGGCGCACATGCACCTGACGCGGCTCAAGCTCTGTGCGGTGCGGAACCTGCCAACGTACGAGGATCTCTTCGCGTTCTTCGGCTGCGCCGATGATCCGGAAAATCTGGAGCGCTATCGGCATTATCTGCGGCCGCACCTGGATGCCCCCACACGGCGGCACTGGGAGGGTGGTCCGTTCCGCAAGAGCATGCGGCGGCAGCGGATCCGCTATTTTGAGCGTAATCTCTATGACTACAGTACGATGGGTATATTCCTGCATTTCATCCACAAGCTGGCCCAGCACAAGCATATTGATCCGCGACAACTGCTCCTGGCGCGGAGCAGTCACGAGCAGGAAGAGTTCTTTGAACGCGCCATCGCGCCTTTTTTTGATTCCAAAATAACCAAGGGCTTGAGTAAACTGCCGTTCCTGCTGTATGCCCTGGGCGTGCCGCCGCGCCAGTATGAGACGTTCAAACGCGATGCCGCCAACGGGTGTCTGGTCACCGAATTCCGCAAGCGCGTCAAGCGCCTGGCCTGCGACTTTCCCATTGCCGACAACTACTTCGCGTGGCAGGCCTTCACGCGGCGTTACGACCGAAACCAGCGGCGGGCGGTGCCGGATTATCTCAAGGAAAGCAATTACGCGGTAATCAAGTCGCGCGTGGAACGCATCGATACGCACCTGACATCCATGACGGGCTACCTGGTGAGTCAACCCGATCAGAGCCTGGATCGTTTTGTGCTGCTCGATGCCCAGGATTGGATGACGGACACACAAATTACGGCGCTCTGGCGGCAAATCGCCCGCGTGGGCGCTCCGGGGACGCGGATCATCTTCCGCACCGGTGCGGCGGCCTCGCCCATTGAAACGGCCCTGCCGCCGGATCTGCGCCGGCGTTTTGCGTATGAAAAGGCGTTGTCCCAAGAACTCTTCGCCCAGGATCGCGCGGCGATCTATGGCGGATTTCATGTATATGCGATGCCCTGAGCGGACGCTCAAGGCAGAGAGGTCGTCATCAATAATACCATAACCACAGACGTTGCTTCGGCCGCCGGCGCGCACGCCGCACTGATGGATCGGATCTATCGGGTGCAACGGCATGTTTACGATGCCACGCGCAAATATTATTTATTCGGGCGCGACCGGCTGATCGCCCAGATGCCCGTGCGGCCGGGGGACCGGGTGCTGGAAGTGGGCTGTGGCACGGCACGCAATTTGATCGGCCTGGCGCGGCGGCATCCAGCGGCCCGGCTCTACGGACTCGATGCGTCGCAGGCGATGCTGGATACCGCCGGAATGAAGGTTTCCCGGCACGGTCTGGCCGAGCGCATCGTGCTGCGGCAGGCTCTGGCGGAAGATCTCGACGCACCGCGCATGTTCGGGCAGGAGCACTTCGACGTGGTCTTTTTCTCCTATGCGCTATCGATGATTCCGCCGTGGCCGGCAGCCCTGGAGGCGGCCCTGCGGAATCTTAAGCCCGGCGGGCAGCTCTGGATCGTCGATTTCTGGGATCAGGCCGAATTGCCGCTTTGGTTTCGCCGCGTACTGGTGCGCTGGCTGGCGCTGTTTCATGTGCACTACCGGCCGGAGTTACTCGACTACCTGCAAACCCTGGTGTCCCGCAGCAATGGCACGCTGACGCTCGAATCGGTGGGCCGGCGCTATGCGTTTCTGGCCTGTCTGACGCGCCGTATCTGACCGCGGCGGGCGGCGGTACTTCCAGCAGCGCTACGCCAGCGCCGGGCATGGATGACAAGGAGATCGTCATGCGGATCATCATTGCCACCGACGCCTGGCACCCGCAGATCAACGGCGTGGTCGTGACGCTGACGCGTACGGTCCATGAACTCGAACGCCTGGGGCACCAGGTCCGGACCATCACGCCGGACCTGTTTCCGAATCTGGCCTGTCCGTGGTATCAGGAGATCCGCCTTTCGCTGCCGTCCGTCGAAAGCATTATCGAAGACTTTCAGCCCGACCACATTCACATCGCCACCGAAGGCCCCATTGGCCTGAGCGTACGCAATGTCTGCAATCTGTTTTCGTACCGCTTCACCACCTCCTATCACACCGATTTCCCGTCCTATGTGCAGGAGTATCTGGGCGTGCCGCGCCCGGTTACGTATCATTTCCTGCGGTGGTTCCACCAGTATGCCCAGCGGGTGATGGTGGCGACACAAACGGTGCGCGGGGACCTGGAGCAGCATGGCTTTCAGCGGATCGTTAAATGGTCGCGCGGGGTGGATGTGGATCTGTTCCGGCCGCGGGAGCGACCGCGCGGCACGCCGCCGGTGCTGGTTTATGTAGGGCGCGTAGCCAAAGAGAAGAACATCGCGGCATTTCTGGATCTGCCGTTTCCCTATGCCAAACGGGTGGTCGGCGGCGGGCCGATGCTCGAGACCTATCGCCAGGACTATCCAGGGGTGGAGTTTACCGGACCGCTTCAGGGGGAGCGGCTGGTCGAAAAGTTCACCAGCGCCGACGTATTTGTGTTTCCCAGCAAGACCGATACGTTCGGGCTGGTGGTGCTGGAGGCCCTGGCCTGCGGGGTTCCGGTGGCGGCCTATCCGACCCCCGGCCCGCTCGAAGTGCTCAGCACCCCGAATCTGGGAGCCTGTGCCGAAGATCTGGCGGCGGCGGTGGACCGCGCGTTGTCCCGCGGCGAGCGCAGCGCCTGCCGACAGCAGGCGCTGAAATATTCCTGGGGGCGTTGCACGGAACAGTTCCTGGGGAATCTGGTGGCGGCACGGGGATGAGTGGGGGCCAGCCAATTCAAACGCATTCATCATGGCGACAGTATTTATTAAGATCGCGCTAGCAATGCGCAAAGACCGAGAACCCTTGCGCGACGCCGATTAAGTGCCGCGCAGGTAGCGTCGAAATAGTTATGGCACCGTAGATTTTCGCGTATTTCGGTCGTCAGCGTCAGGAGGACTAGAGTCGTGCCGACCATCGCAGTCAAGCTCCAAGACACCATCTGGCGCGGCGCTTTGTTGCGCTATGCGTTTGCCATAGCCGCCATTGCCGCAACCATGCTCATCCGCTGGGCGCTCAATCCCCTGATCGGTGCCCAAACCCCCTTTGCGGTTTTGTACTTTATTCCCATAATTCTGACCGCTTGGCACGCGGGACTCGGTCCTGCACTGCTCGCGACCGTTTTGAGCACCACCGTGGGCGATACCCTGCTGCTGGATCCGGCCATTAACTTCTCCGCCAAATTGTTGCGTTGCACCGCATTTCTGGCCGAGGCCTCCTTGATAGCCTCGTGGGTTTGCGCGCGACGTACGGCGGAACAATCCGCCAACGACCTGGTGAAAGTTCCGGACGACACCCTTCGGCGCCATGCGCTGACCAATCTGAACCGCAAAGCCGTGGGTGAATGGACTCCGATCCTTCAGGTGGTGGTCATCGGGAGTCTCTTTGCGCTGTATGAAACCATCAAGGAATTGACGCGTCCGGACCTGACCAAGTGGCAATCCCACGAACTGAGTATTGCGATGGTCACCGTGATTGCGGCGGTGGTGACCTATCATTCGCGGAACGCGTTGGGGCGGCAATTTATTATCATCAACCAGATTGCCCGGCAACTGCGGGGCCGCGAACAGGAGGCGGAGAAACTGGGTCTCGTGGCCAGCCATACCGATAACCTCGTGTTTATCCTGGACCACGCCGGGCAGGTCGAGTGGATTAACCATTCGGCCCTGCGCCTGTGCGCGACACCGGCGGGAGAGATTCTGGGCCGGCATATAAGTGCGGCCCTGGAGCGCCTGGCGTGTACCGCCGAAATTGTGGAAACCGTGCGCCAGAAGCTCATGGCCGGCGAACGCTACAGCGTCGAATTTCAGTGCCAGACCTATGCGGGGCGGCGCCCGTGGCTGGCGCTGGAGGTGCAACCGGTGCACAACCCGGCCGGGGAAATTGCCAACTATGTTGCCCTCGCCACCGACATCACCGAGCGCAAGGAAATGTGGGAAGCGCTGCGCCAAAGCGAAGTACGCAACCGCCTGATCATTGATACCGCACTCGATGCCGTCATTATTCTCGATGCCCACGACTGCATTGCCGCGTGGAACCCTCAGGCGGAAGCCATCTTTGGGTTTAAGAAACTCAGCGCCCTCACGCGGTCGTTCATTCCGTTTGCCATCGCGGCGCAGGATCGCTCCCGGATCTTTGAAACCATGCGCCGGCGCGGCCCGAACGTCAGCCTCGACGACCTGCGCACCCGTCTGGAGGTTACCGCGCTCCGCCAGGATGGCAGCGCGTTCCCCGCCGAGTTGTCGCTGGCCGCCATGCGGTGCGGAGATAAGGTCACCTATAACATTTTCGTGCGCGACATCAGCGTGCAAAAACGGACGGAACGTGAGTTGCTGGTCGCCAAGGAGCGGGCGGAAGCCGCCAGCCGCGCCAAGAGCGCGTTCCTGGCCAACATGAGCCACGAAATCCGCACGCCCATGACCGCGATCATGGGCTTTGCCGACCTGCTGCTGGATCCCCATGCCGGGGCCAGCGACAAGCTCAACCGCGTCAACATCATCCGCCGCAACGGCGAACACCTGCTGGCGGTGATCAACGACATCCTGGATATTTCCAAGATTGAAGCCGGCAAGATGAGCGTGGAACGCATCGCCTGCTCGCCCGCCCGCGTAGTCAGCGAAGTGGCGTCATTGATGCGCGTGCGGGCCACGGAAAAGCGTCTGGATTTCACGGTGGAGTTCGTCGGCCCGATCCCCGAGGTGATTGCCAGCGATCCGACGCGCCTGCGGCAGATCCTGCTCAACCTGGTCGGCAACGCCATCAAGTTCTCCCGTGCCGGCATGGTGCGCCTGACCGCGCGGTTGCTCGACCCGCCGGACCACCCCAATCCCTGCATGGAATTTCAGGTGAGCGACACCGGAATCGGCCTGACGGCGGCGCAGATCGGCGAGCTCTTCCAGCCGTTCCGCCAGGCCGACAATTCCACCACGCGCCAATTCGGCGGCACAGGGCTGGGCCTGACCATCAGCAAGCGGCTGGCCGAAATGCTCGGGGGCGACATCACCGTGGAAAGCACCCCCGGCCAGGGCAGCACCTTCCGGGTGTTTGTGGCCGCCGGTTCGCTCCAGCAAGTGCCGCTGATCATGCCCTGCCTGGAGGCGGTAACCCCGCAGGTGGCGGCGCGCGCTGCCGCCACGCCACAACTACGCGGGCGCGTGCTGCTGGCCGAAGACGGACGCGACAATCAACTGTTGCTGTCCACCTATTTACGCCGCGCCGGCCTGGAGGTGCAGATTGCGGACAACGGGCGCCTTGCCTGCGACATGCTCGTGGCCGCGCTGCTTGCCGAAAAGCCCTTTGACGTGGTACTGATGGACATGCAAATGCCGGAGCTCGACGGCTACGGGGCGGCGGCGCGGCTGCGCAGCTCCGGGTGCAAAATCCCCATCGTCGCGCTGACGGCCCATGCCATGGCCGAGGATCGGGACAAATGCCTCAACGCCGGCTGCACCGATTACCTCACCAAACCCGTCACGCAGCAGCGTCTGCTGGGCATGGTGGCCAACTATCTTCCCGCCGGCACCGGCGCACCGGAAACCACGCCGGCGTGTGCAGCCCCCGCCGCGACCGCGCCGGTAGCGCCGCCGGCCACGCCGGTCCGGCAAACCCTGCGTGCCAACTGCGCTGACGATCCGGTCCTGCTGGAAGTGTTGCCGGAATTCGTGGCCGGTCTGCCCGCCAAGGTTGGGCATATCACCGCCATGCTGGTGCAGCAGCGCTTTGACGAGGCCGGCAAGGTTGTCCACCAACTCAAAGGCAGTGCGGGCATGTATGGGTTTGATAGCATCAGCCAGGCGGCCGCCCAGGCTGAAGAACTGCGCCGCACCGGCGCCGCGGTGGAGCAACTGGTCGCGCGCTTGAGCGAATTGACCGCATTGGTGCGGTGCGTCGAGGGGTACGACGTCACGCAAGAGACCGCGGCACCGGCATTGGGTAATGGCCCGGTCAGTTGATTTGTATTCTCCATGCCCCAATGGCCCGATACCCGACCACATCTTATCCATTCCTTAGCACAATCTTCGCACCATATTCATCGCCATGCCCATAATGCGTTGTTTGTCTATCCTGCAGAGGAATATGTCATGAAGAAGTTGCTTCGGCTCGTGTCGCTGTCCGCCGTTCTGGCCTTGGCCGGTTGTGCCGTGATGGAACAGTACCATCAAGATCTGACGGCGGATCAGAAGAAGGTTCCGACCAAGGTGTTTGTGGGCCTCAGCCGCACTCATGCCAATACAAAGATCAACAGTGTTGAACGGCAGGTTATGTTTAACGGTGTTACCCGCTACGCCTTCGATGTGCTCGAAGATGGCAATCAGACCGTTCTTTACTTCGACGAAAACGGTCAGCCACTGACCAAGTCGTAAGCCGCCGCTGCGGTAAGGCACGAAACACACCCAGGCCCCTGGATCACAATCGATGGGACCAATGTGCGTTTGCTCAAGCGCTCGGGCACCGATCGCCAGAATGCCTGCTGTGCGCCGGAGGCATTGGCCCGCATTTCATGAACCCCAACAAGAAAACCCCGGTCCAAGACCGGGGTTTTCTTGTGATACCAATTCAGTGTGCCGGGCTTAGCCGAACCGCCCTGTAACGTAATCTTCGGTCTGTTTGTTCTGCGGATTGCGGAAGATCTGCTCCGTCGCACCAAACTCAATCAACTTGCCCAGGTAGAACAGGGCGGTATGATCGGCTACGCGCATCGCCTGGTGCATGTTGTGGGTTACGATCACTATGGTTACCTGCTGCCGCAGGGTATTGATCAGGGCTTCGATCTTGGCCGTGGCGATCGGGTCGAGGGCCGAGCAGGGCTCGTCCATCAGCAACACTTCGGGCTCGGCGGCAATCGCCCGGGCGATGCACAGACGCTGTTGCTGGCCGCCGGAGAGGCCCAGGGCGGATTGATGCAGGCGATCCTTGACCTCATCCCACAGCGCGGCGGACGTCAGAGCCCGCTCCGCGGTTTCGTTGAGAACGGCGCGATCGCGCACCCCGTCAATGCGCAGGGGATAGACTACGTTCTCGAAAATAGTCTTGGGAAACGGGTTGGCCTTCTGGAACACCATGCCGGTGCGCTTGCGCAGCGTGATGACATCATGGCCCGGCCCATAGACATCTTTGCCGAATATTTTCAGGCCGCCCTCGATCCGGCAACTGTCCACCAGATCGTTCAAACGATTCAGGCAGCGCAGCAGTGTGGATTTACCGCAACCTGACGGCCCAATAAATGCCGTTACTTCCCGCGCGGGGATATTCAGCGTGATGTTATGGAGGGCTTGCGCCGTGCCATAGAAACAATTCAATCCGCGGATTTCCACGGCCGGCATGGCAACCGCGGACGGACTTTGCACCGGTGCAGGATTTGACCGGGAAGGGGTCGCCACGGGCCCGGCATAGTCCACCACCGAGTTTGTCATATCGCGCCTCGCGATTCGCAACAGCCGCTGCAGAAGCGACAGCGACACGCGTACACAATAGACCCGGCAGTCCGCAGATAACACAAACGATGCGCTAATTTACTGTTAAGATTCAGCTAAGACGTGATATTCCACCCGCGTTGGGGCGCCGATCGTCAGGTCGATTCCTGCTTCTTCCGCGCTACGTAACGTACGGCGGCATTTAGCATTAGGATAATGCTGATCAGCACCAGCATCCCTGTCCAAGCCATCTGCTGCCAATGGGGTTCCGCAGAGGTGGCGTACTTGAAAATCTCCAGGGTCAGGGCCGGAAATGGCTTTCGCGGGTCGCTGACCCATTGATCGTTGCCCAAGGCGGTAAACATCAACGGTGCCGTTTCCCCGGCCACGCGGGCGATCGCCAGCATCACGCCGGTGACGATGCCGGCGCCCGCCGCCGGCAGGACCACGCGAAAAAGCGTCTGGAATTTCGACGCCCCAACCCCGACGGAGGCTTCACGCAAGGCATCGGGCACCAGGCGCAGCATTTCCTCGGCGGTGCGCGCCACAATGGGCACCATGATGAAAGCCAGCGATAACGCCCCGGCCAGGCCGGAAAAATTCCCCATTTTGCGCACAATCAACTCGTAGGCGAGAATGCCCACGACAATCGAGGGCACGCCCGCGAGCACATCCACAAACAGCCGCACCGCTTTGGTAAACCAGTCCTTGCGGCCGTATTCCGACAGATAAATACCGCAAAGCACGCCAAGGGGTACGCCAAGGACACTCGACATGGCGATAAGCAGAACCGTACCCCAGATGCAATTGGCCATGCCGATCCGGGCGTCGGGCGAACCGGGCAGCCGGGCGAAGAAGTCCCAGTTCAAACTGGCCATGCCTTCGTAAAGCACCTGCCCGAAGATCAGGAACAGCGCACTGATGGCCAGCGCGGCGCTGAGCACGCACAGCGTAACCATCAGCGCACTGATGAAGCGTGCCCGCTGGTTAAAGGGGCGTCCGCCGGGCAGCAGGGACTTGACGGGATTAAGCATTCGCGGGGAATCCTTTGGGGAGTTACTTCTTCTGACCACGCGCCTGGGTCACGCGCCAGATCAGCAGCCGGGCGGCGGCGTTGACCAGCGCCGTAATGACCAGCAGGATAAAGGCCACATACACCAGTGATTGCACGTATATTTCCTTGTCGGCCTCCAGAAACTCATTGGCCAGAATGCTGGCCATGGTTTGCCCCGGCGCGAAAATGCTCAACTTAATGGCGTTGGTATTGCCAATGACCATGGTGACCGCCATGGTTTCGCCGATAGCCCGGGCCAGCCCCAGGATGATCGCCCCGAAGATGCCGATCTTGGCATACGACAGCACCACCTTCGTGGCCTGCCACCACGTGGCGCCCAGGGCGTAGGCCCCTTGCTCGAGTTCCATGGGCACGGTGCGGAGCACATCCCGGCTTACCGCCGTGATAATCGGGGTGATCATGATCGCCAGAATAATGCCCGCCGCCAGGACGCTCGAACCATACGCCGGTCCGGAGAACGGGTCGTAGAACGTGAAACTGCCGATCCGGACGTGCCCGAGCAGGTGTTTGAGGTGTGGTTGCACCCATTTCTGGAGATGCTGGAGTTGGGGGGTAAGCACCAGCCGACCCCAGAGACCAAACGTGATACTGGGAATGGCCGCCAGCACTTCAATAAGAAAGGACGCCGGCATCACGAGCCATTTGGGGGCCAGCCGGACCAGGAACACCGCCGATCCGACACTCACCGGAACGGCCAGAATCATGGCCAGCAGGGCACTGACGAGTGTTCCATAAATGACCGCCAGCGCGCCGAAATGCCCCGCCCCGGGGTCCCAGTCCTGGCGGGTGAAGAAGGCCCCGCCGAAGAGCCGGGCCGCCGGCCAGGCATGATACAACAACACCGCGGCCAGAAAGGCCAGGGCAAAAAGCACGAGGCCCGCGGCGCCATAGGCACTCAAGAGCGTGAGGAAATCCAGCAGCTTGCGGACCGCCTTGCGCCCGGCGCTTTCGGGGGGTCGCTGACCGTACATCCGCGGTACCGCCATAGTCGTCGAGGTGGCCATGCTGTATCTAAGGGCCTCCATCAAGCCAGGAGCGTAAAGAAAATCCCTGCCTTGGGGGCAGGGATTGCAGGCGTTAATCACGCCAACGCAGGAACGGCGAACTTACTTGAGCAGCGGGGCGCCATCGAACGTGATGGTCTTCAGTTCGTCTTCCACTTTCTTCTGGAGGTCCGGAGCCAGGCGGGCATAGCCCAGGTCCTTGGCGGTGTCCTGGCCCTCGTGGATGCACCAGTTGAGGTACTGCACCACGGCCGCTGCCTGTTCCTGGGGCAGATAAGACAAATCCTGGTAGATCAGGATGTAGGTGTAGCCGCAGATCGGGTAGGCACTGGTGCCGTTGGTATCGGTGATGCTGACCTTCATGTCCGCGGGGAAATCCTTGATGGCCGCGGCGGCGGCATTCACATTGTCAATCGACGGCTCGACGGTATTGCCCGCCTTGTTGATCTGAATGGCATAGGCCAGGTTTTTCTTCTTGGCGTAAGCGAATTCCACGTAGCCAATGGCGCCTTCGGCATTATCCACCGCCGCCGCCACGCCATCATTGCCCTTGCCGCCCAGGCCCACCGGCCACTTGACCGCGGTGGCGGCAGGGCCCACGGAACTCTTCCACTTGGCACTGGCCTTGGCGAGGAAGTCCGTGAAAATGTAGCTGGTGCCCGAACCATCCGAACGGTGGGCCACGATGATGTCGGCATCCGGCAGGTCCACGCCGGCGTTGAGCGCCCTGAGCTTGGCATCGTTCCACTTGGTGATTTCGCCGAGGAAAATCCCGGCCACGGCGTCGTTATCCAGTTTCAGTTGGGTCTTGACGCTCGGCAAGTTGTAGATCAGCACCGCCGGTCCGGCGACCATCGGCACGTGGATCAGCTTGGCAGGCGCGGCCTTTTCCTGCACCTCGGTCATCGGCGCGTCCGAGCCGGCGAACTGCGCCGTGCGATCGGTAATCGCCTTGATGCCGCCGCCCGAGCCAATGGCCTGGTAGTCGACCTTCACGGCGGGATTAGCCGTGTTGTAGGCGGCAATCCATTTGGCATACAGCGGGGCGGGAAAGGTAGCCCCGGCACCCTGAATCTGCACGCCCGCCGCCTGCACCACCGTGGCGGCCACCAGCAGTGCCGCGCCAGACACCAACATTCGTATACCCTTTAACATGTACATTCTCCTTGGAAGGTAAAAACCGTAAAACCGGCCGCCAGCGGCTTCCGGGAACCGTCTCCCGGCGCCGTTGCACGCCGTTCGTGAATGCCGGAACGAAGGACTGTATTAGGCGGTGTGCGTATTAAGATCAGATGAAGATTGTGTTAATTAACCATGCCTCTGATGCCGCGGCAGGCCAAGGCCTTCCCCCCCCCACCCCGCCTGGACCAGATCTTTCGGGTACCCCTGCGCCAACATTAAAACAATCCTCGCAGAGTCCTAACGCAGCGGTGGTATGGTGCGCACCGTTCCAACCACAAAATGTTGAGGCCGCCGCCGTCGGGGCGCGGCGCATGGCGGCCACCTGCGGAGGCATGATAACGATGACGATCCTGGCGGACCCACGACCGTTCAAGTTAAATTGGCGCGCCCACACGCCGTTGCGGCAGGCGTTCGTTTCGCTGGCCGAAAAGCCTTTGGAGCACTTGCTGGCCTTTCCCACACTCAACGACCTCTATGCGCAGGTGGGGCGGCTGAAAGATGACCGGAATTTTCCCGACAAGGTCTTAAGCGCACTCAACGTGCATTACGATGTAACGGCGGCGGATCTGGCGCGCATTCCCCGCACCGGACCGGTGGTGGTCGTGGCCAATCATCCGTTCGGGGCCATCGAAGGCCTGATCCTGGCAGCGCTGCTGCGCACCGTGCGCGACGATGTGAAGATCATGGCCAATTATCTGCTCGAATGCATACCCGAACTGCGCGACACCATGATCTTTGTCGATCCGTTCGGCGGCGCCGGATCGGCGGCGGCCAATCTCAGCGGCATAAAGACCACCCTGCGCTGGGTCAACCAGGGCGGTCTGCTGGCGGTCTTCCCGGCCGGCGCCGTAGCGCATCTGGACTGGCAGGCCCGGCAGGTGCTCGATCCGGAATGGAGCCAGACGGTCGCGCGCATCGTGCGCCGCACGCAAGCCCCCGTGCTGCCGGTGTTTTTCGATGGCGCCAACGGAGCGCTGTTTCAGGCCTTGGGGCTGGTGCATCCGCGCTTGCGCACGGTGCTGCTGCCGCGGGAACTGCTCAACAAGCGGCGCACGCGGATCGGCGTGCGCATCGGGGCGGCGATTCCGGCGGCCCGCCTCAATGAATTCGCGGACGACCGCGCGGTTACCGCCTATCTGCGTTTGCGCACCTATATCCTGGCGAGCCGCGGCCGGGCGGAGCGGTCCGCCAAAGAGCCGCCGCAATTCCGGCCGGTCGCCGCGCCCGTGGCGCCGGCTCGGCTGGCGACCCAAATGGAGCGACTGGACCCGGAACACTGCCTGCTGCGCAGCGGGCCCATCGGTGTTTATGCGGCACCGGCCGGCGCCATTCCGGCGGTGCTGGAGGAAATCGGCCGCCTGCGCGAGCTGACGTTTCGCGGGGCGCACGAGGGCACGGGCAAAGCCACCGATCTGGATGTGTTTGATCAGCATTACACACACCTGTTTCTCTGGCAGCACGAACGGCAGGAAATCATCGGGGCCTATCGCCTCGGCAAGACCGATGAAATCATGGCCCGCTTCGGCCCCGAGGGGCTCTATAGCCGCACCCTGTTCCATTATGATGCCCAGTTGCTGCGGCAGATTGGTCCGGCGCTGGAACTGGGACGCTCGTTCATCCGGCCGGAGTACCAGCGTTCCTATTCGCCGCTGCTGTTGTTGTGGAAGGGTATTGGGCGGATCATCGTGCGCGAACCCCGTTACAAGACGTTATTCGGGCCGGTCAGCATCAGCAGTCAATACCAGACCATGTCGCAACAGTTGATCATGGCGTTTCTCCAACACAGTGCGGCGGTGCCGGGCCTGGCCAATCTGATAGCGGCACGCCACCCGCCGCGGCTCGACGCGCACAGTGCCTGGCGGGCGCCCGACCGGCTGCCGCTGGATCTGTCCGATATTTCGGCCCTGGTGACTGAGGTGGAGAACAACCAGCGCGACGTGCCGATTCTGATCAAGCAGTACCTTAAGTTCGGAGCCAAGTTCCTGGGCTTCAACGTGGATCCGGCGTTCCGCGACGTGCTCGATGGGCTGATGCTCGTGGATCTGACGCGTGCGGACACCAAGATCGTTGAGCGCTACATGGGGCGGGAAGCCTGTGCCGTGTTTCTGGCCTACCATCGCGCCGCGAAAAACTAGGCCCGGGGCCCGCGGGGGCCGCTGCCCCGCAGGGCCATTGCATGGCGTCGGCCGAGGTGCTCGGAGTTCACGCTTTAGCGTGCGTGGCGCGTCAAATTGGTGTCCGACGCACGCTAAAGCGTGAACTCCGAACAGTTAAGTCCGACTCTTCCGTTTACATGCAATTGCCCTGGCTGCCCCGGCGGTGGTTTGATACAACCTTCATCGCATCCTAACCGCGTATTTACGTAACCCTAACGGCCACCGTCGATAATCATCGAGGTGGGTGGGCAGGAACGCCGGCCCGTAACCGCAGGAGGCGACTTCATGAATCCCGCAGAAACGCATGATGCGATCATCATTTCAGACATTCACCTGGGCAGCGCCAATTGCCAGGCCAAGGCGCTGGCGGTTTTCCTGGAAAGCATCCTCGATGGCCGGTGCAGCGCCGCCCAGCTTATCATTGCCGGCGATGTCTTTGACTCCATCGATTTCCGCCGGCTTAAGAAAACCCACTGGAAGATACTCTCGCTCATCCGCCATCTCTCGGACAAAATGCCCATCACCTGGATCTGCGGCAATCACGATGTCTCGGCGGAAATCATTTCGCATCTCCTGGGGGTGGACGTCCAGGACCAATATGTGCTTTTGAGCGGCCAGCGCCGGATACTGGTCATCCATGGGCACGTTTTTGATGACTTCATCGATGAGCATCCCATCCTCACGGCACTGGCGGATTGCATCTACGACCTGCTCCAGCGGATCGACCGCACGCACTATGTGGCGCGCCTGGCCAAGCGGCGCTCCAAGACGTTCATCCATTGCACCGCCAAGATCGAGCGGCTCTCGCGCCAGTACGCCCGCACCCAGGGTTGCGCTGCGGTGGTTTGCGGCCATACCCACAACGCCGTGGCCAAGACCGACGGGGACGTGCATTACTTCAACAGCGGCTGCTGGACGGAGTTGCCCGCCACCTACCTGACCGTGGATCAGGGCCAGATTAAACTCTGGCAGTATGCGGCGCCCGATGCCGCCACCCTGGCGCAGCAGGACGCGGTGGATCTGGCACGCTGGCGGCCGACGGGCCAGCCCGCGCTGGCCACCGCGTGAGGATTGCCGTGGCGCCACCCGCGAATCCTGCCCGCGCGGGGCGGCGGCGGCAGTGGGTAAGTTCGCGTTAATTCAAAAATTGCTGGGTCCGAGGTCCGAACGCTCGGATTTCGGGGCGGGTTTGGCGGCGCTGCCGACGACGGCGCCGGTATTGGCCGGCAGGCTTTGCAGGCCGGGGTTATGGGCGAAGCGGGGTTGGGCCAGAGCCGTACCATCGGGTGGCGCATTGCGCTCTGCCGCCAAGGGGCGTACCATGATCTTGCCATTGCCGCGGGCCGCGGGCGGTTGCTCGTAGGCGACGGAGTCCATACTCGGGCCGGTGGTGCCGGGGGTGGCGATGGTGACCACATGCAGGGGCGCGACCGGCGCCGCAGGCGGGTTCTGGGATACGCTGGCGACCGGGGTGGACGTAGTGGTGTAAGCATGCCAGCTGTACCCCAGCAGGGCGGCCACCAGCAGGGCGGCCGCGATGGCCAGGATGCGGTGGAACTGTCCGAACGGGGAAACCGGTGCCGTCACGATCGCGGCCTGGCGGTCCAGGCGGGCCGCCAGCGTACGGTCAAATTCATCCCAGTTGATCAGCGGCAGACGGTTGCCCCAGTCGTCCAGAACGTCCTGCATCTCCATGTGTTCTTTGTACAGGGCGGCGGCGACCGGGTTGGCCGCAATCTGCTGTTCGATGTGCTTACGGTTATTGGCATCCAGTGTCTGATCGACATACTGGCTGATCAAAAAGTCGAGATGTTGGGTGTCATTTTTCATAGCAGGGGCGCCGGCCGGAGGTATCCTCTTGTTTAGAAGTGCTCGGCCAGAGTCTTCTTAAGTTGCTTTCTGGCCGTAAACACGTGCCACTTTACCGCTTCAACAGAACAATTCAATACATCGGCCACATCCTTCTGTGGCATTTTCTCGATGGCAAACATGACCAGAGCCAGGCGCTGCTTTTCGGGCAGGGCGGCGATGGCTTTCTGGATCGCATCGCCCAGCTCCGCGGAAGTCAGCGGCTTATCGGGGGCATCCTGCGGCCCGCCACCCAGAGTACTGCGTAAATCCTCGCCCTCGGCCTGGGTGGACTGCTCGAGTGACGTGGCCTGCCGGCGCCCGCGCGACCGGCGATAGTTAAGGGCCAGATTGGTGACAATCCGCATCAACCAGAGCCCGAAGCGTTCCGACTGCTGCAACTGGCCCAAGTTGCAATACGCCTTGATGAGGGCATCCTGGACCAATTCCGACGCGTCGTGCACATTACCCAACAGACGCATAGCCACGGCCACGCATTGCCGCTGGTACTGCTGCGCCAGAAGCCCAAAGGCGGCACGGTCGCCCGCTTTGGCGGCCAGAACCCACGCCAGCTCCTGGGCCGCCTGTGCGGCTTGGGCGGCATTAGCCGCCTGGCTGGCGTTGGATCCGGCGGGCGAATCGTTGGCCACACGATGGCTCATGATCACAGACACTCGCTTGGGGCGGGGGTTAGCCGCCGGAAAAAGATCATTCCGTTCCATCCACGATAAAAACGGCGCATTGGATCATAACCAAACGCCGGGCGCATTCCTACCTAAATGCTTCCGCCGCGGCAACTATGATACACCGGAAAATAGTTTCAGCCAGTCTTTATTGGGTGTTTGCGACACGAGTATGACTTTCGCCCCGCAGCACGCAAGCCAGACATCGGTCTGCGTTCGCGCCGGTTTGGCGTCCGGTTCGGAGGCCTGAATCATGACTGAAAAAATAGATGCAATTACCTATTTTCGCATATGCGTTCCATGTCGCCATCCCCGGAATTCGTTATCGGTCCGCTATTGCTGGGGGGCCGGTTGCCCGGGCAATGGCGCGACGGCAGTAGCCGCGCCGTCCGCCGATTTACGCAGGCTCACGTAGCCGCCCGGGTGGTCGCAGATAATGGGGGTTTCGTTGACGTAGCGATAAAAGGTGGAGCGATTGAGTCCGCGCCGGTCGCAAATCGCCTGGAGGACGTCGCGATGCAGGGTCGGCCCCTGCTGGGTAAGAATGGAGTGGAAGAGCAACTCCGGGAGGGCCAGAACTTTTTCGATCGGCAGGCTGTGGCGCAGCAGCACCCGCCCGGCATCGACCTGACACCATTCCAGGGTGCGGCAAAACTCCTGGAGAATCAGCGGGTTGGGCAGGGTATCGTGGAAGGGGCGGTGGCGGATAAGCCCTTCGCGCAGGTCGGCGGCATGGATGGCACCGGCCACCGCCAGGGCTTTGCGGATCTGATTGGCCAGGGGATTGCGGCATATGGAGCGCAGATAGAACCAGCCCTGGGACTTGTCGAGCCAGACGACATCCGCATCGATACGAAGCACTTCCCGGACGGTGTCGATGCGGGTGGCGGCATGGCGCCGGCGGACCTTGCGGTAAACATCCTGCACGCGCGTGACGCCGATGTGGATGACCAGCCGGCGGGCGAACCAGAGCACCGCGCTCACGAGGCCTGCCGCCTCCTGGGAAACGATATAGCGCTGCGCACCGCCACCCAGAATGGCAAAACGCGGCGGGCGATTGAGGAACCGGGCGGCACACAGCAGGGCATCAATGGAAACCGGCTCGGTGCTGCCCGACTCGGCCTGCAGGGCGGCCTCGGCGTCGGTGACGAGCTGCGGTACCGCCGCCGCCGCGCGCTGGAGTGCCGCATCGAGCAGCGGGGTCTCCACCAGGCGGTGCAGGTATCCCTGGACGTCGTCCATGATCTGCCGCACGCGTTTGTCGGTCAGGCCAAACTCGCGTGCCACGGACACCACGGCATAACGGCGGGGCAGGCGCGGATCGAGCAGGCGGGCAATGATGCGGCGATTGCGCGGATCGGGAATGGCCGTGGTCAGGGCGACAAGTTCCTCCTGGAGTGTACCGGCCCCGAGTTGGGCCCGGGTGGCCGGACCGGACGGCGCCGGGGTGGCGCCGCAGGCGCCTGGGGCGGCATGGTTTCCCAGCCAGGTTTCCAGCGCCGTGAGAAAATCCACCAGCGAATGCCCGCCGAAATGCGGCATTTCCATGACCTGGGCAATGGTGACGCCGGAAAACATCGCCACATCGCCGTCGGGGGCGGCACAGCGCAGGCAGTTGCGGGTGCGCACTTCCAATTCCAGCGCCGGGATCGGCAGCGGTGCGGGAATGGCCGGCAGCCGGAGCGCACGCAGCGGGGAATTCGTCACCGCCAGCAGGCCCTGGAGGGCCGCAGTCACCAGATCCCCAAATTGATGGCAGGCGGCGCGGGGAAATCTTTCCCAGGCGCCCGCATCCAGGTCGCGCAGGCGCACCGGCGGCCGACCGGGCGTTTGAAATTCCCGCGGCAGCGCCTGGTCAAGAAAATCAGCCAATAGTACCGGTGCGATACGGTGCCCGTAGCGCGGATAGGGTGATCGACCCATGGCCTTTCCTCATCACGGTGTATTCCCAACTTAACGGGTCCGGCGACTCAGCGGAGATGGTTTTTTGCCGAAGCGAGGTATCAGTATATCATGAAGCGGCCGGTACACCAGCCACAATTTCGCAAATATTCACCATAACGATCAGGAACATCCGTCGTTTAACGCCCCGCCGTTGCCGGTATGCGGTATCAGGCCAAGCCGCCGGCCAAATCGCGGACGAAGGTTTCCACGGCCTGTTCCAGACATTGCGTGGACTGCTCTAAATGTTTACCGATGTGCCGGATAAGAGCGCTGCCGACAATGGCGCCATCGGCCAGAGCCACCACCTGCCGCACGTGCTGCGCCGTGGCAATGCCGAAGCCCACGCAGATCGGCGCCGTGGTCTCCGTGCGCAACTGGGCCACGTTGGCGGCGATGTCCGGCGGCAGGGCGGCGCGCTCGCCGGTGACGCCGGCAACCGCGAGGTAGTAAACAAACGCGTCGCAGAGCCGGGCGATCGCGGCGCGGCGCGGGCCCGGCGTGCCGGGGGCAATGAGCAGGGAGCTCTGCAACCCCTGGGCGCCGCAGGCCGCCGTGACGGCGGGCGCTTCTTCCAGCGGGATATCCGGGAGAATCACCCCATCGAGACCAGCGGCGGCGCACTGGCGGGCAAAGGCGCTGGTACCGCGCTTGAAAATAATGGAGAACGAGGCCATGGCCAGCACCGGAATCTTCAGCCCGCGGCGGCGGGCTTCGGCCACCCCCTCCAGGGCGCTGGCCACGGTGCCGCCGTGCTTAAGGGCGTGGGTGAACGACGCCTGAATGACCGGGCCATCGGCCACTGGATCGGAAAACGGTACGCCCAGCTCCAGGCAGCCGGCGCCCCCCCGCTCGGCCGCCAGCAACAGGCCGGCAGTGGCGGCGGCGCTGGGATAGCCGGCCGTCAGAAA